>SPJK01046520.1_pt1 | contig 37614 bp, 30 predicted proteins | sample 3741771 | NCBI WGS metagenome assembly SPJK01 (sample SAMN10925997, study PRJNA522277) | cold seep metagenome | isolation source: Elba SIP-enriched marine methane seep metagenome, extraction at timepoint T2 | place: Italy: coast of Elba, Mediterranean Sea
GAACTCTGGCGAACCTTCCATGGCCTCAAGCTTTTCGGTGTCGAACTCGAAGTGGAAGCTGTTACCGTCCTGCTCGAAGATCATGCCTTCAAATCCTGGCATGGCAGGCATTGGCGGCATCACAGGCATGGGTGGCATATCAGCCAGGTCGAAGGAGAAGGTTTCGCCGTCGACCGTGAAGGCAAAGTTCATGTCGGTCATATCGTCGAGGATGATGACTTTCTTGGAGTCATTGGCTTCAGCGATTTCGTCTTGCGATGCGCCGTCGAGTTCCTGAGCCACAGAGGATGTGCAGGAGGCTGTGGCAAAGATAGCGCCGGCGCCGAGGGCCACGGCAAGTGTGCCGCCCATCAAACGGCTGCGCAGAGAGGGAGTGGGGTTCGTCATCATTATGAGTCTTTCTTTTATGGGATGAGCGAGGGTCAGGCTGGCCGCTGCGATGCGACGATCTGAAGGGCGGGCAAGACGCGCGGCCTTGACCAGGGTCCGGCCATAAGCGGCTGGAGACAGTTTCGCACGACCGATCACATCGGCATCACACGCCGCTTCCTGATCGGTGCGAAAGGCTTTCAACGCGATATGAGCGAGCGGATTGAACCACTGGGTCGCGGCAATGATACGCGCGGCCTGGAAGGCCCAGAGATCGCGGCGTTTCAAATGCATCAGTTCGTGCACCAGCGCGTCGCGGCGTTCTGCGGCTTCGTAATCCTCTTCGAACCACATTGGCAGCAGGATCACGGGCTTGGTCAGGCCGGTCACCAGAGGGCCACTGCACAGCAGGCTGGCCCGCACGTCAGGCACGCGCTTGATGCCAAGTTGTTTCGCAATGCGCTGCGTATCTGCCACTGTCGCCGGATCTGCCGGCTCGGAGTCGGCCTCGATCAGGCTGAGGAACTGGCGCTGCTGAAACAGCGAGCGACCAAGCCAGAGGACCATCCCGGCGAGCCAGACTGTCGTCAGGATCAGGGGAGCCTGGACCAGGATGGCCTCCAGCAAGCTTGTACCGGGTGCGGTGTCAGGGGCCGCCGTTGTGGCCAGGGCTGGCAAGAATTCCGGTAGAGCGGCGAGGTCCGGGGCGGCGGTTGCAGGCGCGACAAATTCCGTTGATGTCACCCAGGCATTTTCAACCGGGGTTGCGGTGGTCTCTTCGACAGGGGCTGGGCGACTAAAGCCGAGCAGGCCCGCGAGCGACCAGTTTCCAGGCAGCGGCGGCGTCACAAATCTCGCCAAAGGCAAAGCCCAGAGCAGGTAGGCCGCCTTGGCCCCAAACCTCATGGCGAATGGCTTTCGGATCAACAGCACCACCATGACCAGGGCACCGACGGCGAATGTTGTCAGGATGGCTTCCTGAACAATCGGGTGAAATTCTGTCCAGCTCATTGCTTCAATCTCCCCAACAAAGCTTCGAGTTCTTCGATATCGTCCTCGCTGAGCCCGCGGGCATCAGCCAGTTGCGCCACCAGCGGCGCGGCGCGGCCACCAAACAGCTTATCAATCAGCTGTCCGGCTTCTTTCTTTTGATAGTCGCGCTTGGCGACGGTCGGGCGGTACAGGTAGCGCCGTCCATCCGCCTCGGTGTCCAATGCGCCTTTTTCAACCAGGCGCGAGAGCAGGGTCTTGACCGTACGCGGGCTCCAGTCCTGCTCACCCTCAAGCGCGTCGACAATTTCCGATGCGCCGATGCCAGGGTGCTTCCACAGCACTTTCATGATCTCAAGTTCAGCAGGAGTGATTTGCAGACTCATCAGGTCACCTTTTGACTACAGTTGTGGTCAATAGACGTGACTACAAATGTGGTCAATAGGGAAATTATGACTCTTTGTTAAATTTTACCGTTGGCATGAGATTCCGCGCCAATTGGCCATTTTGTCCAGTGTTCGCAAGCGGCGGGATGTGGCAGCTACGCGCAGGATTGATGGGAAGGACAGCGTCAATGGCATTGCTGGCAAGGCGCGTCGCGCGCGTGCACAAGACGGTCGGTCTGGTGGCGGGGCTGTTGCTTCTGTCCTGGACGGCGAGCGGCTTGTTCTTCACGCTCTATCCGATTGAGACCATTCGCGGCGATCCCTGGCGACCCGCGATCGAACACGGAACACTATCCGAGATGCAGGTAACGGTGTCGGCGCAGGACGTCGTCGCCGCGACTGAAGCGCCGGTTTCCAGGATCGAGCTCAAACCCTTCCTCGGATCGCCGGTGTGGATGGTCGAGACGCCAGCCGCGCGCAAAATGGTGGACGCAACGAGCGGCGCTGTGCGATCGCCCTTGGCGCAGGCCGACATTGACGCGCTGATGTCCCGGTTCGATGACAAGCCAGACGGGCTCGGCACGCTGATCGTGAGCTATATGATCCATGAAAATCCGCAGCGTGAATATGGCGGTCCGCTGCCGGTCTGGATCCTGGAATACGAGCCTGGCAAGCAGCGCATTTACATCGACGCTGTGTCGGGCGAGGTCAGCTCGGTGCGCACAACCCGCTGGCGCATCTTCGATGTCCTCTGGCGCTTCCACATTCTCGACGTCACCGGCGATGACCGGTTCGATTCCTGGTGGTTGAAACTGGCAGCCTTTCTCGGCCTGACCATGGTGTTGAGCGGTCTGGTGCTCGGGATCGATCGGATCAGGAAAGGGCGGCTGTTCAGCTAGACAGCTTCGCGGCGGCGCTCTGCCGGAGTGTTCGTTTGGGCCTCAGCTTCAATGCCAATCGTCTCCGACACGATATAGAGCGGGCGGGCTTTGACCTCGGTGAAGATGCGCGCGAGATACTCGCCAATCACACCGATGCCGACCAGCAAGATGCCATTGAAGAACAGAATGACGCTCATCAGCGAGGCATAGCCCGGCACGTCGAGGCCAAACACGAAGGTCTTGGCAATGGTAAACCCGAGATAGGCCATCGCGAACAGGCTGACGCCAAAGCCGAGATACGACCAGACCCGCAGCGGTAGCGAAGAGAAGGACGTGATCCCGTCCAGCGCAAAGTTCCAGAGTTTCCAATAATTCCACTTGGTTTCACCGGCGGAGCGGGCTTCGCGATCATACTCGACCACTTCAGCTTCGTATCCGATCCAGGCGAACAGGCCCTTCATGAAGCGTGAACGCTCAGGCAGTCGCTTGATCGCGTTGACCACATCGCGGTCCATCAGGCGGAAATCACCGACATTTTGCGGAATGCGCGGATGCGTCAGCTTTGAGAACAGCCAATAAGCCCCGCCCGCTGTGAGGCGTTTCAACCAGCCATCAGACGAGCGATCGCGGCGTTTGGCCAGGACCAGCTTTGCCCCGGCGCGCCATTTGGCGACCATTTGCGGGATCACTTCAGGCGGATCCTGAAGATCGGCATCAATCGGAATGACGGCGTCGCCAATGGCATGATCAAGCCCTGCGGAGAGGGCGACTTCCTTGCCAAAGTTTCGCGACAGGTTGACGACTTTGATCCGGTCATCCTCCGCCGCGGCTTGGCGCAGACGTGCCAGAGTGAGATCGCGGCTGCCATCATTGACGCAGACAATCTCGTAAGACGGGGTGACGGTCAGAAGCGCGCGTTGCAATCGCCCGAAAAAGCCAGCCATGGCGTCTTCTTCATTATACATCGGGACGACGATTGACAGTGTCGGCATGATTGGCGCTCCTGCAGGCCTATAGTCTTCTGTCTAGCGAATAGAAGTTGCTAAAGGCTTGTCGACGCTGACTTTCCGGCGAAACAGGAGCCCTGCGACGCCGACCAGCAGCCCCAGGAGCGTGATCAGGCTGACCCATGATCCGATTTTCTGCGGCAGGGTTTCGACCAGGTAGAGTTGGACGCTCGATGGTCCGGCGGGTAGCGCGATTTCCAGCACGCCTAACTCGGCATTGGTCACCAATGGAACCGGTGTGCCATCGGCGCGTTCCGCACGCCAGAATTGCCAGCTTGCGACAGGCAGGCGAACCGACGCGGCGTCGGGCAAGTCCACGTTCAGGCGCATGCGATCATTGATCTGCGGGGTCAGCGTCGCACCGGGCGCGTCCTGTGCGAACGCGGCTTTCGCCGCGTCGTAAGCCAGCTGCATTTCTTCGAAGAAGATCAGATAACGATCGGCATTATCGTCATCATCGGTCACCCGGGCGCGGAACGCCGTCAGGGTGAGCTGCATCATCTCGCGGGGGATGTATTCAGGCGGGGCAACCGGCAGAAATGCGTCCGTCTCGCCCCAGCCGCGAACGGTGACGTCCGCCGACTGCGAAACAGGATTGATGTATGCAAAGGCGAGGGTGAGCGCGCCAAATCCGGCGATCAGCCTGGCCCGCATGGCGTGCGCGCCAAGGCGATTGGCCAGCAGGTTTTTCGCAATAACGATAGCGGCAAGCGCGATCGAGAAATCCGCGACCACCAGAGTACGATAGGGGAACTGGACCTTGTTGATGATCCAGTATTTCCAGATCGGGTAGGAGAAGATGGTCATCAAGAACGCGGTGAACAGGGTCGGGACGATGATCCATAGCAGCAGGCTCGAGATCTGGCCGCGGCGATAGAGAATGCTGCCCGCGCCGATCGCGGTGGTGACGGCAAGGATCAGCGCCCATTTGAACCATAGCGTTTCAATCGGATTGTTCTCCGGCAGACCATCCAGCAGCAGCCATTTGGTCGCGTCATAATAATCGGAATAGAGCATGTCCGAGGACACGGTATCGAGCAGCGCCAGCGCCGGAAGCCAGTAAAACGCGCTCAATGCGATGCCGAGTAGACCCCAGGGCACAAAGCGCATCATCAGCGCAGTGGCGCCGCGCCAGGTCTCGGCGCGCAAGCCTGCGGCGCAGACGACGAACAGGCCAAGCAGATGCAGAATGATCAGCGTCGTAGGCAAGTGGCTGAGCGCGAGTGCTGTCAGGCAGGCTGCAAACAACCAGCCGCCGCGGTTTTCCTCGATCAACCTTGTGGTGGCCAGCGCAAAAAGCGGCAGGATCGCAACCGCCAGAATGGTGCCAATGGTCTGGGCCACGAACCAGGTTACCAGGTAGTGCACCGGCAGGAGTACGTAGAGTATGGCGCCGAAACCGGCCCAGGCAGGCGAGAAGTAACGCCGCGCGAAGATGAAGAATGAAACCCCGGCCAAGATCAGCATCCAGGCCGCCGAGATTGAGAAAACCTGGCTGGTGCTGCAGCCGGGGCAGGTTGCTTCGCCAAAAATACTGGCGAACCAGAAGGGCAGCGGGCCATAGAAATAGAAGTCCGTGCCGCCCATACCGTACCACAGGTCAGGTACAAATCGCGGATATAGATCGCCTTGCCAGAAAGCGTTTCGAAACCCTTCAAACCAGGACAGGTTATAATGGAATGACGCGCCTTGCGGCGTGCCGGTGATATAATGAAAGCCCAGCAAAGCAGCGCTCAGGCCGACAGCAATGGCGAGCAAACGCCAATGCGATTTGAGTATTTGATTCATAATACGATCTCGGCATCCCGGGTAATCGCATCTACCAAAGCAAGATTAATTTTCGTTTGATTAGCCGCCAGGGGCTCAGGCGTCTTCGTCTTTTGTGGCTTTGACCATTTCGACCTTCAGGGTCGACCCGGGCGTGATCAGCACGTCTTCGTGGCGCAGCGGGATGTCGATACCGGCGTCGCGGAACTTGTCCCAGATGTTCAGCATGACCTCTGAAGAGACGTTCGAAACACCATTCTCCGGATCATTGATCCAGAACCGGACCTCGATCTCGATGGCTTCGTCGCCGAACTCCATGACCAGGCATTTCGGCGCGGGACGGGCGAGCACGCGGTCGGTTTCCATCGCGCCTTTCTGAACCAGGTCGACAGCCATGCGCAGGTCAGATTCATACTCGACCCGCAGGCGGCGTTTCACCCGCACTTCCTTGTCGGAATACGACCAGTTCACAACTTTGTCGGTGATCAGCATCTCGTTCGGGATCAGATGCTCTTTGCCATCGCGCGTGATCACCGAGGCGTAGCGCAGCCCGAGCGATTTCACGACGCCGTAAGTGTCATCAACTTCGATCACATCATCTGGCTTGATCGAGCGATCGGTGAGCAGAATGACGCCGGAAATGAAATTGGCGACGATCTGCTGCATGCCAAAACCGAGACCAACCCCGATCGCGCCGCCCAAGACGGCGAGGCCGGACAATGGAATGCCAAGTCCTGCCATGGCCAGAAGCGCGGCCCCGAAGAACAGGCCGATCTGAACCGCATTGCCCATCAGGATGCGCAAGGACGGTTCGACCTGCGGCAGGTCGTCGACGCGGGTTTTCAGTTTCTTGGCCAGCCAATTGGCGGCAAACATGAACAATGCAACCGTCAGGATCGCCTGGACCACAAAGACCGGGCTGATTGTGCGGTTGCCAAACGGCGGACCGATCGTGCTCAGCCAGGCCATCACGTCATCGAGGATGCCCAGGGCGTAAAACGCGGCGAAGATCCAGATGGTCCAACTCGCAGGTTTGCGGAAGCCATCTGGCAGGAAGGTGGTCACCAACCGGATCAACAGCCAGGCGAGCGAAAGCGAGGAGGCAATGCGCACCAGCGCGCTGTCCATGCCATTCCCCATCATCACGGTATGGGCGCCATAAAGCAGGATCGCCCAAAGCCCCGGCCGGACGAGGCGCGGCAAGGTCTCGTCGATCATTCTAAAGGTGCGCTCGGGCAAGCGGCTCACACCTGACATGATCAGGTGGCGCGTTTGCGGCGCCAGTAATGCCCCCAGCACCAGGGCTGCCAGGATCGCACCGACCTGCCACAGCACCGGCATGAGAATATCCATGTCGAGCAGATTGGCCTGCGCCCAGCCGACCGGATCCGCAATTATGGGTTGGGCCCAGTCAAACAGGCCGGGCTCTGTTGCAGTTTCGAGCGGTGTGTCCGCAACGGCGTCGGTCGGCACAGCAGCATCGGTGATGGAGAGATTGTCTCCGCAAACACGTTGACCGTCTAAAGTCACGCAGCCTTCGAGCTGAATTTCTGCTTCGTTTTCCATACGCGGACGGGCTCTCTCCAAGCCTTACCTTCTGCAAGACTTACGCCGCAGCAAATAACTCAGACCGGCGGATATGGGAACACAGAGGTTGTCGCACCGAGATCGGTAAAACTGCCCTCCATCGCGCTAAACCCTTGTTCGATCAGCGATTCCGGTGTCCAGCCCTCCATACGTGACACAGATTTCACCGGGCGCGGCTGGCTGAACAGGACCACTTCATTGCCGCGCACGCTGAAAATCTGGCCAGACACCTGCTTGGCGCCGTCAGCACACAAGGTCACGGCGAGCTGCGCCACCTGATCAGCGCGCATGCCGGTGCGCATCCGCTCGACGCGTTTTGCGCCTTCTTCGTCTTTGACCGGGATCGAGGCAATCATGCGCGTCCAGGCAAATGGCGCGATGATGTTCGAGCGCACATTCTTGCGTGCGCCTTCCATTGCGATGATCCGCGACAGACCGGCAATCCCCATCTTGGCCGCGGCGTAATTGGCCTGGCCGATATTGCCGATCAGACCGGAGGTCGAGGTGAACAGGACAAAACTGCCATCCTCCTGTTCGCGGAAATGTTCGATCGCGGCGCGGGTGACGTTGAACGAGCCGTGCAAGTGGACGTCGATCACCGACTTCCAGTCATCTTCGCTCATCTTGTGGAACATGCCGTCGCGCAGGATGCCGGCCGGATTGATAATGCCGTGCAGGCCGCCAAACGTGTCCTTGGCCTGTTCTACCATGTCTTTGACGGCTGCCATGTCGGTGACGCTTTCGGAATTCGACGCGGCCTCGCCGCCTGCATCGCGGATTTCCTGAGCCACTTGTTCGGCGAGACCGGCATCGCCGGACGAGGTTCCGGCATCAGTCAGCGTGCCGCCAAGATCATTGACCAGAACTTTCGCGCCCTCACGCGCCGCGAGCAGCGCGCATTCCTTGCCAATGCCATTGCCGCCGCCGCAAATCAAAACCACTTTGCCATCCAAAACGCCCATTGCGTCCTCCATCATCTGTCTCGATTGTCGCCGAGACAGCATGGATTATCAGCGCGGGCAAGCCTGCCGCAGCGGCGATCCCGTCTAGTCGGCGGTCAGCGCCGTCAGGCTGTCACCGTCTCGTTTTGCAACAAAGCTGGCGACGTCGCTGGCGGTGTAGGTTTCTGCTTTGACGTCGGTGACTTTCTTATAATCGGCGCGAACGTCATCGGCGGTCAGCGTGACCAGGGTCCAGCCATTATCGAAGGGATCATGATAATCGACTTCCGCATTGGCGTCTTCGAACTGGGCGCCAAGATCCGGGACCTGTTTGATATATGTGCCAAGGCCCGGAGAGGTCACCGACGTGCACCCGAACTCGACGCCGCGGCGCTCATCATCAGCATCGACGAGCGTGTTGGCCCAGGCCGTATGTGTGTCACCGGTCAGCGTGACCAGGCGCGCGCCGGCGTCTTTGGCGCTGGCATACAGACGATCACGCGCCGCCGGGAACCCGTCCCACGCGTCCAGATTGAACGGCAGGCCGAGCTGGCTGAACGGGATCAGCTGCTGGATATAGCCGACATCCTGCGCCGCCTTTTGTTCGTCGGTCATGGTTTGATTGAAATTTGGCGGACGCACGCGCGCCATGACAATCTGGTTGGCGAGCACCTGCCAGGATTTACCAGCGTTCACAGAGGCTTTTAATTGTTCGTCGAGCCAGGCCTCCTGGACAGCGCCGAGCATGGTGCGCTCCGGATCCTGGACGCGGAGCATCGTGCTGGCCGCAGCGAGCGGGATTTGTGCCGCTTCGAGACCGCCAAGTTCAGCAAACCAGCTGATCTCGTCAGAGCGCCCGGTGAGACGGGTTTCAAGACAGATAATCGAAGCGACATCGCCAAAATCGAACCGGCGATAGAGCGCCTCGCGAGCTGCGCCGACTTCCGGATCGCGCACCGGCATCCATTCCAGATAGGCCTGGACGGCGGCTTGTTTACGGTCAGTCCAGTTGCCTTCGCCGGCTTCCGGATTGTGGTTTTCGGCGCCGGAGCGATAGGAATTGTTGGTGCTCTCGTGATCATCCCAAGTGGTGATCCAGGGCGCTGCGGCATGCGCCGCCTGCAAGTCAGGGTCGGTCTTGTACTGGGCATGACGGGCGCGGTAATCGTCGAGGCTGACAATTTCCAGAGGCGGTTCGTGATTGCGATCAATCTCCTGACCGACCGTGCCGCCATAACCATCAATGCCATACTCATAGATATAATCGCCGAGGTGGACGACGGCATCGAGATCGGATGTGTTGGCAATCTCGCGATAGACGTGGAAGCGCCCGAATGGATAGTTTGAGCAGGAAATCACCGCCAGACGCACCGGCGCAGCGCCGCTGGCTGCCGTGGTCTTGGCGCGGCCCGAGGGCGAGATCACATCGCCGGACGTGACTTTCGCTCTGAACCGGAAAAAGTACTCCTTGTCCGGCTCAAGCTCGGTCAGGTTGACCTTGACGGTATAGTCGCGGTCCGCCGTCGCAAAGCCTTGTCCATATTTGACCGCTCTTTGCATCTCTGCGTCTTCGAAGACATCGTAACTGATTGGAACCGGATCGCCGGGAAAGGCCGCGTCCGGGGTCACGCGCGACCAGATTATGACGCTGTCGGGCAGGGGGTCACCAGAGGCGACGCCATGAATGAAACTGACGGTCCCGGGATAGGCCGGGCGATCATCGGCGCTGACCAGGATCCGCGTTTCCGGATCCAGGATGGGGTCCCGATTACAGGCCGCAAGCCCGAGTATACTACTGCTGGCGCCCAACAGGCCGCGCCGTGTCAGCTTGGTCATGATCCGTTCTCTCCGCTTGCTGCCGCAATTGCGATTACAGCATGTCCTTCCCTGCCGCGTGGGTTTATACCCTTCTCATGACAGAATTATCAGCTTTAGCAGGCGAAACCGATAAGGGAACCCGGCTTGATCGATTCCTGAGCGAACAGATCGAATCGTTGTCGCGATCGCGTGCGAAAACGCTGATCAAGGAGGGGCATGTCTCGGAGAAACGCAGCGGCGGGTTCGAGGTTCAGAGCGATCCGCGCAAGGCCGTTGAACCTGGCCTGACCTACAAAGTCGAGATGCCAGCGCCGGTGCCTGCGATCCCGGAACCGGAGGACATTCCGCTGGATGTCCTGTTCGAGGATGCGCATCTGATCCTGGTCAATAAGCCTGCCGGCATGGCAGTGCATCCGGCCCCCGGGAGTTGGCAAGGCACGTTGGTCAACGCGCTGTTGCATCATTGCCAAGGGGCGCTGCCGGGTATTGGCGGCGTCGAACGGCCTGGCATTGTGCACCGGATCGACAAGGATACGACGGGCGTGCTCGTCGTCGCGAAAACCGAAGCGGCCCATAAGGGTCTGTCTGAACTGTTTGCCGCGCACACGATCGACCGGACCTATCTGGCGCTGACCCGCGCTGCGCCGCGCCCCGGCGCAGGGACTGTAGAAACGGACATCGCTCGCAGTCCAAATGACCGAAAGAAAATGGCGGTGGTGCCAGATGGCGAAGGCCGCCGCGCGGTGACCCATTACAAAACGCTGGAAACCTATGGCGAGATCAGCAAGGTCGAGGCGCGCCCGGCGGCGGCACTGATTGAGTGCCGCCTCGAAACCGGGCGAACGCATCAGATCCGGGTCCATATGGCGCACCGCAATTGCTCACTGATCGGTGACCCGGTCTATGGCCGCCATCGCGGGATCAAGGCGCATGGGCGCGGCGACGCGTTTGATGCCGCAACCGGGCTGGCACGAAAGCTGACCCGGCAAGCCTTGCACGCGGCGAGCCTCGGCTTCACCCATCCGGTCACGGGCGAGCAGGTGATGGTAGAATCGCCATTGCCGCCAGACCTGCAGGCGCTGCGCACGGCATTGCAGAAACTGTAATCAGTCGCGGACGCGTTTTGGCGGTGCAGAATCGCTGCGTTTGGCAAGGAATTCGGCGAAACTATCCGACAGGCGTTTCACCTCGCCGCGCAGACGGCCATATTTGCCACGCATGGAATTATAGCTGTCGAGATCCGGGCGATCCATCGCGCTCAAGGCCTGAACCGATTCCGGAATGGTAGGTCCGAACGTGCGATCCTTGAGATAGATTTCTTTCAGCTCGGCTTCGGCATTGCGGGCATAGCGGGTGTTCTTGAACCGCGTGATCACGACAAAATTGCGCGAGGCAAGATGCGGCGTGACGTTCGAGGTGATCCAGTCAGAGAATTGTTTGGTGCCCCAGATCGAGACCGAATCCGCCAGTGTCGGGGTGATGAACTGATCGGCAATGGACAGCGCGGCGCGGGCCACTGGTGAGAGATAAGGCGGCGTGTCGATCAGGATCACATCATAGAGTTTGGTCAGCGGGTCGAGCGCCTTAGCAATATGATCGGCGAGATAGCTGGCGAGCCGGCTCGGCGCCATGCCCTTGGCATAGATCTTCTCTTCGAGGGCCATCTCGGTGAGCCGCAGCTGCGTGTGCGACGGCAGGATCGATATCCAGCCCTGGCGCTCGTCTTTTTCTTCGGCCTTGCGCAACTCTTCCAGGGTGACGGCGTTTGGCAGGATCAGATTGGCAATGTTTGGCGGCTGATTCGCAGCGAACTGTTCGAGCAGATGATGAACACCTTTGCCTTGCTCAAACGCCAGTTGCAGGCCGCGATCGGTGAGCAACATCTGACTTGAATTGGCTTGTGGATCGAGATCGACGACAAGTACATCTGCGCCATAATAATAGGCCAATCCGTCGGCCAGCATGAGTGTGGTTGTAGATTTCCCGACACCGCCCTTGAGATTGGCGACCGCCGCAATTGTCGCTGGCATTGACTAACTCTCCCTCAACACGGGTTTTGGCATATCTTGGGAGTTCTCGGAAGACCCGATCCTCATGCGTCATAATCGGATAGCGGCTAAGCTGTGGACAGAAATTGCCATTCGCGGCTGAGGGGAGTCGCGTCGGTTAGCGAATTGTCCAGAAATGAACCAGACTGCCAAAAATACTCGCGTTACAGGCGAACTTATTTGCATTGCATCGCCACCTACAACATAAAGAAGGGGTACGAGTATCTTTTGTGATCGGTATCTAGAGATTTTGCTTGGGACGCAGGCTCAGTTGGAGGAGTTGGCAGGAAAATTGCTCAACGCTCATTGAGTTATTTTAAAAATCTATAGTACTGAGATCGGTGTGGGACAAGAAATGGGCTATCAACCTTACACAGGTGACCTGCAGAATGCAGAGTTCGTGACGACAGAAAACAAGACAACCCATCGGCCTGTCTTCAGTTTTCTCAAGCGCATCGCGGATATTTTCATCGCCTTGACGGCGACTGTCTTCCTGTTGCCTGTCCTGATCCCGATTGCTGCTATCATTCGCCTGTCTGATGGCGGTCCGATTGTGTTTCGGCACAAGCGTATTGGTCGCGACGGCAAAGAGTTCATGCTGTACAAGTTTCGCTCAATGGTCGTCGATGCCGGTGAACGGCTCGATCACCTGCTGAAAACCGATCCAAAAGCGCGGGCGGAGTGGATGGCCACGCAAAAACTGGAAAACGATCCCCGGATTACACCGTTCGGAGACTTTCTGCGAAAATCTTCGCTCGATGAGTTGCCGCAGATCCTGAACATTCTGGCCGGCCAGATGTCGGTGGTTGGTCCACGCCCGATCGTCAAAGGTGAGGTTGAAAAGTATGGTGAGTTTTTCGAGCTGTACAGCTCGGTATCGCCCGGTTTGACCGGCCTGTGGCAGGTCAGCGGACGCAGTGATACGTCGTATGATATCCGCGTTGCCCTGGACGCTGAATATGTCAAGGAACGCTCATTCTTCCTGGATTTCAAAATCCTGCTCATGACCATCCCGGCAGTCTTGCGCCGCGCCGGCGCGCGATAAGCGCAACCCGCGAAAACTTGTCGATCAGTTTAAGACCTGATCAATAGATCCTGTCTATGCTCAGATTTGAACGCCGATGCGTGTTGGCGACTTCGAATGAGAGCTTTATGACCTATCTGACCAGCCACACAAATGCGAGCGCCGCTTCACTCGATTTGACGGCGCCGTCTTTGGGGTCGCTGCGCGAGCGTTCACATTCTGCGACAGACGCAAAATGGCCGCTCTGGTGGACGGTTCTCGGTGTCATCGCGGTCTGCGCCACATTCTGGACTGCATTATTCAGCATCATCCTCTGACACCGCTTTGCATTGGTATGATCGGTGCATAAGCTACAGTCTCAAGGTTAACCCCAAAAACCCCTTTTCCGGTGGTCGACCCGTCGCTTGCTTGTCAGGTGGATACAGTGCCGGAACAGGGCGAAGAATAGTGAAACGCAAATCCGTGAATAGCGAGATCTCAAATGTCAGTTGATCAGATCGTTGCACGCGTTTACCAGCCCTTCGGCGGCGGGAAAACTTACGAACAGGCGCTGCTGGTCACCTGGTTTCTGGTGATTGGTCTGCCGATCGCAGGAATGACGCCGTTTCGATACTTGTTCATTCTGTATTTTCTGTCCTTCTTCCTGTTCGAGACGCGGAACATTCTGACCGGAGTCGCCACCTCATGGTGGTTGATCCCGTTCCAATGTGTCGCCTTTTTATCCTATTTCTGGTCGCCTTATGCCTCTGAAGCCTTGCGAGAGGGGATATTGCTCATCCTGTCGACGGTGGTCATCATCGTCGTCGCGTCGAGGTTCACCCCCGACCAGATCATCCGATGTATGTTGATCTCCAGTGCAGTGGTGTTGGTCTATATCATCGCCCAGCCGATACCAATTGTGCATGGCGCTTCCTTCGGCAGTAAAAACTATGCCGCTTTATTCATGCTGACCGGATTTATCCTCAGCCTGTCAACCAGTCTGAACCCGAAAGAACTCAAACTGATCAGACTGTTCGGGTTGGTCATCGCGCCGGTGTTCGCTTATCTCGTCGTCGCAGCCCAATCGACCACTGCATTGTTTATGCTGGCGATCAGCGGAGCGCTGATCATTGGCATGCGCATGTTCTTTCTCGATGCCCGCGAGGTTCGCAATCTTTCAGCCTTGTTGCTCGTGATGGGTCTGTTCCTGATCGTCGGCGTGATTTACGCAGCGCTTATTTTTGTCGATCAGCAATTGATCGATTCCTTCCTCGGCGCGTTTGGGAAAGATTCTAGTTTCACCGGGCGCACAGCGCTTTGGGAAGAAGCCGAGAACCAGATTAGCCAACGTCCTTATCTTGGCGTCGGTCTGGAAGGGTTCTGGCAGTATGATGTCGGGTCCGCACAAACCCTGAACGAGAATGACCATAAGCCGTTGGGCACACGACTGACCTTCCACAATGTGCATTTGGAAGTGTTGGTTCACCTCGGGGTGATTGGCTACAGCCTGTTCGTGATGTCGATCCTGGCGGTGATCTGGTTTACCGCCAAGCGCCTGTTCACGCGGGCCGATATGCCGGCCATTGCGTTCAGTACCGGGATCGTCATCAGCTTGATTTCTTCATTTGTCGAATCGTCGCTGTGGTCCGGCTTTAACATCCAGGCCTTCCTGTTCTTTGTCAGTGGTGCGGTCTATGCCCGCGGTGACCGTCGTCGCTATATTGGCAATATGGTGGCGACACCGGAAGTTGAACCGGCGCCCACAGCGAGCCCGGTCCCTGCGTAAGCAGCCCCTTCGTCAAAGCACCATCTCTGGCGCACGCGGTCGGCGAACGGCCCTCTGACGGGTTTGTATTCATCACCCTAAACGAGACAGACCAGCGACGCTTGTTCAGGGCAGTCGCTGGTCTGTTTTTGATCTTGGTTTTTTGTGAGGCGAGCGGGTCGCCTCGGGCGTCTATGGGAAGAACCGAACCGAGAGGGTGAAGACATTGTCGTCAAACGGGTCAAACAACGAGTCCTGGGTGACGAACCGGTATCCACCGCGCACATGAATGTTTGAGTTCATCTTCCAGGTGGCGCCGACATTGAACGAGGTTTGCTCGTCTTCGCGGTTGGATGGATTGAACTCACGGGTCTCAAAATACATTCCGCTCGAGAGCACGAGCGAGCGTAGCAGCTCGTGATCAACGCCTGCGCCATACCGGGTGACGATCGCGTTTGCATCGTTCGTGTTACCGGCATCGGCAACACTTTGCGAGGCCGTGAACCGCGCCGTTGTGAGCTGGGTCGGGAACCACTGAACGCTGGCATTCAGGCCGGTTTGCTGAATATTGGAGAGGGCCGGGTCAGCAGGGTCGAAATCCTGGAATTGCGCACTGACTTGCCCGCGAAGATTAACCGGCAACTCAAAATTGGCACCGGCGCGAAATGTGACACCGGAAATGTCTCGATCGAGCAGGCCGGACAGGGGCGGCACCGGATCATAATCCCGATCAACATGTGACACGGCGCCAACCAGCGCCCAGTTCCGCGTGACCGCATATTCTGCGCCGACGCCGATCTGGGTCTCTTGATTGTCGCGAACGTCCTGGTCAATGAAGCCACCGCCCTGAAGCGGCGTGTCATTGTAATCATTGTCAGATACTGAAACCTGTCCGCGCACGCGCAGACGGTTTGCCGAATGGAGGGCATTGGCTTCGGCCGTGTTGCGGTCAATCTCGACCCGTTCGGCGGGATTCGACGTGCCCCCGATATCGATCCGGCTCTCACGCAAGTTCTGGGTCATGACTGACCCGGCCACCGCGAAATTTGAGCTCACATCGAGCTGGCCGAACCCGCGGAAGCCGTATTGCGTCGCGCTCTGGTCTGACAGGTCGAGATATTCTTCCTGTGTGACGGAGGCATCGAACCCGATGCGATGACGAGACCAGGTCGTCGCGGCTGAAATGGAGGGTCGCACCACGATCAGCGTATCCGATTGCTCGTTCACATCATCGAGCAGAACGTTGCTGCGCGAGCGCGCGCTGATCAACAGAACGGGCTGGGCTTCGAACGCGCCGACGCGAATCGGGACGGGATCCAGACCCTGATACGAGCGGGCATTAGCCGCGGTGTAGCGATCGCGAACAAAAAATTGCCCGCTACCGGGCGACGAGACGGTCGCGCTACCATAATAGCTTCGGTCGGCAACTTGAGCGAACGCATATGTCGAACTGCTCAATAATAAGGCCGCGATCGTAGCGGAAGTGAATTTCGACATTGGTTCTTACCCCTTTGACCAAAATGGTGGGCGACCAGAGATACTGCGGGCGCCCCCAATTATTTGTTAAATCTGCCTAGAAGAATCGCTCGAGCACGCGGATCGTGTCGCCGGGCTCCACATATGTGGTCGGCGTCAGCTCGACGCGTTGCTCATCTGTATCTTCGAGGCCCTTAATGGCGACGACTTTTCGGTTCGCTCGGTGCGAAAATCCACCGGCTGTGGCAATTGCGTTCAAAACGGTCAGTCGGTTCGTATAAGGATACTCACCGGCGCGCGCCACTTCTCCAAGAATGTAAAACGGTCGGAAGGTCATGATTTCGGCGGTGACCCGCGGCGATTTCAGGTATCCTTCGGCCAGGCGTTGTTCTGTGATGCGCTGAAACTCTGTGACGGTCAGGCCAGCCGCGTCGATATCGCCGATCAATGGGAACGAAATCGTGCCATTGCTCGCAACAGTATACTGATTGGACAGGTCGTCATGACCAAAGACTGTGACCCGCATCTGATCAGCCGGTCCAAGACGATACTCGCCATCATTGACGGTGCCGGGAATATCTCCCGGCGCGCCGGTCTGAACCGTGGTTGGTCCGGTCTGGCAAGCAGTGGCCATTCCGAGGAATGTCACGCAGAAAATCAGCTGAATCATGCCCTTCAAATCAAGTCTCATTCTGCGGTCTCCTGCGCCCGAAATTGGTTGGTTAGAAAGGACATTTTATCGCCCATAATTTTAACTGCCGTTAGTCTGCCTGTAAAGTATGCGCCAGTATCTACATTGACCCTGCGATGATCTGAATAAGGCGCATTTACAGGGGTATGTCCATGCACGATGAACAAATCTTCCTTGTCTTTCGCGTTCAAAAACTCGTCGCGGATCCACATCCGGTCCTCGTCTGATTGCTGTTCGTAAGGCACCCCGGGTTTGACCCCGGCATGGACGAATCCGTATGGACCAATCCGGTGGCTGACAGTCAGTTGCTCGAGAAAATCGACATGCTGTTGTGGGATGCTCTGAACCAGCTCTTTCTGGATCGGTTCCCATTCGTCTTCCACATTGACCGATTTCGGCGGTGAAATGCCATAGGAAATCAGCGTTTCCCGTCCGCCAAATGCGGCCCAGTCGGGTCCAATCTTATGATCTTGCAGGAAGCGCAGCATGGCCTGCTCGTGATTGCCTTTCAGAAAGGTCGTTTCGTAGGCATCGTCGCGACCCAGCTCAATCAATGTACTGATCACGTCGCGCGACTGAAATCCGCGGTCGATATAGTCGCCGAGGAAGACCAGGTGCGGGCGATCTGTGCTGGCTTTGCAATCTTCCTCGATCACGTCGAGCAAGGCCTTTAACAGATCGGCTCGGCCATGAACGTCGCCGATGGCATATACAGCGGCGCCGGTCGGAAGTTCCGGGGCGTGAATAATGCTGTCTGTTTCGTGATGACGGGCGCGGTTGACGCCGTCCTCGCGCTTGACATCGCTGAGGCGTTGGAACTTTGCGTTGCTCGGGAATGGTTTGGTCGTCGCCAATGGCATCCTGCCATCGCCCTTTTGCAGAAACGGTAGGCGAGAGGCAATCGCAGCGATCAAATCTCGCAATCTGTCCAACAAGTGAGTCATTTGAAAAATACGCGTCCGCTGCATAAAGCTTGAACCAATGAATTGCGCCAGAAGCTGTCCCCTCTCCCTTCTGCAATTCATATACCAGAAAAACGGCGGGGAACTAAGGCTAAGCCGTGACAATTCTCGTTCCGAAAGAAGAAACAAAACAACTGCTTACAATTGTGGGCACCGTGCGCGGTTATTTTGCACCAGGATGGCGCGGTTTTCCGCCCGGATCGCCTGGATGCACGATTTTCAGCCAATCTTCGAGAGAGACAGCGGGCAAATTCGCGTGATACGAGAGTTCGGCGCAAAAGACTCGCGCTAATTTGCGCCTATGAAGAGCGTTCGGCGATTTTCCGGGAGGCCCGGTTGATGATCAAATCGACCAAATCTTCAACGGGGAGTTTCGCCATATCGGTGCTGCTTGCGAGATTGACCCGACGTGCCATCTTTTTCAGATCCGCAGCTTTGAAGCCGTGAAGCATTTCACGGGTCTTGTCGGCGCCATGTTGTGAAATCAGCTCAAGCGGGTTGACGAAATTCCCGGCATCGGCGGCTTCGAAGCTGACATTGACCGGCAGCGCTTTGAGGATCCGGTAGGTCATTTCCGGATTGGCCGCGAGTTCCGCGCGCAAGGCACCGAGAAACTTGTCGATCGCTTCCATTGGGTCGTGTTGATCTGTCATCTCGTGTCGATCCTCCTCCGCAACACCACGCGCTCGTGGTCGCCATTACCATTGCTAAGCTCACCGCGACACTAAACCGTTAAGCGGCTGCTTTTCAATCTGCATTTGGGCAGCACGTCACACCTGTTGAACATGGACATTTTGCAGCCGCCATGATCAAACGCGCGAGATGATTTGAATGCGTTCTTTTGGGAGGCAAGCGATGCCTAAAGGGCTGGTTACTCTATTCGGTGGATCCGGGTTTATCGGGCGCTATGCGGCGCGGACCCTGGTTAAAGCGGGCTACCGCGTTCGGGTGGCCGTTCGGCGCCCTCACCTGGCCGGCGATGTCCGCCTCGCCGGTGGGCCGGGCTGGGTCGATATCGTCCAGGCCAATGTCCGCCACCGACAATCGGTTGATGCCGCCCTGGAGGGCGCAGATGCGGTCGTAAATCTGGTCGGTATTCTCTACGAAAAGGGCCGCCAGAGCTTTGAAGCCGCCCAGCGCGACGGGGCGATCAATGTCGCTGAAGCCTGCGCCGCAGCGGGCATCGACAAGCTTGTCCATATGTCCGCGATTGGCGCTGATCCAGAGGCAAGCGCAGACTATGCCGAAACCAAAGGTGAAGCCGAAACTGCCATTCGCGAGATCCTGCCGAGCGCGGTGATCCTGAGGCCGTCCATCGTGTTTGGTCCTGAAGATGAGTTCTTCAACCGGTTCGCGGCGCTGTCAGCCCACCCGATCGCCAATCTGTTTCCGATCCTGCCAGCGATTGGCGGCGGACAGACCAAGCTCCAGCCGGTCTATGCTGGCGACGTTGCGGATGCGATTGCCAACGCGATTTCGCGCGATGACACGGCTGGGAAGACGTATGAATTGGGCGGTCCCAGCACCTACACAATCAAGGAATTGTACGCCTTCATTGGTGAGACGATCGATCGCCAGCGGTTTGCGTTGCCAGTGCCGTTCTTTCTCGCCAAGCCTCTCGGCCTGGCGTTCGGCACCGCGTATCGCTATATCTGGCCGCTCTCGTCGGGAATTCTCGGTGCGCCGCCTTTGACCGGCACGCAGGTCGAGTTGCTGAAATCGGACAATATCGTGTCTGAGGGGGCTTTGACCCTGTCGGACCTTGGCGTGACCACGCTCGAGACGATTGAAACCATGGTGCCGAGCTATCTCTACCGGTTCCGGCCGTACGGGCAGTATCACCAAAAAAGCGAGCGCGCTTAACCCGCTCTCGCTTCCAATGTTTAGTGTGATTTCAGGGCATTAGGCCCGTGCGACTTCCAGCACCATGCGGGTGGCATCGGTCAGATCGATTTTGGCATCTGTCGGCTGCAGCTTCACCGGGCTGCGATAGACCCAGAATGCACCATCGCGATTGTGCTGCGAATTGTTCACCTGCCCGACGCTGGCAAACAGGTCAAAGAACCGGATTTCGCGGTTGGTTGTTGTATCGATCAGCACGGAGTCTTCCGCGATTTTGGTTTCCAGGTCGCACCAGAACATAACGCGCCGGCCCTTCGCTTCGCGATAGCCAAATAGCGGCGAATTGCTCTGTTTCAGACGGATATTCTGGAACCGGTCGAGCAAGGTTTTGGCGTCCGCATCGCTGTCGCAGGTCGCCCAGGCTTCATGTGTCATGACGGGCTCCACCGAGATCCCCGACGGTGCGCCGATAAAATCGAGCACCTTGTCGAAGTTGCGGGCACGGTAAACAAACTTGCCGCCTTGTTCTTCATAGCGCAGGTTTTCTTCCTGGCTGAGCGCCGTGACGAGCACGATCGCGCCATCGTTGCCGAGCATCTGCATGGCTTTTCCAATGATCCGGTCGAAGCGTTGATACCCGTGCAGGACGGCATCGCCATAAGACGACATTTCCTGCGCGCTGGGTTTCACCTTGTAGACTTCCGGCATCAGGTGCCGCCAATAGCGATGCTGGAGGAAGGCGACAGAGTTGCCGAAATAGAAGGCGTTTTGCGGGTTTTCGCGCTTCACTGTCGTGGCAAAGACATCCCAGAGCAGATCGTCGAGCAAACAGGCGCGTTTCCAATACAGATCGCGCGAACTGATCTTCTCGCTGAGGATCTGCGAAACCGCTTTATAGACGGTCGAGAGCGACATCCCGTTGCGCAAACAGAACAGGCCGAAATTGGTCAGTTCGCCAATCGTGATCTTGTCGTCGGGGTTTGAGTGTTCGGCGACCTGGCGCGCGATGAATTTGTGAAATGCCGAGAATTCCGGTTTTGACGCCGGAACATTCTTCGACCACGGATCCGGGACAACAGTCACGTTCTCGTGGCTCGACGGACCAGCATTCATGGACCCAAATACAAGACTGGTCTGACCATCTTCAGCCAACTGGTCCCAGAGACTTGGCTGGGTCAGGATATGACCCTGATCAAGCTCGGTGATTTGGTGCGCGTCCTGCGACAGGCCGGTATGAAACGACACCCACTGCACCCAGGGCTCGAGGCTTTCATCGTCTGTATGGGTGACAAATGTCGACCCGCCTTGCTTCAATTTCTTGAAGTTTGGCAAGTGACCTTCAGCGATGAATCGATCGAGCAATGGCGGGCAAAGCTCGTTCAATTCAAGTACAAGTGTCTTCAAACCCATTCTCATTCTTCCGCTAGTCGTTGGCGTTCCATTCGTCAGCGCATGTTCGCGAGTTTGTATCGCCTAATGGCCGATAGGACATGCAACGAAACGTTGCGGTCGCCCCTTCTTCGAGTTCAGCTGATCCGTTTTGCTGCTGATTGCGTGTACGATACATATGAGCAAACAGGATACCAGGCGTTTGCGGGATCAGATAATCATTGCTGGTAATTTCGTGTGCGAACTCGCCGTTCACATACCAGGTGACGCGATCCGGCGTCCAGGTGAACGAATAGAGCGCAAAGTTCTTTGTCGTGTCGAATTCGACCGGATAATTGATCCCGCCATGCGAGACCCCGTCGGTAAACGTGTTGAAGCGAATTCTGAACGGTGACCGCCCGGAAAACTCGACATCAATCTCGTCTCGCGGGTTACCGTAATAGGGGCCGGTATAAGAAAAGAACGCGCTGACCAGATTTTCGCCAGGCGCGGCGCGCATAATGGTGTGATACTCGCCAAAACTGACTCTGGGACGGTATTGAACCTCACCGCTGGCCCAAGGCCATTGGCCATTAATGGGGGATTTGGCGGCGAGTTTGATGTTCAAGCCATTTGGCAAGGCCTGGACGTTTGCATGCCTGAAATCACTGCCGGGTTGGCCGGATGGCATATTGTGATTGGAAACGTACCAACGCCGATTGATCGGTTGCTTCGTCCAGTTGATAAACAGCGCATCGTCCGACACGACCGGCGTCGCTTCTGGCTCGGCTGCTTCTGTTGGGGTCGCTGCAGTCGGACCGGACTCGTTCACACTTGCACAGGCGGCGAGCGCGGCGGTTGCCAGCGCCAGTGTGGCCATTGTCTCGAGTTTTTGCATCGCTACGTCCTCGGGTTACTCTACTTGCTTAAATTAGCACAACCGCAGTCGTATCCTAAATGTATGGGGTCTGAGTGCAACAACAGTGCCAGCGCGCCGGAGCGCCGCGTCTTCGGACCTCGAGCCTGGCCTGTGGCCATCCATTGGCGACACGCAGGCCGTGAAAACTCGACCAGATCGATGGATATCGCGCTTATGGTTAAACTTGTTCGAAACGCATTTGCGCTAAGGCTGGGCGGAGAAAAACCGTTTGATCACAAGGTATGACATTGACTGCGCAAGAGACCCCTTCCCTGTCCGTGGTGATCGCGAATTACAATTACGAGAAATTCGTCGGTGCAGCGATTGAGAGCGTCTTGTCACAGGACGAGGACATCCAGATCATCGTCGTGGACGATGCGTCGACGGATAATTCCGTTGATGTCATCAAACAATATTCTGACCGGGTCGAGACCATCCTGCTCAAGGAAAATCGCGGCCAGGGCGGCGGGCTGAATGTCGGATTTGAGGCGGCAACCGGAACCCTGGTAATGTTTCTCGACGCCGATGATTTCCTGATTCCAGGCGGCGCGAAAACGATCCTGTCCAACTACCAGCCGGATGTCGCCATCTATCATTATCGCATGCATTATGGCGACGAGGAGGGCGGTACATATGGTGTCTATCCGCCCATGGACCGACCCCTTGCAGCCGGCAACATCTCTGAGCGATTGCGCACGACCGGGCATTATGATGGCACGGTCACATCCGGTCTCGTGTTTTCCCGGGCAGCCGTGTCCAATGTCATGCCGATGGATGAGGAAACCTATCGATATGGCGCCGATGGTTATCTCTGTTCCACGGCGCCGCTTTATGGTGAGAATCTCAGCATATCGACCCCGATGTCGGCTTATCGCCTGCACACGCGACAGCATTCGCAATTCAGCAAAGTCTATGCAGAACGGGCGCGCTGGCGCCTGAAGCACACGATGGACCGGCACAATTCAACCCGGGAACACGCCGAGCGGCTCGGACTCGCAGTCAATCCTAATCTGTTCGAGGATGATGACTTTGCGATGCAGGAACGCGTCGTGTCGATGATCATCGAACCCGAGAAGCACACGATCGAGGGTGATCGCCTGCCTGATCTGCTGGCGCGGCAAAAGGCGCGGAAGCTGAAACAGGCGAGCGGGGTCAAGAAGATCTGGGAATATTTGTGGTGGACATCGCTGCAGCTTGCGCCGCGCGGTCTGCGCATCGCCATGATCAAGCCAGCGATTGATGCCGATGCCCGCCCGCGTTGGTTCCAGGCTATCGGTCGATTCATCAAGCGCCTGATCCGTCGCTAGTGTGGAGCCGGAACCGAGATGCAAAGCCAATTGGATGATCGAAAAGTCGCTATTGTCATCGCGGTCTATAATGATCGCGGCAATATCGAGCGCGCGATACGGTCAGCCGCAGCACAGTCGGTGCCGGGTGATTTTTCGCTGGACATTATCGTTGTCGATGATTGCTCGACCGATGACACGTTCAAGATTGCCAGCAACGTTTGCGCGGATCTGAGCAATGCCCAAGTGTTTCAGCTGGAACAGAATGGCGGGCCGTCGCAGGCGCGCAATGAAGCCCTGCGCCACACCGATGCAGCCTGGTTCATGCCGCTGGACAGTGATGATGCAGTCGATCGCGAGCGCCTGAGCAAACTGCTAGCGGTTGCCGAGGCCGAGCAGGCCGATCTGGTCGCCGACAATCTGTTCATCACCGACGCCGACCGGCCGTTCGAGATCGTTCGCCCGCTTTGGCCGTCTAAGCCGCCGGGACACATTGTGATGAATGCCGAGTATTTCGTTCGGCGCAGTTACGACATGCCCGAAGAGCGCTCCGAGCTGGGCTATCTGAAACCCCTAATCTCTCGCAAGATCCTCGCAGACCCGTTCGCGCCGTATCGACCGGAATTGCGATTTGCCGAGGATTATGAGCTCTATACGCGGCTGCTCCTGGATGGCGCAAAAGCTGTTCTGACCGATGGTCTTGGATATTATTTCATCCAGCGGGCGTTTAGCAGTTCGCGCTCGCAGGCCGGCGCTGAACATCGCAAAGTGGCGATGATTGATCGCGCATTTCTGAAACGATCCGATCTCTCCGCCGCGGAGCGAAACGCCATTAAAGGTCATCTCGAATATTCCAAAAAAGAATGGGCGAGCTGGACGCTGATCGAGGCCGGGCGGGAACGCAATATCGGTAAATTTCTATCGGGGTTAACGATCTCCAGGTCGGCACCGCTGTTTTTGTTGCGCGCGGTCTGGCAGAAAATCGCAGCGCCCAGGCGTGACGGGCTGAGCGATGATTAATCGCCTTGCCTCTACCGCTGTGCCAAATCGAAACAGACGTCGCGGCTTTGCCACGTCGATACGGGTCGAGACGTCGAAGGGTCTGACCAGGTTCGGATCGCGGCGACCCGCGTTCAGCCACCAGACAGGTGAGGGGCGGTAGAGATGGATCAAATGAGCGATCACGCCCCGGACAAAGAACGCGTATTGGTGGTCATTCCAACCTATAATGAGGAAGACCATATCGCAGCCTGTATTCAGTCACTCTTGGGGCAAACCGGTCTGAATTGCGCCACGGTTGTCTGCGATGGGCTCAGCACGGACAACACACGCGAGATCGTTATGGGTTTAAGGGATACCTATCCTGACCTGCATTTCCTGGAGAATGAAAAGCGGCTGCAATCAGCGGCGGTCAATCATGCCGTTGCGAGCCTGGCAACGCCGAATACGCGCTACATCATCCGCTGCGATGCACACTCGATCTACCCCGAGAATTTCCTCTCCGACATTGTCGAGAGCCTGGATGCATCCGGTGCGGCATCTGTTGTCACGGTTATGGATTCGGTTGGTGAGACCTGTTTCGAGAAGGCCAATGCCTGGGCCGTCGACACGCCACTTGGTTCAGGCGGCGCAGCGCATCGCGGCGGGGCAAAATCCGGATATGTCGATCATGGCCATCATGCCGGGTTCGACGTTGACTGGTTCCGCAAGATTGGCGGTTATGACGAAACTTTCACGCATAATGAAGATGCCGAGTACGACCATCGCCTCGGTCTCGCGGGTGGCCGCGTCTATCTCGATGCCGCGATCCGCATTCAGTATACGCCGCGCGGCTCCTTGCCGGCGCTGGCTCGCCAGTATTTCAATTACGGCCAGGGCCGCGCCCGAAACACGCTCAAGCATGCGATCCGACCGAAAATCAGGCAAATGGTTCCGGTTCTGGCCTTGTTTGGAGTGATTCTGGGCATCGCCGCATTGCCTCTGACGCCGTGGCTTGCTTTAATCCCGCTGAGCTACTTTGTCCTGCTCGCTGGTGTCTCGGCCACGTTTGCGATCAACAAGGCCAGCCTATGTGGTGTTTGGACCGGACCCGCACTCGCAACCATGCATTTGTCATGGGGGTTTGGATTCATAGTGGGACTTATCAAATTCGGCACAGGACGTGCAAGGCGGGTCCGACGACAGGCATCCTATGCCAAAGACAAATAAACCGATGATACAAAACGTGGTGGACGACTATGTCACAGAAGATTAGTTTCGAGCTTGCTCCGGACTTCAAAGAGCACTCAGATTCGATGAGTGACAATATCTTTCGGGATGTCAAATCGATCGTTGAGCTGGCGCTGCGCCGGTTCATTCTGATTTCCACCGTCGCGATCGTGGTGTTCGGTACGATCGCGCATTACACATTCTCGCAGACACCGCTCTTCACCGCGACATCGACGGTGATCGTCGATAGCCAACAGACCAACGTGATTGATCTTGGTGCGGTGCTCAGTGGCACAGCGCTGAACACCTCGGTTCTGGATACCGAAGTGCGCGTGATCAGCTCTCAGGCCTTGCTGGCAAAAGTCGTCGAAAGCGAAAACCTGATCAATGAGCCGGAGTTTAATCCGGCGCTCCTGCCGCCTGAAAAACCGGGTTTGCTGTCTCGCCTGTTTGGCGGCGGCGACGATGACGCCGAGGTGGAGCGCGTGATGCCAACCGAGGACACGCTGAAAAAGCGCGCGACCGGACGTCTGCGCGGCATGGTACAGGTGAGCCGGGTCGGCACGACCTATCTTATTCAAATCCGGGTTACCAGCGAGTCGCCGCAAATGGCCGCCCGCCTGGCCAACGCAATTGCCGAACAATACGGGATCGAACAGCTCGAGGTGAAACTCGAAGCAACGGCGCGCGCGACGCGCTTCCTGTCGGAGCGGGTTGATGTGCTTGAGTCGGAAGTGACCGCGAAGGAACTGATCGTTGAAAATTTCCGGACGGAATCAGGCCTCCTGGCCGCGCAAGGGACCACGCTGACGGAAGCGAATATCGCTCAACTGCAGCGTCAAAAAGTTCAACAAGAAGGCGAAGTCGCACGAATTCGAGCCCGATATGACGGTATGCGTCGACAGCTGAACTCTGGCGCCGGTGCCGAGGCGATCGGCGAAGTTCTGAGCTCGCCAGTGGTCAACAGCCTGAAAAACCAGCTATCGGATGCACAGCGTCGCAAAGCCGAACTGTCAACGTCGCTCGGTCCTGCTCACCCGCGGATGGAAGCGGTCGAAGGCGAGATCGTCGACTATGAGCAACAAATCAACGCAGAAATTAGCCGCATCATCGACAATTTGCGGGTCGAACTCGCGGTCGCAAATGACCAGATCGCGGCGCTCGATCGACGCATCAATCAGTCGCGTGCGACGCTGGCCCGCAACAACCGTTCGCAAGTGCGCTTGAACGAGCTGGATCGCGAAGCTGAAGCCAGCCGCCTCATCCTTGACGAGTTTAAACAGCGCTTCACCCAGACCCGTGAGCAGGATGAGCTGGTGCAGCCAGATTCACGCATTCTGTCGCCGGCCAATGTGCCGTTCGGACCGTCATCTCCGCGGACCAAGCTGAACCTGATTATCGGGCTTCTGCTCGGCGGGATTAGCGGTGCTGGCCTCGCCATCATTCTCGAGATCTTCAACAATCAGATCCGCTCTGTCGAAGAGATCGAACGCAAGTTCGGCTTCCCGAGCCTCGGCGCCGTGCCGCTGATCAAGTCGCTGAAATTCCTCGGCTTTGGCAGCAAGGTTCCGGCTGACTTCCTGGTTCAGGATCCGCTCTCTGCCTATGCCGAAAGTATGCGCTACATTCGGGCATCGATTGCGATTTCAGCCATGGAAGAGCAAACCAAGACGGTCACAATTGCCTCGTCCCTGCCGGATGAAGGTAAGACCAGCCTGACCCTCAGCCTTGGCCGTATGTCGGCGCTGTCGGGCGACAGGACCCTGGTCATTGATGGCGACTTCCGTCGTCGCCAGTTGACGGCGTCTGCCGGCCTCGATCCGAAAACCGGCCTGGTCGAATACCTGTCTGGCGAATGTGAGCTTGAAGATGCGATCTACCGCGAAGATCATACCGGCCTCGACCTGCTGGCGCTGACGCTGAACGGGCGAACCTTGTATGATGTCTTTGGCACCAAGGCGTTCGACACATTGCTCGAGCGCTTGAAAGAAGACTACGATCTGATCCTGATCGATACCGCGCCGCTGCTGTTGATTGCGGAAGCCGGGGTGATTGCCAGCAAGACCGACAAGACGATCCTGATCGTCCGCTGGATGAAGTCTCGCCGGTCATCTGTGCGCCGCGCGCTGGAAATGCTGAAGAGCATGAAAGCCGAAGTTCTGGGCATTGGTCTGAACATGGTCGACCTGACCAAGAAGCGTCACCATACCGAGCAGGCATCGACATCGTCCGCATACAGAAAATACTATACGAGCGAATCTCGCTGGCGCTGGATCAATCCACGTCGCAACAAGAATGTCGCAAAACTGCCAGCTGCGAACGTCAATGAGCCAGTGGTTCCGGACGAGGATGAAGAAGCCTCAACGCAGCTGCGTTCCATGTTGAATAACGGCTAAGACGATGCGCATCTCCTATTTTGGACATGACTCATCCGACGCCGCCATTCGCAAACGGGTCAACAATTTTCAGGATTGCGGCTATGCGGTCCACGGGTTCATGAACAGGCGGTTCGATGGCCCGGATCCGGAATGGCAAAATGTTGAACTCGGCGCGACCGAGAACGGCGCTTATTTCAACCGCATCTGGAGCGTATTCAGAGGCGCTTTCCGCGCGGCCAAACACAAACAAACGTTGGCCGCGTCAGATCTGATCGTGGCGCGCAATCTGGACATGCTGGCGACAGCGTTCCTGACCAAGCGCCTGACCGGCCTGGCAACGCCGGTGGTGTATGAGAGCCTGGATATTCATCGGATGCTGTGTCGAACAGATGCAATCGGATGGATCGCCCGAAAGTTCGAAGGGGCGTTTTTGAAACGCACGCGCGGCGTGATTGTCAGCTCGCCGGCTTTTATCGAGCAACATTTCAACCGCCATTATCCTGGAACTTTCCGTCCGTTCCTGGTCGAGAACAGATTGTCAGAAACGTTTGCCAACTCTGTGAAGCGTCCGTCAGCGGTCGCAGTCGGTCAGAGCGAACCCGCGGCGCCGCTGCGGCTCGGCTGGGTTGGCATATTGCGATGCCAGCGCACGATGGACCTGTTGGTCAGCGTGGCCCGCGAATTTGGCAATGCAATTGAGATCAGAGTGCACGGGAAACCCGACCTCTGGAGCGTGCCGAAATTCCATGAAACTGTGGATTCGATCGACAATATCACCTTTTACGGCGCCTATAAGGCCCCGGAAGGATTGCCCGACATTTATGGTCATCTCGACCTGATCTGGTCGGGCGACTTCATGGAAGCTGGCCTCAATTCTAAGTGGCTATTGCCGTGCCGATTGTATGAAGGCGGCTATTTCGGTGTGCCTGCGATCGCGCCAGGCGATACGCAAACTGGCACCTGGATCCGAGAAACAGATACTGGCTTCGTTGTCGATGAGCCGCTTGAGGAAACACTGATCGAGACCTTGCGCGCGCTGCTTGCCGACCGCCAGGCAATCCAGGCCCGACGCCGGGCCCTGATTGACTTGCCGGATTCAGCGCTGATCGAACCGGCTGACTTCATGTCTGAGATGTTGAGCCAGATGATCACACCCAAAACGCCGCCCTCCTCGCATTCGATTGCGCTCGGCCAACCTGACAGTGCATAAGTCAAAGGCGACCCGAGAATGAGCGATCCGCACATAAGTGTTTGCATCTGTACGTTTCGTCGCCCGTCTGTGTGCGAGACGATCGCATCAATTGCGCGCCAGAAAATCAACCCGCAAATCCGCTTCGAAGTGATCGTCGTGGACAATGATGTCGAGCCAACGGCACGCGATTATGTTGAACAAGCCGTTGCCGAGTTCGCGCATCTCGATGTGACTTATGTGCATGCGCCAGCGCGCAATATCTCGATCGCTCGAAATGCCTGCATGGATACCGCAAAAGGGACGTGGATCGCCTTCATCGATGATGATGAAATCGCCACCGAACACTGGCTGCAAAGCCATTATGATAAAGCGAACAAAGAGCAGCTTGATCTCGCCTTTGGGCCTGTCACCTCACTCTATCCGGTCCATGCCCCTGACTGGATTCGCGAGATAGATTTGCATTCGATCAGTGTTGGCGATCGGCGTCCGATTCTGACCGGGCATACCAGTAATGCCTTTTTCAACCGCACCCATCCGGCGATACAGTCCCTGCGCTTTAGCGAAGACCGCGGGCGCTCTGGCGGCGAAGATACGCAGTTTTTCCATGCCTGCTTTCTCGGCGGCGCAAAGATTGACGAAACCAGGGACGCGGTTGTGTTTGAGCCCGTTCATGACAATCGTTTGTCGCTCGACTGGCTGGTCAAAAACAAGTTCCGGTCGGGCATCACCTATGGAAAAGTCGTCGTCTATCATCGCGGCCTGATCGGCAACACGCTCAAGCTTGGCGCGTCGGCGGTGAAAGTGGCTTATCTGCTGATCCTGTCCCTGTTGACGATCGGATCAAAGGCAACCAGTCGCCGCCACTATGTCCGCGCGATGTTCCATAGTGGCATCATCGCAGCGTTCTTTTCTGTCAAAGAGGCAGAGTATTATGGCGCGATCAGCCCCGGCGTGGCAGACTGAAGCTTAGATCCACCTACAAATCATAACCGAGATCGCGCATCATATCAGTGAAGGCGGCTGGCAGATCTTGAAACGCGTCTTCGGCGAGACTCTGCTTCCATTTACCGATTGAGCTCGCGGTGATCGGACGGGTCACGGCGGCATGATGCTCGTGGCGTCCGACATCGCCCAGGCGGTCTGGCACTTTGGTCAGATAGTCCGGATCGAACGACAAGTCGGCCCAGTCGAATATCTGTCTGAAGACGGTTTCAGGATCCGATACCAGGTCTTCATAGGCGATCTCAAGCGCTGGTCGCTTGGCGCGTTTCAGGTGCTGGCGACAAGACGCATTGGCGTCGACCCAGCGCTTCGCGGACTCGTCAAAATCGCGCATGTCCGACTTCAGTTGCGAAGCCACAACATCGCGTCCGTCGCGCTTCAGGTGCAGGTAATATGCGTCCGGATAGGTTTTTACGATCTCCTTCAGATGCACCGTGTTCCAGGGCGTCTTGTCACCCCATCTAGCCTCGGTGAACCCGTGTTCGCGCGCCATGAAGGCGTAGAACAGATCAATCAGCTGATAGATGTCCTGCTGGTCTTCGGCGAGTCCGCAGGCCTGTTCGACGAACGGGGCCAGACTATCGATCTCGAAATCAGGAAACCGTCGGTGGCGATCAAAAAACGCGCTGAACAACCAGACGCGTTCGCGCCAATGCAAGCCGCGCCATTTGCGCCAACGGGTCAGCACTTCGCCGAGGACATAAGTCTCAGGTGGAATGTAAATCTGATCCGAGGCCATCATCACCCGGCGGGTGAGCGTGTTGCCGGAGCGCGGCGCGCCAACGATGAAAAGAGGCGGTTTTTGCGGCATGTTATCGGGCATCTTTCGAGGCTTGCCACCGTCGCCGCCGGAACCCGACCAGCTTTTTGGCAGCAATAATGGGAGAGACTTTTGGACGAGGTGAGCGGGTTGTCGTTCCGGTGTCGGTCTTCAGGGTTTCAAATCGGCGCGCGATTGTTTCGACGGAGTAGGCATTCCGGCAATAGTCCCGGGCGGCCAGCGCGGCGGCGCGTTCTTCGTCAAGATTGGCGCGAATATGGGCGAGGATGGCGGGAACCTGATCAGGGCGCCCGTACAATGCATGCGGACCGAAGGTCGCCTCAAGTTCGGGCGACAGGATGCAGCGCACGCCCATCAGCATGGCTTCGGCAATCGTACGCCCAAATGCCTCAACCCACATTGGCGAGTGGTGATAGGAAAACACATCCAGGCCATCGAGATATTCGGCGACCGGCTGTTGATTGAATTCGAAAATGGTCCAATCGGCGGTGTCGACGCCTTTTCCATGCAGGAATTCAGGATCGGCGCCCATCACGCGAACCGAAGTCTGTTCGCCGACCGGCAGGCTGAGCGCGATGTCGGTACCGGAGGCGGGCCATTTGTCCGGATGGGCACGGCCATGGCGACCAATGACCAGATGTTTTGATTGCAGCTTTTGGCGCTGCGGGGTCCAGGCGCTGACATCAAACGTGTTAGGCCAGTCTTGCTGCGTCATGCGCAGGATCGGGGCATACGCGCGAAACTGTTCACGGCAAGTGCCCGAAACCGGCGCCCAGAGCAGCGACGGTCCAAATTGGCGGCGAATGTTGCGTTGCACGCGAAACGGATCAAAAGCCAGCGCGCCATCGCCTTTGAACAGCGGCTGGTGCGCCACCAGCACGCTGCGTTTGGCGTCCACCGGGAAGGCGTGCTGGACGGGATTTTCGTACACGGAAGGATGGTGAAAGAACGCGACATCGCAGGCAACACGCGGGTGGGATGTGACCGGCACCCGGGTGACCCCCGGCAGGTTGCAAAGGCTCAGAATGTGGGCGTTCTCGACGTCGACATCCTGGAAAAAGCCAACCGATTCGACCAGCGCGAGACCGACATTTAGGCCGGCCGCCACCATCGCCTGAACGTCGGCCGCGACAGCCGCAGACGTTCCCCCGGAAAAGCGGGGATCGGTGAGGATCAGAGCATCAAATGTCATGGTCATTTTGTGAACGTCTCAACGCGCTTAAGCAAGGCAATTAGGAGCAAGTCACATGCCAAGCCCGGGTTCAGCCTGTGAGCCCGGAATTACCCCGAATTTGCGGGCCGGTGCCCTGGCGCTTTGCGTGGCATGCAAATTGCGATTAAGCATGATTGCGGCTGCGGGATGTATTGGGACAAACCGATTGTAGCCGATCAGGCAGACAATCCTTGATGGGGGCGTCGCAACTGGAACGACATTGGGTGTGAGGGGTTACCGATGAATAATCGCGTTAGTGTCATCCTGCCGACATTTAACCGCGCGCATCTGATTTCCGAAACCCTCGAAAGCCTTCTGGCTCAGACCCGCCCGATCGACCAGATCCTCGTGATTGATGACGGCTCGACCGACGCCACGGGTGAGCGGGTCGCGGCGTTTGGCGACAAGGTGCGCTACCATCGCATAGACAATGGCGGGAAAGCCGCTGCGATCAATCTCGCGATGACCATGATTGACGGTGATTGCGTCTGGATCTGCGATGATGATGATCTGCTTTTGCCGGACGCGTGCGCACGTTTGATGCATGAGCTGGAGGCGGACCCGGATCTCGATTTCTGTGCTGGATTGCACGAGGACTTTTTTGTCGACCGATCCTCCGGCGAGATTGCCAGAAAAGAGCCTGGCTATTCGAAAGCATCGTCGCCAGACGAGATTTTCTCCGATGCGCTTGATGGTTGCCACATCTTTCAACCGGGCCTCATCGTCCGACGTTCGCATTATGATGCGATTGGGGCATTTGATGAAACCCTGACCCGGTCACAAGACTATCAAATGCTGTTGCGCCTGACGCGTCATGGCCGCGGGCATGTCGTGCCGCACACCGTATTTCTGCATCGTGAGCACCAGGGTGACCGTGGCTCGCTTGGCGAGCGGATTGCGGCTCAGGATGCCAATCAGACATGGATCAAATACCACCGCGTCATCGTCAAACCGCTGCTCGATGATCTTTCCGATGAAGAATTTCTGCCGACAGCGATCTGGAATGATCCTGCGCGTGCGGACACACGCACACGAACTGCGGCGATACGACGGGGCTCAATTTTTGGCCGTCACGTCCTGTGGGAAGAGGCGCTCGAGGCCTGGGCCGATGTCAGCCAGACATTTACCGGCGATTTGAATGATTACGAAGTACGCTTGATCCGGAACTCGACCAGTTATGGACTTGGCTGTGCGCCTTTACTGGATTCTGCCGAGATCAAACGCCGGGTGCAGGCCTTGAAAGGGCAGACGCCGATGGGGCGTCAAATCGTCAGGCAATTAGGGCGATCGCTGTTCTGGAGGGTGAAAGACGCCGCCAAGGCGGGTGACGTCAAAGACATTGTTCGCTTGTCGAAATTCGTCGCTGCATCGCGCTGAGGGCGCCCATAATTCGCAAGTACTCCGACCGTTGAAACGCGGTTTCTACACGTTTTACGAGAATTTTGATCTGAATATGAACGAGATCTCCACACTTTCGTCATAGGGTTTTTGCTTACGTTCAATTCGCTCAAACCCTTGTCGTGACCTATGCCTTATGATCAAACCACCGCAGAGATTTCCGTCGACGTCTGGTTTTGGGACAATGCCGATCTGGTCGCGCAGGCCGATACGTTAGTCCGTGTGCTGAGCGATGATGAAATCGCTCGACAACACCGGCAATGTGATCCTGACCGCGCCCTTCGTTGGGCGATATCGCGCGCCCGCGTTCGCGAGCATCTTGCCAGTGTCACGGGGGTTGCTGCAGCCGACCTGGTGTTTGAGCGCAATGGTTATGGTCAATTGTCGCTCGCCAATGTCCAATGCCCAGCCTGTGCTTCAGCATCAGTCATAGCGGCCCGTTTACGGCGCTTGCAGTCAGTCTTTCCACCGCTGTCGGGGTGGATATCGAGGCGGTGCAGGACCTTGCGCCAGAGGAAATGGAATGGCCGCTATCGCCAACGGAGCGCGCCGATCTGGCGATCGTGAGGGGTGATGACCGAGCGCAGGCCTTCTTCCGTTACTGGACGCTGAAAGAAGCGTTTATCAAAGCGCTGGGAATGGGCGTGTCGTTCCCGCTCGACGATTTTGACATGAACCCTTTTGGCGAGAAACCGGCGCTTCTGCGCGTCGTGGGAACTTCGGATACGCCGGCAGACTGGGCCTTTGAGGCGCATGAATTGCGCCCGGGTTTGCGGTTCGCCCTCGCGGTGAAGGCGAAAGGTGAGAAATTCACGCTCAATCACCGTTCAGAATTCGCGAATTAGAAGCCGATATTGGAATGAAGCTTGCTTCTATCAGCGTGTAATCACCGGGCCTTCGGGCTTTTGAAAATTGAGGTCATGATGGCCAAGGGTGCGGGGAGAGTATGGTAGTGTCGCAACGAAATGCGATCTTTGTCGGCGGAACGCAGGTTCTGATCGATTGCATCCAGCAATGGTTGGCAAAAGGCCATGCCGTGCACGCTGCCGTGAGCGACTGCCCAGAGGTCACCAAATGGGCGGCGAAGTCCGATTTCGCGCTGATCAGCCAGAAAAGCGATCTGGTGACGCGCTTTTCGAGCGCCGCTTTCGATTATCTGTTTTCAATCGTCAATCACGCGATTTTGCCAGACGAGCTGGTGGCCCTGCCAACGCGGCGTGCGATCAATTACCACGATTCCCCATTGCCGAATTATGCCGGTTTCAACGCGACCTCCTGGGCGATCCTTGATGGCGCGGCCGCACATGGCGTGACCTGGCACAGCATGACCGGCGAGGTTGATGGCGGCGACATCCTGCTCCAACGCGCGATTGAGATCTCAAGCGAGGACACGGGGTTCTCGCTGGGTGTGAAATGCGCCAATGCCTGCCGCGAAACCTTTGCTGAGCTGATCGACGCGATTGACGCCGAAGCGCGCACCGGCGCGCCGATGACGGTGACTGCGCAAGGCCCGCAAGCGCATTTTCACCTTCGCTCGGATCGTCCGGGGCTTGGCCTGATCGATTTTACGCAAGACGCGGATCAAATTGATCGCCTCGTTCGCGGCCTGCATCTCGGTCGTGAAGACAATTGGATGTGTCAGCCGAAATTGTGCGTCGGCGACGCTGTGTACCTGGTCGAGCAGGCCGAGCTTGTGAATGATCTAGCTCCGTCTGAGCCTGGCCGTGTTCTCGCCATTGGGGCCAGCAGCATTTCTATATCGGCGCGCGGCGGCGTGGTGCGGCTGAGCGGGCTGAAGACGCTCGATGGCAAACCCACCGATCCGTCTAAGCTTGGACTGAGCCTTGAGCGTGTGATTCCATCGCCGCGCGACACAGATCAACAGCTCGCTGACTTCGATGCAGAACTAACCAAGTCCGAACGCTTCTGGGTGCGCCGCCTCGCGGCGCAATCCTCGCCCGCCCTGGCGCAAATTCGCGACCGGTCCGGGCCGGCCGACACGGCAACCGTCATTCGCAATCGTCAGTATACGGTGCAAGATTATATCGCAGCATTCGCGGCCTACATTTCCAGATCAAGCGAAACTCGGGCATTTGATCTAGCGCTAACCAAATCACTCCCGCAAGGGGCTGAGTTATTCTACGCAACTGCAACGCCTATGCGCGTTGATATCGCGCAACAGGGCTCATTCGACGCGATCAAATCGGCCATCACCGAAGAGCTCGCCGCGCAAGACAAGCGCGCATCTTACGCGCGCGATGTGTACCGACGCTACGCGCAGCTGCGATCCATGGACCAGGACCACATGGCCCTGTCCATCGGTCTGAATCTGGCCGGCGCGCCGGTCCTGGTCCAGGGTACAGCGCTGACATTGAATATTGATGAGGCTTCGCAGCACGTCACCTACCAATTCGACCGCAACGCGATCTCCGAAACGGCCGTGGCAGCGATTGCGGACCGGGTCGAAACCCTCCTCGCCGACGCGGCCGCGCGGCCAGGGACCCCGGTGGCGCAGCTCAATCTGCTTCCCGAAGCCGAGAAGCGACAGCTCCTTGACCTGTCGCACGGCCCGGCCAAATCCTATGCCAGCAATCAATGCGTGCACCAGCAATTTGAGGCACAGGTCGAGCGCTCGCCGGAGGCCACAGCACTGGTCTTCCGCAACACTTCGCTGACCTATCGCGAGCTCGACAGGCGGGCCAACCAGATCGCGCAGCGCCTGATCACCCAAGGCGTGAAGCCCGGAGATTACGTTGCCGTGTGCGCCAAACGCTCCACCGAACTGGTCGCGGCTTTGTTGGGCGTGATGAAAGCTGGCGCCGCCTATGTGCCAATGGATCCGGCCTATCCGCGCGATCGGCTGGCCATCATGCTGGAAGATTCCGGCGCGGCGGTGGTACTGACGCAGGCTGCACTTGAATCGTCGCTGGCCTTTGATGGCGCAGACATCATCGCGCTTGAAACCATCGATAAAGATGCGGCCGCCAGTGCGCCGCAAACGCAGGTAACGTCCGACGATCTTGCCTATGTGATCTTCACATCCGGGTCTACCGGACGCCCGAAAGGGGTGAAGGTTGCACATCGCAATGTTTCCAATTTCTTTGCCGGGATGGACGATGTCATCGGCACCGAGCCAGGCGTCTGGCTGGCCGTGACAAGTGTCAGCTTTGATATTTCCGTCCTCGAAATCTTCTGGACCCTGGCGCGTGGATTTGAAGTCGTCGTCCAGGGCGAGACGGACAAAAGCTCGCTGAGCGCCGCGCCGACGATTGAAGTTTCGGATACGCCGATGGATTTCGGCTTGTTCTATTTCTCCTCTTCACAAGGCGATGCGCAGCCGGGCGAGACCTACAAACTATTACTCGAGGGCGCGAAGTTTGCCGATGCAAACGGCTTTCAATCGGTCTGGACGCCAGAGCGTCACTTCCATGAATTTGGCGGCATCTTCCCGAACCCTGCCGTGACCACAGCGGCTTTGGCGACGATTACCGAAAACGTCGCCCTGCGCGCCGGTAGTGTTGTCTTGCCGATGCACAATCCTATTCGCGTCGCCGAAGACTGGTCAGTGATTGATCAGCTGTCGAATGGCCGCGTCGGTCTGTCCTTTGCGTCAGGTTGGCATGCCAATGACTTTGCCCTGATGCCGGAGAGTTATGAGCGCCGCCGCGAGATTATGGTCGAGAATATCGACACCGTGTTCAAACTGTGGGCTGGCGAAGAGGTCGAAGTCGCGAATGGCGAAGGCGACCTGATCAAGGTCTCGACCTTCCCGCGTCCGATCCAGGACCGTCCGCCCATCTGGATCGCCTCAGCTGGCAATATCGAGACGTTTAAATCTGCAGGCCGCCTCGGCGCTAATATCCTGACCAATATGCTGGGACAGGATCTCGAAGATTTGCGGACCAAACTCGCCGCCTATCGCGAGGCCCGAGCAGAGGCCGGCTTTGATGGTCCGGGCCAGGTCTCGCTGATGCTGCATACTTATGTTTGCGACGATACCGAGAAGGCGCGCGAAATCGCCCGCGAGCCGTTTTGCAATTATCTGCAAAGTTCGTTCGATCTGGTCAAAGTCGCGCCGTGGATGTTCCCGGCCTTCAAACGTCCATCGCTGGACGGTGAAGCGGCGCAGCTCGATACAACCCAGTTTACCGATGAAGACATCGCGGCGCTGATGGATCATGCGTTTGATCGCTATTTCGAGACGGCTGGCCTGTTCGGCTCGCCAGAACATGCCCTTGGCATGGTCGAGAAACTGAAATCGATTGGCGTCAACGAGATTGCCTGCCTGGTCGATTTTGGCATCGACACGGACACCGTTCTGAAAGATCTGCCGCAC
>SPJK01029556.1_pt1 | contig 37601 bp, 42 predicted proteins | sample 3741771 | NCBI WGS metagenome assembly SPJK01 (sample SAMN10925997, study PRJNA522277) | cold seep metagenome | isolation source: Elba SIP-enriched marine methane seep metagenome, extraction at timepoint T2 | place: Italy: coast of Elba, Mediterranean Sea
CCCAGTTCGCGGAGTTGTCACCCGTCCAGGTCGCGCCGTATCGGTGCCCGCCCAAGTAGTTCGCACGCGAGAGCACGAACGGGCGCTTGCCAGGGTTCGCGTCCATCACGCCCTCACGAGTTGCGCGGATCATCTGCATCCCATAGACGTTGTGGTAACGCGCGTGATCGTCCGTGCCGCCGAGTTCCGGGTCCGCGTGATGGACATTGTCCTCTGGCATCGTTTTCGACTCAACATTGAACACGGCGGGCTCATTCATGTCATTCCACACGCCGTCGATCTCGTAGGCCATGAAATCCTTGTAGAGATCCGCCCACCATTCCCGGACATCCTCGTTGAGGTAATCCGGGAACACGCACACGCCCGGCCAAACCTCGCCGTTGAAGGTCGTTCCTTCCGCCGTCTTCACCCAGACATCATGCTCTGTGCCGGAGTCATAGACAAAGTACCCGTCTTCTTTCTTCACGCCCGGATCGATCATCCAGACATTGCTGAACCCGATCGAGTCGAGGTATCGGTTGAGCTCCTTCGGGTCAGGGAACTGCTCGTCATCGAACGTGAAGACGCGGTACCCGTCCATGTAATCGATGTCCATCCAGATCACATCCGCGGGCAGGTTCCGTTCGCGGAACCCGTCCGCAACTTCTTTCACGCGTGAGTCCGGGTTGTACGAGTATCGGCACTGGTGGTACCCCACCGCCCAGCGCGGCGGCATCGCGATCGTGCCCGTGAGCTCTGCCAGCCCTTCCATCACCGCCTGTGGCGATTCGCGATCGATCACGATCACGGGGAACTGGTACCCGACACCTCGAAAGGTAATCCCATTACGCAAATCGATCTGACAGCGTTCTGTGGTATCTGCGAGTACGCCAAACGCAGTCCCATCTTCCCGCACCGCGAGCACCCAAGGCTGGGAGGTGTACAGATTCTCCGCGCCGAGTCCATATCCGAACGCGTCGTAGTTCCAGGTCTCCGTCACGAACCCGTTGCGAAGCAGCGGCCCGGCAACCTGCCCCGTGCCGTATAGACTCGTGCCTAAGTCGATCTTGATCGATGCAACGAATCGTCCCTCGTTATTCTTGGAGAATGTTGGAACGAGCGGGTGGTTGGTCGCGACGATGTCGCCGATGGATTCGAACTCACGCACCATCGCGATCGAGGGGCGCCGATTCACACGCGCATCGTCCGAAGCATCGAATCGGATGATACCCTCCCCAAGGATCTCACCGAGTTGCGCCTGCGCCATGCTCGGCGCGACATAAAGGATCGACACGCTGGCAATCAACGTACGAATCGACTGGTTCATATGGAGCTCCATGAGATACGTTCATGCAAGAACGAGTGGGTCTGATTCACGAAAGATACACGTATTGTTCTGGGACTTTACCAGACCAAGACCCGAAAAGTGGCGTTTTTCCTACAGAATCGCACGAAAGCATGTTCACAACCCCGCCAATCTCGGCGATAATCTCCGACGAGGAACACTGGAAAGAACCAGCTCGTATGAGCGGACGGAACCAACGCATGAACATCAACACAACACCGATTCGTCTCGCAGCTTGCACCCTTTTGGTGGGGCTCGCGGGTTCGAATACCCAAGCGCAGAACGCCCAGAACTACCTCCAATGGTTCGAGACGGAATGGGACGACATCGAGCGTCGCGTCCCAGATTTCTTTCTCGCTGGGTACAACGCTGTTTGGCTTCCCCCTGTCTCCAAGGCATCCTTTCTCAGTCCCGGATACGACCCGTTCGATCGGTTCGATATCGGCCAGCCGCCGTTGCTCGCGTTCTCTTCTTCAAGGGATCGCACGACCTACGGAACGGAGGCAACGTTCAAGGCCATGATCGACGAGATCCACCAGGCAGGTGGTGAAGTCTACATCGACGCGATCTTCAACCACAACGGTGGACGAACCGAGTCTGATGCGTTCCTCGCGCAAGGCGGATACCCTGGGTTCTGGATCCCACGTGAAGATCCGCCTCGGGATAAGCAACCCACCGATGACTGGGGTGATTTCCACAATGGTGTCGCGTCCGGGTACCTCCAATCAGAAAATCCTGGGGGACCTCGTTACGACCTCTTCAATGGTGACCTCGTCGCACTCGTTGATATTGCGCAAGAGAGCAACAACCAGTTCATCCGTCAGCCGGTCGAAGAAGGGAACCCGGACAACATCCCCGCGGGCACGATCTGGAACAACCCCGATCCAAATAACGCACGCTTCTATCAGGACCAACTGCTCTCCCCGACTGTCGTCAATAACCCGGGGACTGCTCGCAACCCCGGCGGGACGAGTTTCACCCGCTACCCGTTCAACATCGATAATCCACTCGCGGGTGATGCTTACCTTGAGAACGGTACGGGGTTGCTGATGCGTTGGGCCCAATGGATGGTCGAAGTGCAAGGCGTCGACGGGTTCCGTCTCGATGCGCACAAGCACGTGCCGAACTGGTTCTGGGATGGGTTCTTTGACGCGGCGATTCACAAGACCCGCACCTCGCCCGCAACGGGGAACAAGGTCAACCCATTCACCTTCGGCGAGAACGTCACAGGAAACTTTGACATCCTCAACAACCAGATCCGCAAGGACTCGTTCGCAAACCGCGACGCGCTGGATCTTCAGGGGGCTGCTCGTCTGCGTGACCTGCTCAACGCGGGCGGGTTCGGTTCATGGGGTAATATCAACTCGAGCACCGACTCAGGGCACCTCGACTTCGCAGATGACGGTTTCATCAACGGGTCTATGGGTGTGAATCATGTCTTCTCCCATGACAATGGCACTGCTGGTTCGGGGCATTCCGTTCCCCCATTACCCAGCGCCCGTCAGCAGGGGTTCCAGATGACGGCCTACATGCTCATGCGTCCGGGGCGCACGATCGTGTACCACAACGGGCGTCAGTTTATCTCACGCGGCGGCGGGTTCCACCCGCGTGAAGGCAACCCGAACGCACTCGGGTGGGACGCTGCAACCCAGAGCTTGGACGATACCGTCACAACCCTCATGCACATCCGCAATCAGGTCGCGTACGGACAATACTTCCAACTCAACGGCAACATCTCCGACACGCTCGTCTTCGAGCGTGCATTCAATAATCAGGCCAACTGCCTCGTTGCGGTGAACGATCGATACGATTCGGGGATTGATTCTGTCACCGTGAATACTTCCTACCCGCAGGGCACGCGCCTGCACGAGATGACCGGGAATGCTGCGGATCCGGTGATCGACCCTACAAACGCGATCCCTGAGATCATCGTCGTTGGTGCAGGCGGCACCGTCACCCTCCAAGTCCCGCACAACACCACTGGCTCAACCGAGCACGGCAAGGGATACGTGATCTACGCGGAGGCGCTCCCAAGCGCAGAGGTCACCTTCATCGGCGCCAACGGCGTCATCGATCCGGACCCGGCCAGTTTCCCCGACTTCCTTCAGCGTCTGAACGAGACAACGGTTATCACGGGCGACTCGTTCGAGATCCGCCTAGAAACAACTGCGGGAGATCCCGAGGATCCCAACACAGACGACAACGCGCTGTTCGCGTTCAATCAGCGCAACCAAGACTTCAACGGCAACGGTGTCACGGATATCCCGACCACCTCGTCCGTGATCGGCGGGTTCGAGGAGTTCACGACGCTCAAGTCGCCGTTGTACAACTCGGGCAACCCCTTCGGGCTCTACCGACAGCAGATCGATGCGACACAGATGGAAGAGGGGTACCACTACCTCACCGTCATCGCGTTCCGTCATCGGAACGCGGGGACAACTCCAATCTTCCGTGAAGTCCGTAAGGTGCTTTACATCGATCGTGAGCCGCCCGCGATTCAACTCGAGCAGGCGGGCATAGTCACTGAAGATCCTCGCCCACAGTTCAATATCACCGCGCTCGATCGCACCACGAGCGAAGTGTACGCGTTCCTCAACCTCGACGCGGGCGATGATCCGCTCACCATGCTCAACTCGGGTTCGCAGGCACTCCCGTTCGATCGATACACCTACAACAAGACCTTCAACTTCGACCTCAGCCCCGGAGTGAACACCGTGACGATCGTCGCACTCGAAGACTCGGGCAACGCGAACGTAATCACCGAAACCGTCACACTCGGAGGCACCTGTGAAGCAGACCTCAACGGGGACGGCCTCCTGAACTTCTTCGATGTCAGCGCCTTCCTGTCGCTCTACAACGCACAGGACCCTGCTGCGGACTTCACAGGAGACGGGCAGTTCAACTTCTTCGACGTGAGTGCTTTCCTCGGGTTTTACTCCGCAGGGTGCCCATAACGAAATCTATTACCACATGAAAACACCCCGCGCGAGTGCGGGGTGTTTTTGTATCGAATCATGTGATCTGGTTTAGTACACACCCTCATCGCCGCCTGTGACTTGCTCTGCTTTGGTCTTGATTAATCCAAACCATATCAGATAGAAGAGCGGGATACAGACACCAAGCAGGATCGTCATAACAAGACCAATGACCTGTCCCGCAGCCGCTTGCCCAGAATCAGCACTCATACCCGCAGCCATGGGATTGTTCGGGAACTCCTTTGCCCATTCCGCGTTGAGTGCGGCCTTGGACATCTGATGGAGGTAGCTCCACAGACTCAACGGGATTGTCATGACGCCATAGACCAAGTGCAAGGGTCTCGTGATCGGGCGACGGCTGACCGCCATGATCCCCGCGAACAAAAGCAGTAATGATCCTAAGAGTCCCAAGACAGCAATGACGTAATCAGTCGCAACGGGAACCATGCCATAGGGCATTGGATCGCCTTCGAGTGCCCGTTCCATGAACCCTGCGGAGAGCGGTAGAAACGCAAGCCCAAGTCCGCCGCAGAGCAACCACAGGCCGCCCCAAATGATGGAGACGATCCCAATTACAACGGGCCACTTTGGACGATCGACAACTTGAATCGATTCCCACTCGTCGATCGAGCCGGATTCTGTGTGCTCTACATGTTCTGACATGGCAAGACCCCCAATATGGTGTTTTGTACTATTGGGAGTATACCAGAGCGAATTACACCCGCTGCAGGAATCGGATGTCGTTCTCGAAGAGCATACGGATATCGGGGATGCCGTACTTGCCCATCGCGATGCGTTCGATCCCGAACCCGAACGCGAACCCGGTGTACTCCTCCGGGTCGATCCCGCAGGCCTTGAGCACATTGGGATCGACCATGCCGCAACCGCCGAGTTCGATCCAGGACGGATCGGTGCCGGGCTTGAGGGCGATCATCATGTCAAACTCAGCGCTTGGTTCAGTGAACGGGAAGAAGCTCGGACGCAAACGTACATCCGCATCCTCCCCGAAGTACGCGCGTGCGAACTGCAGAAGCGTACTCATGAGATCGCTCATCGAGACACTCTTATCGATATATAACCCTTCGATCTGATGGAACATGAACGAGTGGGTCGCATCAACTGTGTCGGGTCGGTATACACGCCCGGGTGACACGATCTTGATGGGAGGCCCCCACCCCTTTGCGACCGCGTCTTCCATCGTGCGGATCTGGACCGTCGAGGTCTGACTCCGCAGCATGCGCGGCGTCGAAACCTCGTTCGGATCATCAACGTAGAAGTTGTCGATCGGATCACGCGCCGGATGCGCATCGGGAATGTTGAGCTTCACAAAGTTGTGCTCGTCGTCCTCGAGCTCGGGTCCCTGCGCGACTTCGAAACCAAGGCGCGCGAAGATCTCGACGAGCTCGCCCCGTACGCGGGTGATGATGTGTTCTTTCCCCACAGAATGCGTGTCGATGATGCCGGGCTCGGTCAGATCGAGTGATGGTCCTGAGGATTTCCCTCCACCACCCCCACCGAGGGTCTGCTGTTTGGCCATGAACCCATCGTCGAGCTTGGACTTCACCTCGTTGAGGCGTTTCCCGACCTCGCCCTTTTGTTCTTTGGGCACGTCCTTCATCATCGGCATCACCGAGCGGATCTTGCCCTTGGTGCCGATAAACTCGATCCGCCACGCTTCGAGCGCTGCGGTATCGGTGACCTGGTCCAGTGCGCCCATGGCGCTCGTTTCGATCTCGTTGAGTGCGTCAAGCATCGTCATGGTCGATCGTAGTCCCTGTGTGCGTGTTTCACGATTCGATTGGTTCAAGAAAAACCCCGCTCGGGTTGAGCGGGGCCTTTGAAATCTTCACTCGGCACTCGTGGATTACTCCTCGCTTGTGCCTGTGTCGCCGTTGCCCTCAGCGGGAGCTTCTTCCGCGACCGCTGCTGCGGGCTCATCAGCCTTTGCGAAGTCCTTGCGGAGCTTTGCTGCGAACGCGGAACGCTTGTCAGCCTGACGACGACGCCCGGATGGGTGACCGCCGATCTCGGGGCCTTCTTCGTTACCGACGAACTGGATCACGCAGAGCTCTGCCGCGTCGCCGAGACGATGACGCCCAAGCTTGACGATGCGGGTGTATCCACCGGCGCGATCTTCAAAGCGTGGTGCAACGTTCTCGAAGATATGACGCACGAGCTTGGGTGCCTTGCGGAGCTCACCGTACCGGTTGCGCTCAATCTCCTCGATATCGGGGATATCGAAGAACCCTTCGACGAACTCGCGCTGCTCTTCAACCGCTTCGCGTTCTTCGTCTGTCGCGTTCTTCGCAACATACGACCACGCGAATGCGTTGCGGTCACCGCCGAGCATCGAGATCACCTGACGGCGTGCGTGGAGATCACCACGCTTGGCCTTGGTCACGATCTTCTCGACGAATGGCTGCAGGGCCTTGGCCTTGGTCACGGTCGTCGTGATCTGACCGTGCTCGAACAGACTCGCGGCCATGTTGCGGAGCATCGCTTGACGATGTGCAACGGTTCGTCCCAACTTAAAGCCGGCTTTCCGATGACGCATGGCTTTATCCCTTCGATTCTGACGCGATCACCGCGTCTCTATACAGATCGGGCACAATCGCCCGGGTTGATACTTCAGTTGACACCCGCGGCGTTGTAACCTTCGGGCAGTTCCATTCCAAGATCGAGCTCGATATCGAGCAGCTTCCTCTTCACTTCACGCAGCGATGTACGACCGAACGAGCGGAGCTTGAGCAGTTCCTGCTCGGTCTTCGTGACGAGTTGTGCCACCGTGTCGATCCGCGCGGATTCGAGACAGTTGCTCGCACGCACGGAGAGATCGAGCTGTTCGATCGGCATGTTGAGCTTGCGGATGAGTTCTTCGTCGACACCTGCTGCTGCTGCCGCGTTCTCCGAGACACGCTCTTCACCCAGATCGAAGTACTGAACGAATGGGTTGAGGTGCTTACGCATGATCTTCGCCGCTTCAACCATCGCCAGTTCGGGCGAGGTCGTGCCGTCGGTCCAGATCTCCATCGTGAGCTTGTCGTAGTTCGTCTTCATCCCGACGCGGGTATCCTCGACGGAGTAACGAACGCGCTGAACGGGCGAGTAGATCGCGTCAACAGGGATGACACCGATTTCCTGCTCGTCGTTACGCCCGTACTGCTCGGACGCGGGGACGTAACCACGCCCCTTACCGACGTGGATCTCCATCTCGAACGGGATCTCTTCGGTCAACGTCGCGATGACCAGATCCTTGTTCATGATGGTGACATTGGTGTCCGCCTCGATGAGATCAGCGGTCACCTCGCCCGGGCCCTGAGCCGCGAGCTTCATCACGCGGGGCTCGTCGCCTTCGAGCTTAACGATGAGGTTCTTGATGTTCAGAACGATGTCGGTGGTATCTTCCAGCACGCCGGGCATGCTGGTGAACTCGTGCTCGACACTCTTGATCTTGATTGCGGTAACCGAAGCCCCTTCGAGCGACGAGAGAAGGATTCGACGCAGCGAGTTGCCAACAGTCGTACCCATGCCGCGCTCAAACGGCTCAACAGTAAAACGCCCGAAGGTGTCTGCGGTGAACTTAGGGTCCGCGACGACCTTCGAAGGAAGTTCCAATCCACGCCAGCGTACACGCATGTCGTTGATCTCCTCAGCAAGTATGGTTCATAGAACCCGTAACAACACTCGATCTTGGTTCTCAGGTCCGACGCGCCTGCTGATCGCGTCGTCCTTTCTGTCCATGCCGAGCACGAAAAACACCCATGCGTCTTTCAAAGCGTGGGTGTGGAGTGTTTCAAATCAGACGCGGCGCTTCTTCGGCGGGCGACAACCGTTGTGAGGAACAGGAGTGTGATCCTCGATTGCTGTCACACGAAGACCGGTTGATGCAAGACCCGAGACAGCGTTCTCGCGACCAGCGCCAGCGCCGGTGATCTTGACCTCGATCTCGTTCATCCCCATCTTGCGGACCTTCTGGCCGCACTGCTCACCTGCACGGGTCGCGGCGAACGGTGTTGACTTTCGCGCGCCCTTGAACCCGATGGTGCCCGCCGAGTCCCAAGCGAGGGTTTCGCCGTTGGTATCGGTGACGGTAATCATAGTGTTGTTGTGCGTTGCCTTGATGTGCGCGACGCCGCGAACAACACCCTTGCGGACTTTCTTTGCCTTTTTCGCCATTGAATCTCGCTCCTGACGGCTCCACCTCCCTCTGCAACCTGCGTTGGGCTGGAACCTTGCGATGTATGAGTCTTGATTGTCGTGCGTACCCGAAACAGTTCAGGCAAACACAATTTAGCCCTTGACGCCCTTCTTGCCCGCAACGGTCTTCGCGCGTCCCTTACGGGTACGAGCGTTGCAACGGGTGCGCTGACCGCGGGTCGGGAGACCCGAACGGTGACGATCACCGCGGTACGAGCGGATTTCACGCAGACGTTGAATATTCTGTTTGACCTGACGACGGAGCGCACCTTCTACAAGGTATCCGTTGTCAATGATCGTATTGATCTGAGAAACATCAGTCTCCGAGAGTTCGTTTGCACGAGCCTCAGGGTTGATCTTTGCTTCTGCAAGAATGTCTGCTGCGTACTTCGGACCAACGCCGTGGATGTACTGCAATGCGTAGTAGATCTTCTTGCGTTCTGGGATGTCAACACCTGCGATACGGGGCACTGTTTGCTCCTGTCACCGGCTCACGCCGGAAATGTGCTGCGTGCGTTGCACGCGTATCAGTTCTTAATCACCAACTCAGCACGATCAGCCTTGACGCTGCTTGAATCGGGGGTTCTTCTTGTTGATCACAAAGACCTTGCCCTTGCGACGAACGACCTGGCAGTCCTTGGAGCGACGCTTGACACTCGATTGAACCTTCATCACTTGCTCCTGTCGCCCGATGCGACGCTCTGCCGGAGAAACTCCAGCGGTCAAAATCTTCAATACACAGCGATCCCAGAGGGGAAAGCTGGGCCAAGACTATAGGCCCGCAACCAAAAAATTCCTGTATCTCAAGCTCGCAAAGTGCCTTGAGCTTGAAATTTTCTCAAATCCATCCACCGAACACCCGCCGAAATCAGTTGTCCGCCGAGTTTCCGAGGAATCCTTCGTAGTTCCGCATGAGCAGCGACGCCTCGACGCGCTGCAAGAAGTCCAACGCCACGGACACCACAATCAGCAATCCGGTACCACCCAGGAACTGCGAAACCGTGAAATCAATACCAAGCTTGGAGCTCGCAACCATCGGAAGGACCGCGATGACCGCGAGGAATGCCGCACCGACGTAGGTGATGCGTTCCATCACCGCCTCGAGGTACTCTGCCGTTCGTGGACCTGGGCGGAGACCCGGGATGAACGACCCGTGATCACGCAGTTGCTTACTCATTTCCTCAGGGTTGAACTGGACCGTGATCCAGAAGTAACTGAAGAAGTAGACCATCATGACGTAGATCACCATGTATGGGAACTGTCCCATCTGGAGATTGCTGCTCAGCCATTGCAGGACATCGAAGTAGAGCCCTTCGTTGTTGCCCTTCGCTTGCGCGAGATCAGTGAGGTACCCAAACGCGACGGAAGGGAAAATCATCAACGAGCTCGCGAAGATGATGGGCATCACGCCGCCATGGTTCACACGGAGGGGAAGGTAGCTCTTCTGACCACCAAACACGCGCTTGCCGCGTGAGTGCTTTGCCTGCTGCACCGGGATGCGGCGTTGAGCAACCGTGAGCAATACCGAACCCGCAACCACCATGATGAAGAGCGAAACAAGGACAATGAGTCCCATCCAACCCATCTTGGTCGAATCCTTAGGATCAAACCCGTTGTACAGGCTGATCATTGCGCCCGGCATCCCGGTCAAGATCCCCGCCATGATGATCAGAGACACACCGTTACCGATACCGAACCGGTCGATCTGCTCGCCCAACCACATCAGGAAGATCGTCCCCGCGGTCAGCGCGGTTACCGCCATCACCCACCAGAGCGGACTGCTTGCCCATCCTTGATACACGAGCCCCGACTTGGTGATGAATGACAACCAGCCGATGGCCTGCACGATACACAGCCCCACCGTGACGTACCGAGTCCACTCTTGGATCTTGGCAAACCCCGTTGGGCCTTCCTCTTTGAGTTTCTTGAGTTGTGGCGATACGGACTGGAAGAGCTGGAAGATAATCGCCGCGGTAATGTACGGCATAATCCCGAGCCCGAAGATCGTCGATTGTCCGAACGAACCACCCGAGAAGATCGCAACATACTGCATGACCTTGCCGGCAGCCGCACCCGAAGCGGCCTGTGCTTCGAAGAACTGCGTCAGCGCGCTCTGATCGACGCCGGGCACAGGAATCCAGAACCCGATCCGGTATACCGCGAGCATACCGATCGTGAAGAGGATCTTCTTGCGAAGCTCCTCAATCTTGAAGACGTTGATGATGGTCTTAATCAGCATCCTGTCATTACTCCGCCTGGTCCCGCGTTCCCGAGATCACCAATGGAAAACGCCGTGACCGATATCTTGGTGGGATCGTAGCGGCCCCACCTGTAAGCGATCGGTCACGGCGTCTTGATTCACAACAGATTCTCACCTTCTCGGATGTTCTACCCGAGCGAGAAGCTCGTTACTTCTTGAGAACTTCACCGCGTGCGAATGCTTCTGAACGCTTGCGATGCCATTCCTGGTTCTTGAGTTTCTTCGTGAGGTTCTTGGGCGAACGATCATCCGAGTTGCGATCGATCCCGCGAACCTTGTCACGACGGGTGCCGGTCTCGGTCACGCTTCCACCTGCGTCGGTGATCATCGAGCGTGCCGAATCGGTCACACGGTTCGCTGTCACGTTGAGCTTGACACCGAGCTTCTCTTGGCTTTCGCCCAAACCACCAAGGATCTTGAGGTCACGCGAGGTATCGCGAACAAGCCCCGCCTTGATGAGGGTTTCTGCGTTCACGTCGCCACCGTTCTTGAAATCGTCGTGTGCAAGAATCGCACCAAGGTTGACGATCCAGAACTGGGTCTTGAAGTTCGCGTTGGTAAACCCGAACTTAGGCATGCGACGGAAGAATGGCATCTGGCCACCCTCGAACTGGTAGAGCTTGGAGTGCCCACGCCGTGCGCCTGCACCCTTCTGACCACGTCCTGAGGTCTTGCCGTTACCCGAGCCAACACCTCGTCCAACGCGCTTGCGCTTCTTGTACTTGCCCGCCATCGCGGTAACTTCGTGGATCATCATGACCGGTGACTCCCGGAAAAGTGTGCTTGTGTTTGATCAGCTCTCGCTGGACTCGGAACTGCCTTCGCTCTTGGCTTCTGCTGGAGCGTCGCCTGCGGATGCTGCGGCGGGTGCTGCTGCAGGTGCGCCGCGATCGCCACCGCGACCACCACGACCGCCGCCGCGTCCGCCGCGACCACCACGACCGCCACGGCCGCCGCGATCCTGACCAACGGTGTTGACAGGTGCTGCCATCTTTTCACCCTCAGTCTTGGTCGGCATAAACTTGCTACCGCGTTCGATACGCTCTTCGATATCCGAAGAAGTGATCTCAACACCGCGAAGTTCTGCGATCTGCTCACGGGTGCGGAGCTTGCTCAGACCGTCGATCGTTGCGCGGACCGTGTTGAGCTTGCTCGTCGAACCGGTGCACTTGGTCAGACAGTCGGAGATCCCTGCGATCTCCATGACCGCACGGACGGTGCCACCCGCAACAACACCCGTACCCGGCGATGCGGGCATGAGACGGACAGAGCTCGCACATGCGCGCCCTTCGATCTCGTGGGGGAAGGTGGTGCCCGCCATGGGGACCGTGATGAGTGACAGGCGTGCACGCTTTTGTGCTTTCTCAATCGCTGTCGGGACTTCGGGGGACTTCGCGTACCCGTAACCGACCTTGCCGCGTCGGTCACCGACGACGACAAGTGCGCCGAAGCTGAATCGGCGACCACCCTTGACCGTTGCTGCGGTGCGGTAGATGCCGACGGTATGCGACTCGAGATTCGTGCTTTCGTCGAGGATTTCAGCCATAGTTGCTGTCTCTTTCAGAATCGTTCCGTTAGAACTTCAGACCACCGTCGCGTGCCGCGTCAGCGAACGCCTTGATCCGCCCGTGATACTTGAAACCGCCACGGTCGAACACCACATCGGTGATGCCCGCTTCCTTGGCACGCTCGGCGAGCAATGACCCGGCGTTCTTTGCCGCGTCACAGTTGCCGGTGGAGCCGTCAATCTTCACACCCTTATCTCGGGTCGAAGCGCTGACGATGGTTTTGCCCGCAAGATCATCGATGACCTGGGCGTAGACATGGTTCAGGGACCGGTAGACCGCAAGACGGGGACGCGAAGGTGTCCCTGCGATGCGCTTGCGGATGCCGATACGGCGACGTGCCCGGCGTGCGTCCTTGAGTTTGTTCTTGTTCATTTTCAATCACCTCGTGTGAGTCAGGTCTTGCCCAACCCGCTCAGTGCGTTGCTCTTGGATTACTTACCGAACGCCTTACCCTGCTTACGCATGATGACCTCGTCGAGGTACTTGATGCCCTTACCGTTGTAAGGCTCGGGCTTACGCTTCGCACGGGTCGATGCGGCAAAGTGCCCCACCATCTGCTTATCCGCACCGGTCACGGTGATGATCTGCTTGTCCGCGGTCACAGTGAGTCCCTCAGGAATCGGCATCTCGATCGTGTTCGCATACCCGACCTTGAGTGCGAGCTTGTTCCCGTTGACCGTCGCGGTCCAACCGACACCGACAACCTGAAGCTTCTTCTCGTACCCGTCCGTGACACCCTTGATCATGTTGTTGATCAGTGCACGCGTGGTACCCCAGAATGCGTTGTTGGAACGCTTTGCTTCGATGAGCTTTTCGTCCATTGAAACGCTGATGCTCTTGTCACCCTCGTCGAATGCAACGTCAACCTCTGGACGGAAATCGTACGAGAGGGTGCCCTTGGGACCTTCGATCGAGATCGAGTTGCCCGCAAGGTTGACCTTGACGTTACCTGGGACCGAGATGGGCTTCTTACCAATTCGCGACATTTCGCGTTCCTTTCCGACTGTCCTCGTCGTCCGGCGTCCGCCGGGGATTCCAATCGTTGTTTCGGGTGTGACTCACCCTGTCCTATTCCTGGGTCTTAGAGCACCGTGCAGAGGAGTTCACCACCGACACCCTTTTCGCGTGCCTGACGATCCGAGAGCACACCGCTGCTCGTTGAGACGATCGAGATGCCCAGACCCTGCATGGGTGCGGGGATCTCATCGACCTTCTTGTACACGCGGCAGCCTGGCTTGCTCATGCGCTTGATCTCGTGGATCAGCACTTCGCCACGCGGCCCGTACTTGAGATCGACGTGAATCGTGCCCTGCTTGTTGTCTTCAACGACTTCGTAACCGTTGATGTACCCCTCGCTCTTGAGGGCTTCCGCGACACCGCGGCACACCTTGTTGTTCAGAACAACAACGCTCTTGGAGCGGTTCCGCGTTGCGTTGCGGATGCGGGTGAGCATGTCTGCGACTGGATCACTGATCGACATAGGGACCTACCTTTGTCCTTGCGTACTTCATCAGGCATGTATGCCTGGGTGATTCGTTCTGCCCCGGGTGGAATCGAGGGGCGTTGTTCCAAACTGGTTCCTGCTGATTTACCAGCTGGCCTTACGCATCCCGGGGATCTTCCCCTCAAGCGCAAGCTTACGGAGCATGATGCGGCTGATACGGAACTTGCGGTAGACACCCCGCGAACGACCCGTCAGTTCGCAACGACGAACGATGCGAGACGAGTACTTGGGGGTACGCTTGCTCTTGGCGACTTGTGCTTTGGTGGCCATATCTGCTTATTCCTTTGCCCGTGCTCAGTTCTTCTTGTCTGCCGGCTTCTTGAACGGCAGTCCGAGTTCCGTGAGCGCAAACTTGCTCAGCTCGGGGTTCGAGTTGCTAAAGCTGAAGTTGATGTTCATCCCATGGGTGAAGCCTTGTTCAGCCATGTTGATCTCTGGGAACACACCCTGTTCCGTGAGCCCCATCGAGTAACTACCCTGACGATCAAATGCCTTGTCGTTCAGACCACGGAAATCCTTGATACGAGGAGCGGTGAGGTTGAACAGGCGGTCAACGAAGTGCCACATACGATCGCGACGGAGCGTGACCTTGAATGCGGTTTCGTATCCTTCACGAACCTTAAAGTTCGAGACGGACTTCTTCGCAGCAATCGCGACAGGCTTCTGACCCGAGATGGTCGTGAGGGTATGGATGACCGCTTCACGAACATTGGTGGGAATCTTAGTACCGTCGAGGTGACGGCCAACGTTGATGTTGATGGTGACCTTCTCGAGCTTGGGCATCGCATTGCGATTCTTGATCCCGAACTCGGACTCAAGCTTCGCGAGGACTTCCTCGTCGTAACGCGTCTTGAGACGCGGAGTCTGAGGTTTCATTGCCTCGTCGATCGTTGCTTGGTCGTATTGTGCTTTCTTCGCCATCACTTTGCCTTTCGGGTCTTCTCGTGTCCCCGGTTTCCATCCGGGAGACGCCCCGTTGTTTCGTTCTGATACTCAGTGCGAATCCAAATCAGTTCTTTGCTCGACCGACTTGTCCGAGGGACTTGCCGCCGCGGACAGCGACACGTGCCTTGACGCCGTCCTTGTCTTCGAATCGGACTCGTGTTGCCTTGCCGTCAACAACCGGCGAGACATTCGAGATGTGGATTGGCGCTTCGATCGTGACGGTTCCGCCCTGAGGGTTCATCTGTGTGCGACGAAGATGCTTCGTACGCATATTGACACCCTTGACGATGACCTGGTCCGACTTCGTAAGCACTTCGGTGATCTCACCGATTGCGCCCTTGTTGTCGCCTGAAGTAACGATAACCTGATCGCCTTTTCGAACATGCTTGGGCATTACACGACCTCCGGTGCAAGGGAGATGATCTTCATGTACTTGCGCTCACGGAGTTCACGAGCGACCGGGCCGAAGATGCGGGTGCCCTTCGGGTTACCGTCGTCGTTGATGAGCACGACTGCGGAGGAATCGAACTTCACGTACGACCCATCCTTACGGCGGGTGTTGCGTGCGGTACGCACAACAACAGCCTTGTACATCTCGCCGCTCTTCACGTCAGCGCCGGGGAGCGCCTTCTTGATGCTTACGAGGACCTTGTCGCCCAGGTACGCCTGACGACGGGTCTGGCCGTCGCGACGGGTCGAGCCGCCGTAAACACGGATCACGTAGGCGATTTTACCGCCTGAGTTATCCGCAACTTCACATCTTGATTCTTGCTGGAGCATTGCTTGCCCTGCCTTGTCTCACGCATGTTCGCGTGTGCGATCTTCCGATTCGCCCGATGATTGGGTGTGACCCCGATCAGTCGGCACGCTTCTCCACGATACGATTGAGCTTCCAGCTCTTGGTCTTGCTGATCGGGCGGCATTGCACGATCTCGACCACATCGCCCATCGCGGACTCGTTGTTCTCATCGTGAACATGCAGGACTGTCCGCTTGCTCACAAACTTTCCGTATTTCGGGTGCTTTGCCTTGTAGTGGATCACGACCTTGCGGGACTTATCCCGTGCATCGCTCTCGACCACGCCAACCTTTGCACCTTTGAGTTCTGTATCGCTCATTGCGTTCTCCTGTGAGCGCCTTAGCTCGCGGCCCGTGCCGTCTGCTCAGTAAGCAGGCGGGCGATGTCCTTACGGATCTTCCCGAACTGCGAGGTATCTTCGATCTTCTCGCTCACACCCTTGTTCTTGAGTGCGAGCAGCTTGCCACGAAGGTTGGCGAGCTCGACCGTGATTTCTTCATCATTCAGTTTGCGTACTTCTGCACCGGTCATCGTTCGCTCCTTACGCCTCAACCCGTCGGCCAACCATGCGGCACTTGACAGGCATCTTCATGGCAACGCGGAAGAATGCACCACGAGCACGAGACTCGCTCACACCCGCGAGCTCATAAAGAATCGTCCCAGGCTTCACACGTGCTGCCCAGTAATCCACGTCTGCCTTACCCTTACCCATTCGAGTTTCGAGTGGCTTCTTAGAGATGGGCTTGTCGGGGAACACGCGGATGAACAGCTTGCCCTCACGCTTGAGGTAGTGCTGACACGCAATACGACCCGCTTCGATACAGTTGCTCTTAAGCCAGCAGGGCTCGAGAGCCTGAAGACCGTATTCGCCGAATGCAACGTAGTTGCCTTTGGTCGCCTTGCGATCGCGGACCCGGCGGAACTCTTTGCGGTGCTTGACTCTCTTGGGAATCTTATAAGGAGGCATTGTGCAATCCCTTCCGTATCAACTAACGCTTAGCGACGACCACGAGCACGTGCCTGAGCACCCGCTGCGTTCGACTGGTTTTCTTCTTGTTCGCTCGAGTACGGACCCTTGTAGATCCACACCTTCACGCCGATGATGCCGTATGTCGTCAGACTCTCTGCGAAACCGTAGTTGATGTTCGCCTGGAGTGTCGAGAGCGGCAACGCACCCAGACGTACATCCATGCGGCGGGACATTTCTGCACCACCGAGACGCCCGGAGATCTGAATCTTCACGCCTTGAGCGCCCGCCTGCATGACCGCTTCGCTGCGCATCTTGACGACGCGACGGAAACCCATACGCTTCTTGAGCTGCTCGGCAACGTTCTCTGCGACGAGCTGAGCGTCCATGTCCGGGTCACGGATCTCAATAATGGAGATCGAAACCTTACGACCGGTCATATACTGGAGCTCTTCGGTCATGCGATCGACTTCTGCACCCTTGGGTCCGATGACCAGACCAGGACGTGCGGTACGAACAATGACTTTGAGTTCTTCACGCGTACGCTCGATGTGAATGTCGGAAACAAACGCATTTGGTGGTGTACGGTTGAGGCGGTTATCGAGGTACTTACGGATTTTCTCGTCTTCGACGAGCAACTCGCCGTAGAGCGCCTTCGGAGCGTACCAACGGCTGCGGTGCGCTTCAGTGACGCCGAGACGGAATCCGAATGGGTGTGATTTCTGTCCCATTAGTTACGCTCCTGAAGTGACAGAGTAATGTGGCTTGTGCGCTTGACGATGGGGTGGGCACGCCCGCGATCCTTTGGACGGAAACGCTTGATGTGCATCCCACGATCAACGGTAACTTCGCTCACGAAGACATTGCTGGGATCAGCGCCGAGCTGTTCTGCGTCAGCGGCTGCCGCCATCAATGCCTTGCGGAAGTTCACCGCTGCACGCTTGGTCGAGAACGCGAGCATGTTGTTCGCTTCCTCGAAGCTCTTGCCACGGATCATGTCCGCAACAAGGATCGCCTTTTTGGGGCTACCGCGATGATTGCGAACCTGGGTGGTGAATGTCGCGATTTCACGCGAGAGACACCCAACAGCGGTCGCCATCGCCTCAATATCAGACCGGGTGCAACGGGGGGTACCCTTGCCGCCCAACCAGTTCTTGACTGCCTTAAGAGCAGCATCGCCGCTCAGGCCGTCACGGCTGACCGCGTCCGCAAGCTGTTCAACGCTCACGCCCGCTTCTTCAGCACGCTTATTCAGTTCTTTGGCTCGAAGTCGCACGGCTTCTTCCTTCCTTATCAGTCAAGCTGCATTAGCGGCCGGACTTGATACCTTCCTTCTTGTTCGTGTGACCACGGAAAGTACGCGTATTCGAGAACTCACCGAGCTTGTGCCCCACCATATCTTCTGTTACGAAGACATCGAGGAAGGCGCGACCGTTGTGCACCTGGAAGGTGTAACCAACGAACTCAGGCACGATCGTGCATGCGCGAGCCCAAGTCTTGATGGGCTTGTTCGTGCCCGCCTCAGACTGCTTCATCACCTTCTTGTAAAGGCTCTCGACGACATACGGGCCTTTTTTCAGACTGCGTCCCATATCAATACTCCTCGATGCCTTACTTCAGCTGACCGTAACGCTTGCTCTTACGACGACGGATGATCAAATCCTGCGACGGCTTGTTGCGGTTACGGGTACCGCCACCCTTCGAGGGTGTACCAGCCTTATTCACAGGGGCGCGACCACCCTTACTACGACCGTCACCACCACCCATCGGGTGAGCGTGGTGGCTCATCGCCACACCACGGGTCTTCGGACGACGACCCAGGTGGCGGCTGATGCCCGCCTTGCCCAAACGACGGTTCTGATGATCCGTGTTCCCGATCTGCCCCACCGCTGCGCGGCAGTCGATCAGGACGCGACGTGTTTCGCCCGAGGGCATCACGAGTGTCGCGTACTTGCCTTCCTTGTTCGTCAGACGAGCCGACGAACCCGCACTGCGGCAGAGCTTGCCACCCGCACCGGGGAGCAACTCAACACAGTGAACATTCATACCTGCGGGGATGTACCGGAGTGGCATCATCGACCCAACGGTGGGCTCGATTGCTTCGTCGGAGGACGAAACAACGATATCGCCATCGGTCATACCCTTGGGTGCAAGGATGTAACGCTTGACGCCGTCAGTGTACTCGACGAGCGCGATGTGGCAGGTACGGTTCGGATCGTACTCGATCCCAACGACCTTGCCTTCGATCCCGTCACGATCACGACGCTTGAAGTCGATCTGACGGTACATACGCTTCGCACCACCGCCGCGACCGCGAACAGTGATCTTGCCCTGGCTGTTGCGCCCACCCTTGCGGGGACGCGGGGAAAGCAGGCTCTTCTCCGGAGTCTTCTTGGTCACTTCCTCATTGAGGTTGACCGAAGCGTTCCGGCGGCCCGCACTTGTTGGTTTGTAGACACGGATGCCCATATCTGCAGTCCTTCCTTATACGAACCGGCTCAGAAGAGCTCGATCGATTGACCTTCCGCGACCTTCACGATCGCACGCTTCCAACTGTTCTCAGCGACCGTGCCGTAACGGAAACGACGTGAGCCGCCCTTACGGACCTGAGTGGTCACCTTCTCAACCTTGACACTGAATGCCTGCTCAATGGCCGACTTGATGTCGTCCTTCGTCGCGCGACGATCAACCTCGAAGGTGTACACATTATCTGATTCCATCTGTGCCGTGCTCTTCTCGGTGAGAAGCGGCTTGCGGAGGATGTAGTGCGGTTCAAGCATGACTTACGCCTCCCCTGCAACGGTCTTACCCGTGTGCGAACTGGGACCTGCGAGCCAAGCTTCGAGCTCGCCCTTATCGATCACCAGATAGCGGTTGTTGAGCATCTCGAAAGCGTTGAGCTGATCCGCACGGCAGATCTGCACGCCATCAACGTTGCGAGCACTCAGACGAGCATTCTTGCTCTTCTCCGCGTCACCCGAGAGGGCGACGAGCGCCGAGCGATCAACCTTGAGTGCATCAAGGAAGTTCACGAAGTCCTTCGTGCGAGGCGAGTCAAAGCTCAACCCATCGATCACGCGAACTTCGTTATCGAGCAACTTCGCAAGCAGTGCGTTCCGATTCGCCTTGCGACGCATCTTCTTGGGCATGGACTTGTGATAGTCCTCGCGGGTACGCGTTTTCTGTTTCGCGTGACCACCGCCACGGAACAGGTTTGCACCCTTATCACCGTGACGCGCACGCCCGGTACCCTTCTGCTTGTACATCTTCTTCGTCGTGTACGCTGTTGCCGAACGGTTCTTTGTTCGTGCAGAGCCCTGGCGGCGGTTCGCATGATACATCACGAACGCCTGCTTGAGCAGATCAGCGTTAACAGTTTCACCGAGCGCAATCTCGTCGACAGACAGAGTGCCGGCAGCATCGCCGCTCATTGAATAGACGGGGACATCCATAGGTCTTTACCTCGCCTCACGCCTCACGGACCACCCGGACTCACGTCCGGCCCATTACGCCTCACCCGGTTCTGAATATCGCTCATTGAGCCACCGCTACGCGGCGTTCAGAGACTCAGGTTTGACTCGGCATTGCATCCCAGCAAACCGCCGGGGACAATGACTTGTTCTTTTCGGCGGTTTCGATCGCTCGACCTGCCGAACCTTTGAGCAGGGATTATTCCCCCCTCGAATCCATCAATCAACTCTTACGCTCAAGCTTTTGCTGCTTTTGAGCGGTAAAGTCGTGTCGCAGGGCGAATCTCAACCCATGCGTTGTTGTGTCCAGGGACCGGACCCTTTACCAGGATCAGGTTATTATCAGCATCGACCCGAACAACATCCAAGGAACGGACCGTGATCCGCTTGTTGCCCAGGTGCCCTGCCATTTTCTTACCCTTCTTGATCCGACCCGACTTACCCGCGTTGTTGCCGTGACCGCCGATTGAACCGGGTGAACGGTGCTTCCGCTCAACACCGTGAGAAGCGAGCTGACCTTTAAAGCCCCAACGCTTCATACCACCTGCGAAGCCCTTACCTTTGCTGATGCCGATGACGTCAACGTACTTGACCTCATCAAACTCGCTGACGGTAAGCGACTGGCCGAGTTCCCAGCTGGACTCGTTGCCTTCTTCCACGCGGAACTCCGCGTGCTTGCGTCGGGGTGCAACCCCAGCCTTCGCGTCATGCCCGATGAGCGGCATCGTCGAGTTGCGTGCCTTGATATCGCCCGCACCGACCTGAACGGCGCTGTACCCGTCTTTCTCAGGAGTACGGACCTGGGTGACCGTGTTCGGTTCAACCTTGATGACGGTTACCGGCGAAGAAACGCCGTTCTCGTCGTATACGCGGGTCATACCAATCTTCTGGCCGAGCAGGTGTGCTGATTTGCTGGGTGCGGTCATCTCGTAATCCTCATCCCCACTTCGGGTGGGAACCGCTTCATGCCTCTTCGGGCAGAGGAAGTCTTGAAAAGGGTGTAGTCAACGAAAAACAGGCCCACCCTTGTCAGGGCAGACCTGTGAATATGTACTCTTATGCCTTGATTTTCACGAAGACGCCCGCGGGGACGACGAGGCGGTTGAGTGCCTCGACGGTGCGGTTGTTTGGCTCGTGGATATCAATGATCCGCTTGTGGGTGCGGATTTCGAACTGCTCACGCGATTTCTTGTCCACGAAGGGACCACGAAGAACCGTGTAACGCTCGATGCGGGTAGGCAACGGGATCGGTCCCTTCACCTTGGCATTTGTGCGCTTCGCATGATCAACAATGTCACGCGCTGAAGCGTCAAGGGCGATGTGGTCATAGGCTTCCATACGGATACGAATACGGTTGATCGACATGGTCGAATCTCCATTGATCGCCGGGAAAACCCGACACACTCACGCTTGAGCCCACCCGGGTTCGATGCAGACAACTCGCCCGCATTCACCATCGCCTCGGGTGTAGAGGCACAAACAGAACCACCTGACATCATCAGGCGGGAGGGAAGCGTAGTCCGAACCAATCGCGAGTCAATCCGTAAACTCAATCTGATAGCATATTTTGGTTCCCAGTCGTCGATGGGATCACCCCATGTGCCCGATAGACTCAAGTGAACCATCTCGCTTTACCAAACGGGAACCCAACCATGCGAACCCCGATCATCATCTCAAGTATCCTATTCGCCACCCTTGCCCTCCTCTGCCCCGCTCAGTCAATCGCCCAGATTGATCCTGACGCGACCCAACTCACAACAGAACTCGACGATGCGATCACCATCGATGCACTCGATCTACGCATCCGACTCCCCAAGGGCTCAGTCTCCGAAACCACGAGCTTCGGCGCCAACACGAGCGTTGGTGTCGGATTCCCGGACAAGATCGGGGTCATGATCATCAAGGAGCAGCGGACCACCAACGAGGAACTCACCCTCGATCAGGTCGCCCAGAGCATCATCAAACAGCTCACCCGATTTGGGAACTCCACCACCGGTGCAATCCTTGAGTATGAGAAGAGCCTCAAAATCAAGCTCTGGGAAGGTCAGCGTTTCTACGTCCGGATCCCCGGCAGCAACGGCAAACCAGATTCCGTACGTGGAATGACGATCTTCCAGACAGAACCAAAGCGGTTCATCATCTTCGATCTCACCACCCTCCATCGAGATTTCGATCGATGCCGAGTAATGTACGAGACATCCGTCGGCACAATGGACCTAGGAAACCCCACAGACAAGGACGTCCGCAGAGCAGCAGCCATCCGCCGGATGATCGATTTCATCGATACGCGCGGTTTCGAAGAGTTCCAAGATGTCGTAACCGGCCGCTCCACCGACCGGTGGGAACGCCTGTACCTCCCCGCGATTACCGGCGATGACATGGATGCAACAGAATACGGGTACCGTAGAACCCGATCATGGACCGGGTACAAAGGGGATCTCTCCGACAAACCCCGATCGAGTTGGAACGCGGACGACAAGACCCTCGGGTACCTCGTCCAAATTGACGCGATGGCCCTCGAGGAGAACCTGCGCGTCGACACCCGAGCTACGTTCTACACCTCCGTTAACGGCGATGAGGAGTCTTGGACAATCAAGATGTCTCTCCGACAAGGCACCGAGCAGAGCACGTCAACCATTACCGGCGCGCGTTCAAAGAACAACCTCGTGGTACTCACCGACTCATCGGACTCGCCTCCCTCCAAGATCACACCGCTCATCCAAGGGGACGGGTACATCTCACAGGCGCTGAGCTACCTCATCAGCCCCATGCTCGCGCTCCATGCGGAGCCAGGGGACTATGCCTCCTACGCGTATAACAGCTCGGCGGGCGCGATCACCCTGCGTTGGGATCTCGTCGAGCATCCGGAAGATTCGCCCGGGCTCGTCCGAATCACGACAAAAACCTCTCCCAACTCCCCCGCTTCAACGAGCACGTATAACGGGAAGGGCGAACTTCTCCGCGTACGTCTCTCGAACGATCGCCTCTGGGAACCGATCGAACCGGAACGACTCGTGAGTCTCTGGCAGAAAAAGGGACTCCCCCTGGAGTAAATCCCTCACCTCTATACCGTCTGGAATGATCGTCTATCTGCTCGATCTTTCCCAGAAATACGAACTCCTTCAGCAACGATGATCCCCCGTGTTGGTATATGCTCACATGGGCACTCGCCCTTTGCGCAATATTCATCCTCTGAGGAGTTCACCCGATGTCCAAACTGAATCGCTTTGTTGTCCTCTCGCTCGCGGGCACCTGCCTCTCGCTGGGCGCGTGTACCTCGTCTCAAACCCGCAATACTGACACCGAACCCCAGGGGTACGCGGTCATCGACGGCGAGCAGGTCACGATCCCACAGATCCAGATGGGTGACCCCGAGATCATTGCTGCGATCATCAATGAGGGAAAGAACAACTCACAGGTGATGGCAACCCTCACGGAGATGTGTGAAACCTTCGGCCCACGTCTGACCGGCTCCACTAGCATGCAGCAATCACAACGCTGGGCGCTAGACCTGTTCGAAAGCTACGGGCTTTCCAATACTGAACTCCGCAAATGGGGAGAGATCGAAACCCGATTCGACCGTGGACCATCTACCGGACGTGTGCTGATGGAGACATCTCGTCGCCGCAACGCGGAACCGCGCGAAGTGCGCTCCATGGAGTTCACCACACTCGCATGGGCACCCGGGACAGACGGCGCCGAGCAAGGGCACGTTATGCTGCTCCCCGAAACGCTCGACGAGTACGAGCAGAACCACGGACAATACAAGGACGCGTGGGTACTCATCCAACCCAACTACGGCGGACGCGGCGGCATCCGCTCGACAGGCTTCCTCATGCGTGAACGCATGGACCTGCGCCACGACATCCGAACCAATCTCGATGAGATTCTCAACCCCGCGCCTGCTGCAGATGCAGAAGTTGATCCGTACGCCTGGGAAGGCTCGTTCGATTACCACGGATCGCAAGTCCCCGCGACCCTCACCCTCAATATGGATGGCAATGAACCAACCGGCACCATGTCCATCCAGAACTTCTCCGAGGGCCCGATCTCCAATATCGAGAAGAACGGCACCACCGTTACCTTCCAATGGACGCACGACATGGGCACGTCCAACATCGAGCTCAACTTCGACGGAGACAACGCAACGGGTGTTTCCCGCGCCGCATCGGGCAACGAGTTCGCGCTCGAGTTCTCACGTGCCACCGTCGAAGCCGCGAACGAAGAGCAGACAGAAGATGACACCATGAAACAGGTCATGGCACGCGTCCTCTCCGAGAACCCCAACGGGTTCGTCTCGAGTTCCAAGGACGAACGCGTCTGGACGACATCATCGAACGACTGGCGCGAACGCAAGCTCTCAGACTACCCAGAGGATGTCGAAGTCAATGTCCGCCAAAGCGATTACGACTATCTCGCGACACGTACTGCGGAGGGCGTCGACCTGATCGTTGAGTTCGATCTTCAGAACAATCTCAGCGCAGGCCCATTCCCTGTCTACAACGTGATCGCGGAAATCCCTGGCACCGAGAAACCTGAGGAGGTCGTCATCATCTCCGCGCACATGGATTCATGGAACGGCCCAGGTTCACAGGGCACCGTTGACAACGGCACCGGGACCGCCGTGACAATCGAAGCCGCACGCATCCTCGGAACGCTCGGTGTTCAACCAAAGCGCACCATCCGATTCGCACTCTGGGGCGGCGAAGAGCAAGGACTCCTCGGATCCAAGGCCTACATCGAATCACTGTCCGAAGAAGAACTCGCGAACATCTCCGCGGCCTTCGTCGATGACGGCGGGACAAACTACGAAGGCGGACTCCCCGCGGCGGATTACATGGTGGAATACCTAGCCGCTGCAACCGCACCAATCAATGGCGTCTTCTACTCCGAAACCGACGGCGAGTTCCTCAACGTAAACGTTCGCCCAACAGGCGAGAAGATCGACACACACGGCGGGTCGGACCACGCCGCATTCAATCGCGCAGGTGTCCCAGGGTTCTTCTGGGATGAAGTCGGCCGCGCCGATTACGGGTACGGTTGGCACACCCAGAACGACCGACTCGATCTCGCGATCGAAGAATACCTGATGCAGTCCGCAACGAACGCAGCAGTCGTCGCGTACAACCTCGCGAACGCACCCGATCTGCTCCCACGCGAAGGGGAAGTCTTCGAACGCGAAGAGGACGAAGCCAACACTACCGCTGCTTCAGAATAACCCGCAGACCAGATTTCATCCAAGGGGAGGTATTCACCTCCCCTTTTTCATGCGCGGAAACACCGAAGAACACGCCGATTTCACGGCGAACCCGACCAAGACCCGATAGACTCGTATCATGGCGACCGAACGCATCATCGCACCCACCGCATCACCCGCGGAGGAGCACAAGAACTGGGCCTTGCGTCCACAATCCATCGATGAGTACATCGGACAACCCGAGCTCATCGAGCGCCTGCTCATCGCGATCGAAGCGGTCAAATCTCGCCAATCTCAGAAGGACGACACCGAGTCTCGCGAGCACCTCGAGCACATCCTCCTCCACGGCCCACCCGGTCTTGGGAAGACAACCCTCGCCCATGTGATCGGGTCTGAACTTGGAACCAAGGTACACATCACATCTGGACCGGCGCTCGCACGCGGCACCGATCTCGTCGCGGTGCTCACACGTCTTCAACCTGGGGACGTCCTGTTCATCGACGAGATCCATCGGCTCCCCATCGCTGTAGAAGAGTTCGTCTACCCCGCAATGGAAGACTTCAAGATCGATGTTCCCGTGGACACGGGTCTCAACGCACGTACCGTACAGATCATGTGTGCCCCGTTCACACTCATCGGCGCTACAACCCGCGCGGGGCTCCTGTCCTCGCCCATGCGTTCTCGCTTCGGGATCACGCACCACCTCAGGTTCTACGAACACCACGACCTCGTTCATATCTTGACGCGATCTGCGTCGTTGCTCTCGATGGGTACTTGCGATTCGGAATCACTCGGGCGGATCGCGTCACGCTCAAGAGGCACGCCGCGCATCGCAAACCGTCTCCTCCGTCGCGTTCGCGACTTTGCCGTGGTCCGCGCCAACGGCGAGGTCTCGACCCAAATCGTCGACGACGCGCTCTCGCTCGAAGGGGTCGATGCTCTCGGACTCGACGAGCTCGATCGCAGTTATCTCAAGACCATCCGCAACGTCTACGACGGCGGTCCGGTTGGACTCGAAGCCGTTGCCGCGACCCTCAATGAAGACGCGGGCACTCTCGAAGATGTCGTCGAGCCCTACCTGCTCCAACTCGGGTTCCTTGCTCGGACCAGACGCGGGCGCATGATCACCCAACGCGCCTGCGACCATCTTGGTCTGCCTCCACTCGCACCCGGCGCAGAAGAAAAGCCGACGACCGATCCGGTCTCCGGCTTATTCTGATCTGATCTCTCGTCATTCAGGCTTACTTCTTGAACGCATCCGAGAGCGTTTCTTCGTCCGCCTCTGTCAGGTACAGGATGCACCCATCGTTGGGCGAAATTGTCAACTTGCCCTGGATGAGCGATGCGGCGATCTCAACAGGGACTGACATCATCGAGGACGAGCACACGTACTCGTGACGCTTGCGATCAATGATCTCAAGTGGCGCCATCGCATCTTCGCCACGTGACTCGAGGAGTTCCTCGTACACGCTCAGCGCATGCTTTGGAACATCAGCGATGAGTCGCTCACGTTTCTCGCGGAGTTCCGCGAGCTTGTCCGCGATCTCGTCCGCACGCTGCTGACGATCGTTCTCCGCGACCTCACGCATCTTCTCACGCTCAGCCTTGGCACTTTCAAGTTCTTCAAGTTGCTTGTTGAGCTCTTCGATCTTCTCGAGTTGCTCAATCGTTTGCTCATCAAACACTGAACGCTGCTCTTTGAGGTTGTTCACCTCGCTGAGCAGCGCTTTATATTCCTTGTTTGATGTTGAGTTATTCATCTTCTCGCGGAGTTCGTCGATGTGCGTCTTGATCCGCTCGCTCTCACCTTCAGCATTTGCTGAGGATGCTTTGAGCTGACGGATCTGCGCGTTGAGGGACTCTGCTTGCGCGCCGATCTCGGCGAGTTTTCGGGTTTGTTCTGTCAGGAACCGTTCCGCCGAGGTGAGTCGGCTCTGGAGCCCGCTGATCTCTTTGTCCACACGGAACACGCCGAGCAACTGATGGGTGACGGACATGCAGCCCTCCTGAACTGGTGCTTCGCTCATATCAAGAGTGTAGCCACTCAGACCCCACCCGTGGTCCACCACCCCAGATTGTGTGTCAACGCGAGCCCCCAATACGCTAATGGACCAACGAGAATCGGAGAATCGATGAGATCCATCGCTCCCCCGAACCCGGGCAGGCTGTTGCCTGAATCCTTTACCCCCGCGTCGCGTTTGAGCAGACTCGCCGCCAGATCACCCAACTGCCCGAACCCACCCATCAACACACCCATGATCGCGGACGCGACGAGTGTCGGAGCGCCGATCTCATTCTGTACAAGCAGCCAACTCCCAACCAGCGCAACGAGTCCCGACGTGATCAACCCGCCGACGAGCCCCTCCCATGTCTTCCCGGGACTCAACCAAGGGATCATCTTGTGCTTCCCGATCGTCGTTCCGGTAAAGAACGCGCCGATGTCGCACGACTTGACGCTGGCAAGGACCCATACGAGCAACCAGATCGAGTGCTCGCGTCGAATCAGCAACAAGAACCCAAGCATGACCCCCATATAGACGTGAATCATCAGCACGCCTGATCCGATCGCGATCGCGCCATGCACGTCGCGATCACGGACCGCGTATAAAACCCCAATGATGTATGCGAGGATCGCGCTGCTCATACCTGCTGCCAGCCCGAGTGTTGAACTCGCGTCCGAAGGTACAAACCCGATCGCTACCAACCCGAGCAGTTGGACCGAAACCGCAATACCTGTCCCGATCGCAATACCCTTCGCGCGAAGGATCCGAGCAACCTCTCGAGCGCCCATCCCCCCGAGCACTCCCAAGATCACGAAGACCCCAATCCCGGGTGGATAGGTTTCTCGTCCGAAAAACTCCGGCGCGGGCTGCGCGTCGAACCACGCGTCAAACCACGCGATCGCCCCGACGAGCAGGATGAAGATCGGTCCGAATGTTAAACGATGTTTCAACACGATCAGACGATAGCCGCAATCAACGCACGACGCGAATCAAGAGGCCTCTTCCTCCACGAGCCCGCCAAACCGGCGCTGACGATGGGCAAACGCTCTCACTGCGTCGCACCACGCATCCTCGTCAAACTCAGGCCAATACGTCGGGGTCACGTAGATCTCACTGTAACTAATCTGCCAGAGCAGATAGTTACTCACACGAAGATCCCCCCCCGTGCGGATGAGCATATCTGGGTCTGGGAGTCCCTTGGTATAAAGAGAATCTGCAACACAATCCGCATCAATCGCATCGATGTCAATCTCGCCAGATTTCACCCGTTCCGCGATCGCACGAACCGCATCTACAATCTCATCGCGGGCACCGTAGTTGATCGCTAGACATAAGGTCAGTCCTGTGCACTCCGCCGTCTCTCGCTCAAGGGTGCCCAGAGCCTCAACCACGTCCTTCGGCATCCCATCCCGGCGCCCGATGACGCGAACGCGCACATTGTGATCGCGCAACGCGTCTCGTTGCCCCTCACAGTAATCCACGCACAGGGACATCAGCGCCTGGACCTCTTCACTCGGACGGGACCAGTTCTCGCTGCTAAACGAGTAGAGCGTTAGGACCTCGATCCCAAGGTGTCCACACGTCTCGATCGCGGTTCGCACCGCCGCGGCACCGTTCCGATGTCCGAAGATCCTTGGGAATCCACGCTCCTGCGCCCATCGACCGTTGCCGTCCATGATGACCGCGACGTGCTTGGGGATTCGCGCGGGATCGACATCGGGAATCATCTTCTCAAAGCGAGCGTCGGGGTATCGGGAGTAGATACGCGATGCCGCAGCCTTCGATTCCGCAGAATCGAACCCAACCTGTGTCGATGTCACTTCATTGCTCACGAATCAGATACCCCTCGTGAAGGCGCGTCAACGGATGATCGTCTGCTCACGATCGGGACCAACCGACACGATCCCGATACGCACGCCAACAAACGACTCGATCCGCTCCAGATACGCCCGAGCCGCGTCGGGGAGTTCGTCAAAACTGCGGACCTTGGTGATATCTTCGGAAAAGCCCGGCACGGTTTCATACTCAGGGGTCACCCCCTCAAGCGAGTATGCGTCCGCGCTAAATCGATCTGTCACCCGATCACCCATCCGGTACCCAGTCGCGAGCTTGAGCTCGGGCTCGCCCGAGAGCACATCGAGGAGGGTGATACAGAGTTCCGTAGCACCCGAAACCATCGCGGCATACTTGACCGCAACCAGGTCCAACCAACCTACACGCCGAGGACGCCCGGTCGTTGTTCCAAACTCGCGTCCGCGTTCACGGATCGCATCACCCGTAGCGTCGAAGAGCTCTGTCACCATGGGCCCCCCACCAACACGTGTGGAGTAAGCCTTGACGACCCCGATGATCCGGTCGATACACTGAGGCGGCACACCCGATCCCGCACCGATTCCGAGTGCGGATGCATTCGAGCTCGTGACATACGGGTACGTCCCGTGATCCACATCGAGCATCGTCGCATTTGCGCCCTCGAAGAGGATGCTCCCGTTCTGCTTGCGGATATCGTCGAGCAAATATGCGGTGTCCTGAATCATGGGCTCGAGTTGTTTACCGAGTTCCGCGTACTGCTCCGTCAGTGCGTACGCGTCAAATGGCTCGATCCCATCTGGGTGCAGCGCGGAGAAGACAGAGTTCTTCATGGAACAAACCATCTCAAGTTTCTCACGGAGCACGTCCGGGCGAAGCAGGTCCCCGATCCGCACAGCCGTTGCGCGTTGGACCTTGTCGGCGTATGCGGGACCGATCCCACGCTTCGTGGTCCCGATCGCATTGATAACACCCTTGCTCTGATTCTGCCCATCACGCAACGAACCGCTCAGGAGTTGCTCCCGGAGTTCATCCTCTGCTTTGTGGTAAGGCATCACGACATGCGCATGATCCGAAATGATCAGTTGCTTGGTATCAACGCCGCGCTCGCTCAAGGTCGCGATCTCCTCGAGCAATCGCTGGGGATCAACCACGACACCGTTTCCGATCACCGCCTTTACACCCGTTGAAAGGATCCCTGATGGAACCAGGTGGAGCGCATACCGCTCGCCACCCACAACCACGGAGTGACCTGCGTTCGCACCGCCGTTGTATCGCACAACCGCATCAAAGCGTGCAGCCAAGAGATCGACGAGTTTCCCCTTCCCCTCGTCACCCCATTGCAATCCAACAACAGCAGTTGTGTCCATGCTTTCACCCGTCATCGTTATGGGTCCTTCATCCTGAAACACTGACCCGCCAGATTTGGCGGTGTAGTTATCGCTCCAACGATAGACCCAATCTTATGGAGAACCTATCGCACACGCGTCACGCCATCGCGGATAGATCACTCAAACGGCATAATCGTTCATCGCGCAACTCGGAATTCGCGATGATCAGGCGAATCGGACGGCATATCTGCCGATGAATGATAATGAGCCGGAGGTTGCCAATGTCAGACCAGAATATGGTCAGAATCATGTGTCCGAACTTGACGTGCCGCAAGGTGCTTGCGATCCCCGAGGTCGCTCGTGGCCGCACAGTTCGATGCAAATCATGCGGCACGACAATTCGCATTCCGAGCAATAAGCCTGCTCCGAATAACTCCGAGCAATCGAAATCGGATTAACCGCCTCGCTTAGAGCGGGGGCTGGTTATCATCGTCATCATCAAAATCGAACTCGAAATCCATCATGCTGGATTCGTCGTTCATGTCTTCGCTCACCGCTGATGCGGGAACCGCCTTCGGTGCAGGCGCTGGTGCCGATGAAGCAGGGACTGCTGATGCGTCTGCCTCGTCGGGGAGACCATCCTCGTACATGATCCCTGCATCGATATCGCTTGGCTCGCCATTGACTGAAACCACGAAGACCAGGCCGCCGACAGACAGGAGATCACCCGCGGCAACTGGGGTCGATTCCACGCGTTCCTGATTGATGAACGTGCCGTTGCTCGATCCGAGATCACTGATGGTGATCCCGCCGTCCTCGACCGCGATCTCGCAATGCTTCCGCGAGACACCCGCGATAGGGATACGGATATGGCAATCGTCCATGCGTCCGATGATGGTCTTCTCTCGGTTCAACGGCACAGGCTGCTGTTGACCACTTTCCGTCACACGAATCAAGACGACTTCCAAAGCGTTCCTATCCTTCCCGGCGTCACCCCGCGACGAAACGACACGGAGGCAAAGCCCTATGGCGGACAATACCGCCTTTTCGCTGCTTAAGCAACGCTCGATCGGGACAACCCGGGCGGTATTTCAACACGCGCTCGACGTGAATCCACTCCAGATCGACACATCACCACCTCATTCTCTCTATATACACATCCCATTTTGCACCCATAAATGCCACTATTGTGACTTCTACTCCATCGTTGATACGAGGGATCGTCAAGAGAAGTTCGCATCACGTTTGGTCCGAGAACTTGCAACCCAATCGCAGTTCACCACAGCACCCCTCCGCACGATCTTCGTCGGGGGCGGGACACCATCGCTCCTCCGCCCCGAACTCTGGCAGCGCCTACTGGATGCACTCCATGACCATTTCGACATGTCCGAAATCGCCGCGGGGGATGGGGAGTTCAGTGTCGAGTGCAATCCCGAAACCGTCACCACTGAACTTGCGCACGTCCTCCGATCCGGAGGCGTAAATCGTGCATCGCTCGGGGCACAGTCCTTTAACACCGCACATCTCAAGACTCTGGAACGCTGGCACGATCCGGAGAAAGTCGCAGCAGCCATCCACATGCTCCAGAAAGCCGGGATCAATCGGTGCTCACTCGATCTGATCTACGCGATTCCTGGACAAACGATCGAACACCTCGACAGCGATCTCCAAACGGCGCTCGCGATGCCGATCGAGCATCTCTCCGCGTACGCCCTGACGTATGAACCCGGGACAGCGATGACCGCACGCCTGGTCAAAGGCGATTTCACGCAAGCGCCAGACGAGTTGGAGGCGGAGATGTACCACCACACCGTGACGACACTCCGATCCAACGGGTTCCAACGGTACGAGGTTTCCAACCATGCCCGATCTGATGCTCAATGTCAACACAACCTCGCGTACTGGCGCCAGGATGATTGGCTTGCGATCGGTCCGAGCGCGTCAGGGCACTTTAAAGGGCATCGATGGAAGAATACCCCGCGCCTCGATGATTACCTTAAGACGGACGAGGATGGGTTCGCACCGATCTGCGACCACGAGCCTCCGGACGCTCGACGGGAGCTGATGGATCTGCTCATGACCACAATCCGTCTGAGTGAGGGAGTTGATGCAATCCGAGCGATGCGGACAGCGGAAGATCTCAATGCCTCGGAGAGACTCGTGCAGGCCGCGATCATGTGCGCGGATCAGGGATGGATCTGCAACGCGAACGCCGAGCGTTGGACGTTAAGTGATGAGGGATTCCTCTTCGCGGACCGGGTTGCGCGAGAGTTCATTGGCGCGTTGATCGAGGACTGATCAATCCTTGAGTTCCGCCTTGGCTTCCTCAGGTCCCGGCAACCGGAGCTTCTTGAGAACCCCCTTGAGATCGCGCGGGAACTTCGTCCCGATATCCATCTGCTCACCCGTGATCGGATGATCGAACACCAACCGATGTGCGTGCAGCGCCAATCTCGGGGATGCCTTGCGGACAAGGTTTGGACCGTACTGCGGATCACCCAAGACGGCGCTCCCGATCAGATCAAGGTGTACACGCACCTGATGCAGACGACCCGTCACCGGACGCGCCTCGATCAGTGCGCCAAGCTCATTGCTCGCGAGCACCCGGTACGCCGTCGCAGCGGGTTTCCCCGAGTTGGAGATCTTTGCGAACTTGATCGATGTGTACCGATCCTTCCGCTTCACCTCTTCTGCGATCGCCTTCTTGATCACGCCCTGCGGGTCTTTGGGTGCTTTGTGACACACAGCCCAGTAGTACTTGCTGACCTTGCGGGACTCGAAGAGTGCCCGCATCCCGTCATACGCACGCGAAGACAACGCAACGACGAGCAAACCCGACGTCTCGCGATCGAGACGATGGATGAGCCCAAAGTCGCGTGCGACACCGAGTTGCTGGAGTCGATCCCCGTACTTTGCGAACAGACCGTTGAGCAATGTGTCGTGTTGATGCCCAACGCCCGGCTGAGTCACGACACGCGCAGGCTTTTCGACGATGAGAAGATCTTCATCCTCGTGTCTGATCGAGTACGTCACGCGTTCGTTGGGTTGAATTTGGCCGCTGGGTTTATTCAATGGGGTTCCTCTTCCGTGCACCGGCAAGCATACGCATCAAGGAACCATTTCAAGCTCCCTGCATCAGGTGACACCCCAACTTGAGCATGATCATCCCGAACTTGATCGATGAGAGCGCGTCCATCGTGCCCAATACCGATCACCGCGATCGTCCTCGATGCATTGAGTAATCGCCGGGTCATCAAGATCTGGTTGAGATCGTCGCACCGACCCATGAGTCGATCCATTGGGTCCATGTACCCCGCGAGTATGCGGATCTCGCTCCCCAGGATCACATAGTCCAATCGATCGTGACCCCGTTCACGCCACTCCAGGTGCGACACGAGTTCTCGCTCGTACAGATCATCCCCGTTGGGACGATGGGCCTCGATCGCGTGCAGTTGTTCCATGGGGACCTCGCCGGGTTCCGCGATGAGCTCGCGCCAATGCGTCATGGAATGCTCCGGGTGCCCGGGTTCCACAAACCGCTCAGCAACAGACCAGATGTGCGTGCGATCCCAAGGAATCGAGCGGTACTTCGGGTCTGTCATGAGTTTCATGACGATCCGCTCCTGCGCCCGTCCATGCGAGATCGCGAGATGGAAATGCCCAAAGCTGGAGATGCAGTTCGACGATTGCACGAACAGATCCGCAGCCAGCATGTCCAGCGCCGCTTCGGAGTCCTCCCCCATCCGCACACTCCCGGGGAGATCGGGGACTTCCGGGATCGGTTCAAGGCCGTATGATGAATCTTCTGATCTGCTCACACCGTATTGTGCGCGAGTTGCACGCACTTTGCCACCCAAGGACGTCACGCTTGCCCGGATTCGACAGTTCCATCCTCCGCATGATCGACGCAAACCTTAACCGGACCCGTGAAGGGTTGCGGGTCATGGAGGATTGCGCCCGATTCGGGATCGATGACGCATCCATCTCCGAACGCCTGAAGTCAACCCGCCATGGGCTCCGTGGAGCCATCGATGCCCTCCCTATCCGTCCTGATTCACTCATCTCAGCGCGAGATACCGCCGGAGATGTGGGAGCCGACATCAAGACTCAATCCGAGCAAAGCCGGATCGGTCTGCGGGATCTGATCAGCGCTGCTGCTAAAAGAGCAACCGAAGCGCTCAGGGTCGTCGAAGAATCCGTCAAAGCACTCGGCTCACCCGGCACCCCTTTCGAATCTATCCGGTACGCGATCTACGACATCGAACGTGACCTGACCTTGGCGCTGTATCCGCCGTGTCCGCAATGGTCATTGTGCGTCCTTATCACGCGTGATCTCTGCACCTATCACACCCCTGATCGCATTGTGGAACTCGCTGCGGAGGGTGGTGCGTCGTGCATCCAGATCCGAGAGAAAACGATGCCGGACGCAGACATGCTCGATCACGCGGGGTCCCTAACCCGAATCGCACACACACTCGGTTTGCACGTGATGATCAACGATCGAGTACACATCGCAAAGCTCGTCGAAGCAGACGGCGTGCACCTCGGGCAAGACGATCTCCCGATCCACGCGGCACGCGAACTACTCGGCCGCAGATTCTGGATCGGACGCACATGCCCCACCATCCAACACGCGATCGATGCGATCGAGCAGGGCGCAGACATCTGTGGGCTCGGTCCGGTCTTCACCTCAACGACAAAGTCCAAACCCACACTCGCGGGCACCAACCTGATCGAGTCATACCTCAACGACTCTCGAACCATGAGCACCCCCATGCTTGCGATCTCGGGGATCTCTCCGAGCAATATCGACCAGCTCCGTGCGATCAACTGCCCGGGCGTCGCGGTGTCCAGCGCCATCTGTTCAACCGAGGCCCCATTGGACGCGACCCGTACGATCGTGGACGCAATCAGTCAACAAAGTGACACGGACACCCCTACGATCAACGCATGAGCATCCAGTATCATCAGACAACCCTCGACAACGGATTAACCATCATCGCGGAGACCGATGACGACGCGCACACCGCTGCTGCGGGTTTCTTTGTCAAAGCGGGCGCCCGCGATGAAGCAACTCAGATCATGGGGGTCTCGCACTTCCTTGAGCACATGATGTTCAAAGGCACCGGTGAGCTCAGCGCTGAGCAGATCAATCAGGGGTTCGATGATCTGGGCGCTAACAACAATGCGTACACCTCACGCGAACTTACGTGCTTCTACGCGAGTGTACTCCCTGAGCATTTTCACTCCGCGCAATCGCTGCTTGCAAAGATGATGCGTCCTGCACTCCGACAGGACGATTTCGACACCGAGAAGGGTGTCATCTTGGAAGAGATCGCGATGTACGCGGACAACCCGTTCTGGGTGCTCTATGAGGAAGCGATTGCCCGCCACTACAACACCCACGGGCTCGGGCATCGGGTGCTTGGGACCAATGAATCGATTACAGCACTCACCCGTGATCAGATGGCAACGTACTTCGACGAGCGCTATGCCGCGGATAAAACCGTCGTCGCGATCGCGGGCAAGGTTAATTTCGACGAGGCCGTTTCACAGATCAATGATCTCTGCGCCAACTGGCAACAGAGTGTCGACGATCGACAAACCCAACTCCCAAACGTTGGCGCTGATGCGTTCACTCTCAAAGACGAGCGAGTAAATCGTGGATACCTCATCGGGATCGCCCAGGCACCCGCCGCGAACGATGACCAGCGATACGCCGCGGCACTGCTCGCGCAGATGCTCGGCGGCGTAGACAACTCCAAGCTCCATTGGGCGCTGATCGAAACAGGAATCGCGGAAGAAGCCCAAGCAGGGTACGACGGGCTCGACGGCACGGGCGATTACTTCGTGTACGCTTCGGGTGACCCAGACAAGCTCGACGACATCTGGGATGTGATGAGCAACGAGATCCGCGGACTGAAGGACTCAATTACACAGGACGAACTCGAGTGCTTGCGTTCAAAGATGGCGACCGCGGCCATGGTGGCTGCGGAACGCCCGGGAGATCGCATGCAACGCCTGGGACGACTCTGGACGATGACCGGGCAATATCAGCCCCTGGAAGACGAGCTCGCCAAGATCGAATCGATCACGCTCGACTCATTGCGTGAACTCTGCGATACCTACCCGATTGACAAGTGCACATTGGGCAAGATCGTCCCAGCAGAGTGATCTCGTCCGCAAGGTACTCACGCCGCTTTTTTGCGTGGGATAAATGCGCGAACGACAGATCCCTCACCCGCCTTTGCTGCGACGACGGCCTGACTTGCAGCTTTGACGAGCAGATCCGCATTGGTCAGGACTTCTCGCGAATCGATGTCAACAGAGGCGACCCCCATCGAGATCGAGACCAGCGAATCGATCTCCGGCGTGTCTGGAACCCAAACACCTATTCGATTGGCAAACTCATGACAACAAAGATTCGCGACGCGCGACGCATCGACTCGCTCAATCGTCGGCAACACAACTGAGAAGATAGAGTCTGCAAGCCGACAGACCACTCCGCCCATGGGCTCGAAGTGGCGTCTGATCATGACCACGGTACTGATCACAATCTCATCTTGTGCCTGCTCACCGACGCTTGACAAAACTTCATCGAGTTGATTGATCACAACCTGCACGACACTCAGGGGATGTTCACCGCTATGGGCTGAGGGGAAGGCTTCCTTGATTGCTTGAGCAAACCCTTCTCTTGTCAACGCGCCAGTCAAGGGATCCGTCCCATCATCAGACAGGATCAGTTCTGCAAACTGCTTTGCAGCATACCCTTCGATCTGCTGGTTTCGCGCCATCTCAATCAACTGACGGTCCGCTCGAGCAAGAACTTCTTCCGGATCCTCAACTGATCCCACATCGACACTGAACAGGCTCGCGAGTTCCTTCGTTGACTCGCCTGTCTGCTTGATGATCGTGTCAATCTGGGACTCGCTCAACCCAAGCCAGCTCATGCCTTTCCGATAGGTATTACGGAGCGGCTCCGTTGGATCATCCGAGTTTAAGACCTCGTGGATCAGGTTTCCCAAGGCAACGCATCGAGCGATCTGTCCATGCTCGCTCGGACAAGCTGTGGCGCGATCGTGGTACCGTACCGGTATCGTGATCTCATAAGGCATCTTCCATTTCTCGCAGATCATCGCACCGATCGTAGAGTGCTGCATCTCAAAGGTATTCAGCTCGAGCTTCGCGAGTTGCTGATGATCCCCTTCGGTGCTTTCGACGACCTTCAGGTACTCATCCCCGATCGTGCGATA
>SPJK01068705.1_pt1 | contig 37535 bp, 19 predicted proteins | sample 3741771 | NCBI WGS metagenome assembly SPJK01 (sample SAMN10925997, study PRJNA522277) | cold seep metagenome | isolation source: Elba SIP-enriched marine methane seep metagenome, extraction at timepoint T2 | place: Italy: coast of Elba, Mediterranean Sea
CTGATTTTAGGTTGCTCCAAACCGAGCAGACGCTCTGCTGCTGCGATCATTAAGTGAGGCTTATTACTCACCCCTACCGTGAATTGTGCCGGTACGGATACCCGGATGTTTTGTTTAGAGAGTGCGTCTTGTAAGTTGACATCGATGCTGATCGGCGTTAGGTCCAGGTAGCGGTAATCCTGAATGATAGGCCACACGAAGGCCGCCCCACCGGCATAACATTTGGCGCTCTGTTCGCCGCCTGTTCGGCCATACACAACGAGAATCTTGTCGCTCGGACAACGCTTGTACCTACTGATAAAAAACAGTAGTAGCAAAACGGCTACGAACACAAGGAAACCTACTAACACAAAGATTTGCGATTCCATGATGCTTGATTTTAGATGTAACTGCGATTAAATTATTTTTTGACGCTATACGCTATACGCTATACGCTATACGCTATACGCTATACGCTATACGCTACACGCGCTTTAAGTCTAACGGACCAACAGTCTAACAGTCAGCTCTGGCGAATCAAAATCTCAAAACCTAATAAACTGCCTACTGCAAGTCGCACAGCGACGAACTGCCTACTGCCTACTGCCCACTGAAAAACTGCTCTACTCTTCCACTTCCTCGACGACCACCACTTCTCCTTCCACATCGACAACGTGTATTTGACTACCGGTGGCAATTTCTTGCTCAGCCAATGATTTAGCTTTCAGTTCACGAGGGGTGCCGTTGACCAATACCTGGACGATACCGGTTCCACTGGCTGGAATACGTAGATACACGCGACCGTTTTGAAAGAGTGCATCGCTGATGGACCAATTCACATTTTCTTCATTGCGCAACAAGAGGCGCAAGAGTTGATTCAATAGCCAAAAGGCCAAGAGGCCGGAAAGTACTCCGGTACCTACGGCAATGCCCGGATGCATATCTGTAGCCATCACGAGCTTTACGACCCAGGATGCTACTGCGATAAAGGTGAGGCCTCCCTTGAGTACGCCGAGCCCACCGCCACCAGTATCGGTGTCGACATGCGTTTCACCAATATCAAGGTCTAAATCAAACCCGCCTACGATGGACAGGATCAGCAAAATGATAAGTAGCGCGCCAGCGCCGATGGAGATCCAGGTGAGTATTTCTATCATAGAAGTAGGGTGTAAAATGCTGACCAATTAATGGTGCAGCGCGCGATTATTGATGACACTGATAATATGCAGACAAAGGCCTGTATCTGCAAATGCATTGGCCGGGATTTTCCTAGTATTTATCTAAAAAGAGGGCGGTTTTGTGAGGGGTAAGGTAGTAATTGATTCCTAGTGCAGAGAAAAAGTAACCTTATCGCGATTGCCAGGAACCATTCCGCCTAAAACATACTTTGTACATTGTATCAAGCACTCCATACGAAGATGACCCTCCAATTCAAAAAAGGCGGCGAGAAACAATCCATCCTGACCGTAATTCGCAATGATGGAAGCTCCACCTGGGCTCGATTGCAACGCAACTTTGAAGAGCACGATCTGGCGCACTATGCCGTAGAAACAGTCATGGGCTACCAAAAGGCTTTCTATGGGTTATTGGATGAAGGCTACACCGTGGAAGACTTTCTGTTACCGCGCGAGCAACGCCCGGAAGCGCTCCTCCCTTCCAATCTGCCAGAAGAAGCGCTATTAACCGAATTTATCGTTAATCAGTTATGCATCGAGCGTTGGAATTCGGGTCGTGAGGAAGCATTCTTAGCAATCTTATCCGAATCACTAAAGCAATACGGGCATAGCTTACCTTCCGACTTGACGGACGAAAAGGTCGTCGCGATGCGACGAATCTATCATGACCTAGCGGAACGATTTGCAGCTCTGCAAGAAGGAGAGGTGTTGGAATTGGATTTTCAGTGAGCAGTTCGTCGCTGTGCGACTCGCAGGTGGCAGTGGGCAGTGGGCAGTAAGATAGGTTTTGAGTTGACCGTTGGACTGATTCGACTGTTGGGCTGTCGGTCTGAGTTGACTTTCCCCTGACGGTCCGTTACAGCATTTTTTCCGATGTTTGCGCGCGAATTCAAAAACGCTTTGGCAAATCGGAATACCATGATGCTAAAACATTTTACCCCTTTGTTACTATTACTGTTGATGGTGAGCGAGTTAAATGCTCAATCGGACAGTTTGCGCTATGACCTTCCGGATGTGATCATTCGGGAGAATCGATTAGAGATTCCCTTCGCGGAAACCTCCCGGACCATTAATGTAGTGACGGCTGCGCAGATTGAGCAAATGCCGGTTCGCAGCGTCAATGAGCTGCTGTTGTACGTTGCCGGCGTAGATGTCCGCCAGCGTGGGCCACACGGCGTGCAAGCTGATGTAGGCATTCGCGGCGGCACTTTTGATCAAACGCTGATCCTGGTAAATGGTGTGAAACTAAGTGACCCTCAGACAGGCCACCACAACATGAACCTGCCGTTGGATATAGAGAACATCGAACGCATTGAGGTGCTCAAAGGCCCTGGCGCTCGTATTTACGGGCAGAACGCTTTCTCGGGAGCGATCAATATTGTCACGAAGCAACCGAACGGGTCGAAGGTCAAATTAGCAGCGCGTGCCGGTGAAAATGGCTTGGGCGGTGGTACGCTGACGCTCTCTGCGCCGACAGGCAATTTCACCCATTATTTCTCGGCAGCGAAGGATTTCTCCGACGGCTACCGCTATAACACTGACTATGACATTAGCTCCTATTTTTACCAGGGACAATGGTCGCAGGGGGTGCATGAATTGAGCATCACTGCGGGGCATGCTGAACGTGAGTTTGGTGCGAACGGCTTTTATGCCAGCCCTGACTTTCAGGATCAATACGAGGAAGTCACGACCTCCTTGCTCAGCGTACAATACCGGAACCAAGGCGAAGCCTGGACCGTCAGCCCGCGCGTCTTTTGGCGCCGCAATGCCGATAACTACATCTTTGTACGTAACAATCCATCGATCTACCAAAATATCCATACCGGGCATACGGTTGGGGCAGAATTACACACGAGCTACCGCAGTTCGCTGGGTACCACGGGGATTGGCGCTGAGCTTAACCGCATCGACCTGAATAGCACTAATCTGGGTGATCGCGATCGCTGGGTCACGAGCTTGTTCCTGGAGCATCGCTTCGTTTTGGCCGACCGCCTTGACTTGACTCCCGGCGTTTCTTTGAACCATTACTCTGACTTTGGTACGCGCTTTTTCCCCGGCATTGATTTGGGCTATCGCGTAAGCAAGCAGGTGAAAGTTTATGGTAATGTCGGTTACACCTACCGCGTGCCTACGTTTACAGACTTATACTACGAAGATCCTGCGAACAATGGCAACCCCAACCTGGAACCAGAAGAGGCTGTCGCTTACGAATTGGGTGTGAAATTCCAAAAGCCGGGCTTCAATGTGCAATTGGCGGCTTTTCAGCGCGACGGCTTCGACTTGATCGACTGGACAAAGCCGGTGGATACGCTTCGCTGGACGCCAGTGAATATCAATGAACTCACGACCCGAGGCTTGGAAATTAATGCGCAGCTGTATTTCCCTCTTCTGCTAGGCGAAGGCACAGCACTGGAGCGCTTGCAATTGGGTTATACCTATTTGGACGCTTCTTTGGAAAGTAATGGCGAGGCCTTCTCGCGCTACGCCCTGGAGAACCTGAACCATCAATTGGTAGCCGGCCTGAGCTACCGCTGGGGCAATCGCCTATTGCACAGCGTTTTCTTTCGCTATACCGATCGGGTTAATCTGGAAGATTACCAGGTTGTCGACACGCGGCTGACTTACCGGGCCAACCAATTGTCCGTGTTTGTGGAAGCTACCAACCTCTTCGATACGGAATATCGGGAGACCAATCTGGTCCTCATGCCAGGCCGCTGGATTCGAGTAGGTGCCACCTTTGAGTGGGACTTGAAGTAAGTGATTCCAGCGCACAGCATTCAGTTGTTTTAGAGCTGTTTTATGGGTAGAGAGGGAAGCAATTCATCAATTGTTTCCCTCTTTTCTTTTGGTTATTTCCTAGCAATTTCCACCTTTTTTCGTTAGTTTAACGGTAGGAATTTTCTTCCGTGCTGCCCCCGAAAACCTGGCTTCTCTAGATTTCCCCCTCCTGACTATCACAAAAAAAGTGAAGTAACAGATTACTAATACAAGTAAGTACTTCAGCTCGCTGCTGTTGTACGGTATTGGTAGTTGTTCACCTAAAACTCGGCCTGAATCCTATGCGCTACCTGCTTTACACCCTGGTGACCCTGTCGTGCTGTACCCTTGCGGGACAGGGAACTGGTGTAGTGAATGTTTCACAAGCAGATTCGGTTAGTTGTTGCTTCTCGCTGGATTTCCAAAATGCGCCATTGCAAGGAGCAACTGCGATCGAGACGGTCATCCTTACTCCAGGGGTTCTTTTTTCATCTACCAACTATGACCTCACCAGCGGATGGGCTTATACCTCGGTATTAGCACAAAGGCGACTGCGTTGGACTTTTGCCAGCGGAGCCTTACCCAATGTCCCTGGCGAGTGGGTGGACTTTTGCTTCAGCGGATGGTCGACGGATGAAGAGGTAGAGCTACAATTGTTGTGGCGGTCGGGCCCGGCAGTTATCCAACGCGATACTTTGCGATTCTCCTGTGTAAACTGTGCACAAGCAGAGGCGGGGGAGGTCGAATGTCAACCCGATAGCTCCTACCAGTACACCTTTGATTTTACGAATAATAGTGGCTTCACGGTCCATCAGTTACAGATTCGCGAGCCTGCGGGGCAAGATCTGGTAGTTGAAGAGAATATCATCCTGAGTGCTCCTTTGGCCGATAATGCGCTCTTGCCAGGACTGGTACTGAACTTCCAGCCGGAAGCGGAAGGGCTAGATGAATTGTGCTTCGAAATTACACCGCGGCATGTGATCGCCGATTCGATCTCGATCAATTGCTGTACAGCGAATTTTTGCGTACCCATTCCGAATTGTGATCGCTGCTGTACGGAATACGAGCAGTTTGAAGAAGAGGTGGCCGCTGGGTTCACGTTCTCTACAGATTGCGATGAATTGCTAGTGCGCGTGCAAGCCAATAACCTCAACCAATGTGATCGGGTACGCTTTACCGTAACGGGCTTAGGTAGCGGAATAGTGGATGGTAATGAGGCAACAGCTTTCGCAGGTCTGGAGGACGAGACAGAATACGAAATCTGTATGACGGTTACACGTCAGGATTTGGATGGAGTCAATTGCTACGAAGAAGCTAGTTTGACGATTTGTGAAAGTTTCTTTTTTGATTGCCTCTTTTGTACCGAACCCGATCAGGTTAACTGGCGCTTGTATTGCCCGCCGATTGTCGATGTGGTTTGTGGTTGTGATGATATGACCTACCTCAACGCTTGTGCCGCGGCCAATTGGGCCGGCGTCACGAGCTGGGAGGACGGCCCTTGTGGCGAACCACCGGTAGATGAAATCCTCCTGACCGCCGTGCTCGTAGATGGTACAGCGGCACAACTGAACTGGTATACCGGAGGGCTGGTGGATTACCGCTACTTCCTGGTTCGCCGCCGCTTGTCGGGAGGCCCCTGGTTCACGATTGATCAAGTCACCGATGTAACCTTTGACTACCTGGACACCAGCCCCTTGTTGCCATTTAGTGAATACCAAATAGTGGGCGTTACCTGGCCAGGAAAGGTAGTTTTTAGCAATGTCGATAACATAGGACTAACGAATTCGGAGGACATGACCGACTCCGACCTGGGGCAGCTATACCCACTCCCGGCAAATGGTCACTTTTTCCTACAACTGCCCTGGGCGCAGCAAACGCGAGTGGCAGTATACAACGCACAAGGGCAGCTGATGGCTACCCGGGAAATCATTGGCGGAAGCCTGACGAAATGGACGACCAACGACTGGCCTGCCGGCTATTTCTGGCTGGTGGCCCGAACACCGCTCGGTACCCGATGGCGACGATCCTTGATCATCATTCATTGAACACCTAATCACGCATTGAACACCTAATTACTATGAAAAAAACGATCTACTTAAGCATCTTACTGAGCACAATGACGCTCCTTGCACTACGGTTGATCCTGGCTGTGTCAGGCACCATTACGCGAGAGAGCGGAGCGGCTGTTCCTGGTATCGACGTACAGTTGAGTGGCACGACTTCTACTACAACTACCACTGATGCCTCAGGTTTTTACCAATTCGCAGGGCTAGCCAATGGCGAAGACCTGACGGTGACGCCACAGAGCGGCCCAAATGACTGCTTGTCGCCTTGCCATAATTTGTACGACTTGTGGCTGTTGCGGCTGCATATTCTTGGGGTCCAGCCCTTGAATTCACCCTATGCGATCATTAGCGGTGACTTAAACAATAGCCAAACCCTGTCAGCACAAGATTATATTCAACTCAACCAATTGCTGTTGGGGCAACTAACCAGTCTTCAGAATAATACCTGCTATCGCTTTGTACCGGATAACTATGTGTTCCCATCTCCAAGTAATCCTTTTAGCCAGGCTTGGCCCGAATCGGCTAACATTAATAACCTGGGCGGTGACCTGCAAGCTGATTTCATTGCTATGCTGATCGGAGATATATCGGGCTGTACCGATACGCCCTTGGCAGGTGATCCAGTTTTTACCGTTAATAGTAATTCGGTGGTACCTAACGGAACCAATTTGAACGTTCCTGTTGAGGTAGCCGGTTTTGCCGGTGTACAAGGTTTTCAATTTACCGTTAGCTGGGATCCGACAGTGGCTGACTTTCAAGGATTTGGAAGTTTTGCGGGATTAAATGGCTTTAGCACCGTGGATCTAGGCCAAACTGAAACCGGACAGGGATTCCTACGTGCCGTCTGGGTATCGGACTCAGGGCCGGAGTACTTGGCAAATGGTACGACGCTCTTCGAAATGAATTTCGATGCGGTTGGGACACCTGGCAGTACCACACCGCTAGCGTTGGACGGTAGTCGTATCGAGGTATTGGCTATCGATTCGGTGGGTGATTTGGTAGCGCCGCAAGTCATCGATGGCTCCTTGACCATTGAAGGCAATGCTGGTGGCGAACTCATTGTCACCGCAGGTAATGAAGTTACGACGGTAGGCAGCCAAGTATGTGTGCCGATCACTGTGGAGAATTTTGTGGACGTTGCCGGTATGCAATTTCCAGTAGTGTATTCACCGGTATTTCTGCAATACAGCCATGTGCAAAACTTTGCTTTCCCTAGTCTAACGGCCACAAATTTCAACCTGTTTGGCGCTGGTGAGCTCCGATTGAGCTGGTCGGACCCTGGAGGGGTTGGTCAGACATTGCCAGATGGTTCAGTACTCTTTGAAGTATGTTTCGATGCGCTACAAGTGGGCAGTAGCCCAATCGATCTAACCTCACCAAACTATAGCGTGGAATTCAGCAACAGCAACTTCAACCTGATCCCCGCCAGCACCAACTTTGGCGAGGTGATCATCGAAGGGGTCGAGGAAGTTTGCCCGGGCTTGGATATCTCAATTTCACCAGTAGATTCCAGCGGGCATGCTTGTTGCTGGCTCCTGGACTATTCCAATGCCCTCGGTGATACCGTGCGTGCCATTGAACTGGAAGCATTGGATGGTATCGGCTTGGACTACAGCCTTCCTGCAGGCTATATTGATCCGGATAATGATGCCAGTAGCGTACTCATTACCCCCGCCAATCTTGGGGTAATGCCCTTCAATATTCCAGGCCTGGCAGAGATTTGCCTAAGCAATGTATTCGTCAGCCCGCAGGAAGTACTGGTGAAATACTACGACAACAACTACGAGCTGTTCTGCGTCGACACGCTCTTCTTCCAGTGCCCCATTGAACCGGAATGCCTGGCCATTTTATCCGATACGATCAGTTGTGATACGGCAGGTTACTTGTACAGTTTAGATGTGCAGAACCCTCCGGGCGGCGACTTCGATATCGGCCTCATCAAACTGACGGTTACGGAACCACCTGGTTTGGCAGGCACCTATCCTATTTCTTTCCCAACGCCGCTTTCGCCAGGGGATCAAACGACCTTGGATTTTAGCTTGTCCACCTTCAATTATTTTGATGGCGACACACTCTGCTACATCCTGACTGCGCATAACGGCCCGGGAGAGGAGTTGTGCTGTTTCGCCCAGGAAGGTTGTATCCCCTTGCCCGATTGCGATCCCTGTGACGATGTCATGGCGGATCTGAAAATCCTGGAAGACAGCTGTTGTTACCGCCTCGAATTAAGTAACAATTACCCGGTAGTGGGTTACTTCGATCAATTGCAAACCACGATTCTGAATCCTGGGGTAGAGTTCATTTCGGTGGATTACCCACTTGGCACCGGTTGGTGGCAATCGCCTTCCGGCCCCACGGATCAATTTACCTGGAGCTTTGATGGCGATAGCATCCCCATCGGGGTCTATGATCTCTTTGACTTCTGTGTAGGTGGCGTGACAACAACCGACTCGGTATGTATCCTGGTAGAATGGCTGAATGATGAAATGACGGTGTGCTCCGATACCTTGAAGCTCTTTTGTCCGGACTGTATCCACATCACAGAAGATGAAATCAGTTGCGATGAAGCGACGGGCGAATATACCTACACCTTCAGCGGGCAAAATCTCAGTGACGGCTATACAGTCAACGCGATCAGTATTCTGAATAGCGACCCCAATTACAGTATTCAACCGACTACGATCAACTTCCCTGACACACCACCTGATGGTTTCTTTGGGCCGCTCAGTTATACGATTACCCCAACGGGCGCTGCTCCAGGGGATACCATATGTGTCGATCTGGTGCTGCGGCAGATCGTGGGAGATAGCATCAACATTGAGTGTTGTTACCTCACTCACTGCATCGTGCTGCCGCCCTGTGAATCGATGAACCAAGCTTGTGATTGCGATGATTTAGATGCCAATGCTCTGTGTGGATTCACCGAGCTGGTGAATTGCTATGACATTACACTTACCCCCAATTGCTTGCTAGATAATTGTGATTCCGTTCGGTGGATCACCGGATTCGGCGGCTTCCTCGGGAATACGATGGGCAATGAACCGATTACGATTACAGTACCCGGGCCGGGCATTTATACCTATCAATATCAGGTCACCCGAACCGATGATGACGGAAATGTATGTGTGTCTGCTAATCTGGGACAAAATGTTGATGTGCCAGTTTGTAATGGTGGCTGCCCGGAGATCAATTGTATTGCTCCGGAAGATGTCGTGATCAGTTGTGGTGAGTTGCCACCAGGATTTGATCCAAATGAACCGAACGATTTGTCCACTTTCGGGGCAGCTACTTCCGATTGTCCAGACTATAGCTGGTTTGAAAACGCGCCTCTCGTTAACCTAAATGATTGTAGTGAAGGAACCATCACGCGCTCTCTCTTCGTCGATGATGGGCAGGGTAACCAAAGCCAAAATGCTTGTCAGCAGGTCATTACCATTGTTCCAGGCAATAACTATTCGATTGGGTTTACAGCCGATCAAAGTGGCGATTGCTCCATCCTGGAAGGAGAAGGAGCCACTATTTCGGGTAGTGCTTGCGATATGCTGGCCATCACGATGGTGGAAGAGGAAGCCGTTGAGCCGGTGGGCGGAGAATGTATCCGACTCATTCGAACCTATACCGTAATTGACTGGTGCGAATATAACGGTATCGATCCTGCAGTAGTGATTGATCGCGATGAGGATTGTGACGGAGACGATGGCAATCTGGATGTTTGGGTGCATGTCGTTGCCGGCGCCACTTTCATAGATGCGGATAGTGACCCTAACAACTTCTTCCCAGCTGAGGGTACTCGCGGAACCGCTTGCGATGGGCAGAGCAATCCGGAAGGTCATTGGCGCAGCACGGCTACCCATCCAGGCTTGGTATCGAGCGGAATCTGGCAATACTCGCAAGTACTGGAAGTCAATTCAGCGCCAGTCAATTACCTGGTTCCTGATGTCTTCCCATTCTGTGCGGAGCCCTTCTCTTGTGAAGGAACTGTCAGCATGCAAGTCAGCGTGGCCGAGCCATGCCCGCTTGCGCCATCAAGTACCAACTTCTTCCTGGATATCGGTACGAATGAGGTGTACGAAGTGGGCGTTGAAGTACAGGCTGATGGTACGGTTACCGATTTCTCTGTAGTGGGCTTTACCGTGACGGTATCCGGCACTTATCCGGACTGGACGTTCGAGGTGCCAGGAATTCCGTTGGGCGATCATAACGTCCGCATTTTCGGTCAGAACGCCTGTAGTGTAAGTGGCTTCACGGATATCCCGATCAGTATGACCGATTGTACGCCACCGCAGGCTATTTGTACCAGCGTGTTGGCGGCTCAATTGATGGACATCAATCCACCGACGGACATCGATGGTGACGGCCAGCCTGATTTGGTTGGGCTAGTGATTCCAGCCACTGACTTCGACGAAGGAAGCTTTGATGACTGTGGAAGCTACATCGTTTCGATCAATAGAGTGGGCGAAGCGCCCGACCCTTTACAAACTGAGATAGGTGTGACTTGCGATGACCTGGGGACCGTAAACGTTGAGATCTGGTTCTGGGATGAAAACGGCAACGGCAATTCCTGCCTGTCCACCATACAAGTACAAGATGACAATGGCCTGTGCCCATCGCCTTTTGGTGGCGATCTGGGCGGTATACACCTGCACCCCAATCCTGCTGCGGATGAATTGCTGATTCGTGCGACCCGAACGGGCGAAGCCCAGATCAGCATCCTCAGCGCAGATCGACGTACCTACCTGCAACGATCGACGTCCCTGGAACGAACTGGAAATCGACAAGACATCAGCCACCTGCGCCCCGGCCTGTACTGGCTTCGCATTCAATATGCGGACGGGACGCTACTGTACCAACGATTTGTAAAGATTTAATACTAGGTACAACGCACTGAGTACTGGGTATTGAACGGGCAAAGGCCTTTCTATTCAGTACTTAGTACCCAGTACGGAGTACCAATTTAAAACCCTTTAATTATGCGAACGAGACAATTACTTTTTCTGGCAGTAGCCCTGATGGGGTTGCTCCTGAGTCCCGACCTGCAGGCGCAGGATTGTATATCGGGAACGGTGTATGAGGACGCTAATAACAACGGTACCCAAGATGGGGGAGAAGTCGAATTAGCGGGTGTTACGGTTAATGCTATCGGTGAGAACGGAGATGTACTTAGTATGGCTACCGATGGCATGGGCTTCTATGAGTTTTGTGGGTTGACTGGCGCATACGTTCTGGTACTGGAATTACCAGGTCCAGGTTTCTCAAGTACTCCACTTACCCATGAGGCTGATGTCTCAGGTGGGGATGTTACCGGAGTCGATTTCGGCGTGGTCAACTTGGCTGACCTAGGAGCTATCGGCGGACAAGCTTTTCTCGATCCGAATAATAACGGCATCAAGGACCTTAATGAACCAGCTTTGGTGGATGTCATGCTGACCCTAACCAACCCTGGTAACCCCATGCCGACTACTACCTTTACGGACGGTCGAGGACGATTCCAGTTCTTAGGCCTGCCGGCAGATAGTTACACCCTCACTATCGCTTACGACCAACCTAATACCTCCTTTCCTGGGGGAGTAGTGCAAGTTGTCGACCTGGGAGCAGGAGAGATCATCAATAACCGGCGCTTTCCACTAGTTAATGATGTGGGCTTCGGTGCATTGATTGATGAAGTTTGCTACGATTTGGATGCTGACGGGCAAAATGATCCTGAAACTGAGCCGGGCATAGAAAATATTGATGTGGTATTGACTACCCCAAATGGTCAGGTGAACCTCAGCTCCGACGCTGATGGTCGTTATGGTTACATGGGGCTTCCAGCAGGCGATTACCAGCTCAGCGTGTTGTACAATGCTGAAGATTATTTACCGACGACTCCAGTAGACTATGACGTCGTGCTTGGGCCGGACGAGGTACAACCCGGCGGACCATTTTACTTCGAACCACGTCGACCAATGTTTCGCTGCGGGATGACCGTGCAAACTTTCGGCGGTTACACCGCCCCAAATAAGCAGGTGATCAGTGTGAAGGATACCCGTGATCGCTCGGCTTATGCTCCTTCGGCAATAGGTACTTATATGCCAGCTGGTGAGATTGTGAAAACAGATTGGACACGTTCTGAAATGGGCGCAATATTTGGCTTAACTATCGATCAAAATCGAAACCATATTTATGCCACAACTACGAAAATATACGACCTGAATATCTTTAATAACGCGGCGCCCACGGTGATGATTTATCGTATTGATGCGGTGACTGGCTTGGTTTCTGACCATGTAACCGTGAATAATGCTGGCCCAAGTATCGGAACGACCACTTTAATCAACAACGATCTGGGCTTAGGAAATATCTGTTACAACGGCATACACGATAAACTTTATGCTACGAATTTCGAAGACGGTACGATAAACGTGATCAATCCTTTCGGAGTAGCAAGCCCGGGACAAGTCACTCAAATTTTCGATCCTGAATTAGGCGCAGGGGCTGCTGGCCTTGACAATGGGGTAGCAGGCTTGGTTGATGAGACCCAGATCATCTGGGGTATCGCCTATCACGATCAAGAACAGCGCATTTATTTTGCCCAATGGGACAAAACGAATGGGCAGTCGACCATCTGGTCGGTAGGTGTTGATGGATCAGGAAATATCGTTGGTACAGAAACTTTAGAGTTTGTTGTTACTCCTTCAAACTATGGCGTAAAACCAATTTCTGATATCGCATTCGACGAAGGCAGTAATCGCATGCTCTTGGCCGAAAGAAGTAATGTTACCTCTGTAGTCAGCCAAGGTAGTGCACACGATAGCCGCACCATCATGTGTAGTGGCGGCAGCGGAAGCTGGACGCAGGACTACACTATTTTTGTTGGTACCTATGGCTATAATACTGCTGGTGGAGTGGACTTCATGTATAGTAGTTTCGTCCCAGATGATGATCCGATGGAGTGTGATTCATTCGTCGTGTCCAGTGGCGATTACCTCCGCTACGATCCCGGTGATTACATCTACGGAATGAGTATTACGCGAGCGACAGGGAATACGGTGGCTAATCTTAATTCAGTGATTATTGATGCGGATAATAATATCACGCAATCGAACGATAAGACTAGCCTCGGCGATGTCGAAGTATTCAACTGTGCATGTCCGCAGGAAAACTGTGCTTCAACCAACGGCCTGGAGCTCATTCCCAACCTCCCTGCTGAGCCAGGTGAGCTAGAGTGTTGCTTCTTGCTCGATTACAGCAATATGGGCAACGAAACGATCTTCGGAGTGGAGCTGACCTTGCTGGACGGCGTGCAATTTGCCAATACCATAATTGAAGGCAATCACTTTGCGCCAAACAATAGCCTGTCTGGCATGACCATTACACCGCACGGCTTTGGGCCGATGGCACCTAATGTGAACAGCCTGGTAGAGTTTTGCCTTACCAGTATTACCGCGACCCCGCAGTACATGGTAATCGACTATCTTGGAGAAGACTACCAATCGATCTGTACGGATACCTTGATCTTTGAGTGTGCTATTCCTGCGCCTTGTCTGGAGGTGTTGTCAGATAGTTTAGTGTGTGATACGGCGGGCTACCTGTATACCGTAGACCTGGAAGTGCCTGCGGATAATAGTTTCCCGGATGGTATTGGTTATATCGAATTCAACCTCACCAGTCCATTACCAGCCGGTGTTACGGTATCGCCAACCTCCTTTACCTACGGTACACCACTGGGGCCAGGAGATCAGACTACCCTAATGATCAACATCAATACCAGTCTCGATCTGTTCGGTGACTCGCTCTGCTTCATTATCACAGCTCACGATGACCCAGAGGAACGATTATGTTGCTGGGCGCTGGATACTTGCATACCATTCCCGGAATGCCCCATGCCGTGCGATGATACGGATGCGAGCGTGATACCGCACTATCAGGGCGACGCCGCAGTATGCTGCGATGGACCGCCACTCGAATACGGTTGGCTGCAAGACCTAATTGGGGATTGTACCGGCCTCACCTGCGGCGCAGTCGTCCGCTGTTGTACGTATGAAGGCCAGCAAGTTATCGTGGTTGAGGATGATGCTGAACTTTGTAGTGATCCTTTGGGAACCGTTTACGATTGTACGGGTGCTCAAATCTTCCAGTTCGGTGGCATTGCCAACTTGAACCAGGATCTCGCAGCGCAATTATTAGGTTGCGAGCTTATCTACGATTGCTACGATCCGGTGGGCACCAATGAGTGTTGCTTCGACCTCTTACTCACGGATACCTTCTCGAGTGATCCGAATTTACTGACGGCGATACAGACGACCATCATTACGGATGGTGTCAGCTTCAGCGGAGAAGAAACCTTGAATGCCCTCTTGAACGGTTGGACGATCACGGAATTGACGCCTGATCAAGACTTACTTTGGACGCACAGCAGTGGCATCACGCCGAATGGAGTCGATGACTATCTGTTTACCTTCTGTGTGGAAGGAACAACGAGCACCGATTCGATCTACGTGGCCGTCAATTGGCTGGCGCAGGATTCGGTCGTTTGTCAGGATACGGTAGCCGTGTTCTGCCCCGATTGTATGCAGATCGTGAACGATTCACTTTCCTGTGTGACGGATGCAGCCGGCAATCAGACGTATCTATACGAGTTCTCTTTCGTCAATTCGTCTGCTTTTGACGTCAATGCGGTTTCTGTTTCTGATATCGGACCGGATATTCCGGTAAACCCTGACACTGTGCTCAATCCTGGCGTATTCATGCTGGGTAGTTTTGTGCCGCCAGGTGCGACCTATACCGGAACGATACCCGTGAATATTGCGAACGGTTTGGACACGGCTTGCATGGAAATTGTGCTGCGGCAGATCATTGGCGATTCGATTAATATCAGTTGTTGTTATGTCGAACACTGTATACCGCTGCCGCCTTGCGACGAACTGGAACAACGACCGTGCCCGGATCCGAATTCGGTGGGCAATGCCAATTGTCTGGCTGTTTGGGAGCCGGTTTGCGGCTGTGATAACATGACCTATAGCAACAGTTGCTACGCTGAGAATGCCGGAGTGATCTTCTATAGTCCGGGAGAATGCGAACAGGTTTTTGACCCTGGTGTGCTAGTAAGTCTGGGGGCACAGTTAGAACAAGGAGTGGGCGTCCAACTCAATTGGATGCTGGCCGATAATCCAGCCGATTACGACTTCTTTGTCTTAATACGCCCATGGCCAGGTGGTGGCTATGATATGGTTGCCGAAATCCCGGTAGACGGGAACCAGCAATACTCCTTCCTGGATATGAACCCGATGTTGGGTAATAATGAATACCAGGTATTGGCGATTGCTTCTACGGGCATGCCTAAACCGAGTAATGTAGCCGAAGTCTTTGTGCAGAATTTCCAAGGAGGCACAACTTCTCTGTACGCCTATCCGGTTCCTGCGGGTGAACAGGTGTTCATTACGGCGAATCGTTCGGGTGATGCAACGATCGAGCTGACCAGCCTTGATGGCCGGGTCTATCATCGTCAGGATGCTAAATTCGGGGGCGAAGCGGTACCGGTACCCACTAATGGCGTGGCCGACGGTGTCTTCATCGTTCGGGTACGCTTCGACGACGGCGATACAGCGCATCAACGCATTGTGAAACTAGAGTAAAGCAGTAGTTCAGTAGACAGTGCGCCGCTATGCGGCTGGCAGTTTTCAGTTGGCAGTTTGTTGCTGCGAAACTTGCAGTTGGCAGATTATCAGTTTATGAGATTTTGAGTGGAGCTGTTCGACTGAGTTGACTGTTGACTGTTGGTCCGGCGTCCGACGTCCGATGTCTGATTGAATCGACGATTGACTCAGTGGTCCGTTGGACCGTTGGACTGATTCGACTTTAAAAACTAGTATTCAGGCTATCGGTTGGTAGATAGCAGATGTTGTGGGCAGTGAGTCAAGGTGGCTTGCTGCCCATTTTTTGTGGTATCCGCCCGTCGTAATTGGGCTAGGATTAGTCGAGATAAGTGGAGAATGGCGGGCTTTTCGGTTATCTATTAAGAGTCGTTATCGCAAACTCTGACCTTTCTTAGACAATCCTCGTGGTTCATTTGAAATTATAGGCGTAAACGATTGATAATGAGCGTCGATTCTAATTTCAGATGATCTCAACCATAAGAATTGCCTAAGAATTACTCTGACAAGATGAAAAGCACCTTTTATCGCCTATTACACGGCCGCAGTATTCTGCTAGAACTGGATGGCGGCCGCCTATTGATGCGGCAGCGCCCGGTAGGGCAGTTATTGTCGGCTACGATCGGCTTGATTATTATCGGGCTGTACATCTGGAGTATTCCATTCGAGTACGGCCTGTATCCACTGGATTGGTTTTCGCTTATGATGCTGTTGCTGGTTATCGTGGCGGTAGTCGTACACGTAGCGCGCTTACTGACGCAGCCCGTTTGGGTGTTTGACCGGGGGCAAAATCAGTTGTTGGCTAGTGGCCGCAAGAAGATGGGATTGAGTGATGTGTCAACAGTGAGTGTACGTGAGGTGAGCTATCGGCATCGCTATAACGTCCTATTGGAAGGCAATGGCGGACCAGTAGTTCTTTGGTATCTCTTAACGGAGGCCGAGGCTATGATCGTGGCGGAAGAGATTGCCGCATTCCTGGATGTCGGGATTTTGTTGGTATGAGGCTGTCCGCTAGGCGGTAGGCTACATGCATCAAGCGGCACGCTTTACAGCAGACCAGAAGTGAGCGTGGCATGTAGCAGAATGCAAGCAGGTAGCGTGCAGCGTGAAACGGATCGCGTGAAGCGTCTAGCGTCAAAATACTAAACTGACTACTGTTCCTTCGCCAACCACAGAATGTACCTCTATGCGTCCTTTGTGCAGGCGCATGATCTGACGGGAAAGGCTGAGGCCAATGCCGGATCCATCTGATTTAGTCGTGTAAAAAGGAACGAAGATCTGATCGAGCTGTTCTTGTGGGATGCCCATTCCATTATCGGCGACTTGTATGGTGGTGCGACCTTCCTGATTGCGATTGAGATGGAGATGGATGGTAGGCTCTTCGCTTTCTGCCACAGCATGGAGAGCATTCTTGGCCAGATTGATCAAAACTTGTTCTAATAAATTCGGGTCGCCCTGAAGCGTGATAGGCGAGGGGGGGTGGTGGAGAACCAGTTGAACCCCCTGCGTTTCAGCGTCGGTTTTGAAGAGCTGCTCGAGGTCGCGAAGCAGTTGCCCGGCATCGAGCACCTGGAAATTTGGTGGCGGTACGCGGGTGAGGCTTCGATAGGTCTCGGTAAAATCAAGCAAGCCTTCCCCTCGTCGTTGGATAACGGCAACCGACTCGCGTATGTCCGATAGTTCGTTTTGATCAGGTGGTTCCGGCCCTTCCAGCATTTGGTGGATGGTACCGCTTAAGGACGTGATTGGCGCCACAGAATTCATGATCTCGTGCGTGAGAATCCTGATCAGTTTTTGCCAGGCTTCCAGTTCACGAGCTTCTAGTTCACTTTCGATGTTTTGGATAGAGACAAGCCTTAACGATTCATTTTGCAATCGAAATTGAGTGGCTTGCAACGCCAACTGTGACAGCCGGTTGTCGATGGTAACTTTGATTAGTTCGCGCTGGCCCGGTTCTGCCTGCCTGACGGCTTCCCATAACTCCTCATTAACCTGTTGGAGGCCATCCACATGCAGTAAGAAACTCTTGTGGAGCAAACGCTGCAGCGCTTTATTCATCAATTTTACTTCGCCATCTTCGGTAAAGCAAAGCAAGCCTACATCAATATGCTCAACGATAGTTTGCAGGAATTGATGATTGGCTTCCCGATCGGCGCGGACTTCCTGGAATTTGCGGTAGATCAAGTTAAACCCTTCATAAAGCTCGCCAAAGGATTTGCCTCGGTGAGCCGCTGAGGAGGTAGCGGTGAAATCGTTGTATTGAATAGACAACAAAAAGCCACCCACATCCCGATTCGTCTGGTCTACGTAATAAAACAAGCTGTAGAGAACGGCAAAAACCAGTACGCTTCCACAGGCCAATAGCACCAGTGACTCCTGATTGTAACCTGCTACCAATACCATGATAGACAGTGTCAGCAGGATCACTCGAATGACAACATTGACGCGAAAGCGGTACAGCATGCCGGTTATGCTTTGTTGGCGACCTCCCGGATCACTTCGTCAGAGCGGATGTTACCATCCACCAATTCGATAATGCGGGTGCCGTACTGGGCATTTTTTTCTGAGTGGGTAACCTGCACGATCGTAACGCCTTCTTCCTGGTGCAATTCGCGGAAAATCTCCATGATGTGTTCGCCCTGTTTGCTATGCAGATTGCCAGTTGGTTCGTCGGCCAACAGGAGGCGTGGTTTATGGACAATGGCTCTTGCAACCCCCACCAACTGCTGCTGGCCACCCGACAACTGGTCGGGGAAGAGGTCTTTCTTTCCTACAATATTGAAACGGTCGAGCATGTCGCTGACAATACTCTGGCGGTCTTTGGATTTGACATTCCGGTAGAGCAACGGCGTCTCGATGTTTTCGTACACGGTCAGATCATCGATCAAGTGGTAGGCCTGAAAAACGAAACCCATGTACTGCTTATGCAGGTCGTTGCGACTGCGCTCATTGAGTTTGTGCACAGGTTCATCCATGAAGTGGAATTCGCCACCGGTCGGTTTATCAAGCATCCCTAAGATGTTCAATAGCGTGGTTTTTCCGGCACCACTGGGGCCCATAATAGTGACAAATTCACCTTGCTGGATCTCCAGGTTGATCTCATTTAGTAGCCAAACCTTCTGCAAGCCATTGCGGATAGATTTCTCGATGTCTGTTAAGTGAATCATGGACTGGTTTTTGTTACCGCTTCACCAAAGGCACATGTAAAATACATTGGTGAGCTACAATTTACCAAAAGAGTTGGAATAGTACTTCCAGCGCGAACATAGTTCGCCCTGGGTATGCTAGCGCAAGTGTTGTGCCATGAATGTAAGGCGTTGATTATCAATTGAAATTCAGCGCGAAGTGACTAAAAAGTGTTCGGGAGCGTACATTGAGTGTTCGAAAACGAACAATCCAGATATTGGCTAAGAAAGCTGCTTATGCTTGATTAGGGCAGACTAGGAAGTGACGCTGATTTACAACTCATGCTTCGCCATGCGACGATAGAGGGCGGCTCGGGTCAGCCCCAACTCTTCGGCGGCTTTACTGATGTTTCCACCGTGCTTAATGAGCGCTTTTTGCACCGCCCAGCGCTCCAATTCGTCGAGGTTGTAGGTATGTGGTTCGGCTTGTTGGGCTTTATTGCCCGATTCACCTCCTTGCAGGATGAAATCTCGAATACTTAACTCATTACTGTCGGCAAGAATGACGGCTCGCTCAACAGCGTGGCGCAGTTCTCTAATGTTACCGGGCCAAGGGTAGCTTTGTAGTTGTTGGTAGGTATCGGGCTGGATGCGTAAGCCGGATTTCTGGTATTTCTTGGTATAGGTTTCAAGAAAGTGATCAACCAGGTCAGGAATATCCGATTGCCGTTCCCGCAGAGCAGGCAGAAGAATTTCCACCGTATTGATACGGTAAAGGAGATCTTGCCGAAAGGAATTCTCCTGCACCATTTCGTAGAGCGGCATATTGGTCGCACAGATCAAACGAATATCAACTTGAATGGGGTCGTTAGCTCCGACGCGTCGAATCTGTCGGCTTTGTAGAGCGGTTAGCAATTTTGCCTGTAAAGGCAACGAGAGGTTGCCGATCTCATCGAGGAATAAGGTGCCGCCAGAAGCTACTTCAAAACGACCGGCACGATCGGCACGGGCGTCTGTAAATGCGCCCTTCTTATGGCCAAAGAGTTCACTTTCAAACAGTGTTTCCTGGACCGCGCCCAAATCGACCGTAATGAACACATTGCCTTGTCGGTTTGATTGCCGGTGAATGGCGCGAGCGACTAGTTCTTTACCGGTGCCATTTTCGCCGAGAATCAACACATTTGCATCAGTGGTGGCTACTTTTTCGATGAGGGTGAAGACATTTTGCATGGCTTCCGACTTGCCGATGATCTCACCAAAGGGCTGTTCCAGGTCGCTGGTCAAGACCTGTTGCTGTTCTTCCAGCTTTTTGATTTCCCGTCGCGATGCACTTAGTTTCAAGGCGGCTCGTATGGTCGTGAGCAATCGTTCATTGCGCCAGGGCTTTTCCAGAAAATCTATTGCGCCAACTTTGACCGCTTGGACAGCCGTTTTTACATCGGCGTAAGCAGTGATCATGATGACACTTGCGCCAGGATCCAGCTCAATAATCTTTTGTAACCAGCGCAGGCCGTCTTGGCCGCTCGTGTCGCCGGTCTTGAAGTTCATATCCAAGAGGATGAGATCGTAGGTTTGCCCGCGAAGCAAGCGAGGAATCTGGAAAGGATTCGACTCCGTCACCACTTCGGAAAAGTGACGGCTAAGTAACATCCGTAAGCTTAAGAGGATGTCTTCTTCATCGTCGATGATGAGAATACGGGCGTTTTGTGGCATGTATGGCAACCTACTTTCCTTTAAGGACGACCCTAAGGTACATAAAGTTGCAGCAAAGTGTTCATTTTCGAACACATAGAAATAGGATCAAAAAATTCTTCTCGCGGCGGCGCAGCGGTTGCCACGAGACGCAGCGCTTTTTTGTAAAAGAGAAAGCCATCTTTTTCGCTGCGAACCACCGCTTCCGTTGCGCCTTGGCGAGGAATTAAAACATATCAATTCGCATCTCCGTTGCCCCTAGTGATTCCAGGTATTCCTTGACCTCTAGGGCGTCATCTCCTCCTTTGGATGCATGGTGGAGCAGTGTAAATCCGTGTGGGCCTTTAGCATGGAGTGTGGCGGGAAACGCCTCGATCATGGCCCGAACAATATCAACTTTTCCGAAGAGGGCGGCGGTGAAGATATTGGCTTGTGCTCCCTGGTCAAGAAGGAATTGTGCTAACTCCTTATAGCCTACATGAGAAGCAGCGCCTAGCGCCGTTTCAAAGTCACCATTTCGCCAGTCGTGTGCGACATTGATCAGGGTGGGGTGTTCCTCCAATAACTCGGCTACTTTGGACATGTCATTATGACCAACCCGCACAAACTCCTCGACGAGAGCTTTATCCAGGGGGGTCTCAGGATCAAAAGAACGCCCAAAGGAGTAGGCTGTGCCTAGCCCGAAGGCGGTTCCGGTAAATAGACTACGGCGAAGAAATTGCTGGCGATTCATAAGGCGAAAGTTTGATGAGCAAGTAATGGTCTGAAAGTTAATGCCTTATGTCGGTGTCAGGTAGTTTTTGGCTGCATCAATGGTAAGGTTCGCTGCATAGGATTACTACTGATGAATGCCTCTCGCAGCGGTGCAACGAACGCGGCGTGACGCAGCCTTTTTAAAATAATCGCTGCGGCCCGTGGCGTTCTCCGCGCCGCCGCGAGAAGCCCAAAAAACTGTTCATTTTCGAACACTCTCTGTTCACTTTCGCACAAAAATCGGACACTTAAAATGGGGGTGAAATTTATAAATCGCTGATTATCAGCAGTTATTCAGAACTGGCACAGGCCTTGCCAATAATAAAGCAGAGTTTTCATACTGTTGTTGTTTTACGCTGATTGGGCACACCATACAAAAGGCATGAAATTACCCGACTGTTGACATTTTCACTCGCATAGCCCCAAAGTGCCCGATCAGCGTATTTTTTTCTCCTTCTCAGACTTTTTTGCGGGCCTGCAAAAGACGTAGGCCATAAGCGATTGAAAATAAGCGATGGACAAGGCTTTAGTAGGCTTTCCATCCGCAAAAAGGAGGAGAATCAATTAATCGACATTTCACCACTCGCCATAGCACGCATCAATGGATCGTAAAATTGAAAAGAAAATATGGACCTGGCAACGCATCCTCCTCATCTTAGGAGGACTGGGCGCGGCCTTTTTCCTGATTAGCGCAATTGTTCGCGACGCTGGTACCAGCCGGCTGAATGTAGAACGCGAGCGCCTGTTACTCGATACGGTACATCAGGGCGTGTTTAAAGAATACATTACACTCTTTGGTGTTGTTGAACCAATTAAGACGGTTTATCTCGATGCCATTGAAGGCGGCCGAGTAGATGCCGTTTACGTGGAAAATGGCGCGATGGTTTCTGCCGGTCAGGAAATCATGCGGCTATCAAATCTGGATTTGGAACTGAATGTCCTTAATCAGGAGGCACAGATTGTCAATCAGATCAACGATATCCGCCAGACCAGTATCCTGATGGAGCAGCAAAGCCTGACCTTGAAAGAACAATCACTTGATGTTATTTACCGCCTGGATCAACTGGAGAAACGCTTTGATCGTAACCGTACCCTGTACCGCGACAGTGTGATCTCACAGGTTGACTATGAAGAAACACAAGACGAATACGAACACCTGACCCGCCGGCAACGCCTACTGTCTGCTACCATTGAAAAAGACTCGCTCTTTCACGTAATGCAGCAGAATCAAATGGAAACGACGCTCAGCCTCATGGAGCGAAACCTGAATTTTGCTCGCAATAGCCTCGACAACCTCACTATTCGCGCACCGATTGATGGCCAAATATCGTCACTGGATTCCGAAGTGGGACAGCTGATCGTACGAGGTAATCGCATCGCACAGATCGACATTTTGGAAGAATTTAAGATCTCCGCCAATATCGACGAATTCTATATCAACCGAATCTTCCCTCAACAGGAAGGCACCTTTACACTCGACGGAGACACTTACACTTTACGGATCAATAAGATCTACCCCGAAGTAACCAATGGATCCTTTACTGTAGACCTCGTCTTTGTAGGCGAACGACCCGACCTGATCAAGCGCGGACAAACGATCTCCTTGAAACTTTCGCTAAGCGACGATACCGAAGGTATGCTGCTGGCAAAGGGAGGATACTATCAAACAACCGGTGGCAACTGGGTGTATGTCCTCGATGAATCGGGTGAAGTGGCTCGCCGCCGCAATATTACTGTTGGTCGCCAGAACCCGAATTACTACGAATTAGTCGAAGGCTTGCAGCCTGGCGAAGTAGTGATTGTCTCTAGTTATGAGAACTACGGTGACAAGGAGGAGTTAGTGCTGAAATAATTCCTCTCGCAGCGTCAGGGCGAACGCAGCGTCACGCAACGTTCTATTTTATTTATTTCGCTGCGAATTACAGCGTTCGTTGCGCCGCCGCGAGAAGCAATCAAAACAACAACCGTTTCGACATGATCAAAACCGAAAACCTCATCAAAGTCTATCGCACCGAAGAGGTGGAGACTACGGCCCTCAATGAAGTTAGCATTGAGATCAAGGCCGGCGAATTTGTATCCATTATGGGGCCTTCCGGCTGTGGTAAATCTACCTTGCTCAATATCCTGGGCATGATCGATAACCCTTCGGGCGGCAGCTATTTCTTTCTGGACCATGAAGTATCCAGCTATTCCGAACGCCAGCGCTCTAACCTGCGCAAGAGCAACATCGGATTCATTTTCCAGAGCTTTAACCTGATCGATGAACTCACCGTATTCGAAAATGTCGAACTGCCACTGATCTACACCAAAGTAGGCAGTAAAGAACGCAAGGAGCGCGTAGAAGCTGTGCTCGAAAAGATGAACATGATGCACCGCCGCAACCACTTCCCACAGCAACTGTCCGGTGGACAGCAGCAGCGGGTGGCCGTTGGACGTGCAATCGTCAATAACCCTAAGCTAATCCTGGCGGATGAACCCACCGGTAACCTGGATAGCTCCAATGGCGATGATGTCATGAAAACCCTCGTATCCCTTAATCAGGAAGGCGCAACCATCATTATGGTGACGCACTCCCAGTACTGTGCCGAATTCGGCAACCGAATCATCCGAATGTTGGACGGACAAGTTGTTACCGAAAACATCGTCCAGCAGTATCTCTAAAAAAGTCCGAGGTCGCAAGTCCGACGTCCGACGTCATTACTTTCCTTACTGGGCAAGCTTGACGTACCGACGGACTTGCTGACCTGAGACTTGCCGACGAGCCGCCTGGCTCTCAAAACCACCCGACATGCTACGTATTTTCTTCAAAACCGCCTGGCGACAGCTGTGGAACAATAAAGTCTATAGCGGAATCAACATTTTGGGCTTGGCCGTCGGAATCGGCGTAGCAGCCCTTAGTGCATTGTGGGCCTATCACCACTGGCAATACGATCGGTTCCATGAAAATGGAGAAGACTTGTTTCAGGTGATGATCGACCACACCTTTAGCGAGGGAGAAATGAACACCTTTACCTCGGTACCCTTACCGCTAGTAGAAGTGTTGCGCGAAGAAATCCCGGGGGTTGAACAAGTAGCAGCCATTGACTGGGGACAAAGCAATAGCCTGGTTGTGGGCGAGCAACGCCTGCGCCGCGAAGGCCATTACGTAGAGCCCGACTTCCTCCGGATGATGAGTTTCCCGCTTCTTCAGGGAGACATGGAAACCGCCTTAACCGATCCCAATTCGATCCTGCTTAGCGAGACACTTGCTCAAGAACTATTTGGCGAGCAAGACCCCATCGGGCAGATGATTAATTTGGATAATGCCGTCAATCTGCAAGTGACCGGTATACTGGCCGATGTGCCGGAACAATCGTCCTGGCAGTTCGACTACCTCATGCCGTATAGCCTCTATGAAACCCGTACCGAATGGGTCGCTGATGCCCGAAATAGTTGGGATAACAACTCTTTCCAGATACTGCTCCAAAAGGAATCCGCCACGACTACTGCCGACCTTAAAGCCCGTATTCGCAACATTATCGTAGAGGCATCACCCGATGACGAAAACTATGTGAACCTGCATGCTCTCAATGACTGGCACTTACGGAGCCGCTTCGTCGAAGGAGAAGCGACTACCGGACGTATCGTTTACGTTCGCCTGTTTATGATCATTGGCATTTTGGTTCTGATGATCGCTTGCGTCAACTTTATCAACCTATCGACTGCTCGTGCTGAAAAGCGCGGCAAGGAAGTTGGTGTGCGCAAAGCAATTGGTGCCAACCGACAAACACTCATCCTACAATTTCTTGGAGAAGCGGGGCAAACTATGCTACTGGCCGTTGTCTTTGGCTTGGCCTTAGTGCAGTGGGTACTTCCCGCGTTTAATCTACTGGTAGAAGAAAGCATTAGCATCCCTTGGCAAGAACCTGGCTTCTGGGCCATTGGCCTTGGGGTATTTGCGTTAACGACGCTATTGGCTGGCAGCTACCCAGCCTTCTATCTGACGCGCTTTGAAGCAAAAGAAGCCTTGCAGAAGACCTTCCAAACGAACAAGCGTGGCAGTGCCTGGAGCCGCCGCATTTTGGTGAGCGGACAGTTTGCTTTGTCCATCGCCTTAATCGCAGCCAGCCTGGTCGTACACAAGCAAGTGCGCTACGCGCAGGACCGCGATATGGGCTACGAGCAGGAACGCTTGTTGTCTGTGCTACTCACTCCTGATATCTACAACAATTACGAACCGCTGAAGACAGAATTGCTGTCTTCGGGAATGGTCGAAAACGTTAGCGCTGCCGGTAGCCCGATCACCTCGATCTGGTCCAATATGTCAGACATCGGATGGCCAGGACAAAAGGATGGAGAAGAGGAAAGCTTTGCTTTTATCTCTACGAACCACGATTACTTCGAAACCATGAAAATGGATTTCGTACAAGGGCGTGGCTTCGAACCGGAGCGTGGAGCTGATACGACGACCATGGTGATCAACGAAGCCGCTGTGGAGCGTATGGGCTTGGAAGATCCGCTAGGAGCCTCCATTCGCTGGGGCGACTCGCAATACCAGGTAATCGGCGTAGTTAAGGATGTGATTATGACCTCCCCTTATGAGCCGGTGCGCCCTACGATTTTTGCTTATATCCCGGACTGGATGAGCGCCGTTTTTGTACGCCTAGAAGAAGACGTACCGACCGATCAAGCTTTGGCGGCACTTCACCCTATTTTCGAAAAGCACGACCCGGCAACACCATTTACCTACGAATTTGTAGAAGAAACTTACGCACGTAAATTCAGCGGTACCAGCTTCATTGGAACCACTGCGCTCTTGTTTGCGGGCTTGGCCATATTCTTATCCTCTTTAGGTCTGTTGGGCTTGGCTATTTACCTGGCCGAGCGCAGAGCACGTGAGATCAGCATACGGAAAGTCTTGGGCGCTTCGGTTGCTCAATTGTGGATGTTGCTATCGCGCGAATTCATGCTACTCATTGCTATTGGTGGCTTGATTGCCGTACCACTTGGTGGCTATTTCCTGATGGGTTGGCTGGAAGACTTTAGCTATCGCATTGAACTGCCCTGGATGGTGTTTGCACTGTCTTGCGGTATTGCCTTATTCATTGCTTTAGCTACGATCAGCGTGCAAAGCTTGAAAGCCGCTTGGGCGAACCCCGCTCAACGCCTTCGACGCGATTCCTAAGTGATACAAGTGCCCCTGAACCAAAGCTCAATACACCCTAAAGTAAAAACCGGCTGTAGAGATGCTGAAACAACATATCAAAATTGCCTGGCGGCAGCTCATGCGCCGCAAACTATACACCGGACTCAACCTCCTCGGGCTAACTATTGGTTTGTCTACAGCATTGCTTTTATTGTTGTTTGTACGGTATGAACACCGCCACGATGCGGCTATGGTCGATGCGGAGAACACCTATCGCATGTACCGCCAATGGGATCCCACTGCTGGAGGATTATTACAAGTACCGATGGCGGCGGCGACCGATATCCGGGAAGAAGTACCTGGCTTGATAGCGAGCTCTTACCTCTGGGATTGGGGCCAATTGTTGTTCCGGTACCAGGCCAACCGTCACTACTTACCGCGGGTGGCCGCTACGGATAGTCTTTGGTTACAAACTGTACAAATGCCTTTGCTGGCGGGCGACCCGGCATCCGCCTTGCGTGAGCCGACGAGTATTGTTCTTTCTGCCAGTGCGGCTCACCGCTTTTTCGGGAATGAAACTGCACTGGGAAAAGTTGTTCACCTGGATGGAGAGGAACCCTATACAGTGACCGGCGTTTTTGCCGATGACCACCCTTCTCATCTGCAGTACGATGCCTACATCCACAGCGACCTCTACCTGAGTGAATGGCTGAACAATAGTGCTAATGTCTACCTGCGCCTGCATCCAGAAGCATCCATCGCACAAGTGGAGGAAACCATTGCGGCGGTAGCAGAGGAACCTATGTTGGCAGGCTTTCAGCAAATTGGCATGGATATCTCCCGCGGAGAACTACCGGCTTGGCGCTTACAACCCTTGCTAGATATCCACCTGGGCTCTGCCACACTGAATAATTTTGCCGATCCAACCGGACGTCGCGGACAAGTGCGCATCTTCGGTCTGGTGGCGCTACTGGCACTCCTTCTCGCTGCCATCAATTACACCAATCTGTCGACGGCGCTGGCAGCCCGGCGGGCCAAGGAAATTGGCGTGCGAAAGGTATCCGGCGCTTCTTTTGGGCAAATGGTCCGGCAGCTACTAACAGAATCACTAGTACAAGTGAGCTTGGCCGGTTTATTGGCCGTTGGCCTCGCCTATACTGCCCTGCCGTACTTTAATCAGCTGATCGATCGCCCGCTGGATATGGCGGACTGGCTACAGGGCTGGTCGCCGGCTTTGTTTGGCGGGTTGCTACTCGTACTAGCTTTAATGGCGGGTGCTTATCCGGCCTTCTATCTCGCCAGGCTGGAGCCAACGGAATCCTTAAAAAACAAGCTGAATTTTGGACAGGGCGGCCAACTGCGAAAAGTACTCGTTACCCTGCAATTTACTGTAGCGTCCGTTTTATTGTTGGTCGTTGGCATGATTTACCTGCAGGTCAACTTTGTACAAGACCAGGCGCTTGGTTTTGATCAGGAACAAGTGGTGGTAACCGCATTGCATACGGAGGGAAGCTACGAGCGTTTTGAAAGCCGCCGTGAAGCCTTGATTGACGTGGCGGGAGTGCAAGCGGTGGATTGGACCAATGGCCTGCCTGGCTCTATCAATTGGACGAATAATTTTGCCTTTCCTGGACGTACCAATGATGTCTGGGCATTCTACTACAATGCTGGAAATGCACTAGATGATGTGCTAGGTATTGAGATGGCGCAAGGCCGTTACTTTGACCCACTCCATCCTGCTGATACATTGGGCTTCGTAGTGAACGAAACCTTTGTCGATCACTATGCGCTCGAGGAGCCCATTGGGCATCCACTTCGGATGGTAGCGGATACAGCCTTTGGTACGATCATCGGCGTGATGAAGGATTTTCATTTCGAGAGCCTGGAATCGCCCCTAAAACCTCTGGTAGCGGTTAATCGCCCCAACTGGCTTGGGAGTGAGATTGCTATGAAGTTATCAACGAGTGACCTACCAGAGACTTTAGCCTCCATTGAGGGTATTTGGGCGGGAATTGAGCCTGAGCACCCCTTCCAATTTACCTTCCTCGATGAGGATTTTGCTCAGCAATACAGTGCTTATGAACGCTTCGGTCAAACGATCCTATCAGCAACGGGGTTGATGATCCTGATTGCTGCGCTCGGTTTGTTTGGCCTGGCCACTTTTTCGGCGGAGCAGCGAACCAAAGAGTTGGGGATTCGCAAGGTACTTGGTGCTTCCCTACAGCAACTCATCAGCCTGCTGGCCAAGGATTATGTACGCTTGGTATCCATCGCCTTGTTGGTCGCCGCGCCGATTGGCTGGTATGTGGCCAACTCTTGGCTACAAAATTTTGCTTATCGCCTCGAAGTACAGTGGTGGCTACTGCCTCTTATGGGGTTGTTGCTACTCTGTGTGGCAGGTTTATCAGTAGGCAGCCAGGCAGTTCGGGCAGCGGTGGGTAATCCCGTAGACGCATTAAGAAGTGAATAATTGTATTATCAAATGACGTAAAAACATGTTGCAGCACAATCTGAAAATCATTTTCCGGCAGTTGAAGAAACAATGGCTTTTCACTGGCATTCACACGGTGGGCCTGACGGTTGGTTTTGCGTGCTGCTTGCTTATCTTTTTGTTTATCCGCTATGAGATGAGTTTCGATCGGCACCACCCCAACGCTGATCGCACCTATCGGATCACTATGATCACGAACAATCAGGGCGAACTCGATTACTCTTCCAACACCCCGTATCCTTTTGGTGAAGCTTTCCGCGCTGACTTTCCTGATGCTGAGCATGTAGGGATGGTTCATTTCAATGGCAGCACCACTTTCATTATTCCTAATCAGGAAGTCGTAGAGCTGGAAGAAGTGCTATTTGCCGAACAGAACATCCTCGAGATGTTTGCCATCAATCTGGTGGAAGCCAATACGGATCGTCCGCTTGACCAACCAGGCAGCGGCCTCTTGTCGCAATCTACTGCTGCCCGACTATTTGACGGACAAGCCATCGGACAAACCTTGGAGCTGTCGGATACTGTTTTGATCGAAATCGTAGGCATCTATGAAGACCTGCCAAGCACTACCCACTTACAAGCCGATGCGCTGGTTTCTTATGCTAGCCTTACGTCCGATCTGGTAGGCTTTAATATCGAAGAGTGGGGCGTCTCGATCGGTGGTTCGACCTACGTGACCTTGCCGGAAGGCACCAGTTCGGAACAATACACTGCCGACTTGGAGGCCTTTGCCACCAAATATATGTTTGATGAAGAATTAGGCCTGGCCAATGAAATAAACCTCCAGCCAATTGGTGCGATCCACTTCGATACCCGATTCGGTAGCAGCGGTAGCCCGGTGCGGCCGATTCAATCCATCTACCTATGGGTTTTTGGTAGTGTAGGTTTGTTGATCTTATTGATGGCTTGCTTCAATTTTGTGAACCTGTCTTTGGCGCAAAGTATCCGCAAGAGTCAAGAGGTAGGTATGCGAAAAGTACTAGGCGCAGGCCGACGCCAACTCTGGTTCCAATACTGGGGAGAGGCTGTTGTATTGGCTTCTTTGGCGGCTGTCTTTAGCCACGTCATTGCACAGCTCACTTTGCCTGGTATTAATGCGCTACTCGACAAACAGATGGATATTGCGGCCTTGGTATCCTTGCCTGTACTATTGTTTTCCGGGCTTGTCCTGGTATTGATCAGCTTATTGGCAGGGGGATATCCGGCTTGGTCCTTAGCTCGCAAGGAGCCTAAACAAGTTTTGCAAGGTTCAAAATTAGTGGGCGCACGCGGTGAGGGCCGACTCCGATCTGCTATGGTATTGGCGCAGTTTGTTATCACGCTGCTGATTATTATTGGTGCGGTCACGGTGGCCCGCCAAGTGCAGTTTATGCAGCAAAAAGACTTGGGTTTCAACAAGGACGCCATTATTCAGGTTTCCTTGCCGGATCCTGGCCAAAATTCAACACTGGCCACCGAATGGTTGCGCCATCCGGCGGTAGAGGAAGTAAGCTTTACCTTGGGCGCCCCTACTTCCCGCAATAATATCCACACGACCTTCTATCCGAAAGGTGCTGACCCTAGTTCCTCGATCAAGCGAGTAGGCATTAAAGCAACTGACCCGAATTATCAGGCTACGTATGGCCTCCACCTGGCGAGCGGCCGCTACCTTAATGATGCCGATGCCCGAAAGGTGGGAGATGGCTTCCCGGAAGGGGAGGTAAATGTAGTGGTGAATGAAACGCTCATCCGCCAGATGGGCTATGCCGAGGCTACGGAAGCGATCGGTGAGAAAATGATCGTCAGTATTAATAATATCGAGGCGGAGATCGTAGGGGTGCTCCAGGATTTTAATACCACCTCTCTGCGCGAAGCAGTGGAGCCTATCATACTGATGCCTATGCCGGCTTTGTATTACCAGGCCGGCCTCAAGATCGATCCCAATCAACTGAATAACTTATTACCGGTACTAGAAAACAGTTGGAACGAACAGTACGAAGGTGCCTTGTTTGAATATACCTTCTTGGATGAAACCATCGCTGAGCAATACAGTGAAGAGCAACGCATTTTCGGCTTGCTGCAGGTATTTGCCGGGCTGGCCATTTTCATCGCTTGCCTGGGTCTATTTGGCTTGTCGGCCATCATGGTTGGGCAACGGCAAAAGGAAATTGGCTTGCGCAAAGTGCTCGGTGCATCGGTCGCCGGTCTGGTGGGCCTATTATCAAAAGATATGCTTCGCCTGGTATTGGTTGCGCTAGTGATAGCAGCACCTGTAGCCTGGTGGCTCATGAATGGTTGGCTGGAAAACTTTGCCTACCGCGTAGCGGTGGGCTGGTGGGTGTTTTTGCTGGCGGGTTTTGTATTACTCCTCATCGCCTTCCTGACGATCAGTGGGCAGGCCTTGAAAGCAGCTCTAGCTAACCCAGTGAAGGCTTTACGTAGTGAATAGACCCACCCCAAACCCCTCCCTTTAGGGATGGGCTTAAGTTGCCAAAACTTTAAAGTCCCTCCTTCTTGAACGAGGGATTTAGGGTGGGTTCAACAACAGTATTGATTATTAACCATAAAAACTCAATCTATGTCTCACATCGCCATTCCCATTCCGGCTGATCTTGGTAAGCAAGATATCGAGATCGAAATTACGATCAACGGCAAAAGGCAGCAAGTGCACTATCGTGTGGAGCTCTTCTACTGGGAAGACTGCGAAGTGCCGCGTATCAATCGCGTTGAATGCGTGCGCGATATGCTGAAAGACTACGAAGAAGACTGGGTGCTGTACTACATCGGGGAACCAAATGATTCCTTCATCCCGATCACCTTTATTAGGAAAGAAGATTACCCGAAACGCCGCCGCTTACTAGAGCAGTCGCTATAAGAATAACTACCCGACTATGATCATCAATTACCTCAAACTGGCCCTGCGCAAGTTCTGGCGCCACCGCACCTTCAGCCTCATCAATCTCTTCGGGTTGACGATGGGCACCGTGTGTTGCCTATACATCCTGTTTTATGTGCAGGAACACCGTAGCTATGATCGCCATCATGTAGAGGTCGATCAGCTGTATCGATTGACGACGGACCTTGATATGCCAGGGGAATCAGAAACCTTGCACTTGTCTACTTCTTCGCCGCCCATCGCACCAACGATGCAGCGGGATTTCCCGGAGGTGGAAGTGGTGGCGAGGATGTGTCCGCCAATTGGCCAGGAGCTGCAATTGCTGAAAGTTGGTGATCGCTCGTTCTATGAGGACGATGGTTTCTTCGTCGACAGCACTTTCTTCCAGTTGATGGAGTACGATTTCGTGATGGGCGACCCATTGCGAGCGTTGGATGCTCCCTTCAGTATGGTTGTTTCAGAAGAGTTGGCGCGAAAGCTGTTTGGTCGGGAAGATCCGATGGGCCAAGTAGTGGAAATTGGCGCATCCCCGGTAGAGTCCTTTACCGTAAGTGGTGTCTTCAGTACGAAGGGCGTCAAGAGTCACATCGACGCCGAGTATTTCATGGCGATGAATTCCGGTGCGCTCGGTCAGTATGTGCGCAGTAGCGATTCCTGGGCGGGCAACAACTTTGTACGCTCGTATATCCGCTTGCAACCCGGTGCTGATGCGGCCGAACTGGAAGCCAAACTTCCGGCATTCCTGGAAAGTTATGGTGCTGATCAGTTGACCGAGATTGGCATGGAAAAGGCCCTTAGCCTGCAACCGCTAACAGAGATCCATACGACGACGGGCCTTGCTAATGATAGTAGTAGCAATACCAGCTCTACTTTTCTCACCATTCTATTGTTGATTGGCGGCTTCATTCAATTGGTGGCTTGTATCAACTTTATGAACCTCACGACAGCGCGTGCTACTACTCGCATGCAGGAGGTGGGTGTGCGCAAGGCCATTCGGGCGCCACGTGGTGCTTTGATCGGGCAGTTTTTAGGGGAGAGTATCTTTTTGAGCTTGTTGGCGATGCTATTTGCCGTGCCAATCACGCACTTCCTGTTGCCTTATATCAACGAATTGGTACAGGCTGATATCAGCTTCAATTGGCACTGGGGCAATCTAACGATGATCCTGGGCTTGTTGATATTGACTGGTCTATTGGCAGGGAGTTACCCGGCCTTTTACCTATCAGCTTTTAAGCCAGTAACTGCCTTGCGTGGCGCAAAAGGGCGCCGCGACAATAGCGTATGGCTACGCAAGAGCCTGATCGTAGGCCAACTGGCTATTGCCCTGATATTGGTGATCAGTGCCCTGGTCATTCGGACCCAGTTGCAGTACATGCTGAACAAAGACCTAGGATTTGAAACCAACCAGAAGGTCGTGTTCCACTTCCATACCCAGCGCGGAGCAGAAAACCTGGAATTGTATCAGGCTGAGCTGCATCGGTTGGCAGAGGTAGATAATGTATCGGCTATGAGCCGTACACCGGGTCAATTTCTGATTCAGGATATCCCGATGTACAAGGAGGGACAGAGCATGGCGACCTCGGTAGATATACCCGTATCCTACGTAGATGAGAATTACTTTGAGACGCTAAAGGTAGAGCTGCTATCAGGCCGCGCATTAAGCATGTCGGATACAACCAGTGAAGATATGCGCTTGAATGTGGTTGTCAACGAATCGGCCATTAAAGGTTTGGGTATTCCATTGGAGGAAGCGCCTGGCCAAACGCTGTATTCGGATTTTCAAAGTATTCATATCCGCGCAACAATCGTAGGTGTCATGGAGGATTTCCTTTTCCAGAACCTGGAGAATGAAATTGGCCCCTTCATGGTGGCTGCCGAACCACCGCGCAACCTGAACAACCTGGTTGCTGCAGTTAATACCTCAGATTATTCCGGCTTTTTGGCTAAAGCGGAAACGCTTTGGAATCGGGTTATTCCGGACCTGCCTTTTGCCTATTCTTTCCTGGACGAGAATATTGCCCAGCTCTACGAAACGGAGCAGACGCTTTCGCGCATCATTAGCGCCTTCACTTTGGTCGCTATTCTGATCGCTTGCCTGGGACTCTTCGGCCTGAGCACATTCGCCGCCGAGCAGCGCCGTAAGGAAATCAGTATCCGCAAGGTTTTGGGAGCCAGTATGGGAGGTATTGTGGGCTTGCTCTCGCGTGACTTCCTGCGCTTGGTCTTTTTTGGTTTGCTAATCGGCTCGCCGATAGCCTACTACATCATGAATAAATGGTTGGCCGATTTCGCCTACCGCATCAATATGGAGTGGTGGATGTTCCTGGCAGCTGGTGCTATTGCACTGGTGGTCGCATTTGCCACGGTGAGTTTTCAAAGTATCCGCGCGGCCCTTGTAAATCCGGCGGATAGCCTAAGAAGTGAGTAACCCGGCCTAAATCTCTCTCTAAATGGGAGGGATTTAGGGTGGGGCCCAACAAAACAGCGAGTAGTAAACACTACACCATGATTAGAAATTACCTCAAGATCGCCTTTCGTAGCCTCTTCAAACAGAAGGGGCTGGCGTTTATCAATGTGTTTGGTTTGAGCCTTGGCTTGGCTTGCTTTGCCTTGTTTCTGTTGTACGCCGTTCATGAATTTAGTTTCGATCGCTTCCATACCGATGGCGACCGCATCTACCGGATGCATCGTTGGATTGAGGCCATGGACGGTGATGATCCAGAGGCCGATCCCTACCTGCCGATGCCATTAGGCCCGGCTATGGTCGAAGAATTCCCAGATGTAGAGGCAGCCGTTCGGTGGAAATCGGCTTGGGGAGAGAACTTTGTACGCCTTAACGGCCAGGTGTCGCGAGCCGAAGTATCACATGTCGATCCGGGCGTTTTTGAGCTATTCGATTTCCCAATTCTGTATGGCGACAATCGCAGCCCTTTAGCGGACCCGCTTTCGGTGGTATTAACCGAATCGATGGCGATGCAGCTCTTTGGCGAAGCCAACCCAACGGGAAAGACAATTGATATTCAAATAGAAGAAGACTTCGAACCCTTTACCGTATCAGCCGTTACGGCTGACCCGCCGAGTAACTCATCGCTGACCTATGCCATCATGGGTAGCTTCGATTATTACACCACCACCGCTCACGGTAGCGGACGGGCGGATAATTGGGGCAGCTCTTTCCTGAATGTTTTCTTGAAGTTACGGGAGGGGAGTGGTTTGGCTACCAACGAAGAGGCACTGCTGAGTTTTCGGCAGAAGTACTATCCCGGCGAAGAAGAACGCCTGCGTGAAGACGGCCGCTGGGAAGGCGAAGGTGCACCTGTTACCTATCGCTTGCAATCGCTTTCAGCTATTCATTCCAATCCGGAAATTGCTGGTGGCATGGTTGCTTCCGTCAATCCCAGAAACATCTGGATATTACTGGCCATTGCTGGTGGTGTGCTGTTGATTGCCGTCATCAACTTCACCACGCTGGCGATAGGTCGTTCGGCGAATCGGGCGCGGGAAATTGGTATCCGCAAAGTGGTTGGTAGCTCTCGTTCTCTGCTGATCGGACAATTTATGACCGAAGCATTGGTGCTCGCCGTGATTTCTGGGCTGTTCGGCCTACTGCTGGCTTACCTGCTGTTGCCCTACTTCAATGATATAGCCGGGCGAGAACTCGTTTTGTCATTCACGGAGTTTCCGCAAATGGCCACCTTGTTTGCCGGGATGACTCTTCTTGCAGGACTATTAGCGGGCAGTTACCCGGCATTAATGCTATCGGGCTTCCGCCCCTTGGATGTGCTTCGCGATAAGATCCGCCTGGGTGGCTCGAATGTATTTACCAAATCTTTGGTGACGACTCAGTTTGTGCTATCCTCGGGCTTGGTGATCGCTACCCTGGTAATCGTTAACCAGCTAAATTTTTTGCAAAGCAAGAACCCTGGTTTCAATAAGGAAAATGTAGTCGTCGTCGACGCCGAAGGCGTAGAAACGGACCGTGTGTATCCGCTTTTCAAATCGGAATTAGAAGACCAACCAGAAATTCTGGGAGTTACCTCTGCCGAACTCAGTATGGGTGCCGGTATGGGCTGGAGCCGTTCGGGCTTCACATATAATGGTGAGTTGAAGTCCGTCTTTGAGTACTACGTAGAAGACGATTACCTGAACGTAATGGGCTTGGAAGTACTTGCTGGCCGCGATTTTGACCCCACCCGCCAAGACGGAGCCAATCGCTCGATCATCATCAATGAAGCGATGATGAAGGACTTCGGTTGGACCCTTGAAAATGCTGTTGGTCAGGAATTAACGGAATACCACCGCGACCCACCTGCGCCAAAGGTCGTCGGTGTGGTGAAGGACTTTCACTATCGCTCCTTTGCGACAGCAGTGGACCCGCAGATGTTTCACCAATTCACCGATTACAGCCCATTCAAATTTCTGGTGCGCTTCCAGTCGGAAGACCCGTCTTTAGCGCTTAGCAAGATGGAGGATGCGTGGAGCACAGTGGCCGGCGACTATCCCTTTACCTATAGTTTTTTGGATGAAGACCTCGGTCGCTTCTACCGTTCGGAGGAACGCTTTTCTCAGATCATCGGTTGGGCAGGAGGTATTTCTATCCTGCTTGCTTGCCTGGGGTTGTTGGGCTTGTCGGCACTAGCCGCAGCCAACCGGACCAAAGAAATCGGTATTCGCAAAGTATTGGGCGCCAGTATCACCGGTATAGTGGGACTGCTTTCCAAAGACTTTTTGAAACTGGTGGTGATTGCCTTATTGATTGCATCGCCATTGGCTTATTACCTGATGACGAATTGGCTACAAGACTTCGCCTACCGCATTGATATCGAATGGTGGGTGTTCGCCTTAGCAGGGCTGGCCGCAGTAGCGGTGGCTTTTGTCACAATCTCTTTTCAGAGTATTCGTGCTGCCTTAGCGAACCCGGTGAAGGCATTGAGAAGTGAATAATCAAAGGATTTAGGCTTTAGGGATTGGGTGTTAGCCCCTAATCCCTAAAACCCAATCCCTACAACCTAAATGTTATGCTACGGAACTACATTAAAATAGCGCTGCGACAATTGGGGAATAACAAGGGTTATGCCTTGGTTAATATTCTGGGTATTGCGCTGGCTGTGGTCAGTAGCTTGTTTATCTTACTGTATGTCCATAACGAACAACAGTTCGATGCGTTCCACGAAAAGGAAGCGGATCTGTACCGGCTGACCACCTTTTCCTCGGACGATGGCATTGAAGCGAACTTTGCTCACTCTTACTTTCCGATGGCCTCGCGCCTGGAAGCCGTACTACCTACCGATAGTAAGGTGGTGCGCTATTACCCGAAGAGTGTATCCGTAACCAATACGGTAACCAATGAATTGACCCAGGAAAGCCAGTTCTTTTTTGCCGATAGCCTGTTTTTCGATCTTTTTTCCTTCGAATTCATTGCAGGAAATAAGCGAGCTGCACTAATGCGGCCGAATAGTATTGTCCTGACCGAATCTACGGCCCTGCGCTATTTTGGTACGGATAATCCGATTGGTACGTTACTGCAACTGGAAGGCAAAGCTGAGCATGTCGTCACAGCAGTTGTGCAGGATCCGCCCGCAAACTCCAGCCTCCAGTTTGATATGTTGGCTCCCTTGCCGAGCGTAAATACCATCTTCGAAGAGGGCTATTTTCATCCGCGTGGCTCCTGGTATTACCCGCCCTTGTACACCTTTGCCTATATCCCTAATGAGGCATTTGTGGCAGACTGGCCGGCTTATCAGGCGCAATGGGAGAAGGAATACCTTCCCGATTATATTCAAGATACCTACGAAGTCTCGCTACAACCATTGCGGGAAATGCATTTTACGGCCCTGGAGAGTGATATACATCCGGCCGCACAAC
>SPJK01018934.1_pt1 | contig 37514 bp, 33 predicted proteins | sample 3741771 | NCBI WGS metagenome assembly SPJK01 (sample SAMN10925997, study PRJNA522277) | cold seep metagenome | isolation source: Elba SIP-enriched marine methane seep metagenome, extraction at timepoint T2 | place: Italy: coast of Elba, Mediterranean Sea
CCGCCGTCTGGGGCGCCCGAGGTGTCCCCGCCCGCGAGTCGGAGTGATGCATTTGGATGCTCACGCGCAACAGCGTTAAACCCAAGGATCAAGCTTTCCACACCCTTGCGAGGCTCAATCCTCCCCGCGTAGAACACCACCGGATCCTCGCTCATGCACAACGCATCCGGGGGGGCGGGAAGCACCCCCGTCGCATACGGGATCACCGTCGGCTTGCGTTGAAAAGCGAACTGCTCGTGCGCCCAGTCCGCGATGAAATGCGACGGCGCGAGGATCTCGTCCGCGAGGTGCATCGCCAGGCGTTCACTCTCAAAGTAGATCCGATGGGGCACGTCTATCGTTTGCGTCGAAAGTGATCGCAACACAAACAACTGCTCACTCGGCGTGTGGAGTTGAACAATCACCGGCGGGCGATTATGTCCCAGTCCAACCAGCGCCATAGCGCCTGCTTCACATTCCGCAAACTCCGCGAGCTCAATCCGCCCCTGCCGATAGAGCGTTGACACCAATCGACCCGCCTGGATCGAGAACCGCAACGCAGCATTCGGCCACCCGCCCTTGCCCATCCCGACGGGCATCCGATGCACGGTGATACGCCCATCGACAGTCGTCCGCGGATGGGTCCGGTCGTACGCTTGGGTAATCACATGTACGCGCACACCCGCATCTGCCAACGCGGGGACAATCCATCGTGCGTAGGTGCCGATCCCGCCGCCATAAAACGGAGGGTACTCTCGGCTCACGATCGCCATGCTCAACGGTGAACTCACGCGAGCACCTCATTCTTCGAATGAGCGCCTTCACGCAAAGAGTTACCCAAAAATTGCATGAGCGTGTTGGCGAACCGACTGAACGATACATGCTCATGAGCACGCTCGCGCGTGATATCCGAGAGTTCACGACGCCAAGCATCATCTCGGCAAGCTCGAAGCACACGTTCTTCGAGATCTTTTCTCGTTGAGAACGTCATGGAATACGCATCACCAAGGATCCGTAGGGAGCGGGTGCTCATTGGTAATCCCATCTCGTCCCAGTTCGGATGTGCCGGCTCATCAGGCAAGCACGCGAATACATCCGAGTCTGCTGTGTGGTCCCACCCGCGTGGCGGGATGGGCATGCGGCTGCGTTCAGCCATCAAAGCGTGAATATCTGGATGATTCCGCACACTATAACACGGGGTCCGTGTCTCAATGAGACGCGCATCGGGTTGTGCATCAGAGTTCAAGAATGAACCGATCCGTATGCGGTTTTCACGTAGGAACTCACGCCAAGATCGAAGCGAAAGCATGAACCCGCCCGACATCGCGCACTCATACTGTCGCTGGTGCCCCGCCCCGTAGCTCGACGCGTGGAGTTGTACCCTCGCCAGTTGGTAGCAGCTCCGCAACGAATCGTCATGCGCGAGCTCGCCGCTTGCGTATGCATAAAGTGTGGGATGAGACTCCCAGCCTCGCCCGTAGAGCCGCATGCTCAGCCCATGCTCCTTCGCGATTGACGCAGCCCACTCGAGCATCATGTGCCGCAGTGATCGCTCGATCATCGGCTGCACATACTGGTGCCAAAGCTTGAGCTGATCTTGTTCGCTGATGTCGCCGTATGCCCGGATCATATCGCGAAGGAAGAGCCTCCGGTTGATCTCAACAATCTCCGTAGGCCATCGCTCAACCGTATTGTTCACGACCTCACGCAGCGCGTGAATCATCGCATGAACGGATGGATCCCAACTCTGGATCAGCTGCTCATGCAACTGATCCGGGTGCCCGGACTGATGGCTTATGTACTCTATATCGCATGCGTATGCGTGTTGATGCTCCGCGATTGGTGTCTCGGTATTGAACTTGTACTCCGAAACGGGTATCGGTTCGTGCAGTCGTCGCGATGGTGGGTACGCCTCGATCGCAGCGGCCTTCTTCACCAGACTCCCGACGATGAAGTCTAAGTCTGATACTTGCATCGGCAGCGGCTCAAACAGGTGTGGCATCGCGTCCTGAATCCAACAGACATTTACCGCGCCCGCAGGGAAACTGGCGTCCCGCATCGCACGCGGGTAGTTCGTGGTGATCACGATGTCCGGATCGAAGTCAACCTGAGCACTGACCGTGTACTGCGGCGTGAACATCGTGTACTCGTCAGGTTCTTTCAGAACGATGACCTCATGCCCAAGCGTTTGCAATGCGTGCGCCAAGTCATCGCTCGCGTGCTGCATAAATGTGGAAAACCGGGTAGCGATGATGAGAATCTTCGCAGATTGCCCAGACTCGATCGTGTTGAATCGATCCGCCCAGTACCCACGTTCTCGTCCCTGACCTCGCTGCTCGATATGCTGATACCACGATGCCAGAGCGTCTCGTTGCTCGTCCCGGAGTGATGATACCGAATCTTCAATCCATCCAACGAGAATCGGATCATGCGAGCCGCACGTCACAACGCGCTCTGGTATTGCAATTTCGTGCATACGCGATCGCAACTGCGAGATAAGTTCACGCCCCGCATTCGCCCCAAAGCAACCCCGATATCGAGGATCGGTCCCGATCCCGAGAGTAATCACTGCATGCCGAGCTCGCTCGATGTCCTGCTCGACCAAATAGATCGGAGGGGTGTAACCGAAGTCGTACGGTGGCAGCTCCTGGATATACGCGTGAAGCAACTCAATGTCATCGATCCCGACAACAATGATCCCTTGCAACTGCTCCGTCGTGATGAGGCTGGGGTTTCCGCCCATGACTCCCGATATCGTCCTGTTTACGGGTGTTTATGCAAACTTCGACCAGTATACTGCAACCAATGGACCTGAGTGTACTCATCCCCACATTTCGACGCCCGGATGCGATCAATACGTGCCTCTCGCATCTCGCAAAACACCCCCCCGATGCACGTGTCGAGTACATCGTTGGGTTGGATGGGGATTCCTCCATCACCCCGGACCCAGACATTCCCGAATCGATCAAAGAACATACACGGCTACTTCGCCCGGGACGCGTTGGGCTACTCAAACTCCGCCAAGAGATGATGGAGCAAGCACGGGGCAAATTCGTGCTTTGGCTCAACGACGACGCGTACCCGGAGCCGGAACTTATTCACACACACCTCGTGGCCCACGCGGCGTCTTCCCATCCCAGAGTCATCGCTGGTCGTGCGATTTGGAGCAGAGTTCAATCCCCAAACCTCTTCGATCGAGTTGTCCAAGAGACAGATCTAGTGTTTTTTACTCAATCAACGACACGCACGGAATGTACCTACCGGAACTGCTTTGGTCTCAACATGTCATTCCCAAGAGAACTCGCAATCCGATCGGGAAGCGTCGCGGACGTATCAGAGCACTACGGCTACGAGGACATCGAACTCGCATGGCGTATGATCCGCTCGGGCGCCGCGTGCACCTATGAGCCCGAGGCGCTCGTGACGCATGATCACCGCTACACCCCCCAAGATGTCCATCGGCGTGAGTATCTGCTGGGACGCGCCGCGTACGCATTTGCCTATGCGAATCCTGATTTCGCAACCGAGCTCTTCCGAGTGGACCTGCGCGATCGATTCATCCTTGAATCATTCGAGATCTCGATCCGTCTCGCTTGGCGTGACGCGCTTCGGATCGAATCGACATTCCTTACGCTCGATCAGCATTCCCCGCAGAGTATGCCGGATGACATGCTCCATATACTCGCTGAGCACTGGGTCCTCCTTAAACGATTGCTCTGGCGATGGGGTGTGCTCGATGCGTCTCGGAAGATCGAATCGCGATGGTCACAACTCGCGGAAACATCCCCGGAACAGGTGCTCAAAACGGCGCCGATTCCGGTATAGTGGGGCTCATGAATGAACACCAGCCACTCGGATTGTCACGCCGGGAATCGATTAAAGCTATCGGCGCGTTCAGTGCTGCCGCGGCATTCTCTTCCCCCCTCTTCGCAGCCATGAACGCGGACACCCCATTGTTTCGGATCTCCATCGCACAATGGTCCCTGCACAAGCTGCTCTTCGCGGGCGAGATCGATAACCTCGACTTCGCTCGCGAAGCCCGAGCCATGGGGTTCGATGCAATTGAGTACGTCAATGCATTCTTCAAGGATAAAGCCGAGGAAGCCTCGTATCTGCGCGAGATGAACGCGCGTGCGTCCGATCAGGGCGTCACCCAACTGCTCATCATGTGCGACGGCGAGGGGAATCTGGGCGACGCGGACGATGCGCAACGAACCCAGGCGATCCAGAACCACCACAAGTGGGTGCATGCCGCGAAAACTCTGGGGTGTCATTCCATCCGAGTAAACGCAGCGAGTTCAGGGACATACGAAGAACAGATGGAACGCGCAGCCGACGGGTTGCGTCGATTGACGGAGTATGCCGAGCCCTTCGGGATCAATGTGATCGTCGAGAACCACGGCGGGTTGTCATCCAACGGCGCGTGGTTGTCGGGGGTCATGAAAAAAGTCGATCACCCGATGTGCGGCACACTCCCCGATTTCGGTAACTTCTGCATGGACTGGTCCCGCTCGTCCGAGCTCGACGCCTGGTACGACCGGTACAAGGGGACGGGCGAGCTCATGCCCTTTGCGAAGGCTGTGAGTGCTAAGTCGCACGAGTTTGACGCGGACGGGAATGAAACGGGTACAGACTATCGCAAGATGCTCACGCTCGTGCTCGACGCGGGGTATCGCGGGTGGATCGGGGTCGAGTACGAGGGCAGCAAGCACTCACCGCGCGATGGATCGAGGTTGACCAAGCAACTCCTCGAAACCATCCGCGATGAAATGTCCGCGTGATCGATTAGTCTTCGATGGGCCGTTTCCCGCCGGGCAGGAGGCAGTCCACGATGATCATCAACCCGAGTAACGAGGTCCCGGCGGAGTAGATCCCGCCGCCGACGACCACCGCGTACGCGAAGGGTGCAAAGTCGCGTGTGATCCACCACCCGGCCATATCCACAAGCAAACCGAGCCCCGCGATAAGAGTGATGAGCCCGGTGAGCCCCATCCAGAATCGTGTGCAGATCGCGAGCCACGCGATGACGATCAGGATGATCGCCATCGACGGCGCGTGCGCGTGCTGACTCATCGCGACGATGTTGGTCCCCGCAGGTTGGATGTCCTTGGAGTATGCGATGCTTTGAATGTCATCCCAGTATTCCAACGGAACCGAAGGCATCGCGTCCTCACCCGATGCACTACGGGTGTGACAATCAAGGCAGTTGAATGCGATGATCTCTGATGGTGCGTTCTCACCCAGATCGAGGTTGTCGTAGTCTTGTGACAGACGATTGCCTCGCAACCAATCGAGCAGCGCGTTGCGTTCCGGTTCCGAGAGTTCTTCGGGGTGCCCAGTTTCCAATGCCTGGATCAATGGCGACGGGGATTGCACCCCGTGATACGCACCGATTATGTCGTTCATCGTCAGCCCCGGTTCCTCATCGCGGTTCTCGTAGTGCCATTTCAGGTGCAATCCCGAGACGATGTACCCCCCGAGCAGGGTGATGACGAGCAGCGCGATCCCGACTCGGAACGAGTAGGGGAGGGATCGGAGCATAAACGGATGTCGTTGTTTCATGTCGCGTCCTGTGCGTGAATCGGATTAGAGACCCGCGAAGTCGATATCCACGACATTGCGTTTCATGACGGCCTGGTTCGCTGCGATCCCGACCGCGGTCGCACGCGCAGCTTCGCTAATCGAGCACGCGGGTGCTCCGTTGCTCGCGATCGCGTTGATCCAGTCTTCGAGCGCGTAGTAGGCACCCGGATGGGGGAGCCCGATGCCTTCCTTGAGCTTGCCCTGCTCCGCGAGCTTTGTGGCGCCGGCAATGAGGGTGATACCCTCGTCGTTGTGGAACTGCTGACGATTCGCGTAAACCTCCCAGCCTTGGGTTGGGGCGTCGGCTTCCTTGAACATCCACCCGTGCGACCACCCGAGTTTGATCGCTGCGTTTGATCCGTGGAGGACTTCGTATGTCCCGCCATACGAGTTTGCGAGGGTCGCGTCGTAGTGGATCGTCTGTCCGTCCTCGAACATCAGGGTGCACGCGATGGTGTCGGGAACCTTGCGATCATCGCGCCAGTGCCGGACACTCCCGGAGCCGAAGACCTTGACGGGGTACTTGCCTGAATACCAATGGAAGACATCGAACTGCTGGGTGCCCCATTCGCCCGCGAGCCCGTTTGCGCGATTCGGGTCGAGCTTCCAGTTCAGTGCTTCGCGTCGCGCTGCATCGTTGCTTGGGGTGATCCAGTTCGTCTTGCGATGGTGCTGGGCACGCATCGAGACGGGGTCACGCACGGAGTCGGTCTTGTAGAACCCGCGAGCCAGCTGGTAGACGGGGTTTGCGCGGCCCTGCAGACCCGCAGCAATGACGCCCTTCGCGCTCCGAGCGGCTTCGCTGATCGCGATGCAGTCCTCGAGCGTGTGCGCGAGCGGGCACTCAAGATACACATGTACACCCGCTTGGAAGCACTTCAGCGCGACCTGTTTGTGTGTGTGGGTGGAAGTTGCGACAACAACCGCATCAACCTTGCCGGAGGAGAGCATCGCGTCCACGGTGTCGAACCCCTCCGCGCCTGATGCCCGGCGTAGCCCGGCGGAGAGTCGGCGTGCGTCCGTGTCGCACATCGCGGTGACTTCGACATCGGGGAGCTTGGTAAGTTCGCCGAGGATTTCGCGTCCCTGGCGTCCGACCCCGACGACCCCCACGCGGAGTGTCGCGTTGAGTGAGTAACTCGCGAACGCGTTGAGGTTCGGGACGAGCGCCATTGCGGCGACGGTGCCCGCGGCGGAGGAGAGGAAGGTACGACGATCGACATCAGTCATGTATGGGTCCTTGAACAATGTTGGACTCAAGTGAGTCGAAGGGTTCGTTTGAGTTGGGTTCTGAAAATACGCCGAGACGATCGCGGATGCACGCGTGATCCCGCTCGGCGATGGCGGAAATGATGGCGATCGAGCAACCGTGCTCGTGGAGTTGATCGATAAGGTCTGGGCGGACACTCAGGGCGGTGGAATACGCATCCGCGATCGCAGCGCTCGGGTGCGTGCACACGACCCGTTGCACCTGATTTTTCGCGGGCATCCCGGTTCGCGGATCCATGATGTGCCCAAGGTTGTCCGCGTTTATTCGTCCCGTGTGCTCGGAGATTCCAAGCGAGATCGAGCTGAGCTTTGCATGCAGGTCCGGGGTGTCTGAGACGAGTACCCGCCACGGATGCGATTCATCCTGGTTCCCGAATCCAAGCACAGAGGACGAGCCGCCGTGGATAAACGCGTGTCGAATCCCATACTCCCTGAGTTCATCGGAGATGAGATCGAGAACGAACCCTTTCGCGATCGCACCAAAGTCGATGACGATGTCGTCGTGGTTGCGTGTGATCGTCAGACTCTCCGTGTTGAGCATGTACGCTTCTCGGAGATCCGGCAGCTGACTCAGGTCATTGAGCTCCGATCGGTCACGGAAACCGTGCAAGTGCATCAGTGTCCCCGCAGCGATATTGAATGCGCCATCGGTTTCCTTGCACAACGAATCACATAGGCGCAACAGCTCGAAGAGATCTCGATCAACACGCACCGGTACTGCCGCGGGTGTTGCGTTCACCCGTGATACTACGGAGGTTGGGTTGAAGACGCTCAGCCGATCGTGCCAATCTTGGATCAACTCGACAAGCTCGTCCGCGATCGCTTCGACGCAGTACCAATCGTGTGGGGAGTCCGTCGGATCGAGGATGAGCTCAAACCGACACCCCATCGCGTGAAGTGATCGATGGATGAGGTCGTCAGTGTGCATGGGCAGGGTATCAGGCCTTGGTTGCAAGCATCTTTTCGGGGTCGAAGCTGAATGCATGGCCTTCCCACATGGAACGGGCCGCGAGATCGACAGCGACCATGACCTTGGATGCCAGGTCGATGTTACTCTTCGCGGATTGACGCGAACGGATGCACTCGAGCCAGTTGAGCCGGAGCGCGTCCTGGTCGTTACCGATGTCTTCACACTGAATACGCTCGGACTCGATGTCATCCACATAGATTCGTTCTGGGCGGACTTCAACGTGGCGCGAGTTGAGGTAGATGTTGGCTTTGTGCCCACGGATCATGGTTTCAAGACCAACCTCGTTCGCGGTCGACCCGGCGATGATCATGGTGTGCCCGTCCTCGAACTGAACGTTGAGGTTCACCTGATCGAAGTTCTCCATATCGTGATCGACAACGTGGGCACCTGTCGCGACGACGCGGGTTGGCCAACCCGAATCGAGCGAGAAGATGAGCGGTGTCATCACGTGGACGAGCAGGTCGCCGATGATCCCAGTGGAAAAGTCCTTGTACCGGCGCCAGCGTGCGTACACCTTGGGGTCCCATTCGCGAGGTCCGAGGTACCCGAGCCACGCGTTCCAGTCGAGGTTCTTGCCCGGCTGCCAACGATCGTCGATCCCGTAGTAGTTCCACTCGCCCGTGCTCGAGTTGCGGCAGTAGCTCGTCTGGGACCAGACTGCGGGACCAATGAGCCCGGACTTCACGACATCGCGTGCCTTGTTGTATTTTGGCTGCATGATCGCCTGGGTCCCGACCTGGAACACGCGATCGGAGTTCTTGAGGACGGCTTTACGGACCGCGAGCGCCTGATCGAGGTTCAGGGTCATGGGCTTTTCGGTGTACACATCCTTACCCGCTTCGAGCGAATCGATGATGTGCTGGGCGTGCCAGTGCTCGGGGGATGCGATGAGCACGGCGTGGATGTCGTCGCGCTTGAGCAGATCGTGGTAGTTGCGGTACGCGGTGACCTCGACGCCGTCTTGTTTGTCCTCAGCAGCTTTCTTCGCGCCTTCAGCTTTCAGATCACATACATCACAGACCGCGATGACCTGGGCGTTGCACTTGCCCTGCTGGGAGAGATTGATGAGTGCGTGGAGGTGCCCGCCGCCCATGCCACCGGTGCCGATGATCCCGATCCGGATCGCTTCGTCCTTCTTGGGGATCGATCCCTTCGCGGACTTAACGGTGGGGAGGATGTTCGCGGCCTCGATCGTCTTGGCTCCGGCTTGGGCGCCAACCATAGCAACGCCTGCGAGCGCGGCGGACTGCGCGAGGAAGGTACGGCGTGAACCGCCCGGCTTGGACCTATCGTGGGTGTTCATGGGGTTGTCCTCTGTGTCGTGAGATCGTCCAAGAAAGACTTTCTTGGGACGCTCAGAGTACCATGTTGTCATAGAAATGCAACCGCTTGTGTGGAGATGTGGATGATCAATCGATTGGGCGTTTGTTCGTGGTCGTTGCAGCCGAGTGGCTTGGATGAGCTGGTTGATCGGTTGGAGTTGTGCGGGATGTATCGCGTGCAACTCGCGTTATCCCCATTGCTCTTGGATGCTGGCGAGCGGGATCGATTGACAGCAGTTCTTGAAGAGGGTCGGATTGAACTGTGTTCGGGCATGATGGAGACAATCGGGGAGGACTACACATCCCTCGATCGCATCAAGGTCACCGGTGGGGTCCGCCCGGACGAACATTGGGCGGGCAATCTTGAACGGGCATGCCAGTGTGCGACACTCGCGCGTGAACTCGGGATATCGCTGGTGACGCTGCATGCGGGGTTCATTCCAGAGGACGATGCAGCACTTCACACGCGGATGGTGGATCGGCTCTGCCGAGTTGCAGAGGTGTTCAACGCGAAGGGGATTACGCTCGGTTTGGAAACGGGACAGGAACGTGCGGAAACGCTCCTAGAGCTGTTATCCACAATTGCATCCCGAGTTCAGGTGGGTGTGAACTTTGACCCCGCGAACATGATCCTATATGGCATGGGGGATCCCATTGAATCGATGGGGTTGCTGAGGGATTCGATTGTTCAGGTTCATATGAAGGACGCGATCACTACCACGAGACCTGGCACTTGGGGGACCGAAGTCCCGGCGGGGGATGGGCAGGTCGATTGGGATGCATTCTTTGAGTTCACGCTCGGGCTCGATCGATCAGTTGATGTGATCATCGAGCGTGAAGCGGGAGATCGGCGCGTCGAGGACATCCGCACCGCGCACACCCTGGCGATGAAGCAGATCGAGCGGGTGAGTTCATGAGTGATCATGTTCGCGTTGGGATCATCGGGTTCGGGTTCATGGGGCGCACGCACGCACGCGCGTATCTCAGCGCGGCAGATGGGTACCCTGTGGAACTCGTCAAGATCGCGGACCATTCGCTTCGGACTCTTGAGGACGCGGATACATCCGCGGGGAATCTGGAGACGGGTAATGATGCGTTCGATCTCTCTCGGGTGAAGCTCGCGCAGAGTACGGACGAGATCATCACGGATCCGGATATCGATCTGCTGTCGATTTGTACGCACACGGACACCCATGTCGAACTCGCGTTGCGTGCGTTGGATGCGGGGAAGCATGTGCTCGTCGAGAAACCGATCGCGATTAATCCCAAGGATGTTCAGCGTCTCGCGGACGCGGCACGCTCGAGCGATCGGGTCTGCATGCCCGCGATGTGCATGCGGTACTGGCCCGCGTGGGTGAAGATCCACGAGATGATCACGCAAGGACAGTTCGGGCGGGTTCGCAGCGCCGAGTTCCATCGTCTGGGTTCGCGCCCGACATGGGGAGCGGATTTCTACTCCGACGAAGCTCGTTCGGGCGGGGCGCTCTACGACCTGCATATCCACGACACGGATTTCATTGTGCACTGCTTCGGCGTGCCCAGCGCCGTGACGACATCGGGCGATGGGCTGCACCTGAGCTCGATCTACCACTACGAATCCGGGCCGGTGCACGTGCTGGCGCAGGGTGCGTGGGATCATCAGGCGAGCGTCGGGTTCCGGATGCGTTGCACGATCGTGTGCGAGCAGGCGACGATTGACTTCGATATCGCCCGAGATGATCAGCTCGTCGTGCATCAGGGTGATTCATCCGAGTCGATCAATGTCGGTTCGTTGAGCGGGTACGACGGCGAGGTCCGGGCGATGATCGACCGGATCATCGGGCGGAATGAAAACGCGACATCGATGGACGATGCCGCGTTGGTGGCGCGATGGCTCGATTGTGACCGACGGAGCATGCGATCGGGGTCAACCGAATCGCTCGATCGGTGAAAGATCAGATCGGTTCAGGGATCTCCGCCTTCTCCGCGACCTGATCCTCACTCATATTGCTCTTCTTGTGTTTGAAGAGCAGCACGAAGATAATGAGGACGACGAAGGCGAAGACGGCTGGGTATGTCCACACGGTCTTCCAATCCACGAAGGAAGTTTCTTCCTTGAGTTCGGTCGTATAGTGCCCAACGAGACGGCCAACGAGTTGGGCACCGATCAGCATGCCTAAGCCCTGGGTCAGAAGCACATAGAAACCTTGAGCCTGACCTCTGATTTTTGCTCCGGACTCATTGTCGACATAGATTTGTCCGGTCACAAAGAAGAAATCGTAACAGATCCCGTGGAGTACGATTCCCGCGATGACCATCCACCGGACTTGATCTGTAGCGCCGGCGGCAAAGAGCCCGTATCGCGCGACCCATGCGAGCATGCCAATCGCGAGCATCCATTTCACCCCAAGACGAGCGAAGCAGAATGGGATGACGAGCATAAAGAAGATCTCAGAACCCTGTCCAATCGACATCGTCGCGGCGATGTTCTCGAATCCCATCTTGCCGACAAAGGTGCCTGCGAACGAGTAATACGCGGCCAGGGGTATGCAGATCAGGAAAGAGCATAAGCAGAAGACGGCGAAGGATCGATTCTTGAGAAGTACGAGCGAATCAAGTCCGAGTGCCTCACGCGCGGAAAATGGCTCACCCTTGCTGGGCGCGGGTGTATGCGGAAGTGTGAAGCTAAACAATCCGAGAAGGATGCCAGACCCACCTGCTAAGTAGAACATGTTTGGCGACTTATCGAAACTAAACGCCGAGATGATGAGGCCAGCCACGATCCATCCAATGGTGCCAAACACTCGGATCATGGGAAACTGCTTTTCCGAGTTTGTCATGTTGTGCATCGCGAGAGAACTGGTCAGCCCGAGTGTGGGCATATAGCAGAGCATGTGAGCGAGCACGACGGTGACAAAAAGCTGGCTTGATTGTTCTGCTGCTAGTGGCGCGAGGCACAGCAGGACGCCTCCCAAGAGGTGCATCACTGCGAGAACACGCTCGGTTGGAAAGAACCTGTCTGCAATGATCCCAAGGAAGAAGGGAGAAACAATTGCAGCAATAGGCCCCATTGTATAAGCCCAGCCGATCATCTTCGGAGCCATACCCATCTCGTCCATGTATGGGTTCATCGTGACATACCACGCGCCCCAAAGGAAGAACTGGAGGAACATCATGACGGAGAGTTGAGCGAAGACGGCGCCGCCGAACCTTTGGAGGGGTTGCTGATCTGACATCGTTGTGTATCCTGCTTGTGTACACTGAACCGTGCGTTCGCAGAGCGTACCAGAAAGTTCTTGCTTCCGCCACCGATTGGAGACCCGATCATGACCAGACCCATCACGATGTTTACCGGCCAATGGGCCGATATGCCCCTGAAGGAACTCGCTCGCAAAGCCAGCGAATGGGGATTCGATGGGCTTGAACTCGCGTGCTGGGGCGATCACTTCGAGGTTGATCGAGCGCTGAGCGAGGACGGGTACTGTCAGGGGCAGCTCGATGTGCTCGCGGAGCACGGGTTGTCGTGTTATGCGATCTCGAACCATCTCGTCGGGCAAGCGGTGAGCGATCCGATCGACACACGCCATAAAGCAATCGTCCCCGAACGCATCTGGGGCGATGGTTCGCCCGAGGGTGTGCAGCAGCGGGCAGCGCGGGAGATGATCGACACGGCGCACGCGGCGAAGAAGCTCGGTGTCGGTGTCGTCAACGGGTTTACCGGATCACCCGTCTGGCACAAGCTCTACTTCTTCCCGCCGACGAGTGAAGCGGATATCGATGCGGGGTACGAGCAGTTCGCCAAGCAGTGGACCCCGATCCTCGACGCGTACAAGGACGCGGGGGTCGGGTTCGCGCTCGAGGTGCACCCGACGGAGATCGCGTACGACATCGTGACCTTTGAGCGGGCGCTCGATGCGCTCGATCATCACCCCGCGTTTGGGATCAACTTCGATCCTTCGCACCTGATCTGGCAGGGCATCGACCCGGTGAAGCTCATCGACGCGTTCCCCGAGCGGATCTTCCATGTTCATGTGAAGGACGCCGCGACGACACTCGACGGGACCAACTCGATCCTCGGCGGGCACCTGGGCTTTGGTGATCATCGGCGCGGGTGGGATTTCCGATCTCCAGGGCACGGCGATGTGGATTTCGGCGGGGTCATCCGCGCTCTCAATCGGATTGGGTACGAGGGGCCTTTGAGTGTCGAGTGGGAGGACAGCGCGATGGATCGCGAGCATGGGGCGGAAGAATCGTGCGCTTTCGTGCGTTCGATCGACTTCCCCGCGTCGGGTCGGGCATTCGACAGAGCGTTCGATAAGGAAGAGCAGGAATGACACAGCGACTCACATACGCGATGATCGGTGGCGGGATCGGTGCATTCATCGGCGAGGTCCATCGCAGAGCGATCTCGCTCGATGATCGTGCGCGACTCGTCGCGGGGGCGCTTTCTTCGACACCCGAAAAGTCCAAGCTCAGCGCCGAGCAGCTCGGTCTCGATCCAGATCGGAGTTACGGCAGTTACCATGAACTGTTCGAGCGCGAGTCCAAGCGGGACGATCGGGTGGACTTTGTCTCGATCGTGACCCCGAACGACACGCACTATCCCATCGCGAAGATGGCGCTCGAATACGGGTTCCATGTGGTGCTTGACAAGCCCGCAACACATACGAGCGAGCAGGCGCTGGAACTCACGGATCTCGCGGAACGGCAGGGTCTCGTGTGCTGCGTGACGTACAACTACACGGGGTACCCGATGGTGCGTCAGGCACGGGCGATGATCGAGTCGGGGGAGCTTGGCAACGTCCGCAAGGTGTACGCCGAGTACCACCAGGGGTGGTTGGCGAACGATCTCGAAGCATCCGGGCAGAAGCAGGCAGCATGGCGCGTCGATCCCAAGCGGGCGGGGCTCGGCGGGGCGCTGGGCGATATCGGGACACACGCGGAGAATCTCATCGCGTTTGTTACGGGGCTCGAGATTCGCTCGCTCCAAGCTGAACTCAACTCGTTCGTGCCCGGCCGCGCACTCGACGACGACGCGAGCGTGATGATGCGGTTCGCAAACGGTGCGCACGGGGTCCTGACGGCTTCGCAGATCTGTATCGGAGAGGGCAACGGGCTCGCACTCCGCATCCACGGCGACAAGGGTTCGGTCTGGTGGCGACAGGAATCACCCGATGAGCTTCGCGTCGCGATGCTCGACGAGAACCCGGTGACCTACACCCGAGGCGGACCCGGATTGCATGAGGACGCATCGATCTCTGCACGCATCCCTCAGGGGCATCCGGAGGGGTACCTTGAAGCGTTCGGGAACATCTACCGGGGCGCGATTGACGCGATCATCGCGAAGCGTGATGGTGCAGATCCATCGCGGATGGCACAACTGATCCCGAGCATCGAAGATGGTGAGCGGGGCGTCCGCTTCGTGGAGCGATGTGTCGAGAGCGCAAAGAAAAACGCCCAGATTGACTGGGCGTGATCTGAGCGTTGGATTGTTTCTTGCTTAGTCGAGTGGGAGCACGCGGTAATCGCGGAACTCAATGACATTGCCCTCGTGGTGTCCTTGGACGGCGAGGTGCCCGTCGTTGAACTCGTGGAGTTCGGCATCTACGAAGCGCACGCCGTTAATCCAGGTGCGGATGCGGTTTCCCTCCGCGCGGATGCGGTAATCGAACCACGCGTTGTCCTTGGTGATCGGGCCGTGCTGCGCCGGTCCAATGCTCGGCCACGCGGCATTGTAGATGCACCCGGTGTAGTTCTTCGGGTCGTGCTGATCGACCTGCGCCTCGAACCCGTGAGGCCAGGGGTTGTTTGGGTCGGGGTTTGGCGTCACGCGGAAGTACATGCCCGAGTTGCCTCGCGTGTTCACGCGAACGAGCGAACGGATCTCGAAGTTTGTGTAGGTGGACTTGGTGAACAGGTGACCCGGCCCGTCGCGCCCCACGAGGGTGCCGCCCTCGTTGGTCCACTTCGCGTTGTCCTGCGCGAACCAGTTCTCAAGGTCTTGGTCGATCATGTGGACCATGCCCGTCGGTTCTGGGTCGGGGGACATGTCCTTGATGCGGATGTTCTTGTACCGGAACGGGTGCCCGTGATCTTGGATCGAGATGTACCCCGTTGTCGCACGTGTATTGAGTGGGAGCTTGTCGTCGGGATTGCGGAAGAACCCGCGATCATCGAGCTTGGCATTGGTGTGGATCTGTGTCCCGTTGAGCCAGACATTGAGGGTGTCGCCGACGACTCGGATCTTGTAGGAGTTCCAGTTCCCAGATTCGTGGACTGCCATTGCGTCGGGTGAGATGGCTTCGTACACCGCGCCGCAGTTGCGCATCCCGGGGTTTTCGCCGTGGGTGTCGAGGATCTGGACTTCGAACCCGGAGAACGCGGGGTCGCCGTTGGATGAGCCGCGGAGCCCGACACCGGAGTTGCCGCCTTCGGGCATCCAGAAATCAAGCGTGAGTTCGAAGTCGCGGTACATGCGATCGGTGCGCAGCCACCACCCGTGTCCGGGCTTGACAGTGACGAGCTCGCCGTCCTCGACGCCCCAGGCGCTGATATCGCCCTGGCATTCCCAACCGGAGAGGTCTTTGCCGTTGAATAAATCGACCCAGCCGTCGTCATGATTCGTCGTCTGAGTCGAAGCGCAGGCGCTGAGCGTGAGCATCGCGGCGCAGAACAGTGTGGTCATCGTCTTGAGCACAAGTTACTCCTGTGTGTCTATCTGGGAACAGTCCAACTGAGTTTTAGTCTTCATCCGGCTCGACGGCACGGTAGGCCTCGATCAACGCGATCTCGCCCTCCTTGCCGCCTTGCGAGAGCCCGTGCTCCATGCCGAGGATTCCTGTAAACCCCTTTTCGCGGATGTGGGTGAAGACCTTCTTGTAGTTGATCTCACCCGTCGTGGGTTCGCGCCGACCCGGGTTGTCACCGATCTGGAAGTACGCGATCTCATCCCACGAACGATCGATGTTGGGGATCAGGTTTCCTTCGGTGATCTGCTGGTGGTACAGGTCGTTGAGGATCTTGCACGCGGGCGAGTCCACCGCCCGGCAGATCTGGTACGCGTGCCCCATCTCTGCGAGCAGCATGTTCGGGTGGTCGCGTGGGTTGAGCGGCTCAAGTACCATGGTGAGTTCCGCGGGCGCGAGGATATCACTCGCGCGACGGAGCATCTCCACGGCGTACGCGGTCTGGTACGACAGATCGATCCGAGGATGACGTGTCCCGAGCACCACGGTGCACCACTTCGCGTTCACGCGCTTGGCGATCTCAACACCGTTGCGTGCTTCCTCAAGGAACTTCTCCATGTCGTCTTTGTTGTTGCGCGAGAAGGTCGGTGCCCACGCCGTCGATGGGTTGAGCACGAATACACCCATCTCGATATCCAAGCGAGACATCGCGGATGCGATCTTTTTTTGGTCTTCGACCGAACGCCCGCCCATGCCGTTGTCTTCCCACGCGCGGAACCCGACATCCGCCGCGAACTCGAGTTGCGCGATCGGGTCGTCCCCGGCGTGGTGACGGAACATCCCAAAGTGGGGTGCGAACTTGACGTTGAACGGGCGATCACGCTTGCTCGAGTTCTCTTTGCCCAGCCCGATAGTCGCTGCGGCGCCGAGCGCACCTGAGCTCGCGATAAAGTCTCTTCGGTTCATGGATCACCTTTCTCAGATCAGCGGGGTCTTCCCGGGGATGGCAACAGGGCGCACCGCGAGTTCAGAGAACGAGTACGCGTCGGGTGAGAGATCGAGCTTTGAGTTCAGCGCCTGCTCCCAGGTGATGCTCTTGCCCGTGTACGCGCTCATGCGTCCCATGATCGCGGTGAGGGTTGATTCCGCGACCCGCTTTGCTTCGTTGAGGTAGCGACCTTCACCGAGGATTGATGCGATGAGATCGACATGCTCTTGCTTGTAGGGGTTGCGGTTCTCGCCGGCGAATCGCCAATTCGCGTTGCCCGTTGAGACGGCGTATCCCGGACGCGAGACGGCGCGTCCCTTTGTGCCGACGAGGACTTCCTCGACCCGCCCGGCGCACCCATCGATCTGTCGGCACATCGATTGCATCGTCATCCCGTCAGCGTACTCGTACTCGATGGAGAAATGATCAAAGATGTTCCCGTACTTCTCGTCGGTGCGGACCTGACGCCCGCCCATGCCGGTCGCGCGGACGGGCGGGCCGTCCTTCGCCCAGTTGATGACATCGATGTTGTGGATGTGCTGCTCGCAGATGTGATCACCGGACAACCACGCGAAGTAGAGCCAGTTGCGGCACTGCCACTCCATGTCGGAGTATTGGGGCTGACGCTCGTGGACCCAGAGCCCGCCCTGATTCCAGTAGCAGCTCGCACCGACGATATCGCCGAGCTCGCCGTCGTTGACGCGCTGCATGAGCGCGAGATACGAATCCTCGTGACGACGCTGGGTCCCCGCGACGACGGAGAGGGCTTGCTGCTTGGCGCGTGCACCCGCATCGATGACCTTGCGCACACCTGCAGGGTCCACCGCGACTGGTTTCTCCATAAACACGTGCTTGCCCGCGCTCACCGCGGCGTCAAAGTGCATCGGGCGGAAACCAGGCGGAGTTGCGAGGATCACATAGTCGATGTTGTCGATCGCGAGGAGTTGTTTGTACGCGTCGAACCCAACGAACTGATGCGCAGTGTCGACATTGACGCGTGTTCCGAAGTCCTCGTTATCCGCAAGGTACCCGTAGGAGCTCTTGAGCCGATCCTCAAACAGGTCCGCGAGCGCCACGATCTGGACCTTGGGGTGCGCTTCGAGCGCGTTGAATGCGGCGCCCGTGCCGCGTCCGCCGCACCCGATGACCCCGACGCGGATCGTGTCGTCCACACGTCGATTGAGCCCCGACGCGAACGCGGAGGGGACGAGAGCGGACGCCCCAAGGATCGCGGATGATTTGACAAAGTCTCTTCGTGTCCAGTCCTGCATGTCGATGATCTCCCGTGCGTATCAGGGGCGAGGGTTGAGTGTTGAGAATACCCGATCCATCCGGTTGGCGATGTCCGCGAGTCGTTCGGCGCCGCCGCCTCCGACCTCCGCGGATGCCCACCCGGAGTACCCGATCCGATCGAGCGCTTTGCAGACGCGACCCCATTGGGCGTCGCCTTCGCCGATCTTGACCGAGAACCCCTTCCAGAGCCCCTCGTCGTTTCGTTTCTGTCTCGAGAAGTCCTTTACGTCAAGTTTGCGGATCCGCTCGCCGAGTGTGTCGATCCATTGATCGGGGTATCCGTAGTTCACGATGTTCCCGATATCAAAGTACCACCCCACGCGTGCGGATTGGAACTCGTCCACATATCGCGCCGCTTCAATCGGGGAGAGGAGGAAGTTGTTCCAGACATTCTCGAAGAGGATGTCGATCCCGAGTTCCTTCGCGAGCGGGACGAGCTGCGAGATCTCGTTCTGGGATCGCTCGTAGGCCTCTTCGTAGGGCATCGAGTCGTTCACGACGGCGGGGACAACGAGCACGCTTGACCCGCCGAGAGCTTTGCAATCGCGGAGCGCTGTTTCGAGTGCGCCCTTCGCGTCATCGCGGACCTGCGCATCGGGGTGATTGAACGGCTTGGACCAGTGCGTCGAGAGCACCACGCCCGGGACGACGAGCCCGGTTGCACGCATCGCGTCGCGGACCTCGTCCAGATCCCAACCTCCCGGCGAGTCCATCTCGATCCCATCGAACGCGCACGCTTTCACAATCTCGAACTTCTCAAGCATCGTCTCGCCCGCCCCGATCATCCCGAACTTGAGCGATTTGCGGATGCGCTTGGACTCGGGTTGCATCGGTGGAATTGGAAGACCCGATGCCAGTGCGATGCCCGCCGCACCGAGTGCGGCACCGGTCGTGATGAACTGCCTGCGATCGATCTCACTCATCACATCCTCCTCAGATCAGTTTCGTTCGACCCGGTATCGGTCGTGGGGGTGTTGCGCGATCGCTCAAGGTCCAGGGCGCCGCGTTGAGGTTCTCTTTCGAGTTCATCGCCTGATCCCATGTCACGACCTGCCCGGTGTACGCAGCCATGCGTCCCATGATCGCGAGGAGCGACGAGTGACTCATGAACTCGCCGTCATTGACGGGCTTCGTGTCGCGGATCGACCTGAACAACACATCGTGCTCGCGCTGGTACATGTCGTTGCTCGACGCGCTGCCCTTCCAAGGCGACTCACCCTCGATCGTGTGCGTCCCGTTCCAGGGCTGCATGGTGCAGTTGCCGGCGCTCCCGAGGAAGTACGCGGAGTTGTCGGAGGGTGTATTCGGCCAGTGGCGGCACATGTGGTACGCGCGGACGCCGTTGGCGTATTCGTAGGTGATCGAGAAGTGGTCCCACACATTGCCCGTCTCTGGGCGTTCCTCTCGTGTCTGTCGCCCGCCCACTGCGTAGCACCGGATCGGCGGCTGATCCTTCATCGCCCACGCGATCCAGTCGATCGCATGCACGGCTTGCTCCGCGACATGGTCCGCGCTCAGGGGCGTGAAGTACTGCCAGTTCCGCAGCTGGAACTCCGCGTCGGACCAGATTTCCTTGCGTGGATTCGGCGCGACCCAACCCGTCGTGTTGTAGGTCGTTTGGATCGTGTGCAGGTCCCCGACACCACCGGCGTGGAGTTTTTCAAAGGTCTCACGCACCTGATCCTGGTACCTCCAGCAGAACCCAGACATGACGGAGAGGTTCTTGGCCTTCGCCATGCGTGCGGACTCGAGCACGCTGCGCACGCCGTGAGCATCGACGGCGACGGGTTTCTCACAGAACACATGCTTACCCGCGTCGATCGATGCACGCAGGTGTTCGGGGCGAAACCCAGGAGGCGTCGTGAGGATCATTACATCCACACCAGACGCGAGCACCTTGTGGATCGCGTCGAGCCCCGAGAAGGTGCGCCCTTCGACCTGAATCTTCTTCGCCCATGAGTCAGAGCCCTGCTCGTCATCGAGATCAAGCATCGCCTCGTTGACATAATGCAAGCATCCGTTCAGTTTGTCCTCGAAGACATCGCCCATCGCCCAGAGCACCGAGCCGGGGTCGGCTTTGAGTGCTTGGATGATCGCGCCGGTGCCGCGTCCGCCGCATCCGACGACGCCGATCTTGAGCGCCTGATCGACGCGGGTATTGACGAATCCAAAGCTCGGGCGGGTAAACACCGCAGCGGCACCGATTGCGGCGCTCGCCGCGGTGAACGATCGGCGTGACATCAACCTGTTCGGATCCAAGCTTGTTGGTTCACTCATGACGGAGTTCCTTCAATCGTGTCGTGTGTTCTTCTGTCGCATCAATCACGAATCGGAACCCGACCCACGAACAATCCGCCAGCCACCACTGGCTCTTGGGGATCTGCGGGTCGGACTGGTTCCATGAACTGACCTGGCGTTGCGAAGATGTGGTCGTTGAGTCCTCGGCGCTGTCGCGGTACCCGCCTCCCATCGCGTAGGGCTTGCGGGTATCGGTGATGACCCATTCTGCAGCGTTGCCGTGGATGTCGTAGAGCCCGAACGCGTTCGGGCGTTTCTGTGCGACGGGGTGGGTGGTGTGTTCGCTGTTGTCTGCATACCACGCGACGTCGTCGAGTGTTTCCATTGTTACGTCACAGCAATACGGTGACTCGCTGCCCGCACTCGCAAGGTAGATCCACTCGTGTTGGGTCGGCAGTCGCACCTCAAGATCGGTTATCAAGGCCAACCATTCGCAGAACCCTTCCGCAGCTTGTCGGGTCATCCCGATCGCGGGGTACCCGTCGTGCCCAAACCCGCGATCTGGCGGGACATACGGCTTGCTCGGGCGAGACAAAGCGTCAGCGGGGGACGATCCATCGGGTTGGTCGAGCTCGTATACGTAGATGTCGTATAGGTCCCAGGTGACCTCTGTGTTCAAAACCCACATGGAATGAATTTTAGTGGTTTCGTCTTTGTCCGTTCGTGTCAACTGACCCAATGGGCTTCGAACCAACTCGAACGGCACGGTTGTGCCCGGCACCCGAACCTCGATACGATCCTGCATCGAAGCATCTGGCTGTGGAGAGAACATGGCACATGTAAGCAAAAAAGATACACTCAACATCAGACGCTCCATCGCACGCGGCTGTGCGATCGTGTTGTGTTTGATCATCGCCGGGTGTGTGAACACAGATCACGCCCGATCGATCGACGATTCGTCGAGTCTCCAGCGTACCCGCAAACTCCACCATTTCGCAAGGATTTGCATGGGTTCGCGTTGCACAATCGTCATCGAATCCGACTCTGAACCAGCTGCGGCGCGAGCAGCGGGCGAAGCCTTTGCGGAAATCCAGAGGATCGAATCGGTCCTGAGTGACTACCGGGACGATTCAGAATCGATGCGTGTCATGAGACTCGACCCAAACGAGTGGCATTCCGTTTCAGAGACGCTATTTGAGGTTCTGAAGCGATCCCAGGATATCCACAAACGCACGCATGGGGCGTTCGATCCAACGATCGGTCCGCTGACACACTTGTGGAGGCTGGGCGATGCACCTGATCGCGATGAGATCACGCGAACCCGATCGCGGGTAGGCATGTCGCACGTTGACCTTGATGAGAACGCATGTGCGATCCGGTTTAATCGAGGCGGGATGGTCCTCGACTTTGGCGGTATCGGGAAGGGGTACGCGGCTCAGCATGCAATCGAGACTTTGCGAGAATGTGGGTATCCGATTGCGAGTGTCGATATGGGGGGAGATATCGCGTTGGGGGATCCGCCGAGTGATCAACAAGAAGGCTGGCGGGTCGTGATCGTGACTGGGCTCAGCGAATCTCGTGTCGAATATCTCTCACGATGTAGTGTCGCGACGTCGGGTGATCTCGAACGGTTCTATGAGTACGAGGGGGTTCGATACTCGCATATCATTGATCCTCGAACGGGATATGGATTAACCGAGCGAAGAGCCGCAACAGTCATTGCACCTGATGCGACAGTCGCTGATGCGCTTGCCAGTGCAGTATCGGTGCTCGGTGATACATGGCGAGAAGTGGTCGGGGATTCATATGCTGATGCTCGGTGCGAGCTTGTGACGCACTCGATGCGAGAGCAATGAAAAACCCGCGACTCATTTGAGCCGCGGGTTTTTATGAATCGTTGGGTACGCGTGTGCGATTTACCAATCGCTGCCGCCACCGCCGCCACCGTAGCCGCCGCGACCACCGCCGCCACCGCCGCCGTAGCTGCCGCGACCGCCGCCGCCGCCGCGGTTACCGCCGCCGAAGCCACCACGACCACCGCCGCCGCCACCGCCACGGTTACCGCCGCCGAATCCGCCGCGACCACCGCCGCCGCCGCCACCGAATCCACCGCCGCCGCGTGGGCGTTCTTCGCGGGGACGCGCTTCATTCACAACAAGAGCGCGACCGCCCATGTCCTGACCGTTCAGCTTTTCGATGGCTTCACGTCCATCATCTTCATTTTTCATTTCCACGAAACCAAACCCACGCGAGCGACCGGTTTCACGATCATTCATAACACGCGCGGATTGAACCTCACCGATCTCCGAGAAGATGTCATTGAGTTCCTGGTCTGTGACGGAGTAGGGAAGGTTCCCGACGTACAGGTTGAGCATTACTGTCTGCTTTCCGAAAGTTGCCCGTGGGTCATATGCGAAATCGAGAGAGAGCCGGGCATCATCTTCGTCGACAGCAACGCCTCATGGCGATGCCTGCACTATCGTATCACTGAGGCAAGTCCTGCTCGTGTCAAAACTTGAGAATTGTTCCGAATCTCATCTTGCGGCCGCTTCGAGGTGGGTTTGAACCGTGTTCAGCAGGGCTGAGTGGAGGGTGGGATTCGACGCGATCAGCTGTGTTGAGTCTAGCGTCTGGCCCCCCTCAAGGTTGGACCAGGTCCCGCCGGATTCTGTCACAATCGGGAGTGCAGCTGCGAAATCCCATAGTTTCAGATCGGGTTCGATGACTGAATCCACCCGCCCGGTTGCCAGTAGAACCCATGCGTACGCATCGCTCCACCCACGCGAATACTTGCATTGAGCATCCAAATAGTCATACAGCGATCGGAGCTCGGGTGTCGTGAAATAGCTCATCGACGTCGTATTGATGATCGATTGATCGAGATCCTCGATCGTGCTCATCCGGGCGTGGGTCGGTTCATGACCTTCTTTCGTGTAGAAGCATCCGACCCCTTCCGCGGCGTACACAACCTCATGGAGTGCAGGCATTCGAATCACCCCCAGTTCAGGGTGTCCGTTTCGCAAGCAGGCGAGCATTGTGCCATAGAGTGGGACACCTTGGATGAAGGAGATGGTCCCGTCGATCGGATCGATGACCCATTCGTACCCGCTGGTCCCGGGTTTGTCATCGAACTCTTCGCCCTTGATCGCATCATCTGGGTACGTCTCCCCGATCCGTTTCCTTAGGTGGGTCTCACTCGCGCGATCCGCGACGGTAACAGGGGTGCCGTCACCTTTCGCGTCGCGTTGATCTGCGTTGAGTTGTCCAAAGTATTGGAGGGTGATGTCACCGGCCTCTTTCGCGATCTCAACGGCGAATGCAAGGCGTTCTTCAAGCGTGCTCATGGGTCGGTGCCTCTCTGCGGGTTGAAAGAGCGAGCACCTCATGGAGGGTGTCGCCGAAGTGTTCGATCTGCTCTCGGGTGTGCGATGCGTTGACGGACATCCGGAAGTACATCGGTGCGGGCCCGTTGGGGTAGTCCATCAATGGGAGGATGATCCCTCGCTCGTACATCGCGTGCTCGATTCCACGCATGTGATCGAGATCACCGATCGTGAACGCAAAGATTGCGGACGCGTGATCGTGGGCTTCGATCCCGTTCGCTCGTAATACAGCCCGGGTGATTGAGACGGCTTGCGCAACGCGATCGTGGATGCTCGGGTCACCCCGGAGAATATGGAGCGATTCAAGCCCGGCAGCGACGAGCGCAGGGGATGCGGGCGTGGTGCATCGGTACGCGATGGAGTGAGATCGGGCGGATTCGATAGGCGTGCTCGGTCCCATGACGATCCCACCCGCACATCCCAATCCCTTCGCGAGGGTCGTCGTGACGATCAGGCGATCGGAGCGTAAACCGATCGCGTTGGGCATTCCGCGTCCTTGCTCGCCGAGGACAGCGAATCCGTGGCAGTCGTCCAAAAGCAACCAATCCTCGTCACGGAGTAAAGCGAGGAGTTCCTTCGCAGGGGCGAGGTCGCCATCGGTTGTGAACACCGAATCCGTAAGGATTACGCACGGTCCATCGATTGATCGGATCAGTTGGTGCGCGTGAGCGGGGTCGAGGTGCTTGTAAGGATAAATTTGCATCCCCGCGAGCCGGGCGGCGTCCTTGAGACTCGCGTGGGCTCGGTTATCGATGAGGGCATTTCGGATATCGAGGTGTTCAAGGCCTTGAAGTGCGGCAAGGTTCGCGGTATATCCGTCCGGTACGAGAAGCCCGGACTCGTGGGCACAGAACTGGGTAAGTTCCGCTTCGAGTTCTGCGTGGGGACGGGCGTTGCCTGTGGTTTCGCGGCTGGCGGAACTTGAGAGCCCATAGACAGTTGCGGCTTCCTGCACGGCGCGGATCACGCGTGGGTGATGGGCGAGCCCAAGGTAGTTGCAGCCACCAAAGCTCAGGTATGATCGACCTTCCCGAGTGATCGTTGTTGCGTCGCAAGATTCTGTGGGAATGTTGGGCATCTGTGGGAATTATCGTCAGGCTATCGCATGATCGCGCTGTATTCGTCATGAAATCTGCGTTTGGTGCGCGAAGGTGTGCCTTGCGTGAGGGGGTTTGAGGATAGAGGGTTGATCTCCTACCATACCCCTGCATTCAGAACTGATGAACGCGTCATCCAAGGAGGAACTGATGTCCAGAACTGCTCGTCCCAGCCGTCGAATCGCCCTTGCCGCCGTTTGTGCGGCCATGCTGACCAGCGTTGCCGGTGCAGCAGGAGTGGCAAACGAGCAGATTGAGACATCTGCCGAGCCCAAGGTCATGCAACTGCCCATCCGCACGGACGGGCCCAAGAGCCTGGACCCGGTCGAAGGCTCAACGACATACGACAACATGGCGTGTGCTCAGTTCTATGAGACTCTCCTGACGAACAAGTACGCGAATCCGATGGAGATGGAGCCGTTGCTCCTCGCTGAGATGCCCACGAGCCCAGACAATGGCACGACCTGGCAGTTCAAACTCAAGCCGGACGTCTACTTCCATGACAACAAGTGCTTCCCGGGTGGGAAGGGGCGGACGATCAACGCTGACGACGTTTTCTACTCCATCAAACGCCTTGCGGATGACGAGTACAAGCTCGAGAACTGGTGGCTGCTCGACGGCACGATTCTCGGGTTCAACGAGTACAAGGACGAGCAGAACGAAGCGGACGAGTTCGATTACAACGCACCCGTTGAGGGTTTCCGCAAGATCAACGATCTTGAGTTCGAGATTGTCCTGACGAAACCGGTTTATCGATTCCTGTACATCCTTGGGATGTTCCAGACATCGATTGTTCCTCGCGAAGCAGTCGAGATGTACGGCGACGACTTTGCACGCAACCCCGTTGGGACCGGTCCGTTTATCCTTGACAACTGGGTACCTAAGCAGTCATTGACCGCGAATAAGAACCCGAACTACCACCCCGTCTATTACCCAGAGCGGAGTGAATGGTCGAGCGAAGACAAGCGGAACCGATTGCATCGCGCAGCGGGTAAGCAAGTGCCTTTCGTCGATCGTGTTGAGTTCACGATGTTCGTCGAAGATCAGCCGATGTGGTTGGAGTTCTCCAAAGGCAAGCTCGGTTACACGCAGGTCCCGGAAGATTACTTCACGGACGCGTTCGATCTCGCTTCGAAGGAGTTGAAGGAAGATTGGCTCCGCAAGGACATCCGGGCACACTCGAACTTGTTGTTGGATTTTACCTTCCGTGGTTTCAATATGGAAGACGAACTCCTCGGGGGGTACACCTCTGAGAAACGGGCACTGCGCCGTGCGATCAGTTATGCGATCGATCTGCAGGAAATTAACGAAACGTTCTACAATGGACGACGAATTGTCTACGACGGCCCGATCCCCCCGGGTCTTGATGGGCACCCAGAAGATCATCGTGTCGATCTCGCTGCACGCGGTCCGAACTTGAGTAAGGCGAAGGAACTGCTCGCAGAGGCGGGATACCCGAATGGTGAAGGGCTTCCCCCTATCCGTTTCTACACTTCACAGACCACGATCAACAACGCGGTTTCGGAGATGGTCAAGCGCCAGCTCGCTGAGGTGAATATCAAGTTTGAGCCGGTCTTCCTCGATTTCTCGACGCTGATTGAGAATATCAACAAGAAGAAGGCGCCGATGTTCGGTTTCGCATGGGCGAGTGATTATCCCGATGCGGAGAACAACCTCGCATTGTTCTACGGGCCGAATGAAGCGCCTGGTTCGAATCACTACAACTACAAGAACGATGAGTACGACGCGCTCTACGAGCAGATCCTGACGATGGGACCAAGCGCTGAGCGGACTGCGATCTATGAGAAGATGCGGGACATGATCCTTGAAGATTGTGCGTATGTTGGTGGTATGGCGCGTGAGCGTTTCTACCTCATCAACCCGTGGTTGCTCAACTGCAAGCCAACGGAACGCTACTATGGGTGGTTCAAGTACCTCGACGTAGATGACAGCGAGCGGAACTGAGTTGTTTCGCGGATTGATCTGAATCGAGAACCCAACACGCTGAGCTGATCTGGAGCTGCCACCCGTGTGGACCTATATCGTTCGAAGAACGTTGTACAACATCCCTGTCTTCCTGAGCATCATCTTCGTTGTGATGCTCGCGTTGCGCGTTAACGACCCTGTGTCGGCGCAGCTCGGGAAGAATGCATCTCAAGAGCAGATTGATCTGCTGACCACCGAGTATGGTCTTGATGAACCCTTTGTCGTGCAGTACGGCAAGTTCATCGGGAAGCTATTCACACTTAACTTCGATGAGCGATCTTGGGATCAGGGATTTCCAGTCGGCGAGATGATTCTCAATGCGATCCCTCCGAGCATGGCCGTCACGATCCCGACCCTCACGATCACCGCGACGATCGCGATCTGCGTGGGGTTGGTCTCCGCGTTTTTCCGGGGGAGGGCGATCGATCGATCCTTGATGTTCATCGCGGTCATCGGGATGAGTATCTCGGTGCTCGTGTACATCATCATCGGGCAATACTGGGGGGCGTATCTCCCGAGTACCAAGGTCGATGGATGGCCGTTTGAAATATCGGTCGATGCTTCCGCGGGTTCCTCGGCGTGGTTCTTCTTTAATCCCACGAACTGGGTGAGCTTCTGCATGCTCCCCGTAATGATCAACGTCACCGTAGCGCTCGGGTACGATACGCGTTTTTATCGTGCGGTGATGGTGGAGGAGTCCCAGCGTGACTACATCCGCACCGCTCGGGCGAAGGGCGCGAGCACGCGTCGCGTTATGTTTGTCCACATGCTCAAGAACGCGATGATCCCGATCATCACGCGGATCATGATCTCGCTCCCGTTCGTGATCACCGGATCGATCCTGATCGAGGTGTACTTCGGGATCCCGGGGATGGGGCGGACCCTGATCAACGCGATCAACTCGAAGGACTTCCCGGTCATCCAGACGTTCACGGCGCTCTTCGCCGCGTTGTTTATTGCTTCGAACATTCTGACCGATGTGCTCTACGCACTCGCTGACCCCCGGGTGCGCCTGTCATGAGTATCAAGTCACGCATCAACGAATCTCCGGCGCTTCGTAAGCTCTTCAAAAACAAGGGCGCCGTTGTCGCGATGAGCATCATCTCGTTGTACTTGCTCCTGTTCGTCTGGATCATCACGATGCAGTTCGTCGCATGGATTGGGAGCACGACGGATGCTTACGATCTGCGTCAGCGCCCCGTGATGGGAGCGCTGCTCCCCGAGCGGACCCTCGAGCGGGTCGGCGCGAGCAATCTTCCAGGTTTCGGGATGGTTGCAGAGCCCAGTAAGCGCACTGAACACGTCAAGTTCTATTTCCGACAGGTTAGCAAGGTCTTTACCGAACTCGAGCAGATCGAGGAGAACGGCGGTGAGAGCCAGCGATCCCTCGAAGAGATCCTCGACTCATCCCGTCTCGCGGAACGCCAGATCGCGGACATCCCTATTGAAGAACTCCGCGTGAAGTACGACGAAGCGATAGGGGTTTTCGGGGCGCAGGATACTCTTCGCAGCTCGCGTGCAACGCTCCCCAAGATCGAGCTGGCGATCGAGAGACTCGGAGAGTTCAGAGCATCGCTCGACGATAAAGGCAACATGAGTCAGGACGATGTCGAGATTCTCTATGACGATCTCGCGTTGTCCCTTGATGAGATCATCGTGCTCGTTGAAGAGTACGGGGAGAATACAGAGGTTGAGTCCGATCCGCTCACGCAGATCGATCTGTCACCACTCCAAGACGCGATGGACGCGCTCTTCGATCTCGAACCCATGGATCCGGTCTATGACCAATCGGTGATCGATGAGATCGTCGCGGGCATCGATGACGCTGGAGCAGGTATCAACGATGCGATCTACTCCAAGCTCGATGACATCGAGCCGATCCTCGCGGAGGTCTATCCTGTCCCGTCAGGTCTGGAAGGGTGGATCTACAAGTTCCGTCTGATGCTCGGCACGGATCAGCAAGGGCGATCGATCATGCTCCGTGCGTTGTACTCCGCGAAGATCGCGATCCAGGTCGGGCTGATCGTTTCTCTGATCGCGGTCGCGTTCGGATCGATCATCGGCGCTGCAGCGGGGTACTTCGGGGGGATGATCGATCACATCGTGATCTGGTTGTACTCAACGTTCAGTTCGATCCCGTATCTGGTGCTGCTCGTCGTTCTCGCGTTTATGTTTACCGGATCCATGTTTGAGGGGACCCTGATCCCGCTCTATGTCGCGTTCTGTCTGACATACTGGATTGGCCCCTGCCGTGTCACGCGAGGCGAAGCGCTGAAGCTCAAGTCGCTTGATTACGTTCAGGCAGCCCAGGCGCTCGGCGCAGGCAAATCACGCATTCTGCTCCGCCACATCATCCCGAACACCTCGCACCTGATGTTCATCAACTCATCTTTGTTGTTCATCGGTGCGATCAAGGGCGAAGTCGTCCTGACGTTCCTTGGGCTTGGACTCAAGGAGGGGGCGAGTTGGGGGATCATGATCTCGCAGTCGAAGCCTGAGGTTGTGTCCGGGTTCTTCTGGCAGATCGGGGCCGCGACATTCTTCATGTTCGTTCTCGTTCTTGCATTCAACGTCCTTACGGATGCGTTGCAAGATGCGTTCGATCCCAAGCACGTCGGGTAAGCAACAGCCCACAAAGAGAAAAGCACCCTCAAGTCGAGGGTGCTTTTTTGTGTACTCTAGTGGATGAGATCAGCCGCGTGCGATCTCGAATCGGCGCGAGATTTCTGACCAGTTCACTACCCGCATGAAGTTCTCTACGTACTCTGCGCGCCTGTTCTGGTACTTGAGGTAGTACGCGTGCTCCCAGACGTCGACGCCGAGTAAGGGGACGGCGCTGGAGAACATCATGTCCTGTTGGTTCTGCATCTGGGTGATCATCAATCGATCGGATGCGGGCTCGTAGACGAGCCACCCCCATCCAGAGCCCTCGACCTTAGTTGCGGCAGCCGTGAAGTGGGTCACGAACTTGGCATATGAACCGAAGTCGTTTGTGATCTGGTGGAGTAGATTGCCGTCGGGTTGTCCGCCGCCACCTTTGGATTCGGGTTGCATCCCTGTCCAGAATAGGGTGTGGTTGATGTGCCCACCCATGTGGAAGCTAAGCTGGCGTTGCCAGTGCTGGATCAGGGAAGCGTCACCACCCCAACGGATCTCTTCGAGTTTCTTGAGTGCGTTGTTCACGCCTTTGACATAGCCCGCGTGATGCTTGCCGTGATGGATCTGCATCGTCTGCTCGTCGATAATGGGTTCGAGTGCGTTATAACCATACGGGAGATCGGGGAGGACGTACGTCTTGGTCGCGTTGTCATACCCGAGTGCTGTCGGAGATGGGAATCTTGTTTGAATCTTCGGTTGTGTAGTGCCGAGTGCGGTGCTCGCGACTCCCGCCGCTCCCAGTGCGGCGATGCCGCCGATCGCTTCTCGTCGAGATACATCCTGTTGCATGGGATCCTCCTATTGGCTGATAGTTGATTAGTCCTGTCGCCCTTCGATGGCGGCGATCAAGCATGATGCTCCCAGAATCAAGAGATCATCGATCTCCTCGTCTTCGTCAAGAATTGCAACTCCGAGGCGGAAAATGAAAGGATTGAAGTGCTGTCTAAGGTGTGCGATTTGTTTGTGGTCGCGTGTTCGCAGCACTTCGTATCGTTGTGGGAAGAAGATGTTTGCATAGTCGATGTACCGACGTGCGAGCGGAGCGATGGAACCGGTCTCGCGGACCATCGCGATCTCGTTGCCGTTGGTGTCATACACAAGCCATTCATCACGAACAAAAGAAGATTTCATCCCCTTGCGGCGGAGTGAGCCGAGCGATGAACCGTCTGGGAGGGTGACGGAATATGTCGCGCCGAAGTCGATGATTTGTTGTGTATTGAGTGAGAGGAGCATGTCACTCATGTCCTCTCCCGTATAGAGCTTGATGTCTTCACGGAGTTTGAACGCTTTCTGCTTGCAGTATCCGATGACGGATCCATGCTCGTCGTAGACATGGAACGAGGCTCCAAAGATCTTGAAGAACTTTCGACGGATTGTGTACTGTTCGTGCATGAGTCCCTCTTAGTAGGAAAATGGGTATTTAAGAGTGTACGAAAAAGCGGGCACGATCATCGTGCCCGCTTGGGAAAACTCTGGAGTTTGATTTACTCGGCTTCGCCAACCTGCCAGCGGCGGAAGTTGGAGAGCTGAGCCCCGCCGATCATGTCGCGGACGTTCTTTGAGGGGTCCATGACGAACGGCTGATCGAGGAGCGCGACTTCGGAGAAGAACTTCTTCATCCCGCCTTCAACCATCTTCTCGGCGATCTCCTGCGGCTTGCCCGATTCGACGGCCTGCTCGATGCGGAACTTGCGTTCCTTCTCGACGAGCTCGCCCGGGATGTCTTCGCTTGTCAGACCAAGTGGGCGAGGAACAACCGCGGTGACGTGCATCGCGAGCTGACGGAGGACTTCGCCGTCGACTTCGCCCTGGGCCTCGATGAGTGAGCCGGTCTTGCCGTCATGGTGGACGTAGAACCCGTAAGAGGTCTTGCCCGATTCTCCGACGAACTTTTCGATCTGGTCGATCGAGATATTCTCGCCCGTCGAGATGCGGAGGTCATCGATGATGGCCGTCATCTCGTCGGTCGGCTCGACAGAGCCTGCATCGCTTGCGAGAGCGAGCGCTGCGATCTTCTTCGATGCATCGATGAACTTTTCGTTCTTCGCAGTGAAGTCGGTTTCTGCCTTGATCTTCACGAGCGCTGCGGAAGAGCCGTCATCGGAAACCGCGACTTCAACGCGGCCTTCACCTGCGATTCGGTCGGACTTCTTCTCCATCTTGCCCTTGAGCTTCTTGCGAAGGAGGTTCTCTGCTTCTTCCACGTTCCCGTCTGCTTCTTGGAGTGCCTTTTTGCACTCCATCATTGCGAGACCGGTTTTGTTGCGCAGGTTCATCACGTCTTTGGCGCTGATTGACATTTCAGTACTTCTCCGCCGTGTGGTGGTATGAGTCGTCGAGGTGTTTTCCAAGATGCTCGACGAGTTTCGGGTGTTCGGTGATTGATGCCTCACCATCCGATGAGACGCTTCGTGGTTCAAGATTCTGCGGGTGCAGCAGCTGCGGGGCTTTCGCTTGAAGCTTCGCTGTCACCTGCGTTGCTGTCATCCGCACGGAACTGTGCGCGGCTTGAGCGGCGTTGTGGGCGAGCGTCGTCGCCGCCCTTATCACTTGCACGGCCTTCGTTCGCTTCGACACGCGAGGTTTTGCCGTCCGAGATGGCCTTGCAGAGCTCACGGATGATGACATCGATGGATCGCATCGAGTCATCGTTGCCAGGGATCGCGATGTCCGCCATGTCCGGGTCACCATCGGTGTCGATGAGGCAGATGGTGGGGATGCCGAGCTTGCGTGCTTCGCGGAGTGCGGTCGATTCACGGTTCACGTCGATCGCTACGATTGCGCCGGGCATCTTGTTCATGCGACGGATGCCGTCGAGGTTGCGCTTTATCTTGCGCATTTCACGACGGAGCTGGGACTCCATCTTCTTCGAGTAGCTTTCGAAGTTGTCGTCCGCTTCGATTGCTTCAAGTTCTTCAAGTCGCTTGAGGCGGTTGCGGATGGTCCCGAAGTTGGTCAGGGTACCACCGAGCCAACGCTCCGTGACGTAGTGCATTTCGACATCACCGACGCGTTGCTCAATGACGCCCTTGGCTTGGCGCTTGGTGCCCACAAAGCAGACGTCCTTGCCACCTGAAACAGTCTGGGTGAGGAACTTACGAGCAAGGAGGAGCCCCTTGACGGTTTCCTTGATGTCGATGATGTGGATCCCGTTTCGCTTGCCGTAGATGTACGGTGTCATCTTCGGGTTCCAGCCGCTTGTGCGCTGTCCGAAGTGGATTCCTGATTCGATGAGGTCCTGAACGAGTGTGTTGGCCATGATACTGGTCCGTTCCTTGTCAGCGACACCGGCCGCGTGATCGGTCGCGACGCAAGGGCGCTTTGGTGACGAATCCTGCTCCCAGTTACATAAACGGGAGTTCGATGTGGAAAAGAGTTCCCTACTTGGGATGCACGCCGATCACGTGCACCAAAGTATAGGTATCGGTACTGTCCAAACAAGACTTATCTGGATGAAGATTTCTCTCTCGAATCCCTAACAGATTCCGTTCTCGGACGTTGGTTTGTACGTCCTTGCACGGATATCCCCACAGACTGAGGGGTCATCGTTGAGTGCGTGGTTCAGAAGACCGATAGCGAGAGCGAAAACCGGTTCCACGCATACGAAGAGGTGAGATAGAGATATGTCGAGTAGCGGACTCATAGTAAGGCGATCTGTACGCTTTGAGATTTCACTCCCTGCGCGGATTCGAGTCGCACCTCATCATGCGGATGCGTTGAACTTCGCGAAGGGGATCACGGACGCGAATCGTTGGATCGAAGTTGATGTGATCGACTTTGCGGAAGGCGGGCTTGGATTTATCAGTCCCGTATTTCTACCCAGGAATGTCGAAGTTGAAATCGAGATCCCTGAGCATGGACCTGTGAACACCGAAGTACTGCTTGGTGCTTATGTGCGAGTTCAACGTATCCAGATGACAGATGGACGACCGGGATACAAGGTCGGCGCTGCGTTCAAGAACTTAGACGAACGTGCCCAGCAACAAGTTGAACAAGTCATCGCCCGTTTGAGTGAAGAGTGTGAGGGACAGGGGGGGATTGATGCTTGATACATCAGAGTTCATCATCAAGGCGCTGATCGAGTCCGGTGACATCGGAGATAGTGAAGCGAGACGTCTTCGCGAGTACATTGTCGAGAACGAGGTGTGTCTCGATGAAGCTGTCCTTCGATCCAACATCGTATCACCTCGTCAGGTAGCACTGGCGAAATCAATGATCTGCGAGTACCCGTTCGTCGAGATCAAGAGCTATGACATCGATATCCGTCAATCACGCTGCATGCCGAAATCGATGTCTGAGCGTCTCCGCGCGTTCCCACTCTTTGTCTTTGGCGATATTGCGACAGTTGCAATGGAAGATCCGCTTGATCTGCAGGCGATTGATGAGTTGCGTCAAACCCTCAAGCGTCAAATTGATCCGGTTGTCTGCGATGCACAACAGCTTCGAATGCTCATCACGCGGGCATACACACTCGATACTGGCGCGTCAGAGGTTGAAGAAGACGCGGATGATGCCACGATTGACAACAGTAATGAACCAGTTGTCGCGGCGGTCAACCAGATCCTGTTCAATGCGGCAGAAGCTAATGCTTCAGACATCCACATCAATCCTGAGGACAAAGCACTCATGCTGCGGTATCGCCTTGATGGTGTTCTGCAAACGCAGCGTGGTCCTGACATCAGTATGCATGAGGGCTTAATTCAGCGTCTCAAGGTCATGGCTCATCTGGATGTGACCCAATCTCGTCGACCGCAAGATGGAAAGTTTCGATTCAAGCACAACGGCATACCGATTGATGTCCGTTTAAGCATCATCCCAACGATTCACGGCGAGAACGCGGTTATGCGTCTGCTGAGTAGTGCGAGCCAGATTGGGCAGATCAAAGAACTCGGAATGCCGATCGATGTCTGCGACGCCTTTACGCAGATGATCAGCAAGCCGCACGGGATCGTGCTTGTTACAGGACCGACAGGTTCGGGTAAAACGACGACTCTGTACACCGCGCTCAATGAAATCAATGCGCCTGAGCGGAACATCATGACCATCGAGGACCCCGTCGAAATTCGACTCCCTCTTATTCGGCAGGTTCAGGTCAACTCAGAGATCGGGATGACGTTTGCAAGTGCGCTCAGGTCAATACTCCGTCAAGACCCTGACGTCATCCTGCTCGGTGAAATCCGCGACGCAGAAACCGCGAAGATCGCTGTGCAATCTGCACTCACAGGACACTTGGTGTTCTCCACGCTTCACACGAATGACGCGATTGGTGCGGTGCCACGTTTACGTGAGTTTGGTGTGCCTCCGTTTGCGATCAACAACGCGCTATTGGGTGTGATGGCTCAGCGGCTTGTGCGTCGTGTCTGCACCGATTGTTCTGAAGCGTACACGCCCGAAGAGTTTGAGTTGGAGGAACTGGGGATCGATCCGAACTGTGATGCTCAGTTTGTGCAGGGGAAAGGTTGCCCAAAGTGTATGAGCCTGGGCTATAAGGGGCGTCTTGGTGTGTATGAGCTTCTATGTGCAACGGCATCTGTACGCTCATTGATTGATGAGAATGCGCCTGCGACCGAGATATTCAAGGCCGCACGAGCGGAGGGTATGCGATTGATGCTTGAGGATGGGATCGAAAAATCAAAGCTCGGTTTGACCACCATCGAAGAGGTCCGCAAGTTGCATGCGACGATTGACGTCAAACTGAACGGCGACGTTGATTCTACGTCATACCGGTTCAGCGCCTGAACGGAGTACTGCCATGGCGAGCACGATGTTTAAGTATCAAGCTGTTGACGAGCACGGCACGCGCAACAAGGGGCGTATCGACGCGCAGAACGAGCACAAGGCATTCCAGATGCTCGTCGAGCGAGGATTGACACCGCTGACAATCCGGGAGACTCGACGCTCGATCTCGATCTTGGGGAGTCGAAGAATCACTCAGTTGGAAATCGCTACGCTCACACGTGAGATGAGTGTCTTGCTCGAAGCCAATATTCCCATTGGGCGTGGGCTTATGTCGATCGCTGAGCACGAGAAGAATCCGGCGCTAAGGGACATGATCTTTGATATCGCGACCATGATCGAATCGGGTGAGAAGATCACCGCGGCGTTCAACCGGTATGCGCACGTGTTTGGTGATGTATACATTGAAACGCTGAGATCCGCAGAGAAAACTGGACAGATTGGGCCGGTTGCATCACATCTTGCGGATATGCTCGAGCGAAATATCGAGACGACCCAGCAGATCAAGCGGGCATTGACCTATCCAATGATTGTTGTTGGCTTTGTTGCGATGGCATTGAGCGTAATCGTGATCTTTGTCGTGCCCAAGTTTGCAAAGATCTTCGAAGCGAATGGCGTCGAACTGCCGCTTACAACGCGGATCATTCGTGCAATGGGCACGTCCCTTACACAGTACTGGTGGGCGTACCTGATGGTCACGGGTGTTGTGATCTATTCATTGTACAAGGCTTGGCACAATGAGCAGGGGCGTTTCCGGATCGAGAAGCTGCTCCATAAACTACCATACATCGGGGAAATGTTTACCGCAGTGACAACCGCTCGTTTTAGCAGGGTGATGAGCATCGGCCTTGACTCAGGTATCGAGGTCATCGAGGCGATTGAGATCGCGGGCGGCTCAACCGGTCGTCCGGTATTTCAGGACGAGTGCGTGCGTATGTGTGATCGGATGCGGAACGGTGACTCGCTGTCTGACGTGATTAACCGCGCGCAGGGATTGCCAAGCTTTGCACGTCGACTTTTCGGTTCTGGGAAGGATTCAAAGGAACTTGCGCGAGCCGGTTCGATCATCGCTCGTCATTACGATCGTCAGTCCGATCATCTCGCGAAGAACATCAACACAATCATTGAGCCAATGATCACGATTGCCATGGCCGGGATCGTACTGCTCGTTGCGCTCTCGGTTTTCTTGCCGATGTGGCAGATGATCAGTATCAATAAGTGAGGGGATATATGCGATTGAGAGAATACAGGGCGTTTACGCTCATTGAGGTTTTGATTGTGATCGTCATCTTGGGGATCCTTGCCGCGGTCGCGATCCCACAGTTCGCGGGTGCGAGTGAAGATGCCATGACTAGCGCGACCCAAAGCACGGTCGCCGGTGTGCGTTCATCCATCGCGACATTCCGGACAAGTGCGGTGATACAAGGGAACGATCCTTATCCGACACTGGCCCAACTTCAGGATGGGAGTGTGACGAAGTTTGATGTGCCCGTCAACCCATTCACTGGAGTTGGTGGAATCCAGGGGGTGTCACAGGCACAAGCTGAGGCCCGCGGTGTCAGTAATCCGAATGTGGCGGGGTGGAACTACTACGTGAACAACGACTCCAATCCGCCGGTTGCCATCTTTTACGCGAATGCATCAACTGAAACAACCGCTTCTGACGGAGGGGTGGGCACCCTGAGTGCCAATGAGCTCTAAGTATGAACTCGACGATTGATTCATCTCGATACAAACGCCACGCTTTTACCCTGGTTGAGTTGATGGTTGTTGTCCTTTTGATGAGTATTGTCAGCGTGACCGTGCTACCCGCGATGGGCAACGTTCAACTCATGCGTGAGGGGGCGGCACGCGATGAGGTCATTCGCTTCATCGATGTAGCGAGAGCGCGCGCGCTTGCATCGGGTGAGCCAGTTGGAGTGGGCGTTGGGTTACAACTCTCTTCTCTTTCGATGGTCCGCGTCGCGGAGACGGGTGGAGTGCAGATCTTGACCGATCCGCTCACAGGTGGACAGCGAAGAGTGTTCATTAGCGCAATGTACTCCGGAGTGACACTCGAAGGCATGCTTCATGGTGATGGTTCGAGTGGGTCTGGGATGATCTGGTTCGATTACGAGGGGGCTCCGCATACGCGAGATCAGTTTGGTGCGTTCCAATCTCTCAATGATGAACCGGTTGAGATTGAGATGTCTTCCTCGGAAACCATCCTTGTTCATCCTCATTCGGGCTTTGTGGAGGTGCAGTAACCGTGTGTCTCACGCATAAAACTAAGCTTGCAAGGGCATTCTCGCTCATCGAGGTCGTGATCGCGGTCATGGTGCTCGCGATCGCTGTTCCTCCCACGCTC
>SPJK01007877.1_pt1 | contig 37495 bp, 30 predicted proteins | sample 3741771 | NCBI WGS metagenome assembly SPJK01 (sample SAMN10925997, study PRJNA522277) | cold seep metagenome | isolation source: Elba SIP-enriched marine methane seep metagenome, extraction at timepoint T2 | place: Italy: coast of Elba, Mediterranean Sea
CGGCACCTGGTAGCCATGAATCAGGTTCGGGAATCGGCTCTTGTTCTTCGGAGCCTTTGATATAGCCCAACCGCCAGGGAGCCCATAGTCTTTCTTGATACTGGCGTTGTTGATCCATTACTCTTATTTCTTTTTAAGCGACTCAAGCATCTTTTTAAACGAATCGCTAGCAGGTGCTACCGTTGCATCAGGACCGACAAGTTTAAAAAAGTAGTTACCAGCCACACCGGTTTCGGCAATTGCTCCGATAAGCCGATAACCATCACGAGGAACTTTTGGTCCAAAAGGACCTCTCATGGCTTCTAGATAGGTTCCAGCAATCTCCACGGTTGTTATCGACATTCCGTCGATCTGTAGTTTGTTCACTTTGGCGGATGAACGGTCTGCTCCGGCTTCTGTATTTTCAAACTGACTAACCCAGCGAGCCGTGTTGGCTTCGATGGAACCTCCCGCCTGCATGATGGTCATACGAGCATGGCTTGCTTCGATACCTTCGGGAGGGTCAATTGCAAGTTCATGTTCGAGCAGTCGGTTGGCTGGTTTCACCACACGCCACTCTTTAGGAGTCTCGACCTGAAGCTTTGAATCGCCCAGTTTCAAGGTTTCTGCTTTCACCGCGTCTGAAGAAGTTGCGAAGCAAGAAATACATAACGACAAAATTAATATTGCTCGAAACATTATTAAACCAATAAAGGGATAAGAAACTATTCGCCGCCCATTAAGAACATTAGTGACACCACCAATATTATTGCAACTAAGCCCAACATGCCAATGATGACTTTTTGTCGAAAGGCATTTCGTTTTTTTCTTTGAGTGTATTTATCTTTTGGTGATGTGGAGATTGTTTGGTTTGGCTTGCTTGGTTTTGCCTTTTTGGCAAGCATCTCATTCGATATTGGAGGTGGAGTATCGGAGCTTGTTTCTTTGGGTAGTGGTGCTGGCAGCTCGGATTCCGCCTCCGAAGCGACTTTCCATTCTGCCCATCCCGTTCGCCATACTAGCCAGTCGGAGGGAACTCTCCCTTGAATAATCCATTGTGCAAAGAGCGTCGGGACGGTTGGTCCATAATGTTCGCCGGAGGGGCTTGCTAATCGCCATTCAGTGGCTTCTATCGAGTCCGTATTGGGTGGTTCGGAGACGGATGGCTCAGCTTCATGAATCTTAGGAGGTTCCGTCGCGACAATTCCCGATGCTTCAGCGGCGGTGTCTTCCTTATTGATATTTGGAGCTGATTCCTCGATCAAAAACCGGCTATTGCAGTGTGGGCAGATACCTACTTTTCCCGCCAGTTCTTGTTTGACGTTCAGGACATGCCCCTGCGGGCATTCGCATCGGAGACCCATATCTCAGATTTCAACGGGAAAAAGGATTAGCTTGCGAGAGCATGTATTGGGATCAGTTAAACCTTCTGAATCCTGTTCATTAAGGATAATTATACCCATTAATGTCAACCAGCGGGCATCCTTTGGCGAGGGCTACTGTGGCCGGATAATCGAACCAGGAGCCACGGTTGTGACACATAATCGGGATATTCCGGGCAAAGCCTGACGATTAAGGGGTCTTTTGTAAGAGTACGGTGGTCAATTTTATTGCACTTTCTTAGACTATAAGGTGACATCGAGTATCAGATTCGAGGGATTCGACTGAGGATGTTTGTCTGCCAAAAAGGTCGAAGTCTGTTTTTTTGGCAAAGATATTTTTGCTTGGCATGATAGCTGAAGCACACTTTTCAAGAAAATGCGGCGTGCATTTTTTTGATGATTAGCCATTCACTGATTGTATTTACACTGCTATTTCCTAGCCTGCATTATGAATCCCTCTGAAGCATCTAACATCGAACATACTCATCCTGAGGACGAAGGCCCCATTGAAATTGCAATGGTGGGAGACCTTACCGATAGTGAAGCGGAACTTACGGACCGTCTATTGGGCATTCCAACAGGCCATGAATGTACGATCTATTTTGATTCGCCCGGCGGTAGCCCTTATTGTGCGATGTCGCTGATGTCACTTATGAAGCTGCGTCGCATCCGTGCAACGGGCATTGTGACAGGAGAGTGCTCTTCGGCGACGCTTTGGCCTTTTGCTGCCTGTCAACGAAGAATCGTCACTCCATACAGCGTCTTGCTTTTCCATCCCATGCGTTGGCAAAGTGAGGAGAATGTTGGACTAGCAGAAGCCGCCGAATGGGCACGTCATTTCGGCGAACTCGAAAGTGACATGGATGATCTGCTAGCACGACTGTTTGGTGTCGAGTCAGAGCTCATGCGAAATTGGATCAATCCAGGCCGTTATATTGGCGGACGTGAATTGGCAGAAGCTGGTATTGCCGAGATGGTTGAGTTCGACGATTTACCATCATTACTCGATTCAAATGGCAACGATGTCTCAGATGATCAAGCGGCGGCACGACAGAAAGCGAAACGCCCGGCAGCTAGGCGTGCAAACTAAAGTAGCCTGCTTGTTGCTTCCCGTCTAAACTATTGGTGGTCCCAATTCCCTAAGACCCGGTTTAGATTTTTCCCGCCAGCAGGGAGGCTTGGCATGACGTGGTCGTTTGCTCAACATTATTCATTCTTGGCAACAGTTCTGTTGGCAGTTTTTGTCACTGGTTGCGTGAAGCAAGAGTCGCTATCTGAAAAGATGCAGCGTTATGCAAAGCTACCAGGAGCACTCGAATCCTCTAGCGGCGATCTTGTAAAGTCCGTCAAAGCTATCCAAGCTCAAAGACTTGATCCTATGTCTCTTAATCGGGCCTCGATTCGATCGGTTGATAACGCCTACCCTTTGCTTCGCGATGCCCTTAGTGGTAAATCACGCCTTGATCTCTATCAGCGTGCCGACTGGTTATTCGATTCCGAACAGTTTCTCTATGACGCTGAAACTTGGGAGAAGACGGCAAAAATTTTAAGTGACTATGCTCAGCAGATAGGAATTATCCTTGAAGCTTCGGATTACGATGCATGCTACTTCCCTGTGCTGCATCAGGTAGGACACTTCGATACGAAGGATTATCTTGATGAAGTTCGAATAGCGGTACGAATACTGTTGGTTCGTGCTTATGACCAAGCCCAAGCAGGGGAAAGCAGCGAGGCAACCAAAAATCTATGTCGTGCCCTAACTTGGGCTCATTGGCTTAGCCGTGTTCGCAAGGTCGAAGCTCGAAGTGCTGGTGGGCAGATGCGAACCCATGTTTTTTTCGTCGCAGAAGAGCTTTTCCGTGAACGTCTTTTGACTGCGGCAGATGCCGAATATCTCTATAATCGCCTGCGAGATTTTTTGGTCAATTGGCCGTCGGATCGGAGAATGCTTGTTGGAGAAAGATCGGCGGTACTGCATAGCTACGAGGCGATTCGTTCAGGTGATGCCAAACGAATTCTTACCTCGGGTGAGCAAGAACAAATTGATCGTCTAAATCGCTTATCAGAGTTTTTAGAACCAGACTCCGAGATGCTTGATAAGGATGAGTTGAATTATTTGCAGGCAATGGATTTGCATCTTGAAGCTGCCGACGACCCCTACTACAACCGCCGCGAAGCTTACAAGCAAGCGATTTCAATAGCAACTGATGCTCCCAATCTATACGCCTATAGGATATTCTTAATAGACCTTAACGAGGTGGAAGCAGCTAACGCTCGGGATCGATCTTTAACAGAAGCTTGGTGCCTGGCATTGGCTGAATCGGTGGGAATTAACCGACCAAATTTTGAATACGCTCCCATTCATGGAGAAGCGTACGAAGTTATTAGTAATGCGGTTTCGGTAGAGGTAAAAATCGGAGATTCCGAAGTTCATTCAGTCACTCTGCCTAGATTTTGAGACCCTGAAATTATCTTTTTTCTATCAGGTAGTTAGTGGCAGAGGCTCGCTGCAGAATTGCTCAACCGCTTCTTTTGTGATTGCTACGTTTGCATCGTTTGGGACAAGAACCATCGCAAAACGCGCTCGGCGAATGACGCCTTTTTCTAGAAACGGTAAATCTACCTTAAGATGCCCCTCTTCGTTGATATTGCAATTCGCCAAGTCGGAAGGATGGGGAAGCTCACAGGCAGTAGCGTTTGATAGGGTTCTTGTAACTTGTGTTCTTTCGCTAGTTGAGATCTCCAACTCGCCAGGCCACGTAGTTTTTAAAACTAACTCAGGGTCAGAATCAAGCAAGTCCGTTTGCCATGAGATAGTCAATCGGATCATGACACCACAGCCATCTGCTACCGGCTGTATGTTCCAGTAGCAGTAAAGATCAAACGGATAGCCATCGCTTGCCAAATAATGGGCGACCAAGTCGTGGCCTCGTAGATAGGTTTCTTGTAGTTTAATCGGATGATTGTTGGGGATTTCAAACCCCCAGAGCGAGCCGGTCAGCGGATGGCCATCGAATTCTACTTCGCCTATTCCAAGTGTTGGATTACTCACATCCAACTTACCTATGAGCTTGCCGCAGCAGAGGGTTGCGTGATTATCGGTGAGGCGCCAAACGTTGCTCACCTTGGTTTTAGAAGAATGCTCTGCCATTGGTTCCATTACAAAAAATATGCGAAAATCAAATGAGTTTTTATTCTAACGATATCCTCTGTTTGATCGAGCCATCCAGCAGGTGCAGATCGGAAAGCGTTTTAATTGAGTTGTTAGGTTGATCTTAAATCAGCGCATAAAAAAACCCCGTCGAACACCCAAGGGCGAATCGACGGGGCCGGAACAGAGAAGAGGCCGAGCTTCTTTCGGGATAATAATTATGAGGCAATCGCCACCCACCAAACGGTGGAAAATAATCGGAAGCCCTGTTTCTTCCTCTTCCACTACTATGCTAACAAAATCGGCGTTCATGTCCAGTGAATTCCACCTTCTGTCCCCAATATCTTTTCTTGTCAGAAAGTGGTAACACATACTGACCACGACACATTTTCAGGCGTACAAACCATTAAAAACCTGTATTTTAAGCGTTATTGGTGCATTTCTCCATCAGGTTATGAGTATTGGGAATGGTTTGAGCCTCAGATCGACTTGTCGGGTAACACTTTTTCTAAGCCAATGAGCAACCAATATTTTTCATTTGATCCTGGGTTTGAGTTAGCAAGATGACATCAGTAACGGAACTTAGAGCTCTTGCTAACCAAGCGGCAAGGCGTGGTGGTGAAATTCTCATTGAATGGCGTCAAAAGTTCGAAACACATGTGAAAGGTCCTGATGATCTGGTAACGGACGCTGACTTTGCATCCCAGCAAGCGATCCGAGATATTTTGTTATCTGCCCGGCCTGGCGATTCCTTCCTAGGAGAGGAATCGGAAGTAAAGCAAGTTCCGACTGATCCCAATTCCGTTTGCTGGGTTGTCGATCCACTTGATGGGACGATGAACTATGTTCATGGATACCCATGCTATGCAACTTCGGTAGCGGCGGTAATTGATAGCAAAGTCGTTGCCGGTGCTGTCTATGATCCGTTGCGTGATGAGCTTTTCTCAGCAAGCCGTGGAGGCGGGGCTACTCTGAATGACCGCGAGTTGCATGTAAGCAAGACCGCGGAACTTAGCAACTCTCTCGTTGCTGTTAGTTTGCCTCCTGCTGTCGATGCTAATTCAACTGACTTAGCTGACTTTATTGCTGTGGTACAAAAGTGTCGAGCTGTACGCCGAACCGGTTCTGCTGCTTTGAATTTAGCGTATGTTGCTGCAGGTTGTTTAGACGCCCATTGGGCACTGCAGATACATCCTTGGGATTCAGCAGCGGGGACACTGCTGATTGAAGAGGCTGGTGGTGTGGTGACGGACCGCCACGGGCATCCCTTTGATGTTTGGCAGGGCCATTATCTGACGACTTCTACTTCAAGCTTATTCAACGAACTGGCTCCCTACCTCAACGTCTCGAAGCGGTAGAGAGCCATAGGTTGATTAAATTATCCCTTATTCTCAGCGAAGCCCATCTTTAGCAAAATTACTTGCCACGGGAGACTCGGCGATACGACCGACCTCGTCCTGTGTACGGCGCTGGCCGACCGAGTGCCATGCACTGACATCTTTTAGCTCAGGCATTACTTCAAGAACTTGATCTTCTAGCATTCGAGCCATTCGCTGCACGCTCGAAGACTCGGTTGTTTCAACAAGTGCTTTAACGGTTTTCATGATCCGTAACCATTTGGCACGAGCGAGGACAGGTGTCGATAGGGGAGAATTTTCATCCACCAACAAATCAACCATAGGAACTTCCAAGGCCTGTTGCCAACGGACCAAATCTTCCATATTCAAGTTTGAATCAGGCTTCTCCTCCCGACGAACTTGTTCCATCGGAATTCCCATACGCCGTGAGGCGCTTCTGACCGAAATACCTTGCAACTTGCGAACTTCGGCAATGCGGTGAAGGGCTTGAGGTTTCTCCGTCGGCTTTCCCGCCTCCTCCTTAGCCGGCTTCTCAGCAGATAGATCGGTGCGTTCAAAGCGATTGATCACAGAATCGCCTGGGATGAGTGAGAAATCTGGTCCAAGGGTGAAATCGTCTGCCATGCTCATAAGAGACCTCCTAGCCGTACCGGGTTGGCCAAGAGCTGATTAGACGACGTCCATTGGACGATCGATCGAATTTTGCCCCTGACCGAAATGGGAACGCGAAAAGTTAGCAATCGAGTTGCGTAACAAAAAACACATGTCACAAACCCGACCACTGACTGCATCCTAGGAATCTAATCGGCAGGAAACAATAGTCGCAAACGCTTACTATTTTTGGCGTTACGGCAATAAATTAAGAGTAGCATCAAAATGAGACAAAATGCTCAGCTCAGTGCGGCATACAGCAACCACATTGTTCAGAAATGATCCACTAATGTGCATCAAAAAGGTGCGAAAAATCTTTTTTGAACATTTTCAAAAAAAGTAGGGAATACCGCTGAAATCACTCGCCACGCGCGAAATCTGAGATGGCACCGAACAAATTTGGACGTGGCAAGGGTGGAATTGCCCCGACACCTTTCCGGCTGGCGGGCTTTTTAGAATCAGCCTTATCCATGCGTTCGACAGCTTGCGATTCTGCTGCTTTATCTTGTTGATCAACGCTAAATCGCTGAAAGCCGAGAAGCCTGCGGTGAGCGTCTGCCATCATTGGTTGTGTTACGGCAGGCCTACGCAGATCGGCAAAAGAAACGCTCGAAGCATTTTGGTTCTGTACCAAGCCGAGCATTTGTTGCTGAGTCCAAATACGTCGTAGTTGCTCCGGATTCACTCTTGATTGTCCATCATGGACAATGACCACATCGGAACTTACGCGAGCCTTAATTTGCTCAAGCGCTGCGGCTAAACCACCCTGTATCGAACGTCGTAGAACTCGGATCTGTGGGAACTCAATAGAGAGCTCCTTTGCTACGTCAAAGGTGTCATCGATCGAGGCATCGTCGACTAAGAGTAACTCAACCATGCTTGTGAGTTCTGCCGCAGCTTCCAGCGTGCGGATTACATCTTTGCGAATCGTTCTTTCTGCATTTTGCAGTGGCAAGACGATGGTAAGTGATTGGTCCAAGGCAGTTTGCTCCTGGATAATTGGTTTTGCTACCGCATCAAGGCAGTGTTTGGCCAATTAACTCTAACGGTGGGGGAGGGGGAGAGTGGCGTGTTCTTTCCACCTTATCGACCACACTCCAAGCAAGCTGGATCACATGTGTAAAATCGCGGCTTAATTGGGACTTGCAGCTATAACGACTCATAACGATGGTGCTGATTAGTTCGATTAACTTCAAATGCAGCATGCCAGTGGCTACCACTTCGGCGTCATGACAGTTAATCTAGCTAGGTAATAACTAATATCCAATTGGATATATTGACGCCCTATTTCATCTCAGCTTTCTAACTGAAACATGACTCAGCCGGATCCAAAAGGTCCCGACTTTAAAACACCCGAAGCCTTGCTTCCAGCAATTGCGCAAGATGTGCGCACTGGCGAAGTGCTCATGATGGCATACATGAATCAAGAGTCTTACGAAGCAACTCTTAAGAAAGGTCAGGCTGTCTACTACAGCCGAAGTCGCGGGCGTCTCTGGCATAAAGGAGAAGAGAGTGGGCACGTACAAATCATCAAACAGATCTGCATCGACTGCGACAGGGACACGATTCTTCTAAGGGTAGAACAGCAAGGGCCTGGCGCTTGCCACGAAGGCTACCCGACCTGTTTCTTCAGGGAAGTAACCGCGGAAGGACTCCGCATCATCCAAAAGAAAGCGTACGATAGTTCGAAGATCTACGGCGATGCCTAGAAGTAACTTATCTAATCAATTCCGCAAAACCATTTTTCAGAATGATTATGTCGATAGAAGATCGAATTCAAGAGCTAGGAATTCAACTTCCCGAAGCACCAAAAGTACTGGGTCTTTATAAGCCTGCTTTAATACTCGATGGGTTTGTCTACACTTCAGGACATGGTCCCATGCAGGAGGACGGTACCTATATGCTTGGTACTCTTGGCCAAGATATGGATATTGAGCAGGGTTACCAAGCTGCTCGATTAGCTGGCTTGGCGATGCTCGCTTCGATCAAAGCAGCCGTCGGCGATTTGAATCGAGTCGATTCGCTCGTCAAAACCTTGGGTCTTGTGCAATCGAGCCAAGAATTTAAAGCACAGCCTGGTGTGATCAATGGATTTAGTGAATTGATGCGAGACTTGCTCGGAGAGGATAAAGGCGTAGGGGCTCGCAGTGCCTTTGGTGTTATTTCTCTACCAGCCGGTTGGGCTGTGGAAATTGAAGCCGTCTTTCGCCTACGAGATTGAAATACTTATCTCAGTCGATATTAACAATTCTTGGCGATAAGTCATGAGCTACGGCATTGATTGGCGTAGCGAAAGCTCCGTCGTGATGGAGCGTTTGATTGGATCCCATCGAATCGGACTCGGCAGCAGATCGGTCCAGAATCGCGTCGATTTCGTCGGAGCTCGTTCCCTTCTTTATCTCGCTGATTGTGCAAGTTAGCGTTCCACTGACACTGTCAGATTCGTTTTTATAAACCGTCTTTTCATACGACTGGCGTAGTTCTTCGACACGGCTGATTGCCTGTTCAAGAGAATCCCCTTTCAAGAATATCAGACGGCGACCCTCGCAAGAATATGACTGAGATTCATTGATAACACCTGATATCACTGTGCCAAGATCATTCGAAATAGCATCCATGATTTTTCCGGAGGGTGCCTCCGGACTGAGGGGATCAAGGCTGGCTTCCGCAATAAACAGACTGTTGTTGTCTTCGATGCTATCGATAGCATTCTCAATGATTGACATCAGCTCTTTCGCACTCGATTCCGCATTTCTAATCGAATCTGACTCTTCTGCTGATTCTGATTCTTCAGATGCTTCTTGAAGCTTATCATTTGCCTTCTCACAAGAGCGTGAGACGGTCGATACGATGTTCGTGGAATGTTCGACTAAGCTCCTACGGCCATCTTCATCCAGAGTGTTTTCTAGAAGAGTATCAATCTTTTCGCTAATCGCTTGGGCTTGTTCAGCACCTTTGGCAACTGCGGTGCAAGCTTGACCAGCGGCGGAATCACCATCTTCACTCAGTTCCGTTAGTTGAGAGACAGTTCCTTCGGCATTCTTTAGATAGTCGTGGTTGGCTTCTTGTAGGAGATTCGCACAAACTTCAAATTCATTCGGGCTGTCTTGATGATCTTTCAATTGGTCACTGGCAGCGGATAGCTTTTCTTGAAGCGAAGAGAGGCCTGCAAGTAGAGCTTGGGAAGATGGTTTACTTTTCTTTGGTGCAGGAGTCTCTTCCTGGTCAGGTATTTCAACAGGCGTAGGTTCGGGAGATGGTGTTTCATTTGTTTCTTCAGCAGCATCTTCCAGCTCAGCGATTGGCTGTTCCAATGCCTCTGAAACTTCGATTGGTATTTCAAGCTGAGGAACTGGCTCGGGGGTTGAAGCCTCAACGTTCACTGGCTTTGTGAGGCTATCCTCGACATCAATCTCCTCTGGTTGAGGTTTCTTGGAGAGGAAAGGCAACTTGCTCAAGAACGCAGGAATCTCGCCTCCGCCTAGGACGTATCCGACTGCCAAGTTGGTTACTGCAACAAAGAAAACAAACGCAAGCATCGTTAACTCATGCCAAGCTAGGGGTGTTATCAATCGAGGTAAATGGATTTACCACATTGAGAAAACCTAGCTTAGGCAGCTTTACACTGCGCAGGACCTATGTTGATCCTTTTGACCTCGTTCGGACAATTGACCCGAACGTAGCGGATATACCGACAAATTCGACATATAACGGGAATTAGCGCACGCCTGACTGACTCATTTTACGGAGCATGGCGACAAATTCTGGAGAACTCGAGTCGAGTGTCAGGACCTCCGTCGTCCCGCCTGGCGTTTTAGGACGAATCATCAAGACCACTTCCGAATCAGCAGCCTGCCGAACGATTTCTTGCATGGTTGATTGTTCGACGGGAGAAAGTTCGGGATCAGCACCGGAGACATAGGCGTTTTGCCCGCGCACGATTGGCTCCGGCCAAGCACTATCAGTAGCTTCGACGGCACGATTCACGGGCTCGGAAACAGTCTGCATTTGACTTGCAATTTCATCGCTTGGGCTAGAACTGATTTCAGCAACCATTGTTTGCACCGGGGCTGCTTCCATCTGCGTTGGCGACTCGAGGCCTTGTTGATAGAGTGCCGTCAGACCAACTCGATCCAGCTCAGCATGAATCTCGGCGATTCCAACATAAAGCCCTTCGTCGAGTTCCTCGTCCGCTGCGAAGCAGATTCCAATAAGTTCCCCTGAAGCATTGAACAAACCGCCGCCGCTGCGCCCTTGAACGGGTGCACCGGTCGTTTCAATGTTCGGGCTGCCGAGATAACGATTCAGCGAAACAACTTGGCTATTGCGAACCGTTGGGTCGGCTCCAAGGTCACAACCAACGCTACAGACTGCTGCTCCTTTGGATACCGAACTCGGTGATGAGACAACTTTCACTGGTTCGACTTGTGAATCAGGACGAAAACTTACCAAGGCGACATCAGCTTCGAAGTCATAGGTGACCAGTTGGCCTGGAACTCGTTCTTTGACTTGAAGGCGTGATCCGGATGAATCAAATAACTCAAGTGTGATACGACCATCGGTTGGTAGTAGATTGCCTTGAGCGTCTTTGAAGAGATGAGCACACGTCGCAAGGAGGGCTTCTCCTTGTCGAGCATCGACAATCGTTCCGGTGCCGAAAGCTCGGCCTGAAGGATCATCGACAACAATTCGCACAGACGAAGCAAGAAGCTTTTCAGCCAAGGCGGATGATTTTGGAGCTGCTGCTTGAGATTCAAACGAAGTTGGTTTGACAGCTGGTCGAGCAGCATTTGCTTGGGCATAAGCTTGATCTACCAAGGCACGCAGACCTTCATAGTTGGTTCCGCCAACAATTCGGTCCACTTCATTACCATCGACAACCGCGATAAAGGTTGGATAGCTGGAGACACGCATGTGACTTGCCAGCGAGATATCACGCGAACCATCAATTTTTTTAACCGCCACGCCTTCGGACCCAAGCCGATCAACCGTCGGTGCCATTGCGTGACACGGAGCACAGGTCGGCAGGTAGAAGTCGAGCAACTCAACTTGCTGGGCGTGTGCCGATAGGCAGAGTAGCGTCAGTGCGAGCGCACCGCCAAATAATGTACGAATAGATCGTGACAGGACCATCGTCGTCCCTCCTTGGACAGCTGGTCTGAGAACAAAAAGTGAACCTCACAGCCGCAAACTGCCTCCTGCAGTCAGCTTCTGTATGAAGCAATTTGTTCCAGGTAAGTAAAAGTTACAAGGCCAAGCGGCTGGAGTTGCTATCATCGCTATCGAGACAAAAGCTATGCGAATGCCTTGATTCATAGGCCTCTGACGCTCATGGGAGTCGATCAGATTTATCTCCAGACGGGCCTCACGGGGTTACCTCTTCTAGGTGCATACCGCGTGCCGAAGTGGCTCGTCCTTAGACCAATTCAAGGGTAGAATCATCCGCTTCAAGGATTGATTCCGTATAAGAAAAGCTGCCTAGCATGTCTCAACGCCGTATTTTAGTTACCTCTGCCTTGCCTTACGCTAATGGTCCGATCCATGTCGGCCACTTGGTGGAGTATTTGCAGACCGACATTTGGGTCCGTTTCCAAAACTTACGTGGAAACCGTGCTCTCTATCTCTGTGCCGATGATACCCATGGCACTGCTATCATGATCCGGGCTCGCAAAGAGAATCGCAGCGAAGAGGAAGTCATTGCCGAAGCCCAGCAAGAGCATGAACGTGATTTTGCTGATTTCCAAATCCACTTTGACAATTACGGTAGCACCAATAGCGATGAGAACCGCGAACTTTGCGGCGAGATCTGGAGCAAGATCCGCGAAGCAGGTCTCGTGAAGGAAAAAGAGGTTGAACAGCTTTTTGACCCCAAAGCCGGGACATTTCTGGCGGACCGATTTGTGCGAGGAACTTGTCCCACCTGCGGTGCGACCGATCAGCCAGGTGACAACTGTAGCAAATGTGGCACGACTTATTCTCCTGCTGACCTTATCGATCCGAAAAGCACCCTCAGCGGCGCAAAGCCTGAATTGCGTAACGCAACTCACCTATTCATTGAGCTTGAACAGCTGCATTCGTTCCTGGATGAATGGACCCAATCGGGCGAGCACCTTCAGCCCGAGATTGCCAATTATTTGAAGGGGCACTTCTTAGGCACCGCAGAAAAACCACTTGAGCTACGCGATTGGGATATCAGCCGACCGGCTCCCTACTTCGGTTTTGAGATCCCCGATTCATCGGGCAATTATTGGTATGTTTGGTTCGATGCGCCAATTGGTTACATTGCTTCGACCAAGCAGTGGTGCGACGCGAATGGTGAAAAGCTTGCCAACTGGTGGCAGAGTGATGACTGCGAGATCCACCACTTCATTGGGAAAGATATCACCTATTTCCATACGCTCTTTTGGCCAGGTATGTTGAAGACAGCTGGCTTTAGTCTGCCGGAGAAGGTCCATATCCATGGTTTCTTGACCGTTGATGGTGAGAAGATGTCCAAAAGCAAGGGGACGCTTGTCTCGGCGCGGACTTATTTGAACCACTTGGATCCAACCTATCTGCGTTACTATTACGCTTCGAAACTTTCGAGCGCCGTCGATGACTTCGATCTTTCACTCGAAGAGTTTGCTACGAAGGTTAATACTGACCTCGTTGGCAAAGTAGTTAACCTTGCCAGTCGAACGGCAAAGTTCGTTCAGAAAACGGGACTGTCAAACGAGTATCCTGAAGATGGTGGTCTCTTTGCTGAAGCCGCTGACGCGGGAGAGGCAATTGCTGAAGCGTATGAAAGAACCGATTATAGCCAAGCAATGAGATTGATCATGGCGTTGGCTGACAAAGCGAACCCTTACGTCGAAAGCAACAAACCGTGGGAGCTTCGCAAAGATCCTGAGCAGGCTCAGAGATTGCAAGACATTTGCACGGTCGCGCTCAATTTGTTCCGACAGATTGTTGTTTACTTGCAGCCGGTGTTGCCAAGATTGGCGGAGCAAGCAGGGGAACTCTTTGGCGAAGAGATCAGCGGTTGGGATCAGAGCCAAAAGCCACTCGTTGGAACACCGATTGCGAAATTCAAACATTTACTAAACCGAGTCGAACCAGAGAAAGTTCAAGCCATGATGGAAGAGAGCAAAGCGGAAGCGGCAGAAGCAGCCGAAGAATCAACCACCGAAAATCCATTAGCTGAGGTCTTGGCAAAGTGGAACGACGGACCTGAGGCTTTGGAAGCAGAACCGCTTGCCGACGAGTGTGTCTTCGATGATTTCATGAAGCTCGACCTTCGTGTGGCACGTGTTGTTGAAGCGAACCACGTGGAGGGAGCAGATAAACTGCTGCAATTGACACTCAGTTTGGGTGGCGATGAACAGCGGAATGTCTTTGCTGGTATCAAGAAGGCTTACGAGCCAGATGAGCTTGTCGGACGCCTGGTTATGTACGTGGCGAATCTCGCTCCGCGTAAAATGAAATTCGGTGTAAGTACCGGCATGGTCGCCGCTAGTGGCCTCGGTGGGGAAGATATTTATCTTCTTTCACCCGACGAAGGGGCCAAACCGGGCCAACGGGTTCACTAATCAGGCACAATTTTCAGCTCGACAAACCCCACCTAGAATTTCGGCTAATTATACTAAAAGTTTCCTGTCCCCTATTTGGCTGACCAGAGACGTTGAGTTTTTTTTGTGCGCTATTCTCACAAGCAAGTAATTCGAATAATTGTCTACATGGTTTGTGTTGCGCCTTGCTCAGGGCAAATTCTTTACACAGAGAACTGGGATGATACGCTTGGGGTGACCCGTTGGTCGTCGCCATTGGTATCTCAACAGGATGGTTCGCTCTCTTTTGATGGCGGGGTGAACTATGCGTTTGACTATGGAATCATGAGCATCCCGTCAGCACCCAATAGTCCAACCGACGATACCATTGGATTGTTCTTAGAGTCCAACAAAACGGACCAAACCCCGACGGATGAAGGTGAATCAGTTGGAGTTGTTCCCAACGGCTTCACCTTGCCAAGCAGCAATTTCCAGGTCCAGGTCGATATGTACCTTTTCAATAACGGACTTAGTGGTTCGACCGAGTATGCAACGCTGGGTGCGTTTCACTCGGGCTCAAATAACGTACCGCTCCGCTTCGGGAGCAACGCGGGTGACGGTCTGGCTTGGCAAATCGATTCGGATGGAAAATCTTCCTCCGATTTGTTTCGTTATGAATCTCCTGGTGCCGGAGAAGTTTCACTTGGCGAATGGGAAGACATTCCCGATGGTTCGATTCCCTCGGTCCCTACAGGTAACGCGGCAACGATTGGCGTTCAAAATCAATGGGTAGTTCTGACCATTACGAACCTCGACGGATTGATTGAGTTTGCCGCGAATGGCTATATGATAGATACCTTTGATAATTCCTCAAACACTTATGCTTCTGGGAGTGTATTACTCGGCCACTCGGATCCAACCAACAGCGTGAATCTCGACAACCAATTTGGTTTTTCAAACGGTACGATCTTTGACAATCTAATTGTCACCCAAATTATCGATGGCCTCGAAGGCGACTTCAACGAAGATTCAATCGTTGATGCTGCCGACTATACACTCTGGCGTGATTCTCTAAACCAATCAGTCACTCCAGGCACAGGAGCCGATGGCAGTGGAAATGGGCTAATCGACCAGGCGGACTATGATTTGTGGGCTAACAACTATGGCAACTCAGACACATCGGTTGCTTTGATCGAAGTACCTGAGCCATCCACTATGTTTTTCGTTGGTGGCAGTCTTCTCATTGCGATGGCTAGACAGCGTACTTTTTGAGTTCTTCGAGCGAAGCAAACTCAAGCGTTGAGATATGGCATGCTTCAAGCTTCACACGCGGTGCCATTCCGGCGTCGTAAGCTTCTTTCCAACGTGGTGCACACAGGCACCAGAAGTCACCTTCAACGAGCCCTGGAAAGTTATACATTTCATTGGGCGTCGAAAGATCATTCCCACGTTCCTTGCTAAAGGCAAGAAACTCTTGTGTCATCTGAGCACAGACGGTGTGGACACCCATATCTCCGGGACCGGTACGACAGTAACTGTCACGATAGAAGCCAGTCATGGGATCGCTACAGCAAGCGACCAAGGGTTCACCTAAGACATTTTTGGGTTGATTATTCGACATGAGGGTGATCTTACAGGGATTGGTAGTTTGTTTACTCATGATAACAAAAAAGGCAGGGCCTCACATGGAGACCCTGCCCGGGAGCTAACCAATCTCTTTTGAAACGTTTTTATGCGTCAGACGTTTCAAGCTGACGTTGGGCACTCTTTGGAGTGACCTGGGCTAGGTGCGTGACCCGACTGTCGGATTTACACTTCACTCCGTTTACCACCGAACCAAGCATCCGAACTCCAACCGTCTTCAAAGCTTCCGAAGCACTGTGGATAGATGGGACTGAGGTATGGTCACGAAGTACTGAGAGGATTGCTCCATCACAGTGCTGACCAAAGAGCAAGGCGTCAGGCAAGCCGATGACAGGAGCACCATCGATGATGATAAAGTCAAAGTCGGCTCGCAATTTATCAAAGATCGTTTCGACCTGGTCCGTTGCAAGAGCCTGAGTCGCATCGCTATCGCAATAGCCAGCAGTCATGACCCATAAACCCTCAGCTTCAGTTGGTCGTACCACATCTTGAACTTCGGCTTCAGCACGAAGTACTTCACTGATGCCATCTTCCAGGGGAAGATTAAACAAGGTGTGAAGGGCAGGATGACGAAGGTCGCCGTCGAGGAGCAGGGTTCGTCTTCCAGCACGTGCCAAGCTTGCTGCCAATTGACTTGCAACCGTCGTTCGGCCGTCACCCGTATTTGGGCTGGTAACCATGACAACTTGGCGTCGCTTGGCCGTTGACTCGTGCATCAGACCTGTCCGTACGGTATCAATCGACTCACTTAGCTGTGCAACAATCGGGTGCTTAGGGTTCAGTTTCTTGCGACCTGAAAGTCCAGGAAGCGTACCAATAACACGGATACCAAGTCCCTCGTCAAGTTGGTCTGGACCATTAAGGCGTCGATTGACAAATTCCATGTAGGCAATGCCGAAGCAGGTAAGACCGAAAACGGTAAGACCACCAAGGCTGGATATAGCAATCCGTGCTAACTGGTTACGACCATAGCTCGTTTCTGCAGTTGCAGGTTGGTCTCCAGTGTTTAGCCCAACGCCAATAATACGGTCAGGAGCGTTACGTTCAACTTCAAGGCTCTGGATTTTACTTGCGATCGCATTTTCAATGGAACTTAATTGCTCAATTTCAGATAGGCGAATCATCAAGTCGGTATTGTTCTCAGCCTTAAGGATTAACTCTTCCTGGATTTCAGCGAGTCTTTCCTCAGCAGCCTGTATCTCACGACCTTTCATTGCTTGAACAATTTGGAAACGAGTACTTTCTGCTTTTAACTGAGGATCAGGTTCATTTTGATTTTGACCCGAGTAGGCAGCTTTCATTTCTTCTCTGGTTAAAGAGATTTGTTGGTTCAAGCTGTCTCGTTGGCTAATGAGGCGTCGGACTTGTGCTGAGCTACCACCACGAACCGTGCTTTGCAACTGACGGATTTGCATGTCAAGCACCATTGCTTCATTCTTCATTTGAGCAATGTTCGGATCAGCTTCCAAAGCTTGGTCGATCATTTGTTCCTTATAGGCTGGGTCGTTGACCTGTTGTTGAAAAACTTGGAACAGCATAGCCGCTTCTGAAAGCTGATTTTTTAGAGTAGTCTTGCGTTTCAGAAGTTCCTGTTGCTCGCTAAGCAAGAATTTGGTTTCAGGATCAAAGCCGCCAGCATAGGCTTCGCTTGTTCCAGCATCTTTAGCTAAATTTTGATACTCACTCATTCGAGAGCGAATTCGTTCCTTGAGGTTTGTCCAAGCACTTCTCAGTGCTTCCAAAGGAATGCTTTTTTGATTTTTTTCTTGAGAGATAGCAATTTGATGATAGGAAGAACTAACTGCATCAACAACTGCCTTAAGATGTGGTTCCGAATAAGGTCCTGAAAGTGCAATTGTTAAAATTTCACCATCGCGGGGGAACGAAACCTTCAAATTGTCTTGTAGCCACTTAACTTCATTGTCTACCCCTTCAAACATTGGAAGATTAGCAATGTCTTCCCGAAGTGCGTCTGAAAGAATATAAGGGCTCATGATCGAAGCAAGCTGAGTGTTCTTAAAGATCTCATAACTTCCTTGCGAAGAAGGGAGCTGGGTATTGATAAGATTCAGCTGTTGACTAGCAACCTTGTATTGTGCCTGTGCAGTGTTTGTTTCAGGAAAAATTAGGTAGAGAACTACCGCCATGATGGCTGACAGGAACAAGCTCATGCTGAGTGCAAGAAGCCATCTTCGACGAAGTGAGTGATAAAACCAGCTTGGAGTTAATCCACCTTTCGTTGTATCGTTCACGGCATTGTGAACGCCACTCAGGCCTGCCGAACCCATGTTGACACTGTTGGGAACTGAGAGGGCAGGATTTGTCTCGGTCGCAACCAATGGATGGTTACTATCCGAACCTGCATTGTTCGAATCTTGGTTGTTCATTTGGTTTAGCTCTCCGGATGGGTAGCTCCTTCAAGAAGGAGCAGATGTGTCAGGGTCTTTATGAGGTTAAAGAACCCAAACGAGATTGGTGGTTTGACTAGAGGGTGCATCCAGCAATCTAGCCATCCTGAGGTTAAGCAACGCTTGCGCCATGCGCCGCTAAAAGTTCATTGAAGCTTGTATCTCTAAGTCTTGCAAGGAATTAGAGCGATTCAGCCAAATCCATCTAGCCATTTCTTGATGAGAAATTTCACCACATGCCACGGCATATGTTCAATAAACGCCTCACGGTCTGACGTTTATCGAGGCATGAAGGTTCCCGTCATATTCGGAGAATCAATCAACGAATCTTCCGGAACACTAAGCATCGAAAGCACTTTGTGCTCTAGGTAGAGGAGCCCCATCGCGAGGGGCATCATGGCAAACCCAGCCCAATCATGAATGAGATTGTGGACAGTTTCGCTATCCGTGCTGGTGTAGAGAACTGCTGTCATCACAATCCGGACAATATTCACAATGAGGGCAATTGGTATAGCACTTACCAGGATAATGAATTGGTCCCACCAGGGACGTTTGCTCAGAATTACCGTCGCGAGGGCCATAGCGAGAAAGATGGTTACCATTCGGAGCCCACTGCATGCCTCAGCCACTTCAAGGGGAATACCCTCGACAATAATCCTGTTTCCCTCACGGTTTACTGGCATGCCTAGAATCGTGAGGACCATTTCACTCATGATAGTTGCCAGCTTTTGTAGCTTTCCCAAAACTAGTCTCTCAAGCATTGAGGGAATTGGGAACATAAATACTAGGAAGCCAAGGCTAGCACCCGTCCAGCGTAGGATTCTCCAGCCACCGACTAATAGAAAGACTCCAAAAATACCAACAACGAAGGAAAGCCGATTCAATGGTTGAACATTGTATACAGATGAAAAGAATGCACGCGATGCTAAAGCGCTAATTATCATTACGACCCCAAGCCACTGCTCGATAGCATTGGCTTTATAAAACGGTTGGCCAACCATGATGTAGGCCAGCCCTGCAAAGCAGGCAAGGATTAGACCAGCATACTGAACCATCGGCATGCTTGATCCCATACCAGCTATCAGCAATACGGTCCCGATGCCAATGAGTGGTTTAAGCTGGCCACAAGGCATAAATCCAAAGAACGTCTCTTGTGCTTGACCACGTGGTGGTTCCTGTGCGGCAGGATTAGGTCGGAGAGACCACATCAAGAACAGTGAGATCAAAGGGATAATCCAACCATGCGAGTAAGCGGGCAAAGCCCAAGCACTGGCTGTGATCTCAAACATGTTGAGATAGCTATAGACGTATAATCCAGTCAATCCTAGCAGCGCGATGTATGAGTACTTCTGGAAGGAATCATCCCAAGAAAAGACGACGTTTTCTTGCTCATCGGTGACGGTAGTTCCCTGATGAAGAAAAGTGTTGACCATAATGGTTATTTTCTCTGCCGAAGCAATTTATTGAACAATGATTCAGTAAACGAATATGGCTCCGGGGAGTCATATATGCGTTTGTACTTGCAATGACAGCATAAGCTTGTCGTATGCAAAGAAGACGCCTAGTTTAGCTAAATGGTTTCAATCGAGCCATGGTGCCACAGCTAGTAAGTTGGGCTAAACGATTTTCTCACGGAATATGGGCTACTCATGGCAATATGGCCAATCTTTCTAGGCTAAGCAGCTAGCATTCCGATTGTCCTGGTTTATCGGGTCGTGATGAATAGGTAGTTTTTGCGGGCTAGGCCAAAGTTCAGGAGAAGTGGTGCCGATAGTAACGATTGTACCGCCGGTAAGGACTCGGCGGAGAATCTACTATTTGGGCATGAAGTGTTAGCAATAGCACCTCCACGAGGCAAGAAACCGATGAAACACGAGTCAATTCTCGTCGCTATGACAGCAACATGGGGTCGAAGCCTGCGGATGCTTTTATGTGCATCTTTGTTAGTGCAAGGCGTCGGTTGTACTGCATTTTTTGCCCCACGCGAGCCGATTCCTACCGCTCCGCCAGAGCCTATGGCAAGCTCGCCAGTTCCCCGTGAATTGGACATGATCTCGTTGCAGAGATATGTCATTGAGCCACCAGATATTCTACTTATCAATGCTGTAAAAGTTGTTCCCAAGCCTCCGCATATTATCGAGCCATTTGATGGGCTACTTGTCCGTGCGGCAGGAGCATTGGCTGATCAACCAATTAGCGATGCTTTCTCGGTTGATCCTGAGGGAATGATCGATCTTGGGCCTTCCTATGGAAAAGTCAAAGTTGCAGGCCAAACGATCGACGGTGCTAAAGACGTCATTCGTAAGAAGCTTGCCGAGTTGCTTGCTGAACCCGAAGTGAGTGTCTCGCTAGCATTTTCATCAGGAGCTCAACAGATTGCGGGTGAGCATCTTGTTGGACCCGATGGCCGCGTGAATTTGGGAACATACGGTTCCGTCCGTGTGACAGGCCTAACCCTGGAACAAGCCAAGGCTGCTATCGAAAAACAGCTTTCGAATCACTTAGAAGATCCTGAAGTGATCGTGGATATCTTCTCCTATAACAGCAAAAAATATTACATCATCACACAGGGTGGCGGTTTCGGCGACAACGTCGTACCACAGCCCATTACTGGTAACGAGACCGTACTTGATGCCATCGCTGCTATTGGTGGGATCAGCCAAGTCTCTTCCACCAACATTTGGATAGCAAGGCCAGCACCAAATGGTCAAGGTTGCGAACAGATACTCAAAATCAACTGGGAAGATATCAGTCGAGGTGCTTCAACAGCAACGAATTACCAGCTAATGCCTCGCGATCGTTTGTTCATCCAGGAAGATCCTTTGGTCAAATTTGATGCTGTGATCTCGAAAGTTACACGTCCGTTTGAACGAATCTTCGGCTTCGTCTCGCTCGGTACAGCTGCTATTAACCGAATCGAACGATTTGGTCTTGGATCACTTTGATGCAACGTCAGTACGCGAAAACCTTGTTAAAGCCTAATCAATACACCTATCTTATCACTCTGAAAGCTACAACAAACTGAACTAAATCTGGCCTAGTAACGGCCTATGAAGTTCTCGGGGGATACAAAAAATGAATAAACTCTCTGTCATGCTTTCGATGCTAACGCTAGTTAGCTTGTCTACATGCAATGTGATTGCTTCAAGCGTTGGTGGAGGGATTTACGTTCCTGTTCAACATTATCAACCGGCATCTGCCTGTCAAACAGGCCAGTGTCGGCCAGGAAATACCTGTAGCCATTGTGCTGGATTAGGGCTTGCCAGTGTTGACGGAGCTACGATGCCTCCGTGTGCAGCAAGCGGAACATGTAAACCTAAGAGCGACACTTACGGATACTACCCACAAAAGTGGCGTAGCTGGCCGGGAGAAGAAGGCGACTCCGAACCGGAACCAACGCTAGCTGATGAGGAAGTCATCGATCCACCCGCGCCTGAGAAGGAAGATCTGCAAGCTCCTCCTCCAATTGAGGATTCAGTCGAAGCGGCAATTGAAGCTACTCAACCTGCGGTTGAACCCTTGGATATTCAACTGCCTGCATTACCAAAGCAAGCACCAGCGAATCCTAAACCTCTGCCTGTTGAGCGACCAGCTCCGATTAACCCACCTGCTCCAGGCCGAGAGGCCCCGCCAGTATTGCCATTTGGGTGGAAAGCTCCTGTTGAGAATAACAACTGGCAAACAAGCAAGTCGGCTGATGAAATCGTGACTTGGGTTGAGGAAAAGCCTAAGAATGGTCAAACAGTCATGTCGCATCAAACGGCAAGCCCTGGGATTGTTAATGCCAACTTGATCGAGTCTCGCATACCGCAGACAACCCAAAAAGCATCGAGTAAAAAGGCTGTGGATGGACCTCCGGTCCTCCCCACAGGGCTTTTGACGCCGACTTATAGCCAAAAAGAAACACCTACAATTCGACGATTACCCTCCGCATCAGGGCATCGGGTAGATGGAAGGGTTGTTCCGACCTCGGCGGTACAATAACGACGAATTGCCGTTATTGGCTATAAAATTTGAAACTTGTTAAACTTAAGACACATCTCTCAGTCATGAGGGATGTGTTTTTTGCTGTTTGCGCAGGGCATTTAAATCTCGTTGCTTGACGATCCGCACTGTAAAATCTAGGGTAAATAGTCAGCCGGAACCATTCCTAACAGGTTGAATTCAATTCCCGTTCCCTTCCAATTGAAGTCAGACAATGCTTCGCTTAATTCCTTATGCTGTTGCTTTACTAGGTATCATCTCACTTACCCTTCTAGAAGGTATAAGTACGGATCGCTGGATCGATGATTCGCGTACGCGTGCCTATTGTGGAAGCCTTATCAATGAAATCCCTCTACAGTTTGGTGATTGGGAAGGTGAATCTAGTGATGTAGAGGATGATGTGCAAAAAGTCGCCGGGGCAGATAGCTACCTCTCTTGCAACTTTACCAATAAGCAAACTGGCAAGATGGTTGGCGTTTGGTTAGTAATGGGTCATGCCAAAGACACGGCTCTTCACGAGCCAACCATTTGTTATCCAGCTGCCGGTTTTGGTACCTGTCAAAAGCGAGAGTTTTACGACCATACTTTTGAATCGGGTCAAACCTATACTTTCAGAACTGCCATGTTCGACAAAGATGATGGAGCCGGCGAGTATGCTGAACGCGTATTTTGGGCATGGTGTTTACCAGACCGAGATAATCCAGATTCCGTTGCGGAATGGAGCACACCAACTGACAATCCACGCTGGTCATTTGGCAATGCCCGAATTCTGTACAAGCTTTACTTTACCAACCGAACGGAAGATCTCGAAGAAGCTGCCAAGGACAGCGTCTGTATGCAATTTGCTGAAGACTTCTACCGCGAAGTAGATTCTATCTTCGCCAAGTCAGAGCAACCCGTTCCTGCTAACTTCGTTATTCCTGAGAAGAAGCCAGAAGAGAAGAAGTCGCTAATACCTGATGTGGAAGAGCAAGTTCACTAAATACATTTCTAAGATACAACAACAAAAGGGAGCGTGCCGCATGGCACGCTCCCTTTTTATTTTCTAAGGGTATGCAATCGATCTTATAGGTCCGACATGGTTGGTTGAGGAAGGTTGCGATCCGATGCCTGAGCGTCTTGCGGAGTAATCGAAGCGTCGTAATATTTTGATTTCTTGTATTTGGTTGTCATCATTTGTGCATAGACACGACGGTCAACGCTATCTCTTACGAATTGAACGTGCCCATCACAGAATGCCATGTTGACTCCCCCAGGATGTTCGCTGGATGGGTAAGCTTCTTGCTCCTCAACTTCAAAAAGAGTCGAGTTAGTTGCCTCATTACGACTTCCGTTGATTGACAATCGGGAAAGATTCAATGTAATTCCATCAAAGGTAGTAGGATTCGGACTTGTGTTGCTTGCTGGAAGATTATGCCAAACGAATCCAAAGTGATGTTTTGCATCAACAATCCCATCATCGTTGGGTGTATAGGTATAGTTTACTGCATGAAGGTTTTCGCTAAGCATCATAGTCTTGCTGGTACCATCGCCGCTTTGCACGTAATTAATCGAGGATTTCACTTTTCTAGCTTCTCGGTTATCAAACGCGGCTGTACCAGAAAAGGTGTAATTACCTTGTTGATTGTGATCAAAAAATATTCCATTAGCAGCATACTCAGTGTTAGCGATACTTAGGCCTGAAGGCGAGTTGTTATCATCTCTTGCTGAATCACCAAATCCTTGTCCCGCATTAGCAATGTAACTTGTCGTAGGAGTGCCAGGAACTTCTTCCGGATCACTCGGGCATATCATGGCTTCAATCGAGGGTAAAAAATCCGATTCGTTATCAAGAATAGCTGTGGTATTGCTATTGTCCCATCGCGTTGTCCATCGATCCCAAAGAGGTCCGTTTTCAATATAGGGGAAAGTCATAACTACCCAACTAACACGACGGCCAACCTCAAATGATCCGTTGGTCTTGTTACTAGATTTGTTGGGGATCTCATTAACGAGTCCAGGAAACTCCTGCTGTGAAGAATCGTAGTTTAGAAGTGCAAGCGAGAGCTGTTTGAGATTGTTCTTGCACGTATTAGAGCGAGCTGCTTCGCGTGCCGACTGGACAGCAGGCAAAAGAAGTCCGACAAGCGTGCCGATGATGGCAATCACAACAAGCAACTCGACAAGAGTGAAGGCTTGTCGATTGCGGTTAATGTTTGATGCTGCGGGTGGCCTCATCTCTAATTCTCTCCTGTAATTATGTTGTTAATGGAAAGGAGCCTCTAAGAGCCAAAATAGCTGTCCCTCTAGCTGGCCAATCACTTCGCATTAACTCATATAGTCAAATTCAAATATAAGATAGTTGGAAAAGGACGAGGAAGACCTCTCCGCTAATGATTCGTAGTTGGGGTAAGCAGCTATTGCATAACGCTTTAGCTTCTTCAAGACTTACTTGGTAATCAAATAAGTCTCCTACGGTTAAACCACCATTCTGACGCGATTTCGGCGGACTGTCTATTTCTAGTAACCCAAAAGTTGATGAACCGATCACTTTTTTGACTCTCTTCTTAGATGGAAACATCAACCTAAACGCTGTGGGTGGTTGACCTTAGGGAAATAGAGAGTATGGTTATGCATTCCGTCGGTTTTTTGCCGTCGGTATTACTTCAGGCATATTTGGCTAGGGCCGATTGACTGAAACAATTCGAAGTGGGGCTCGTGGCGGAATGGCAGACGCGCATGCTTGAGGGGCATGTGCCCGCAAGGGCGTGCTGGTTCGACTCCAGTCGGGCCCACTCAGATAGCTATAAAAGAAGGCGTTGCAAAAAATTATTTGCAACGCCTTCTTTCATGATTGAATTGTATGTGGCTGCTAGAATCCGTATCTAGCTCTTTCCAAGAAGAGGAACAGGCAGCCAAGCATCATCGCAAGCGTTGCGATCATGAGCAGGACTGTGTAGATCGAAGTACCGGGCTTCTTGATGATCACGCCGCGAGGGGCAGCTTCCATGACATCAATCGGACCCTCATCCATGCCCGAATCTTCTAAAGGGGCATCACCGAAAGCGTTGTCGTCCAACGGGGCATCATCCAAGTTTGAGTCGAGTTGCGACACGATCGTTCTCCTGAATGGGGCCTTGTTGGTAACGGACATCGACGCGGCCAACGGCGCGGTCAGGTGAAGTCTTAAGGATTTCAACACGGCCCTTGTATTTGGTACCGTTGAATACTTCAACCGTTTGACCAACGCGGATACCGTCGTCAGAACCAATGCTGATTTCGACTAGCTGAACGCCATCTTTACGTTGCGTCCGACTGACAACACCATTAACTCGTGGAACAATATCATCGACCGACGTTGCGGGATTGAGATTATTTGAGCGTAGCAAGCTAGCCATACGGCTGTTATCGCCAACCAAGGAGCGGGTCATTTCCTGAGCAACTTCCAAATCGTTGCGGATCGACTGGAGATCTTCGGTCGCTTCGAGTGCAGCGGTAAATGCTAGGTCACGACCCTTTTGATTGTCACGAACTTCGTCGCGCAGTCCGAGAACTTCTTCAGTGAGAGCGTCGTTTTGCTTTTGGGTAAAGTCAACCGACGATATGGCAATCCGCTCGCGGTTGCGTAGTTCGTCTAGTTGAGTTTGAGCGGAAGAGTTGATTCGCTCGAGTCTTTCTCGTTCAGCTTCTAGTTTTTGAACTTGTTGCAGAGCTGATTCACGCTCAGCAACGAGACTCTCTTTGTCTCGGTTGTAATTACTTTGTTCGGTTCGGAGCCGCGCTTGAGCATCACTTAGTTGCTTCTGAGCGGTCTCGTACTTGCTCTTCCAATCTTTGTGAGTCGAATAAACGGCAAGTGCAAGTGTCATGAAGACAATGCTCATCACCGTTAGTGCGACGACAAATATTTTGCCAATGAAGTTCATCGAATTAGTAACCCTAAGCTGTCGGGAACAGCAAGCAAGAGAACAGGTAGGACGGTGTCAGCGCTTACTGACAAGTTCCGTTATGGCTCGATACAACGATAGAACACCCTCGTTGGTCGAGTTGCCTCGTCCCTAAAGTATAGTCAGGGCAGGAAAAGTCTGTCAATTTGCGGGGTTTAAGTAAAATTCGAGGTTCTTAAGCCCTCTGCCCGCTCAGCCCGGCTAATCGGGATAGCCTGCAAACCAAGGCACGATCATGCGGATTATTCCGCCCCTACAGCCGTATTGCGAGCAAGAAGCTCAATCCTCGCCGCTATCCTGGAAAGCAACCACAGCCACCTCCGCAAGGTCCCTCACCAGGTTCAGGGCCAGATTGGGGGTCAATACAAGGTGTTGCGGGCACACTGAGGAGCTTCATTAGCTTGGTGCTTCCGCAGTTTGGACAGCTGATTTTCTCCGCCGAACTGCGTACCAAGAGTTCGATCTGTTGATCGCAATCTCGACAAAGGTACTCATAGAGAGGCATGCGTCAGTCTTCCCAGCGATTGGCAGGGCGTTGCAAGATTTCGTTTAGAATAATCGCATCCCGCATTCCTGACGGAGAGGAAAGCATTTCACGAAGATTTTGGGCCGAAAGGGTGATTGGTGATCGGCTTGTCCTATCACCCATGTTGGAAGCTGAATCGATTGGTTTATCAAGATTGCCAAGTTGATGGTCAAATTTTTTGTGCAGCCGGGCGTCAATGCGATCGTCTGCTTGGGCAATCGTCTCACCCAAGTGCGAAGTTCTTTCGGCAAAACGCTTGTCAGATGTGTTTTGGTTTCCAGGCTTGGAGCCGATCCTTGGCTTTTCGTTTTTGACGACAGGACGCGGTTTTGGAGACTCCGCCGATTTCTGACGTTTTGGTTGCTTGCGTGGTTTTGGTTTTTGACGAGGGGGTTCTTCGAAAGGGTCGATAGGACCCGCTGGAACGGAAACGGGGGCTGCTACGACTTCCGCCTCGTCTGCCATTTGTTTGGCAACAGCAGGTTTCTCTTCGGCTGCTCGGATTTCTTCCAGAAAATCGTCGATTGACTTTGGCTCTCCTGGCTCGACGTCTTCCTCAATGATCTCACCATCTTCCCCGATACGAACGCGACGGGCTGGCTGCTCAGGGTCTTCCAGAGCTTCTTCGTCCGAGGAGAAGACCTGCTTTAGAACCCAAAACAAAACGACCAACAGCGGTCCAATCGCTTCGAGAAAGTCGGCCAGTGGTAATACCACTAAGGGCATGTGTGTGTCCGTTTTGGTTAGGAAGCAGGGATGTTTGATTTACGACGATCATTACCAGCGATTGATTCACGCATTTGGGTATCTGCTTGAATGTTTTGCAGTTTGTAGTAGTCCAAAATCCCAAGTTTTCCCGTATTAAATGCTTCAGCCATGGCACGTGGAACCTCGGCTTCTGCCTCAACCAGACCAGCACGCATTTCTTCGATCTTTGCGAAGTTTTCCTGCTCTTGGGAAATTGCCATTGCTCGGCGGCCTTCTGCTTGGGCGCGAGCGACGCGTGTATCAGCTTCAGCTTGGTCAGCTTGAAGACGTGCTCCAATGTTGTCGCCAACATCAATATCGGCAATATCAATCGAAACAATTTCAAATGCCGTTTGCGAATCGAGACGACTGGCTAGTACGGTCTTCGAAATCAGATCGGGATTCTCAAGCACATCCGCATGCGTTTTAGCAGAACCGATGGCGCTCACAATACCTTGTCCAACACGAGCCGTGATCGTTTCTTCGGTAGCACCACCAATCAATTGCTTGAGGTTTGTCCGAACCGTAACACGCGCTTTGACACGTAGCTGAATACCGTCTTTAGCAAAAGCGTCGAGGCTGGGTCGTTTACTGGTTTTTGCGGGACAATCGATTACGCGGGGGTAAACGCTCGTTTGAACGGCTTCAAGGATGTTTCGTCCGGCAAGGTCGATCGCGGTTGCACGCTTGAAGTCGAGTTCAAGAATCTTCGCCTTACGGGCAGCGATCATCGAGCGAATCACCAACGGTACGTTACCACCTGCCATGTAGTGGGCTTCTAGCGCTCGAGTTGTGACCCCTTCTTCGTCGGTCAGGCCTGCCTTAACGGCCATGATTTTGCTGCGAACAATTACCGTGGGATTGACCTTCCGGAAGGTCATACGGAGCAAATCAAAGATACCAATACCGGCACCAGTCGTGACGGACTGAATCCAAAGTCGAGCAAATCGAGCAGCGAATGCGATGAAGGCAATGATTGCCAAGAGCGCGATAATCAGTACCACGATGGAGAAGGTGGTACTGTCGAAAATTCCGCCAAGTAGAAGATGGTTTATCACAATTGTCTCTTTTGTTGGAAGCCATAGGGCTTAATACGAAAGAACGCGACGGCGAACTTACTTCTTTTTTAGGCAGAACACAAACGTTGAACAAGCTTCACCCACCATAAACTCGCTCAGTTAAAGGCTTTCTTGCCGAGAATCTTCCCTCGATAGGCCGAATTTTCAGGCATTCTTGTCCGTTTCAAAGTCGCCAGTTTCAAAATCTAAGCCATCAAGGCCAAGCTCCTCAGCAGGGCGGGCGAGTCGGTCTTCAGCCGTAGTGGAAGGATCAGGGCGTTCTTCCGTACCTGCGCGTCGGACAACGACTCGGTTTGAACTTACCTCAATCACTTTCACGTATTCACCGGGGTCGATTGCTTGTCCTTTGGTAATGCAGTCGATGAGTTGTCCGTCGATTTCGACAGCACCTGAGGGAAGGAGCTTTGAACGAGCTACTCCAACTCGGCCAACAAGAGCCTGTCGAGGATCATTGGGGGCAACTTCCTCTTCCGTCGGAGCTTGTCCGACAAGGATTTTTCCCATGGGAGTATGGGGCAGTATCTGGAGTCCCGCGTAAATGGCGATGGGGGCGAGAATGACTTCCGCTGCGGCAAATCCTAATCCGCCGACGATACCGCCATAGTTGTAAGCAAAGTAAATCGCGCTGATGAAAGAGCAACCTGCAAGCATCCCAATAAGACCGCCAGATGGGAAGAAGACTTCAGCCATTAAGAGAAGGGTCCCCAAGGCAGCCAAAATGATTGCTATCGAAAACTCATCAAGCAGATTCATTAGTTGCCTCTTAGCTAAGTAATTCTTGAAACACTTAAGTTCTTACGGATTTGACAACGACTCGGTTTGCTTGGGCTGAAACCACAAGGACTTCAACTCCCCGATCGATTGCCTCACCACCTGTAATCACATCAACAATCTCGCCCGCAATTTCGGCTCGACCGGATGGCATGAGTGGCGTCGTTGTAAGACCCGATTGTCCCACTAAATGTTCATAATGGGCAAGGGTTTCACGGTTTGCCTGTTCGATTCGGTCGGCTTCGTCTTGAACCTGGGTCATATGCCGAAACAGCGAGGTATTAGGCAAATACTGTCGAAGCACGATTCCTATTACCATGAAGGTTAACCCTGAGCCAATTATCATGGCGAGTGAATCTCGAAGCTCGCCCATTTGAGCTTCCGTTTTTGGAAGAATAAATGTTTGGCTAGCTAAGATGAGTGAACCCACAATCAGTAGCCCACCACCTAGCCCAAAGATACCAAAGCCAGGCAAAACCAAAAGTTCAATCATTAGGAAAATAAATCCTAGGACAAACAACATCGCTTCTAGCCAGTCAGCAGTCCCATCCAAATACTTGCTCCAGAAGAAGAGCGTGAAGGCAATGGCTGCTATGAACCCGCCAAAGCCCAAGCCGGGAGTGGTGACTTCGATATACAGTCCCACGAGCCCAATTACCAGCAAGAGGGCAGCAAAGCCTGGTGATGCTAACGCTGCTACGAACTCGAGTGCCCAATTTGGTTTGGCGGTGCGCGGCGTCGATTCAAAGCCGTAGAGTGCTGCTAAATCATCAAATTGAGAAACCGTTTGGTCACTGATTTGAAATTCAGCAGCTACTTCCTCTGATAAATTCAAGGGATCGCCAGCGGCGGCTAGAGAGCTTTCTTCTTGCCATTGCCGAGGGTCATCTTGGTTAGCAAGTTCGGCTTCGGTGAAAATTTGGAGTTCACCCGTTTCGCGATTGCGATACTGGCTAATCTCTAAATCGGCATCGGCCGTAGCCGCCAAGAGCGACCAAGTTCGGGTCGTACTAGGTGCAAGATCATCGCGGATGGTTTGAACGAGAGCATCTAGCTCATCGCGCTCTTCGCGGAGCCGCTCTTCTAACCTATTGTTAAGCGGTTTTTCATCATCTAATCGTCTACCTTTTTCTTCAGGATCTTCCTCCGCATCTTTTTCTGCATCGGGTTCTTCGTCATTAGGTTTGACATCAAACTCAAATTTGCCAATCTTCTCGCTAGTTAGTGGATCGTTCCCTTTCAGTTTTGCTCCTTCTTGAAGGACCAATTCATGACACGAAAGAGCTACGAGCGCTGCAGGCCCTTCGGCTAGTCTTGGCACATACGCAACCGTATGGGCTTCCTGACGATTCAGTTCTGCCAAGGTCTTCGAAAGCCGTAAAGCGGTTTGCCAATCACCGCCATTGCTATCGATGCGAATGCCAAACCAATTGGTTCCATTTTCTTTGATCTCAGTTCCTATGATCGTTTCAATTCGTCGCCCCAGGTTGCTTGTGAGTGGGCCCTCCAGATCGATCATGACTGGGCGCCATGATTCACGCGAAGCAAGATCTTCTTCCAAGCTTTCAAGGGAGGTGCCAATAACACGTGCCAGAGCCTTTCGGTCTCCTGCCAAGTAGCGAGCAAAACCTATCTCGCGAGCTTCACGCCCAGTGAATTCCGCTAACTCACCCTGAGGAGTGAGCAAGGTTTCTTCGACAATCGATTCAGTATCACGGGCTTCGACGAGATCATTAGTTAGTAGGTAATCGATTCCCGACTCGGTTTCGATCTGCGTAAGAGTTTCGTTTCTGTCGACCATAGCAATCGCGACAGAAGTCGGCGCCGTCCGACGGGCTTGGCTGATTTGTTCGTAACCGGCTCGTATTAGTGGTTCAATCGGCGTGTTGCTTGATTCGTCCTTGCTTGCCATGCCGATTCGGGCTTCTGGTGCCATGGCGATTTCTTCACAAGCCAGCGCAAGAAGCACTGCGTGTCCGTCAATCGATTTTGGCAGATAGGCAATCGTTTTGATCGACGAAAGTCTTTGGCTCGTTAAGAATCTAGCAAGCCGAATGGATCGTTCAAACTCGGTTGCTTCGCCTGAGTCGCTAGGGACGAATTCAATGACAAGAGTTGGCCGTTGATTGCCTTCAAGAGAGGTTGCTGCAAGTTGATCAACAACGCGCTGAATCTGTCCTTGATAGAGACGATCGTCATTGCCAGTTAAGGGTAGACGTAGTCGGATTAACCGTATTGTTGGAGCACTCGGCTTATCTTTATCAACCGTGGAAGAATCGTTGTTCGCTTTTGAATTCGGTTCATCTGAAACATTCGCGCAGAGCGTAGCTGGCGAGAGTGCCAAAAGTAGCACAGCAAGGAGTTTGCAAGTCAACGATGAATAAATAGTTGGCATATCAACTTTCTGCTCGGAAGGTTCTTCCAAAGAACCCAATCTGATTATACGCGGGGGCTACAGACCGGCCTAGTGAAACTCAGCCATCGCTTCCTATAACAGGTTTTTGCGATAAATTGGCTACTCAACCAATTACTACTTGAATGATTTGAGCGCATGCGAAAGAGATTCGTTCCAGCATGGAGAAACTTGTTCAGAATCCCGAAATAATGGGGAATTACTTGAAACAAATTATGAGCGGTGGCCTTAATGAACAAGTTCAGATCTTATCGCACGAGTCGACATTCTGAGCTGATTTGAAGGTGCATTCTGCCGGTACCGTCAACCAGATAGTTGTTTCCGTAGCTACCACGCGACTCAAGCATGCCGATGGGGCCACTTAAATCAGCAAAGACGACCTGACTCGTAGCTGAATCAATGGCGACCTTGCCGTCCAAGTAAAGTCGCATCTGAGACGATCCGTTGCCGGCTGCTTCAATGCTTGCTTTGAAATTGGCGACTGGTCCTTGGCCAGTCGTTTCGATTGAGAGTAGCGTGAGTGTGAATGTTTCTACTTCGCCTAGTTTTTTCTCCAATCCAAATGCTTTTTGAGCAATCTCGTTGGGTAAGGTCAACGTGTCGCCGATGCTTACTTGCTTGCCGACTAGAAAGTTGGCAATTGGGTTGGGTTTACCAAGGGTTTCCATAGCTCGTGCCACGACACGATATTCTTGGATAGGTGGAATTTCTCCTGACTCGGTTAAGATCGTTAACTTGTCATTATCAACTTTGCATCGGTAAGTTTTTCCAACAACCGGGTCATTTGCTTTTTGTGATTGATAATGCTCAGAAGATTCTAAGAAATGAGCGTCTGCTTCGATTACTTGGTCACCTTCCTTAGCTCGGACGGTGACAATTCGTTGCTGATGACGTCCAGATTTACGTTGCTCTTCTTCGAGGATTTCTTGTGCTTGTCGTTTGCGAATCTTCAGGTCACTTTCGACACTCAAAGTTTGTTCGAGCTGATCGCCTAGCTGACTAACACGATTTGAAAACGTCACGCTCTTGGGTGAGTCTTGAGCCTTCAAGTTATTCGTTGCGGCCAAGAGTCCTAAAACGAATATGCCTAAATAAAGTCGTACTGCTAAGGCTCTCGATTTCATCACACACTTCCATACTGGCGATGGTTATTCTGAAAAATGAAGCTAGGAGAATCGCAGGACTAAGAGATTAACGCAAGTGAATTTAGGCTATTTGGAGGCATGCTGATTAGCTAGCATCCTATGCATCTTCGCTATCTTCTTGAGAGTTTCCTGTGGAGAGCTGCATCGATGTTTCGTGCCAATCAAGCCGAACTTGCTCGATTCTCTGCAGCATCATCTCGGGGTCGATCCTCTGGCGCTGCCGAACGCGGTCACTGTCAACCTCTTCTTCGATAGCATGAATCCAATCGGGAAGATCAAGGCCTGCACCAGTAGGGGTTTCCATCAACTCAGAGATTTCTTCGCGCAGGATTGCAAAGTGAATGTCTGCTTCTTCGCTTTCGGAATTCATGGACGGCTGCACGTGCGAGCGAATTCGGTCGATGATGAGAGGCCGAACAAAACGTTCGGAGATCCGTTCGCAAACGGCAGATATTTTTACACCATATTTATTTATCAATTCTTGAAGTGATCGCAATTGAGCATCGGCGGCTTCGGCGGTTCGCTCTGCCACCGCACGACGCCACAGCTCAGCCGCTGCTGGGCGGTCGCTATTAATGAGGATGCGATGAGCCAAGTAAACCGGTTTAAGATTCCAAGAGACGCGGTCGTACCCATTTCTTAGTCGAAGAAAATCAATCAAGGTGTAAAGTAATTCGCCATGATCAGACTGCGTGGTTGTCGTGTTGTAGTCTCGATACTCACGATAATTTTCGACGACCGATTCAATGGCAAATGAGAGCAATCGAATCGCATCTTCACGCGTGATTGGTCCATCAAGTTCTTTGATCAATCGTGGTGACTCGTCGTTTTCTTCTAGCTTTTGATTATCCAGCCAAACGTCAACACCTTGGTGCATGATTGCACGTAGGTTACTAAGCGTCAAAAAGCGTTGGGTGAAGATATCTCCGCCGTAACGATCAATGAAGCGAATAAACTTTTCCCATTCGCTATCGCTTGAGAGGCGTTCCACGATGCTCAATCGGACCGTACGGCTGTGCATTAGCCACCGTTCGAGTTCACGTTCGGTGAGGTCCTGAAGTGACTGAACAAGTAATCCATCAGGCTGACGTTCCGCTGGCAAATCATTGATTGGCGAGTTTTTGACGTCACTTGTTCCCCAATTACTTGCTGAGGCGACCAAACAGCGAACAATTGCCTCATAACCAGTCTCAAACAAACGGTCATACTCAGTAACTGCTCCGCGACCAACAGAATGCTTGATTTCCATCTGCTGCGCGACTGCCATGAGTTCCGAAGTTTCGGCGATCATGCCGAGCCGGGGAAGCCAAGTGAATAGGTCTTTTAGTAAGCAGTGCAGAGCACGCACACGAGCAATCTTTCTCGGGTCTCCGCCATTGCTAATCGGAACGTAGAGCAACTCTTCAGCGAGGAGCGACTCTTTGAGTTTCGGAAGATATTCTAAGACCCCGTCACGATCAGCACGAAGAATGGCACGAAGAACCCCGACGGCTGCTCCACTGGCTTTGGGAACCTGTGATCCTTCCTCTTCGCTTTTCGCTTCTTCAAGTTCATAAGCACCAACAACGGCTCGCATGATTCGGCGTGCATCGGCAACTTCCACGCTTGTTTCGATGATTCCTTCAAGGATCGCATCTTTTACCGATCGAATACGATCAAATTCAACGAGTGAATCGTGATCTCCGCCAGGTGGGTTCAGGCGGTGTTGGTAAACCGATTCGAGAAGCTGACTTAATTCAACACTTCGCTGCAAGGCGGCTTTAAGCCAAGCTTCAATTTTTTCACGTCGGTCTAGATTCGATTGTTTTGGAATGCCCCAAGTGATCGAGGCATGCTTCCACAGCTTTGCAACGGTCTTCAAGAAAGAGAGTCGCGATTCGAGCCGCTGTGCCTCTTCTTCTAATTCAACCCGAGTTTCGTCGCTAGTAGGTTCGTAATACGGAGCATCGACGCCATCATCCGTTGAATCGATGTAGGTTACTTCGTCATAGGCGGCGCCGTAGAGACCTAATTCATCTTCGTCCTCGACGTCATATTCCTCAGCAGGATCTTCCTCGACATCTTCACCATAAAGTTCTTCCTCTTCGAAGAACTCTTCTTCCGTTAGGTTTCCGTCTAGAAGATCATCCAGGGGATCTTCATCGATGAAAAGATCACCTAATTCAAATTGTGGTGCATCCCAGTAGTGTTCAGCGTTTGCCTCCAGGTGATCAAAAAACTTGGCAACAAGTTCCCATCGATTTTCACCGGAATCAACTTCAAGTGATTCAACGGTCAGCAGCCATCTTTCGGCAAGTGTATGGAACGAGGCTTCTCCATCTTCGAGCGCAGTTATCTCTGCCTGGCAGAGCCAACGCATCAGTAGTGCCATCGAGGCGGCGTAGTCTTGCTTTTCCAAAAGAGCTTCGATAACCAATTGAAACGCCTTGGGGGAATCAAATTGATCAACGAACATGCCCCAGAACGCGATATCTCCTGAAGCTGCTCCGGCTTTATGCCATGCGTTGAGTGCCCCAGCGACCAAATTCGTGGAGACTTCAACTTCCTTGGCAACAAGTCGACGAATGCCAGATACCATGGGCGTGGCAAATTGATCCCACCACGTGGAGAGCCTTTCGAGCGATTCAGAGAAAATTGCTTCGTAATGCTCGTCGTCAATCGCGGCTGCTTCGGTCCACGCCCGGGAGCATAACGCAAGTATTTGCTCAACGATCTGGATTAGATCGTCGACTCGATAGTCTCTGACCGAATTTTCAATCGAAGGAAAGAGGCTGAAATTGCCACCAAAACCCACTACGTTCCAAGGATCGACAAAAGCCCCGCAGCCGATTCCTCGTTTAAGCAAAGACTCAATTTCTGGTAATGTCGCAGCGGTTTTTTCTAGATCAGCTTGGTCAAGTGCTTGATGACCTGCTGTAAGCCGACAGTAAATTTCACATTGCATTCGCGCCGAGGCGACACGGACTTCGCTTGCTTGTTCTAGTGCTGCTTCTGGTCGGCCCATGCGAGCGAAAAGTCTTGCGAGTTGAACTTTCTGCAGTTGGATGGCACGCCGACGCGAAATCTCGTGATTCAAATGCTGGCGTGCGCCGGCAAATGGTTGCCTTAAAACTCGAGATTCTTCACGTAATCGCTCGGCATGAGGACCTTGCGCCCTTTCGATCAGGTCTTGATAGAAACGATCTCGATAGGCGGCAATGTGAGGAAGTAGTGTGGAAAGTGTTTCTTCGCTGCTATGCGAATTAGGCCCCGAGCCACTGATGCCTGACGCCATGAGGATTGTCCCCGCCAGAACAGCTGATGCTTCGTAAAGAAGCTCGGCGCGTGGAATAGTATCCTTGTCATTTGGCTCAAACTCTTTAAAACGCTCCATCAGTGCGGAAAGCACAACTGGTTGAAGAACAAATCGACGATAAAAACCTTTTGGATCAATCCGATTAGGATCCCATTGGCCAAAGTGATGGTTTGGACGCTTGTGAACCGGATGATCAAAATCGTATGCCCTTGGATCTACCGAAATTTCTTCGACATGATCTGGGTCAAAGGAGGCAGCGCGAAGCAAGTCAGATTCAGTTTCGCGAAGGATCTCAAGAGTTTGGCTAATGAGTTCTTGATAAATGCCAGGTGCTACACCGGTATCTTCAATGTACAACGGAATAGGTCTGACCCATTCGTTTCGGTAGGGCTCGATCTTTTGATCAGTCTCTAAGACCGCGATCGGACGATAGCCGATGTAATCATCAAATCGATCTCGAATCGTATCGAGACTGTCTAGTTCGTTGTCACTGTTCAGGACTGTTTCAAAGACTCGACCGAGAAAGTATGGCTGCCAAAGTAAATGCTCGGGGCAGCTCCACAGTATGTCTTGATGAAAGTTGTGGTAAGCCTGACGGAAATCAAGCGTTTTGGAAAGCACGCCAATCGCTTGCTTGGCATCGGAAAAGGCTCCTTCGCTTCCAGCGAGCTGATCGAGACGACTTTGTAAAGAGGATAAGATGGTATCGACGGTTAGATCTCGACCCTCAGGTTTAGTGGCCGAGTCAGCTTGCGTGGTTTGAGAATCCTTTGAAGAGGTCTCAAATAGATCAGCAAGCGATCTCAAAAAATTGCCGTCGCTGGCTCCGGAAGAAAAATTTAGATAGCCGAGCACCTCCCGTTGTAGCTGCAATAGCTGGGGGTCATCATTGCTCGGGGAGTCTGGCATTCTGCGTCACAAGGCTCGATAAGGTTGCCTATCTCGTGGTCCTATAACGTTTAACGTTGCGAGCCACCTGTTCTGCTACCAATGTAAAAGTATGCTGCGAGATGGTCTAGCGGTCGGAGAACTGCTAGTACCAAAACAATCGATACAAAAGGGGGAAAGATCAGCCCTCAGAAGCGTGCAGACTAGACCATGGGCGATTATGATGAGAGGGCTGACCTAGGATGCTTGCCTTCCGGGGTAGGACCTTGTTTTTTGAGGTTCTACCACTCGAATTAACCTGAAACACAATTTAAAGATGACATTCATCAAATCGACTGCCATTGGTTTTTTCTCATTGACCTTGTGCTTAGTAACAATTGCTGAGTCGAGAGGAGATTTAATTCCAGAAATTCAAGTTCGTCAGGCGGGCCTGACTCGCAATTGGTTTACCCAAGTTCAGATGAACGCGGCACGTCAGCATGTAACGGGTGCTCGCCTTGATGGCAAAATGCTATTTGTTCTAACCAGTGGCGGGCGGGTTCAATCATTCGATGCCGAAACAGGGAAAACACTTTGGACTGGCCGAGTTGGAGAACCCGGCCAACCTTGTTATGGACCGGCA
>SPJK01043771.1_pt1 | contig 37412 bp, 34 predicted proteins | sample 3741771 | NCBI WGS metagenome assembly SPJK01 (sample SAMN10925997, study PRJNA522277) | cold seep metagenome | isolation source: Elba SIP-enriched marine methane seep metagenome, extraction at timepoint T2 | place: Italy: coast of Elba, Mediterranean Sea
CCGGCGCGACGTACCGGTACCGCACACGCGTTGTTGTGAACAATCCCCTCTTCCGCAAGCAGGCCGACATCGACCCCGATGATCCGGATCAGCAGGCACTCGCACGCGACCCGTTCGCACGTGGCGATTGGTCCGATTGGTCCGAGCCAGTTGTTGCAGGGGATCGCGAGTACTTCTTCGTCACATCCGCATCCGAAGGCGACATGGGCAGCACCGCCCCCGCGAAGACCACTATCGAGATGTACAAGGTCTACTACGGGTACTACCGCAAATCGACCCTGAATGTCTCGCCGGGCGATCTGCTGGCCACGGAACTGCGGATCTCAGGCGATCTGCTCTCTTTCGATACGGAAGTCCTGACCGCTGAAGAGGCTGCTGACGCAATCGCGGCTCGCAATGATGAGGAGACCCCATCCGATCTCCCCGCGGGGATCTCGGAACTCCCATCCAGATTGAGCATCCAACTCGGCGCATTCGTCCTCGATGTCTATCCAGGGCAGGAGATGACCGAAGGAGGGCTCGGTCGTGAATCCACCAACATCATTCAGGTTGTCCTCCGCGATCGTGACGGGAACATCATCGTCCGTTCTGAACAAACGGACGAGTCATCCCTCGCCTATGCCCAAGCTTCATCATCCGCTGTAGAGGCATCGGATTCAGAACTTCGAGCGCCTGGGACGCAGCCGGCAAAATCTCCAGCTGCAGAGCTGTTCGAGCCCACCGAACCCTGATGATTCATGAATCGCACGACAAAGGCCCCGTAAGAAGGGGCCTTTTTTCATGGAATCGTGGAATGATGAGGGCTCGATTGAGGCATGATTCAATATGGGTGGCGCATCGCGTGCGGATCGTCGTAAAGAATTGTGACAGAAGAGCCTGAATTGTGCCGCAATTGTTCATCAAGCAATTTGACGAGCGATTTGTGCGGCCTATCATCCCCCCGCCTCTCAACGGAGGCCAAACCGATCTGAACCGGCTGGACTGGGAAAGATCAGCTTCTCTGACAAGTGGATGACGACGAGCGGAACTCAGATCGCTCAACTTCAAAGGAGGTTGAGATCGAGGCTGAGTTCGGCAAATACTAACTGAGTAATCTCAAAATGCGTCGAAATGGTGCCCGTGAATCATCACCTTTGCCTGGTGGTGTGGAAGCGGGTTGGTCGTCCTAGCCGGCAGGTTAGGGAGGTCATTGGCACGCTGAGTTGATGAATCGATTTCGGTCGGCATCAGGTCGGTGTGATCAAGCCAGTAAGGGCATACGGTGGATGACTTGGCGTCAAGAGGCGATGAAAGACGTTGGAACCTGCGAAAAGCTACAGGGAGCTGGTAACCGAGCTGTGATCTGTAGATGTCTGAATGGGGCAACCCACCCGCAAGGGTATCGTGCACTGAATGCATAGGTGTACGAGGCGAACCCAGGGAACTGAAACATCTAAGTACCTGGAGGAAAGGAAAGCAACATGCGACTCCGTAAGTAGCGGCGAGCGAAAGCGGATAGATGTGAACTCTGTGAACACGTTGGAATGCGTGACCAAAGACGGTGAAAGTCCGGTAGCGGAATGTAGCATCATAGCTCTAGAGTAGGCTCGGGCTCGTGGAACCCGGGTTGAATATGGGAGGTCCACCTTCCAAGGCTAAGTACTCCTTGACGACCGATAGCGAAGAAGTAAAGTGATTGAAAGTTTAAAAGTACCCCTATTAGGGGGGTGAAATAGACCTGAAACCGTGTGCCTACAAGCGGTCGGAGCCCTACGGGGTGACGGCGTGCTTTTTGCATAATGAGCCCGCGAGTTAGTCTCAGTGGCGAGCTTAAGGCCTAACGGGCCGGAGGCGGAGCGAAAGCGAGTCTGAATAGGGCGTTGAGTCGCTGGGGCTAGACACGAAACCCGTGTGATCTACCCATGGCCAGGGTGAAGGTGGGGTAAAACCTGCTGGAGGCCCGAACCCGTCATCGTTGAAAAGATGTGGGATGAGCTGTGGGGAGGGGTCAAAGTCCAATCAAACCGGGAGATAGCTTGTTCTCACCGAAATAACTTTAGGGTTAGCCTCAAGAAGCAACTGTTGGGGGTAGAGCTACTGGATGCGTGGTGGGCCCGTCTAGGGTACCCCATGCAACCAAACTCCGAATACCAACAGCCAAGTCTTGGGAGATAGACTGCGAGTGAAAATATCCGTAGTCAAAAGGAGAATAATCCAGATCGCCGGCTAAGGTCCCCAAATCATGCTTAGTTCTTAAGGAGGTCAGACTGCCGTGACAACCAGGATGTTGGCTTAGAAGCAGCCATCATTTAAAGAGTGCGTAATAGCTCACTGGTCGAGGAGTTTGGCGCCGATAATGATCGGGAATAAGCATGATACCGAAGCCGCGGACTTCGTAAGAAGTGGTAGGTGAGCGTTCCATTCAGCTGTGAAGGTCTTCTGAAAAGGATGCTGGAGCGTATGGAAGTGAATATGCGGGCTTGAGTAACGATAAACAGGGTGAGAATCCCTGTCGCCGTAAGTCTAAGGTTTCCTGGGGAAGGTAAATCCGCCCAGGGTTAGCCGGGTCCTAAGGCGAGGCCGAAAGGCGTAGTCGATGGATAGCAGGTTAATATTCCTGCGCACCTGTTGAGATCAAAGCATAGTGCGGATTTCCAAGCTCTTCTGGACTGCTAGTTGTCCAGGCCTTCGGGCCGTTGAAGGGGGAGGGAGTTCCTAGAAAAGCTATGTGGGCAATACAGGTCCCGTACTAAAACTGACACGGGTAGACGAGGCGAATAGCCTCAGGCGCTCGAGAGAATGGTTGTGAAGGAATTAGGCAAAATCACTCCGTAAGTTCGCGAGAAGGAGGCCCTTCGGGGCGCAGAGAAAAGGCCCTGGCAACTGTTTATCAAAAACACAGCACTGTGCTAACTCGCAAGAGGATGTATACAGTGTGACGCTTGCCCAATGCCCGAATGTCACGGAAGCAGGTTAGCTTCGGCGAAGCTTGCAACTTAAGCACGGGTCAATGGCGGCCGTAACTATGACGGTCCTAAGGTAGCGAAGTTCCTTGTCGGGTAAGTTCCGACGCGCATGAATAGCGTAATGACTGGGGCACTGTCTCCACAACCAACTCGGTGAAATAGTAGTGGCGGTGAAGATGCCGCCTACCCGCAGCAAGACGGAAAGACCCCGTGAACCTTTACTGCAGGCTCATATTGGTCATGAGCACATGATGTGCAGGATAAGTGGGAGGCTTTGAAGCTGACGTTCAGGCGTTGGTGGAGCCGTTGTTGAGATACCACTCTTCTTGAGTTTGTGGCCTAACCCTGATTCCCGTGAAGCCGGGCAGGGGACAGTGTGTGTCGGGTAGTTTGACTGGGGCGGTCTCCTCCTAAAGAGTAACGGAGGAGCGCAAAGGTTGGCTCAGCACGGATGGAAACCGTGTTTCAGAGTGTAAGAGCACAAGCCAGCTTTACTGCGAGTCCGACAGGACGAGCAGTCTCGAAAGAGGGCTCTAGTGATCCTGCGATCGCGTGTGGAAGCGTCGTAGCTCATCGGATAAAAGGTACTCCGGGGATAACAGGCTTATCGCTCCCGAGCGTCCATAGCGGCGGAGCGGTTTGGCACCTCGATGTCGGCTCATCGCATCCTGGGGCTGAAGGCGGTCCCAAGGGTTAGGCTGTTCGCCTATTAAAGCGGTACGCGAGCTGGGTTCAGACCGGCGTGAGCCAGGTCGGTCCCTATCTGTTGTGGGCGTTGCAAACTTGAGAGGAGTCAACTTTAGTACGAGAGGATTAGGTTGGACTGACCCCTGGTGATCCTGTTGGGCTGCTAAGCCCATCGCAGGGTAGCTACGTCGGGCAGGGATAACAGCTGAAAGCATCTAAGCAGGAAGCCCCCCTCAAGATCAGGTTTGCTTGTCTTGTACGTGAGACCCCTGGGAGACTACCAGGTTGATAGGCCGCAGGTGTAAGGGTTGAGAAGCCCTCAGCTGAGCGGTACTAACGGTCGAAGGTTTGGTCACTCCGACCCGATGCCGAAAAAGCATTCGGATACGAAGTGAGTCAACATCATTTCTACGCACTGAGATTAATCAGTTTGCCGGGTACGCATCAAGCGTATCTCCGCTCGTCGCATCCGTCAGAGTCATGTCGGCCTGAGAAATCAGACCAATCATGATTGTTGGTGACCATAATACTGGGGTCACACCTGTTCCCATCTCGAACACAGCAGTTAAGCCCAGTATGCCGATGATACTGTTCAGCGGGAAAGTAGGTTATCGCCAACTCTTCAGCCCCTTAAGGTAAACCTTGAGGGGCTGTTTTCATTTTTGCATTTCTGCACCCTCCTCCACGATCAACACTTCCTTCCCGTACAATGGGAAAGATACCCAAGGAGGGCAAAGTCATGCCAACAACCCAAAGAACATTCAAACTCTACGATGAGGGAGCTGATGATCTCCTCAATGCGGACTCGTTCCCCGATCGCGTATCGCTGCTCAAATCAGATCACGGCGCACCACTCTCCGGATCGCGCATCCGTGTGATGTGGGGGCAGGACCTACTCGCGGATGTGCTCGATGGCCGATACCGCGCCGTCATTTGTGGGGTCAACGATTCCGACAACTCCCACGGCGTCATCGCACAGATCTGCTCGCTCCTCACCACATCACAATGGTCCGCGAGCTCCGTCACGAGTTACGCGAAGATGTTCCAGGAATCGCTCCAGGTGCACGCCGCGAACGATCGAGAACCCTACATCCTCAAGTACGATCTCGATTCGGTCCTGATCCTTGCGATGCTCCGCCCGCACGGCCGAGATTTCTTTACCGTCGGCGATATGGCACGCGGGTTTCGCACAATTACCAAGATGCTCCAAGGCCGCGCTGATCGCCGCCCGGTGTGCTCTGTGTCATTCCTGGGCGCGACGAGTAATAAGCTCGTGTCCGATGATTCGGATCAGACGGAGCCGAGTTTCGAAACGGTTCTCCGCACGATGCATGACGCCGGATACCGCGGAGACGTCTACCCATCACCCCTGATGTGGAACTACGCTAACACCGGCGTGTTTCCGAGCTACCCCTATCCCAAGGGTGTGGATCGCATGCGTGCGGGCTCGAGCTGATCATGCGGAAACGGCACAAGCAGGTATTTCTTTGGGTGTTCTTGGGGATTGTTGCGCTCGCGATGCTCGCCGCGTTGATCGCGATCATTCTCCCCGATAAGTACATCAGCGATGAACTCATCGGCACCATCGTGGTTGTGGGGCTTTACTCATTGGGCGGGATGATCATCGTCGCGATTTCACGCGACATGAAATGGACCACCCGTTTGGCACTGAGCTCCATGGGCACATCTATGTCCGCGTTCATCTTCCTGATCTGGTTCGAGCAGTACTTCCGAGGCCAGGCAGAGGAGCGAATCTTCAACATCGCCTCAATCAGTCTCGTTCTCGGGTTCACGTTCACGCACCGCCTACTCATCGTTCCGTTCCAGACCCATCTGTACTGGGGCAGAATCTGCAAACGCGTCGCGCTGACTTCTGCATCGATATCCGCGATCCTGATCATCTTCGGCTTACTCAACAACGGGTTCTATTCCTGGGACGACACCATTGAACGATTGATCGCGATCGCCCTCGTCTTCGCAGCGGGCACGAGTCTGGGAGCAGGTGCGATCGCAATCTTCGCGCCTCGCCCCGGAGAGGACGAGCCGGATGTGATCGCTCAATCATTGAAGGTCAACCTGACCTGCCCCGTGTGCGATGATCCGATCCAGGCGATGTCCAACACCGCTGGGCATTGCGGGCGATGCAAACTACAGATCGAGATCCGCACGAGCGAACTGCGTTGCGTGTGCGGGTATCTCCTCCATCAGGTAGAACTCGACGTCTGCCCGGAATGCGGCAAGCCCATCGACGCGGGGGACTCCTGGAACCCCCATCCTACCTGACTCAACGCGTCCAGCGCTGCGCGATGGGCATCCGACGACCCGCACCAAACGCCTTGCTCGTCACACGCAACCCGACGGCCATCTGCTGACGCTTGTACTCGTTGCGATCGATCAACGAACAGAACCGACGCACGACGCTCGCGTCAATCCCCGTCTCCTCGATGATCCGCGACGCGCTCTGGTGCAGCTCGATGTGCCGATGCACGATCTGATCGAGGATCTCGTACTCCGGGAGCGAATCCGAGTCGAGCTGATCCGGCGCGAGCTCCGCACTCGGAGGCTTCTCGATCGTGCTCACCGGGATCGGCGCTCGACCAAATCCGAGCGACGCGAAGTGCTCGTTGATGTATCGGCACACACTGAAGACCATCATCTTGGGCAGGTCCGCGATCACCGCGAGCCCGCCGTTCATGTCGCCGTAGAGCGTGCAGTACCCAACGGCGATCTCGCTCTTGTTCCCCGTCGTGAGCACCAACGCCCCCGTCCGATTCGAGAGCGCCATCATCATGGTCCCGCGGATCCGCGATTGCAGGTTCTCCTGCGTGAGATCGGGCAGCTGCTGCCCGAGCGTGCGCTGCCCGAGCTCGGAGAACGCAGGGTTCAACACCTCGCTCAATCCCGCGAACCCCGGATCGATCGGCATGCTCACGCACTCGATCCCCAGATTCCGAGCCAGATCAAACGCGTCGGTCTTGCTCCCCTCCGAGCTGAACTTGCCCGGCATCGACGCGCCAACGACCTTGTCCTTCCCCAACGCTCGCACCGCAAGGGTCGCGACGAGCGCCGAATCGATCCCGCCGGACAACCCGATGCATGCCCTCTCGAACCCGCATTTGAACAGGTAATCACGAACACCGAGCGTCAACGCGTCCACGATCATCCGCTCGTCATCCACAGGCGACGCATCGATTGGACCCATCTCATCTGTATCGACAAAGAGCTGCTGCTCTTCGAACGCATTTGCGAGTGCACAGATCCGACCCGCATCATCAACAACACACGACTGACCCGCGAAGATCAGATCATCGTTCGCACCGATTTGGTTCACCGAGACCACCGGGACGCGATGAGTCAGCGCGTGCTTGATCAGGATCTCGCGATGGCGCTGATCCTTGTGCAACGCGTACGGCGACGCGCTGGGCGCGATGATCACCTCCGCGCCAGCATCCGCAAGCAACTGCACCGGGTCGGGCTCGTTCGCGTACCGATCCGCGAACCCCGCGTCGTGCCCCTTCCACAGATCCTCGCAGATCGCCAGCCCAACTTTGGTGCCATTGATATCGAAGACCCGCGTCTGATCGCCTGCGACGAAGTACCGATCCTCATCGAACACGTCGTACGTGGGGAGGAGTCGCTTGTCGTAGTACCCCACGAACGCGTTGTTCTGATACACCACGAGCGAGTTGGCAACGTGCGGGTGCGCGTCGGGGTCGATATCGATCCCCTGCGCATCGACCTCGATGGGCAGCGGGGTCCCGAGCACGATCGCGATGTCCTTCGTGTGCAACTCGCCGATCATCTTGGCTGTCTGGGCACACTCGCGCACGAACCCCTCAACCTGCAGCAGATCCCTCGGCGGGTACCCGCAGATCGCGAGCTCCGAGAACACCACGAGCTCCGCGCCCTGCTTGCGCGCCTCATCGATTGCCCAGACGATCGCGTCCGCGTTGCACGAGAGGTTGCCGACTGTCGGGTTGAGCTGGGCGATCGCGATCTTCATTGCATAATTGTAGGTGTCGGAGCGGGGTTAATCGCCATCGATGCTCTGCTCGATAAGCTCGGTTTCCGCGGGTTGCCCCTCCGGATCCAGGGGCTTGCGGGCCTTAAGCCACGCGATCCCGAACCCGGCGCACCCGAGGTTCACGATCGCCTCGACCGCGGTGACAAAGAGTACCGTCGCCGCGATCGGGACTTGCCCGGACTCTGTCTCACTCAGCGCATTGCTCGAGATCCCGACCAGTTCCGCAATCCCGATCGTGCCCGCCTCGCGCGTGCCGAGCATCCCCGCGGGGGATGCGGCACCGATGATGAAATACGTCGCCCCGAGCAACAACGCGTCCTGCATCGAGATCGGAAGCTCAAGCACCCGGGCTGCGACATAGAACCGCAGCGCAAAGGTGATGATGTCGATCAACCGGAACGCGTTGGCGATCAGGGTCGCGCGTGGGTGCCCGAGCATCTCGAACCCCGAATGGATCCGCGAGAACGCGTCGGAACCGGAGAGTTTTTCGCCGATCCCGATCCGTGAGATTCGTGTGAGCCCGACATCCCCCGCGAGCTGGCGCGAGAGCGCGGACCCAACGATCGTGCACACGAGCACCCCGATGAGCGAGACGACCCACCACACCGCGTTGACTTCCTTCAGCCACACGCTCGTCAGAATCAAAGGGCCGAGCACCGCCGCCATCAGGATCGCCTCCGCGATGATCCATGCGCCGATCGTCAGGACGGGCACCTTGTCGCGCCGGTTGTGGATCACGAACCGCGCCACCACCGAGAGCTTGAAAGGCAGGTACGCGAGAAACGTCGCGATCGCGTTCGTCGCGATCACATCCGTTGCGCGGATCTTGTGCACCGGGTTCAGGACAACCCAGAAAATGATCCCGTTGAACCCAACCGAGAGTGCCGCGAGGATCAGCAACAGCATGAGCTCGCCCGGCGTCGCGTCGGAGAGCTTGGCGAGTTGTTCGCGATTCTCAGGACGCAGCGCCATCCGCACCGCCCACCCGAGCAGCACGATCCCGATCGCGAATCCCACAATCTGCACGATCACCCCGATCGCGCTCCGCGATGACTTGGTGGGGCTCGGGGTGTCGGGGGTGTCGCTCATGGGGTTGGTGTCTCTGTGAGACGGAAGATCGCGCGGATGGGAATCTGGGTGTTGGGATCGCTCCATACCTCTATCGGCGAACCCAGCGAATCGATCCACACGATCAGCTGATCCGAGTCGAGTGATTCGGGCAACCACCCGCTCCGCGCGTACCGATCAATCTCCGAGAACGAGACCACGACCAGATCGATCCCCTCATCACGCAGATACCGGGTCCACGCAACCGGATCGTTCGGGTGTGCATCCATCGCGTCCGCAATCATCCAATCGTCGTAGACCGTGTTGTACCGCACATCGCTGGTGATCGAGATCGGGGTCGCGTCGCCGAGCAAATAGATCGTGTCGTCCTCGCTCGCGATCCGGTTGAGTGCCCCCGTCCAAGGCAAAGGATCGATGTCGTACGAGCCCATCGCGTACCCCGGCCCCAGATCGAAGAGGACAAACGGGTTCCCCCGATTCTGGACCAACGCGTGCCCGATCGACCACATCAGCGCACCGATGCATACGAACTTTGAGATCGCCTCGCGTGCCGGCTGGTTCGCGATCCGCACGATGAGCACCGACCCGAGCACGATCAAGCTCGGCGCGAGCGGGATCAGGAACCGCGATTGAACATGCGTCATCACCGCCCACGCACCGATCGGCACACCCACCACAAGCAACGCCACAAACCCCGCCCGATGCGTCCGCATTACCACGAGCAGACCAACCAACCCGATTAATCCAAGCAAGGGCGTCAGACCCCATTGCCCGTTCGTCAACCCGCGGAAACGCGAGACATGATCGACCCCGTCCGCATCGGGGACAACGAGCATCAGGAACCGATCGACGATCGATCCATCGAACGCGTGCGCCGATGCGTAGATCGCGTGCTGCGCCTCGCTCCAGTGCCCATCGCCGAAGAACGCGTGCATCTGCGGGAATACCGGGTTCCCCGTCGCGAGCTCGTTGCGGATCAACCAGGGTGCGATCGTCATCGCACCAACCACCACGCACCCGAGCGTCGCGACGATCCAGTGTTTTCTGGGTGAGCACGCGAGCAGCACGATCCCCACGCTCGGCGCGAGCATGAACAACGCGGTGGGTTTGCACGAGCATGCCCCGCCGACGATAAATCCGCACAGGATCGCGCGTTTCCAGGTCTCGATGTCCGATCGCATCGCGACGATCAGCGCGGACGATCCAAGCAGGACCACCGCGATCTCGTTGTATGCGAGGGTCCCGACAACCATCAACCAAGGCGTCCCGAACGCCAGCGCCGTCCCGATCCGACCCGCGAGGTTCGCGTCCGCGTCCGGGAGCACCCGGGTGCAGGTCGTCCGCGCGAGCTCGCCGATACACCCCGCGCTTACGATCAGCATGAACGCACTCAACAACTGGGCGCTGATCATCGCCCGCCCGTTGCCCGCGTGCATCCCCTCGCCCATCATCAGCGCGATGTGCGCGTACGCCGATTCGATGTAACTCGGGAGGTACGAGTACACATTGTGATCACTCGGCCACACCCGACCCTGCTCAATCCACTCACGCGGGAGTTGCAGGTGGTAACTCAGCGCATCGAACCCGCCGTACTCCGAACCCCATAGCACGCCCGGCGGGTTGCACGCCATTACCAGCGCCAACATCCCGCCGCACACGATCGCGATATGGATCGGCGAAACACGATCGATGGGCGATGCAGAGCGGAGTTCTTTGATGATTGGGAAGAACAGCACAACCCCGATCCCCGTGATCACCCACGCGCTCACGCTCGTCAAAAAACCGAGCATCCCCATCAGATGCGTTATCGAGAGTAAAGCCGTCATACCGAACCCGAGCTCGATGCTCCATCGCCCCAGACCCGCCGGCACCCATCGTCGGATCAAACGCCCGTACCCTGCGCCCGCGATCAGGTAGAGCGCCGGCGCCCACCCCGCGAGGATCAGGGTCTCAACGAGGGTGATCACCCGTGCGACCCAAGGCCCGCCCTCGCCTCGCATCAAGACGATCGCAGGGAACAAGATCGCCACCGCGATCATGATGATCATCGCCTGCGATCGTGATCGGGACTGGATTGTGGACGCGCCTTGCTCCATCGCACCCATTGTACGATCGCCCAACCGGGCCCGGGCGCGATCGAAACCCTAGAATAACCCATGCCACTCGAACCCATCAAGACCAACGCGGATTCCCACGCACCCCTCGACATTATCGAGCCCCTGTGCGCTGTGTTCCGCCGAGCGCTGAAAGAAGAAGGGCTCAAGTACACTCCCGAGCGGGCGATGATCCTCGACACGATCATCGCGTTCGATGGGTTGTTCGAAGCCGACCAGCTCCTCGACGCGCTCAAGGACAAGGGGCATTCAGTTTCCAAGGCCACCGTCTACCGCACGCTCAAGCTCCTCGAGTCCTGCAACATCATCCAGCAGGTCCTCTTCGATCGCGAACAATCGCATTACCAGCTCACCGTGGGCAACACGGGCAACACCCTGATCATCAATATCGATACGGGAGACGTCGAGACCCTCGAAGTGCCCGAACTCATCGAACTCCGCGACAAGATTTGTGCAGCCAAGGGTCTCAAAGCCCAAGGGCACAAGTTGCAGATCTTCGTCAGCGCCGTCGGCGGGTAACCAAAGCACCCAACCCAATCAACGCAAGAGAACCCGCGGGCGCGGGAATGACCACCGCAGCCTCGCCTGAGACATCGTTGTACCCCCATCGGACTGGCAGGATCGTCAGTTCCACGTTCGTCTCCGTGATCTGGTACCCGACCTCGAACTCCGCGAACCCGTAATGCAAACCCCCGTCACGCTCGAACTCCACCCCGATCGTGAAGAACTCATCGACCGTGAACACGCCGGGCGATCCGGTGAGGGTGTTATACCCGTGGATCAACCGCCACCCGTCGATGAAGTTCGCGTCCGCACCGACCGCGTCACCATCCGAAAAGTCTTGAGGCCCGAAGAACGTTGCCCCATCCGGTAACTCAGGTACAGGGATCAACACTGATTCAGTGGATTCAACTGTGCGCGTGACAGATCCGGTTCCCAACCAGATGAACTCGCCCCCGAGATCGTTGAGATGCATGAAGAAAATCGAACCGACCGGCGTCTCGCCGAGCTCGGGTTGCTCGTACGCGCCGCGGGTGATGTCGAGGGATTGCCCGATGATCGTGTTCCCGAAGTTCGGGTCATAAAACCGCATGTCCTCGATCGCGTTGTTGTTCTCAAAGTACACCATGTCCGCGTGCAAAGCGCACGCGAGGATCGAGATCGTGCCTGCTGCGAGGATCGGGTGCGTCTTCATCTGGGATCTCCTGTGTGAGGTTGCCCTACGGGTTCGAGCATACCCGATTTCGGACGCATCCAACCACGACGAATCCCACGAATCACGTCTTACCGGATCGCAACCCGCATGTTTTTTGCGTTCCCAGCGTCATGGATCGCAACAATTGCACCATATGGCACAGCATCGCTCGCGCCGATCCGCAAGATCAACCCTTCACTAAGTGTCGGATCCATCCCCTGAATCCGTGTGATCGCGTCGTCCAGATCGAGAACATTCGCCCCCAACCCGCGCGCCATGACCAGATCGCGCTCGACGAACAACTCCACATCAACCATCGGGGTGGGCAGATCAAACCCGCTCGATGCGTTCGATTCGTCCTGCTGTTCCGGGAGATCCGCGGCGAGGAACCACTCCTGCCCAACGATCGTCGTCGCAGCCATAAAAAAAATCAGGATGACCAACACCACATCCACCATCGGGGTCATGTTGGGACCGAATCGCCCCTTGTTCCCAAAGATGTTCCGCTGCTTAAGTGGGCGCGAACGAGTTGCTGATCCGGCATCACTCATGGACGCTGCTCCGTCACAAGCTCAACCTTCCCAACACCCATATCGCGAAGCACATTGAACACCGGGCGCACGAACCGGTGGGGGGTGTCCCTGTCCGCACGCACCCGCACTGGCGTGCCCGGCGATCGCGCGAGCATCCCCGACACCTGCGCTTCCAAACGATCGAGCTCGATCGGGTCGCCGTTGAGTGAGCGGGTCCCGTCGATCGTGATTGCGATGACGATCGGATCGGTCCGTTGGGTTTCTTCGATCCCCGTGGCACTCGACGGGAGCGCGATCCGTGCGCGTCGATCCGTTGCGAGCTGACCCACGAGCAGGTAGAACACGATGAGCACCATGACCACATCGATCATCGGCGTCACGTTCACCCGCGACGATGTCCCCTCGTCATTCATGATGGAACGACGGCGCATCATCCCGCGTCCGACTCCTCTGGGATCATGTCCACGAGTTCACCCGCCTGCGCCATCGCGCTGTTGCAGTGCTTCTCCACGAGCGAGCGGAAGATCCCATAGATCAACAGGCACGGGATCGCGAGCACCAACCCGAGCATCGTGTGGAACAGCGCCTTGGAAATGCCCAGCGACAGATCCGTAGGCCCCGCCGCCCCGCCCGCCTGCCCGAGGCGCACGAACGCGATGATCATCCCCCACACCGTCCCCGCGAGCCCAACCAAAGGCCCGAGTTCCCCGATGATCCGCAGCAGATCCAACGGTCGGCTCCACCTCGCGCATGCGTTGGACGCCGCGATCTCCGCCGCGTCACGCATCGCGTCGCGCCCCTTCGTCCTTGCGTCGTACGCGGCCTTGCACGCGATGGAGACAATCGCCGTCCGATCCGACAACCCCTTCTCGAACCCGCCCATGTTCTTCTGGATCAGGTTCGAACGCAGGTTCTGATAGATCGAGTCCGGCGCGATCACGGACTGTCGCGCGTCCATGATGACCCGCGCGATCAGGGTCACCGCGACGAGCGACCCGAGGATCAGCGCGATCGTAAAGACATCGAAGGAATCGACAAAGAGCGACCACGCGTTCGTCGCGCCGGTGCTATCCGTTGTTTGTGCGAGCGTCAGTGCATGCATACCCACAGGGTATCACGCAAACCCGGGTCGTGTTACTCGCCCTGCTCGAGATCCGCCTGCTCGATCGGGCGCGAGATCTTGTGCTCCTCGTTGAACCAAGCGTTCAGGTCCGCCATCCGCGCTTGCTCGGACGCGAAAGGCCAGGTCAATGATTCGCCGGAAACCGCACGCCCCGTCACCGGGCAGGTCGTATCCGGGCGCGGGCGGATCGCATCGAACCCCGCACGATCGACCCAATGATCCGGGATCGAGAACCGGAACCGTCGGCTTGTCTCATCCACGTGGTCGATCGCGATCCGGAGCGCATCCTCGGGGATCGCGTCGTCGATCCGCTCCGCCCACTCGATAAGCACGATCGCGTCGCCGTAGATGATCCGATCCCACCCGAGCGCGTCGAGCTCGGACTCGTCACCCAATCGGTAACAGTCCATGTGCGCCAAGGTCGGATGATCCGATCCCTCGTCGCCGTAGATATTCATGATCACGAAGGTGGGGGAGGAGACAGCCTCTTCCGCGATCCCGTAGTTCTGCGCGAGCAGACGCACAAACGTCGTCTTCCCCGCGCCCATCTCCCCCTCCAGACGCACGACATCACCCCGGCGCAGGACCGCTGCGAGATCGTCCGCGATCACGCGGGTGTGTTCAAGACTCGGGGCATTTCGGGTCAGTTCGATGGGCATGCCCTATTCTTCGCACGCCGAACGAAAACTTCCGTATTTACCAAAGCATCCGCGTGCGGATCGATTCATCGATCGCGTCAATCCGACCCGCGAGGGTGTCCGCGTTGCTTGGGTCCGCATCGAGCACGAGGTACCCGATCTCCTGATTCGTCTGCAGATACTGGGCGCTGATGTTGATCCCCAGTTCGCTCGCCGCTTCGTGGATCTTCCCAAGAACGCCAGGCACATTGCGATGGAAGTTCAGGATCCGGTGCGGACGCTTGTCCCCTTCGACGAGGTGGCGCTGCTGATCAGGCAGGTCGACTTCGGGGACATTCACCGAACCCGTTGTCGTCCCCATATTGATGAAGCGCAACAGTTTGCCCGCCGCATCCAAACTGATCGCTTCCTGCGCCTCAATCGTCGATCCCCCGACATGAGGCGTCAGGATCACATTGCTCAACCCCTGCAAAGGGCATGAAAATGCCTCGCCGTTCTTCGCGGGCTCGTCCGGGAAGACATCCAGCGCCGCGCCCGCGATCGCGCCCGACTCGATCGCGCCCTTGAGCGATTCGAGATCCACGACACTCCCGCGTGCGTTGTTGATCAGGTACGCGCCCTTCTTCATCATCCCAAGCTCGCGTGCTCCGATCAGTCCTCGCGTCATTTCTGTATCCGGAACATGCAGCGTCACCACATCGCTCTCGCTCAACACCTGCTCGAGCGTATTCGCTGTCGCCGCGTTCCCGAGTGGGAGCTTGTTGATCGCATCGAAGAACAGCACTCGCATTACCATTGCTTCCGCAAGGATCGAGACCTGCGATCCGATGTGCCCGTACCCGATGATCCCGAGGGTCTTGCCACGAACTTCGTGCGCGCCCGAGGCGCTTTTGAGCCATTGCCCCTGGTGCGCCGCGTGACTCCGCGCCGTGAGTTGTCGATGCAGCGCGATGATCTCCGAGATCGTGAGCTCCGCAACGGATCGCGTGTTGCTGAAAGGCGAGTTGAACACCGCAATCCCACGCTCCGCCGCCGCGTCCAGATCCACCTGGTTCGTCCCGGCGCAGAAACACCCGACCGCGAGCAATCGCTCGCATGATTCGATAATCTCGCGCGTGATCTGGGTCTTGGATCGAACACCGACGATGTGCGCACGCCGGATCGCATCAATGAGCGCATCGCCTTCGAGTGCGCCCTTGTGCGTTGTCACGTTGAACCCCTCGTCCGCAAGCAGGCGCGTGCCCGACTCGTGCGTTCCCTCGAGGAGCACGATCTCGATCTGTGATTTTGGGAAGGAGGTCTTCATCTGCGTCTGCGTTGCGGTATCACTCATCGGGGTTCACCAAAGGGGTGTCAGTGTCTACGGGGTCCGGAGCATCGATGTTCACCATGCCTATCGCGATCAGTCCGCCGAGCACCGCCGCGAGCACCAAACGGTAGTACCCAAACAGCGCGAGTCCGTGCTTGTTGAGGAACGCGACGAGCCATTTCACCGCGAACGCTGCGGAGATCGTCGCGACAATCAACCCGATCACGATCGGGGTCCACCCGAGCAGCTCGAACATGTTGGGTGTGCCCGCGTCGGACGATTCCTTGAGGTTCTTCGCAAGCGAGTACACGCACGCCCCCCCGAGCGTGGGCAGCCCGAGCAGGAAACTGAACTCCGCAGCCTGCTTGGGTTTCAAACCCACCATCACCCCGCCGACGATCGTCATCATCGATCGGCTCGTCCCAGGCACCATCGCGACGCACTGCATCAACCCGATGAACAACGCCTTGCCCATGCTCAACTCGATCAGGTCGTTCTCCGGATCATCGTCCGAGTCCACCTTGCGGAACTTCATCCGATCGATCACGATCATAAAGATCCCACCCAGCGCCAGCGCCGAGATCACGGATGGGGTATTGAACAACTTTTCCTCGATGATGTCGTTGAACAACACGCCGAGCACCGCTGCGGGAAGGAACGCCACGATGATGTTCATCGCGAGCTTGAGCCCAGCGGGGTCCTTGCCGAGCAACCCCTTGCACATCTGCACCACGCGTGGGAAGTACAACCCGAGCACCGCGAGGATCGCGCCGCCCTGGATTACGATGTTAAAAGTATCGACTGCTTCCTTCTGTGCTGCAGATTCACCCAACCCGAGCAGGTCCGCCGCAATGATCAGGTGGCCCGTGGAGGACACGGGCAGATACTCCGTGATCCCCTCGACCAAACCGAGGACGACGGCTTGTACAATGTTCATCGATCCTGTGTCGATCATGCGTTCCTCACCCAAGTGCGAAAGTGGCTGCCTACCCCATGTCCATCGGCTCAATGATTGAGATCACTGACCCATCAGACCCGAGAATCGGGGTCTTTCTCAATCAAAAAGACGCGTGGCTCAAAGCCGCCCACAACCCCGACGCCTCGGGCGACGACCCGGATCAGGGGTTCTTCATTGCCGAGGGAGTCCTCGTCGTCGAGCACCTGCTCGAATCCCGATTCCCGACCGAATCGATCTTCGTCAGCCATTCCCGCGTGCCCGGCGTCGAAGACCTGCTCAATCGCGTCCCCAATACCGTCCCGATCTACGTCGCCGAGCAATCCGTTATGGACGAGATCGTGGGATTCCCGATCCATCGTGGGCTCCTCGCGTGCGGGCGACGTATTCCCAACCCCGACCCGATCGAGATCGCCAAGAACTCTCGGGCGCTCGTGATTCTTGAAGATCTGAGCAACCACGACAACGTTGGGTCTGTGTTCCGCTCAGCCGCGGCACTCGGAGGCGAGGGGGTTTCCGTCATCCTCAGCGCCCGATGCTGCGACCCGCTCTATCGCAAATCCCTCCGTGTCTCGATGGGTCACGCATTACGCGTCCCATACGCGATCGTGGATGATCTCTCCGCCTATTTCGACCAGATCCGAGCGCTGGGGTATACCTCGATCGCGCTCACCCCAGATCCGGGTGCAGAAGCGCTGGATGTGGGTCTGCATCGCTCAATCGAGCGCCCCGCGCTCTGTTTCGGAGCCGAAGGCCCGGGTCTTACCGGACGCACGATGAACGCAGCCGATCGTCGAGTGCGGATTCCGATGGGATTGGGTGTGGATTCATTGAATATTTCCGTCGCAGCCGCCGTTACTCTTCATGCGTGCCTCGAACCACGATAAGTTCGGGTGCACCCATTCCATTGATCGACCCTTGAGGGGAAGCCGTCGGCCGGGCGATGACAGGCCACTCGAAAAGGAGCAACCCCATGAGTTTCATCTCCATCCTCATCGCCAGTGCAGGCATGACCCTCGCGTGCGCCGGACCCGGTGATGCTGCGTGTCCACTCTGTGCGGATAAGGACAAGGCCCCCAAGATCGAGGCGCAAGCGTACGAAACCGCCAACTGGCCGAGCCACAACCCTGAACGCAACCTCTACTCCGACAACTTCCAAGGCAAGACCATGCCCATCGCGCTCGGGAAGGAAACCGTCCTCTCCCAAGACATGTCCCTCGAAGACACCAAGGGCAAAGTCATGATCGTCGATTTCTGGGCAACATGGTGTGGCCCGTGTGTCGCAGCGGTGCCCAAGCTCGCGGATCTGCAGGAAAAGCACGAGGATGATCTCGTCGTTGTCGGCGTCTCCGGACTCAACGACGGACAGAACGCCGTCGAATCGTTCCTCAAGAAGAAGAACGAGCCATTCGTTCAGCTCTACGACCCCGAGATGAAGGTCTTTAACGAGTTCAACTCGACCGGGATCCCCCTCGTGCTCGTCGTCTCAACGGACGGCGTGATCCGTTGGATGGGCAACCCGCACGACCGCGCCTTCAAGTCCGCCGTCGAAAAGGTCATCAAGGCGGACCCGATGATCCAAGCGAAGGGGTAATGAGGCCTCAGATCTGTTTCTTCACCCGCTTTCGAGCGGGTTTTTTGATATGTTGACCAAACCTGATGCGGAACTTCAGGGGTTCATGTTAGTATACACATGTGATATTCATCACCAAACTGATTGCAGACACAACCCACGGAGGAAACGGATGTTGCGCCAAACTCGCACACGAACAATCGCACTGACCTCGATGCTCGTCCTGACCGGCACCGCGCTGGGCATGGGCGCGCTGCTCGCACCCGGGATCCAACGCGAAGGTTCCGCGACGCATGTCGCCCAGATGCGCGCGATGGAATGTCAGCCATTCGATGCGTCTCTCTTCGATGGGCTCGACAACTGGACATTGGGTGACGAGCTCAACGCGTCAAGCATCGAAGGCAACGTCGTCCTCATCGCACTCGTCGATGCATCCAACCCTAAGACCTGGCTCACGATGTCCACGCTCGCTCGTTACGAGCGTCAGAACGCCGACGACGGGCTCGTCGTCCTCGCGGTCCACTCAAATCTCGGATGGGACGCGATCCAGGAGAAGGTTGACGAGGGGCGTGTAAAAGTACAGGTTGCACAAGACCCAAGCAACGCGTTCGCGAACGCGCTCGGTTCGGATGATGCGCCCGATCTGTATCTCATCGATCGCGCCGGACAACTCCGGTACGCGGATCTTGAGAGCAAATCACTCAAGCGTGCGGTTGGTCAACTGCTCAGCGAGTCCCCACAAGACGCGATCACCAACGCAAAGCTCCAAGCTGAGGGCAAGGAAGTCGTCGCATCCACTGAAACCAATTCCGATGCGCCCGCAGGCAAAGTTGATATCCCACCCGCAGCGTACCGGAGTGCAAACTGGCCGGCGCACAACACGGGCCGACTCAGCGCCAACGACTTCCAGGGCAGAGAACTCCCCGCAAAGCTCGGCAACGAGGAATGGCTGAGCGAGAAGAAAGACCTTGAGGGCAAGGTCCTCGTGCTCGACTTCTGGGCAACATGGTGCGGCCCGTGCCGCAAGGCGTCACCCAAGCTTGAAGAAATCCAACGCGAACTCGAAGGCAAGGTCGAAGTCCTCGCGATCGGTGGCGCCTCCGATGACGAGTCCGCACACAAGAAATACGTCATCAAGAGTCCCAAGGCCTACTCCAACCTCTACGACAAGCGCGACACGATCAACGACGCGCTCGACGTCAAGGGCATCCCGCACACCGTCGTCATGTCAACCGATGGCGTCATCCGTTGGCAGGGCAACCCCCTCCAATCCAACTTCAAGGAGATCGTCGAACAGGTCGTCAGCGCCGACCCGATGTTCGATGCACGCTGGACGTCGACCGATGCGGGTTCAACAACCACCAACACCAGCGCGGACATGCCTTCGATGGAGGAGTACGCCGCTGCGGATTGGCCCGCGTACAACAAGGGCAACCTCTACGCGAAGGACAACCAGGGCAAGCAGCTCCCCGTCGCGCTGGGCAACGAGAAATGGCTGACCCAGGAAGTCGATACCGAGGGCAAGATCATCATGCTCGACTTCTGGGCAACATGGTGCGGCCCATGCCGGAAGTTCTCCCCAACTGCCAACAAGCTCCAGGTCAAGCACAAGGACAAGCTCGCCGTCCTCGCGATCTCGGGGCAGCGCGATCCGGAGCAGACCGTCCAGTCCTACATCGATAAGAACAGCGTCGCGTACTCGCACCTCTACGATGGAAAACAATCCGTCTACAACTCGCTGCAGATCTCAGGGATACCGCACGTCGTGCTCCTCTCAACCGACGGCGTCATCCGTTGGCAGGGGTTCCCGATGGACCCAAGCTTCGAGAAAGCACTCGAACAGATCCTCGAAGCCGATCCGCTTGTGAATAAGGACTGATGGATGCAATTGGGGTGTGAATAATCCCCCATGCCCGATCCCATCCAACCAGAGCACGAAGACACCCGCGATGGCAACTTTGCCAACGCGGGTGTTCGTTTAGAACGACCACGATTGAACATCGTCCTCGTGGAACCCGAGATCCCCAACAACACGGGGAACATCGGGCGCACGTGCGTCACGACAGGGTGCCGATTGCACCTGGTGCACCCGCTCGCGTTCGACATCGATGAGAAGGCCTGCCGTCGCGCCGGGTTGGACTATTGGCCCCGCCTTGATCTCGTCGAGCACGACAACGCGGACGCGTACCTCGAAGCGCACCCGCCGAGCGATGCGCCCCCTTCGCGATCCTGGTTCCTCACATCGCACGCGACGCGATCGATCTTCGATGCGCCCATCGGGGTGGGGGATCACCTTGTCTTTGGACGCGAGACCAAGGGGTTGTCGCACGATGTGCTCCAACGCGTCCCCGAGTCCCAGCGGATCAGTGTCCCCATGGTTCCCAACGAGCGATCCCTGAACCTTTCCACGTGTGTCGCCGTGTGTGCCTACGCAGCGATTCGGAATATGTACGGGTCGGGAGAGGCGTGGATCGACGATCAAGGCCGACTCAGGCACCCTGAGTAAGGGTGATCTTTGCGCACTTGTGATGGAATCTTGCGGATTTTTGAACCCACGCACGAACTGCAAACGTGGTGTGCTCGTATGTTGGGTGTTGACAGACTCTCTCTCTCTTGGATCGGCACTGAAGAGGTGCCGGGCCAACAAGTGTGACCCGGATTCTCTCCTCTCTCCAGAACAGTGTGCCACTTCACGGTGGTGCACTGTTTTCTTTTTCTCGATCCCTGTTTCGTACTCTGCGCCGATGCACCTTCACGTATCGAGTGATAGGATGAGACCATGACCCGAACCAACGCGAATAACCCTGTGCCCGTCCTCTGCATCGCGCTCTGTGCGAGCGCCGTGTTGCTCGTGGGGTGTCAGAAGACCGCGCTGCGCCCGGACGACAACCGCAGTCAGTTCGATCGGTACGATCAATCGCGTTCGCAACGCGCGCAGCCGTTCCTCGAAGACGAGTACGGCAGACGCACACCGAATCTCAAAGACCGACTCCTCGTGCGCGAGGAGTGATCGTCCGATTAGTTTCCGTTTCGCGCATCATTGATCCGTCTGTTCGGGATATGCAAGTTACATTGTGGGGTGACGAGCTGCTTGCGCTGCTCATTCCACAATTTGCGCGAGAATGTGCAAGAAAAACACCCTCCTGTTCCGAATGGTATTGATACTCTTAGGGAGTACATTTTCTTTCCCTGTTCTCACGAGACGAGTGTTGCCGCATCAATCGATGACATCCCGGCCTGCACGAGCCATGCGCACCAAGGTTGTTTGGGGTGTGTTGGGTATCGGCATGACACTTGGAATCGGGTTGCTGTCCGCTTTGGATTCCGGCAACGCCTCACGCACTGGCGGGCGTTCGCTCGCACCCCTCATGGGGATTGAGCGTGCTGTTGGAATGGAATCGATCTTCCTGACCTCGACCCCGATCGAAGATACCCGTTGGGATTCGATCGTGATCGTCCACTCAGGGCAACCCGCCGGGTCGCCCGCGGATATCGCGCAGGAACATAAGTCCCTCGGGTACGACGGGCTCGGGTTCCACTTCGTCATCGGTAACGGTAAGCGCATGGGTGACGGCGAGATCCACGTCGGGTACCGCTGGTTGGATCAGCAATCCGGCGCCGACCTTTCCGGGGTCGATTCGGGGTTCAACTCGAGCACCGCGATCGAGATTTGCCTCGTAGGAGACGGCGATCGCCGCCCGTTCTCCGATGAGCAACTCTACCGACTCGCCCAACTGGTCGATGCGATCAGCGACGAACTCGGGATCTCCCAAGATTCGATCCATCTCCACAAAGACCTGGCGGGGACGACGTCTCCCGGGCAGTTCTTCCCGAGCTCGCAGTTCAACGAGCTGCTCGCTTCGATGGATTAATCCACCAGTTTTCACATCACGAATCCACTTGCAAGACCCCCGGCACGCATCCGGGGACGCGTTGTGTGCGTATGATGGGGTACCGAACACATGATGGGCGACCCAACTCTCGCCGGGGCGTCCGAAGTTCTTAAGTGTTCGGGTCTCGTCCTCGGACTCTCGAAAACATAAAGACTCTGTAAGCATCGACTCGGCATGTGCTCACAGAGGGGATACCATCTTTGCCGATAACCGCGTTTCTGGTCCTTTGGGCTGGAATTGGGCGGGGAAAAAGCCGAATAACGACACCTCAGGGTGTCATCTCACCCTGCCCCACGCATTGTGCCTGACGATGGGCACAATCGGAAGGTAGTTCCGGGGAACGCGAGAGTATTGCACACATGACGACAGAGCCCGTAGCAGTCTGGAAGAAGGGCGATACCGTTGAGGGGTATCGGGTGATCTCCGAGATCGGTCGCGGTGCCGCGTCCGTCATCTATCTTGTGCAAGACCCAAAGACCAAACAGATCTGGGCGCTCAAGCACGTGGTCAAGAATAACCCCAAAGAACAACGCTTCCTCGATCAGACGGAAACGGAATACAAGATCGCATCCCAACTCGATCACGATTCCATCCGCAAGATCCCCCGAATCATCAAGAAGGGCACGCTGCTCAAAACCAATGAGCTCTATCTCGTCATGGAACTCGTCGACGGCGTGTCCCTCCATGAAGAACAGCCCGACGATCTCGCGACCCTCGTCGATATCTTCCAGCAGACCGCGGACGCGCTGGCGCAGATGCACGATCGTGGATTCGTCCACGCGGACATGAAGCCGCACAACGTCATCGTGGGTGTTGATCTCGAAGACAACCACACCGCCAAGCTCATCGACCTGGGGCAGTCTTGCAAAACCGGGACGATTAAGAAGCGCATCCAGGGTACCCCGGACTACATTGCTCCCGAGCAGGTCCACCGGCGTGAGATCACGCCCAAGACAGACATCTACAACTTCGGCGCCACGATGTACTGGGTCCTCACGGGCAAGAACATCCCGACCGCGATGGGGCACCAGAAGGACTCGCTCATGGGTTCGTTGGATGATTCTCTCATCGAGAAAGCAACGCCCGTCACCGAAATTAACCCGCTCGTCCCCGATCGTCTCAATGACATCATCATGGAATGCGTCGAGGTCGATATCGATCGTCGCCCAGAATCCATGCACGCGGTCGCGGACAAGCTCGACATGATCCTCGGGATGCTCCGCGCCGAATCGATGACCCAGGCGGAATAACCCCCATTCACTCTGCCCAGATCTGACCCTGCCCGCACGATCGGGCCGATATGCATTGAGTCATGTGGACCCTCGATCTCAACGATCACGATGAAGTCATCGACACCCTCCGCGCGGGTGCCAAAGCAATGCGCGAAGCCTCGTGCCGACGCGGATCCATCGACTTCATCGAATCGCCAGGGCACCTCATCGCGACGGGCGACACACACGATCACCCCAAGAACTTCAAAGCCGTTCTGAGCGCCGCAGGTCTCGACGGCGAGTTCGGTGCAGAAGAAAAGCACCTCACCCTCCACGAGATCATCCACGGCGAACTCCCCGAGCAACCCGGGCTCCCCCTCGATACAAGCTATCGCGGGCTCACCCGCGTCGCGGCGCTCAAAGCAGAGTACCCCGAGTTGGTGCACGTCCTGCTCGCGAACCACGAGCTTGCTCAGGCGCTGGGGTCAGGGATCATGAAGAACGGCGTCCCCTGCGTCAAAGCATTCGATGCTGGTGTCGAATCCGTATTCGGCGACAAAGCCGAGTTCGTCTTCGAAGCAATCAAAGAGTTCGTCTTCGCGATGCCCATCGCATTGCGTTGTCGATGCCCACAGGGCGACATCCTCTGCGCCCACTCACTCCCGGGTCCCGCATCGATGGGACGATTCGATTCGTCCATCCTCGATCGCGAACTCACGGAAGACGATTACACACCCCGCGTGGGCTCGGCGCACCTGATGGTGTGGGGGCGCGGGTACGATCACGATCAACTCGAAGACCTCGTCGAGCGGTGGGGCGTGAACCTGTTCATCCTGGGTCACGAGCACGCCGACAACGGGTACTCGATCGTCGAACCCAACGCGATCGTGCTCAACACGGACCACGATCGCGGGGTCTACCTCCCGATCGATCTCGAGCACGAACCCACGATCGAGCAATGCGAACAACAGATCGTGCGTATCAACTGACGCTCGTTAGTTCTCCCTGGGCCGTGGATGGATCGCGCGATCATCACCGTATCCAAACGCTTCGGGATCGAGGAACTTGCCCTGATGATGCTCGGGTTTGTCCTCTTCCACCACGATGCGATGCAGATCCGCGCTGGGGTCTTGTCGAACACCCGTGACTTCCCACGACACGCGCGCGTTGGGCACGCCGCCTGAGATCATGAACTGGTTCGCGGAGATCTCCGATGCGATGTAGAGGTTGGGCATCGGTGCACCCATCGCCGTGAGCTGGTACCGGAAGTCACGATTGAGCGCCTCGAAATACTCCGGGAGTTCGACGACGGCGCTGCCCTCCGCGTCAAGTGTGATCACGCCGTTGTATATGTTCATCATGTCCGGCGATTCCACAAACGAATGCGACAGGTACTTGTTCTCCGGATCGAGTGGGTGGTCGATCTTGAACGAACCCGCAGACTTACTCAGTGTTCCATCGACATGGACGTCTCCCTCGAAGTAGCCTGCAAACCGGTTGTTCCCCAACTCCCCAGGTCCTTGGGTGACACCATAGATACCGTAAGTAAAGTTGCCTGAGTTTCCGCTGTGCGCAGAGCCCAGTACGCCGTACACACGTCTGCTTCCAACCTGAGTTGATCCTTGGGCGACCCCGTTGACACCGATGGATGCATCTATGTTGCTTTCTCGCAATCCTGCGCTCCCAAGAATGCCGATCGCCGCGCCCGCTTGAGCAATGTATTCCGATACACCTTCGACACCGATGTATCCACCCTCGCCTCGTATGCCAACGCCGCGAAACGGTGTTTCGGTATTGGTCGCAAAGACACCGTAATCCTCGGTCGCCAGATATGCTTCAGTGTCTGCACCATGATTCCTCGATTCAAGCGCCTGAGGACCGCTGCTTGTGCTCGCATAGATTCCCGTGTTGACGCTCGACTGACCCCAAACCCCAAAGCCGTTTGGAGAATCACCAAAGACACCTACACTCCCGGGGCTTGTGCCATAGACGCCGTACCCAAACCCCGCATGCGAACCGAACACACCGACCCCATTGAACCCAGTTCCGTTGTTTTCGCCTCGCACACCAGCGGAGAACACACCGGGCGACGAGCTTGTGATTTCGCCGTGAACTGCTCTCGCGTTCGAGTTTGTTGAAGACGTCCGGATACTCAACGAAATCGTGGAGTTGTCGAGTACATCGAAAGGAAACTCAAGTGAGCCTGCAGTATTGGCGCGAACCGCGTTCTGCGCGCGAGGGGTGTCGCGTAATCGGACACGAGGCGATAAAGCTGTACCTTGCACATTGATCGACATCCAGCGCTGATCGTCGTTGAGCAAGCTGCTCGGGAAATCAACTTCAACGGTAAATATGCCGTCGACAACAGCCACATTATTGATCGAGTCGAATGCAAGCGCCAGTCCGCCGACCGGAGTGTCTGTGAGCGTGAAGGTCATGTTGTACAAACCGTTTGCTGGGGCGCCGTTGTCCATGAGCTGCCCTTGGTATGTGAACGGTTCGGCAACTGAGCTTCCAGCGCACAGGCAGAGTGTAACCAACGTGTTCGTGTATGCGTTCATATGCGGATCCCTCTCAGATCTGGTGCGATTCGATTGAAACAAAAGAATATCAGAAACGGGCATTCCTACAAAGAGAATCAGACCCAATGCAACATTTTGATCATGTGCGCGTATCAGAGTCCATGCAGGAACGCGATCGACCCATCTGCCCAAAGTGCGGCTACGACCAGACGGGGGAGATCGCGACCTGGGACACCAAATGCCCTACGAGGGGAATCTGCACCGAGTGCGGACTCGAGTTCAACTGGTCCAACGTCATGCGCCCAGAACTCGGGCAGGTCCCGTGGTACGTCGAGCACGCGAAGGGTGCGCGACGGTTCATCTGGCGCTCAATGCGCACCCCACTCCACCTGATCCTCCCACACCGATTCTGGAAACAACTCGACCCCGCCAAACCCGTCTCAATCGTCCGACTCATACTCTGGCTGATCCTCATGGTGTTCATCGTCCACACCCTCGTCGGTATCCCCAACGGATACAACGCATGGATCCGCTCGAACTGGCAAGGGTTCGACTTCTCACAACATGTTCAGACGTACGGCAACTACGCATACGCCGAAGCAATTTTCGACGGATATTTCTATCCCTATCTCGATGCGTTGCCCCGCCCATGGTCACAACAATCATCGCATAACTGGACACTGGATGTACGACGAGGCTGGCATTTCCGAGTTGGGCATTCCCACTCCCCACACATTGTGAGCGCGGGAATGCTCCTGCTTTGGTCGATCGTGCTGCTCGCGATCCCGCACACCCGCAGACTCGCCAAGCTCCGCGCACGCCATGTCGTGCGTGCGATCATCCTCTCGATCTTCATGATCGCGATGAGTTACGAGCTCACGCACTTGATCCGCACCATGTACGAGCTCAACTGGATTCCCCGCTCGATCTTCCCCGTGCTCGATGGGTTGCCTGTGCTGTGCTGCTGGGTCTGGTTGCTTGTATTCTGGGGATGTGCCGTACATATCGGTTGGCTCATCCGCCCGTCACGATTACTCATCGCACTGGGCACCATCGCCTCCGTCCTCGGCGGCACCACCCTGAGCGTATACATGTTCATCATCATCACATCATGAACCACAACGACCACCAACCCATCTGCCCCAAGTGTGGGTACGACCTCACGGGCGAGATCGCAACTTGGAATAACCAATGCCCATTGCAAGGCGTCTGCTCCGAATGCGGGTACGCGTTCGCGTGGTCCGAACCCTATAGGATCCTCAACGAGTGGGGGAGTGAGGTGGGTTGGTACGCCGAGCATGCGCACTCGATGGGTTCGATGCTCAAACGCACGCCGGGGACAGCGCTCCGCATCGTGTTCCCATCGGTGTTCTTCCGCACAATGAACTTCAGGAGACACGTCTCGATCAAAAAGCTCTGTATCTGGATGATCGCAATGAGTGCGATGCTTTGGGTACTGAGTTCTATCCCCGCGGGGTACGCATGCTCCGTTGAATACTCCTGGGCGACCTTTGCGTGGGAGTTGCCATCGGACGAGCTCGGGTGGATGTACAAGGCACGGGACCTGCTCAATGCACTCTCGTTCCCATATCTTCATTGGTACGACCACGGCGGGCTCGCCATGGAGTTTGGATCCGAAGCCTTGTGGAACGCCTTCCTGATGTCCTACGGCATCGTCCCATTCATCGCGATCTCGTGTTTCTGGACACTCATCGTCTTCGCGATCCCGACGTCCCGTCCACACGCGCTGCGGAACCCTCGTCTGATCATGCGAGGCATCCTCTTGAGCATGGCGCCCGCCGTCCTCTCCATCATCGGCGTCCGCATCCTCACGTCGATGTACGTCTATCGCGGGTGGAGATATCAGGATGAGTGGATTCTCTACACAGAACTGGTGTGGTGGTTCATCTGCCTGTTCTGGCAGCAATGCATCTGGACCGCGTTCGTCCGTTGGGGACTGGGTGTGAAGCCGAGCTGGTACGTCAATCTCCCCGGGTTCGTTGTATCATTGATCTTCGGATTCATCGCGATGCTCTGGTTTATCTTGTGAGTCACCATGCAGGACGAGAATAACCACCAACCCATCTGCCCCAAGTGCGGCTACGACCCTATTGCCTAACTCAATCAACAAGCGCCGGGATGTGAGCCCCGTCTCGGACCGGTCGAGCTGATGTGCCCGGAATGCGGGAAGACCTTCACCCGGCTCTGGGGTTTGCCGCCTCCTGCACCCAACAAGATCCCGCTCATTCCGATGCTGCTGAGTGTCCTCACTTTGGCCGCATTCGGCGTCATCCTGTTCTCTCTGATCGCACTGAACTGGCTCTGAGATTGGTCAGACACGCGTCTACCATTCCCCATGACCACCACCACCCCCTCGATCGACGACGCCATCCTCGCCACCATCGCCGCTTCCGACCCGCAGGTCGCCGACATCGTCCGCGCCGAAGCCGAGCGTCAGGAGACGACGATCGAGCTCATCGCATCCGAGAACCACGCGTCACCCGCCGTCACGATCGCTGCGGGGACATGCATGACGAACAAGTATGCCGAGGGATACCCCGGGCGCCGGTACTACGGCGGGTGCGAGCACCACGACAAGGTCGAGCAGCTCGCACGCGACCGCGCCAAGGAACTCTTCGGGTGCAAGTACGCAAACGTCCAACCACACTCGGGGGCACAAGCAAACACCGCCGCGTTCATGGCCATGATGGAACCGGGCGACACCTTCCTCTCCCTCATCCTCAAGGACGGCGGGCACCTCTCCCACGGGATGCACCTCAACTTCTCCGGGATCTTCTACAACCCCGTCCACTACGCGCTCCACTACGACACCAACCACCCGCACCACGAGCAGATCGATTACGACTCCGTCCGCGCCGCAGCACACGAGCACAAGCCCAAGGTCATCCTCTGCGGGTACAGCGCGTACCCACGCGAGATCGACTTCGCCAAGTTCCGCGAGATCGCCGACGAGGTCGGCGCGATGGTCCTCGCAGACATCTCACACATCTCGGGGTTGGTCGCGGCGGGCGTGCACCCGTCCCCCTTCCCGCACGCGCACGTCGTCACCACCACGACACACAAGTCACTCCGAGGCCCACGCGGCGGTCTGATCATGACCAACGATGAGGAACTCAACAAGCTCCTCAACCGCAACGTCTTCCCAGGCGTGCAGGGCGGCCCATTGATGCACATCATCACCGCCAAAGCCGTCGCATTCGGCGAAGCCCTCCGCCCTGAGTTCAAAGACTACCAGGTTCAGGTTATCAAGAACGCCCAGCAACTCGCAGCGGATCTCACCAACCACGGGTTCCGCATCACCTCAGGCGGCACCGACAACCACCTGATGCTCGTGGACCTCACTGTCAAGGACGACGAGCTCACCGGTAAGGACGCGGAGAAATGGCTCGAGCTCGCGGGTTTGATCACCAACAAGAACGGTATCCCCGATGATCCCCGCTCGCCGATGATCACCTCCGGCATCCGCCTCGGCACGCCCGCAACGACCACCCGCGGGTTCAAGGAACCCGAGATGACCCAGATCGCCGAGTGGATCAACCGCGTGATCGAGTCCAAGGGCGACGAGGGCGCCATCGCCACCGTCCGCACCCAAGTGGGGGACCTGTGCGCCAGGTTCCCCCTGCAACACTGATCGATGTCGAGCAGGTTCCCCGAGTCACCCGATCTCGATCCAGACGCGACCCTCGCGCCGGCCGCGGGCGATGCGCTCACCGATCGTGCATCACTCGAACAGGTCGAACTGTGTGAACCCGTCGGGTTTGTGCGCGATACGTCCATCTCGATGGGGCGCATCACGGGCACATCCTTGTGCGCCTCAACACTCCCCGGCTTGCGAGTCATCGATTCCGAGTTCGCGCGTGCGGACTGTTCCGGCGCAACCTGGATCGACACGCGCTTGATACGATGCGTGTTCGAGTCCTGCAAATGCACCGGGCTCGACACCCGAGGCGGCACCCTCCGCGATGTCCGTTTCAACGCATGCAAGATGCCCGACGCGTTCATGCAGGAATCCACGCTCGATCGTGTCTGGTTCGAGTCCTGCAACCTCAACGGATTGGACCTGTCGGGCTCAACCCTTGATCGCGTCACCATCCGCGAGTGCCACGCACGCAATATGCGCCTGCTCGGCGCACGCATCACCGCGCTCGATCTGCGTGGATCACGCATCGATGGACTCGCGATCGACCCGGGCTCGGTCCGTCACCTCATCATCGACCCGTTGCAAGCCCCCGCCCTCGCCGAATCACTCGGCACGCGGGTCATCGATGCGCACGAAGACCTCTGACCTCCTCCCCCGCACCTGCGGGGGAGGTGTCCCGCCACTGGCGGGACGGAGGGGGCTCAACGTCCGACCCGTTGCCTATCAAGCTCATCAGCTCTCTTTAGTCCAACGATCCGAATGCGATCGAGGACGCTCTGGCAATGGTCATCGACATCTCGTACTGGGAATCGAAGGATGAAGATGCCTTGCCGCTGCATCCAATCGTCTCGTTTCGAATCATGAGCGAGGCGGTCGCCCTGATGTGTTGAGCCATCGACCTCAACGACGAGCCGAGCACCATGACAATAGAAATCGGCGATGTAATCACCGATTGGTGCCTGCTTGCGGAATGCCAGCCCAGACAACTGCTTACGTTTCAGGCAGAGCCAGAGCTTCCGTTCGTGAGGAGTGAGTGCGCGTCGAAGTGTCTTGGCCTTCTCACGTGAGAGGGGTGTTCCTCGGGTCTGGGTGCGGTATGACTTTGGGTCTGTCACTCCAAGAGTCTACCACAAACCCCCTCCGTCTCCGCTGCGCGAATCCACCTCCCCCACTGGTGCGGGGGAGGGGAAAACCGCTCAAGGCTGAGGCAACGTCCGGCTCGTGTACCGCTCGTCGATCTTGATCTTGCCCCAATCGTAATACCCAAACCCGGTCCGCTCGCCATCCGGGATTTTCAGGTACGTCATCGACCCGTCCGCATGGATCCGGAAGATCCGATCGCCGGTCCCGACGTAATCGATCACCGCATCCGGGTCATCGGGCATCGTCTCAGGTTGGGAGTTCCCCATCCCGCCGATCACGATCCCGCCCATCAAAGCGATCGACGAAACCGCGAGCAACCGCCAACGGGCATTGGACTTCGAGAGCTGAGACAAACGATCATCATGGGTGTTGTGTGTATTCATGGCATCAGTATGACCGAGTTCGGTACAAAGTGCTGACACAAATTATGATACGATCACGAAATGAACATCAAAATCATCATGCTGATCGCTCTTTCGATGTGCATGTCGGGTTGCTGGGGATACCAAGCCCCCCGAGGCCCAGCTATAGCGAACGCGGCCCCGAGGCCTGCCCTGATCGGGCACATCGTCTTTGTACAACTTAGTGATCCAACGAAAGTCAATGCGCTGCAGCGCGACGCAGACCTCATGCTCGGAACCATCCCAAGCGTGACTACCTTCGCGTGCGGCCCACACCTTGATACCGGCAGGGCGACCGTCAGCGACGACTACGACATCGCCATCTACCTCGGTTTCGAATCACAAGAGGAACTCGCGGCATATGTTGATCACCCGCAACATGTGCAGTTCGTTGAAAGGTGGAAGCCGCATCTCAAATCACTCCGTGTGTACGACATGATCGATTTGCCCGACGCGCAGACGCAAGTGGGGTATTGCGGTATCGGCGGACGCAAGAAGTTCCTCGGGATCTTCTAATTTACTCAAGCAGTTCGGTCCTCGCCGCTTTCGCTTCACGATGCCCGCGGACCATGTCCCACGAGTAGATCCCGACCGCGACCCAGATAATCGCGAACGCCGCGAACTTCATCGGGGTGAAGTGCTCGCCGAAGAACACGACAGACAACAACAACTGCCCCGTCGGCGCCGAGTACTGCAACAACCCGACCGTGCTCAACGGGAGGAGCTTCACCGCGTTCGTAAAACAGATCAGAGGCACGATCGTCACGATCCCCCCCAAAATCATCAACATCGAGATCCATGCTTTGGTCTCGGGTGCGAAGAAGATCCCATCACCCGTCCGCCCGAGCCAGATCACCAACCCCACACACACCGGCAAGAGCAGCATCATCTCAAACGTCAACCCAACGCTTGGCCCGACCTTCGCCTGCTTCCGTAACAGCCCGTAGGTCCCAAAGCTTGCCGGCAGCAGGATCGACAACCACGGGAACCCCTTCGAGTCCGCGCCGTTGAGTTCCGCGTACCCCATCACGAGCACCGCTGTACACGCGAGAACAATCGAACCCCATTGCACCGGACGCGGGCGTTCCCCAAGGAACAAGAACCCCAGCGCGATCGAGAACAACGGGTTGATGTAGTACCCCAGCGATGCGTGACTCAACCGATCCGTCGAGACCGCGTAGATAAAGAAGAACCAGTTGATCGCGATCAGCACGGTGCTCGGGATCAGCACTTTGAGCGATGCCCATTGCGTCGCGGCCTTCATGAACTCGCCGAGCTTCCGACTCAGCGCGAGCATGAGCAGCAGGATCGGGATCCCAAACAACACCCGCTGCGCCAGGATCTCAAACGGATTGGCATGGTGTACCGAGAGCAGCTTGAAGTAGCTGGGCACGATGAATGCCCACCAGCCGAACGCGCCGGCCGCGTACGCGATCCCTTTGCCCCGATTCGGGTACTGCTCATCGGAGATCGGCGGTGGGGATGCGTCGGACATGAGCGGCAAGTCTAGGTCGATCGGTGAGGATACCTGCAAGATCGCACTTGATCTGGCATAATCAAGTACACGAGTTTGCACGCCACTATTCCATCACAGGGAAATCCCGCATGATCGCATCGCTCGGCCGCGTCCTCACCAAGCTCTTCACCAAAACCGCACCCGACCCCTTCGTCATCGCCGTCGGACTCACCCTCGTTGCTGCGATCCTCGCGCTGACATTGGGGACATACCCCGACGCGGAAACCATCCCCGAAAAAGCAAACGCCATGATCGACGCCTGGCGGGGTGGGAACGGGCTCTGGAAGTTCCTCGCGTTCGGGATGCAGATGGCGCTCATCCTCGTGACGGGTCACGCCCTCGCCGCCTCCAAACCCGTCCGCGCCCTCATCGCCAAACTCGCGAGTCTCCCCAACTCCGCGCCCGCTGCCGCCGCACTCGTCGGCGTGGTCGCTGCACTCTTCGGGCTCATCAACTGGGGGCTCGGTCTCATCGTCGGCGCGCTCTTTGCCCGCGAGGTGGCGCGTGTCTGCGCACGCAAAGGCATCAAAGTGCACGGCCCACTCCTCGCCGCTGCGGGGTACATGGGGCTCCTCGTCTGGCACGGCGGATTCTCCGGTTCCGCGCCCCTCAAAATGACCACGGAAGCCCAAGCGCGTGATGTCCTCCCCACGAGCGTCTTCGAATCGCTCAACACCGGTGCCATCCCACTCAGCGACACACTGCTCAGCCCCATGAACCTCTTCGTCTCCGGCGGGCTCCTCCTCATCATCCCCCTCGTCCTCTGGCTGCTCACCCCCAAGCACGACGACGAGATCACCCCCATGCCCCTCGACGACGAAGACGCGATCGAAGCCGAGCACGATTCGGGGAACACATCCGGGTTCCCCGAGTGGATCGAGCGCTCACCCATCGTCGTCTGGACGCTCGCGCTGATGCTCCTTTGGGCGTTCGCGCGGTTCTTCACCAAAGACGGGATCATGAAGCTCGGCCCAAACGAGGTCAACACCCTCATGCTCGCGCTCGGGCTCGTCATGCACGGCTCCGTCCGCTCCTACATCACCGCTGCCGAGGACGGCGCCCGCGGGTGTGCCGGCATCATCCTCCAGTTCCCCCTCTACGCCGGGATCATGGGCATGCTCGCGAGCTCAGGTCTCATCAACGAGTTTTCCCAGTTCATGGGTTCCGTCGCCAACGAAACCACCGCCCCGATCTTCACCATGCTCAGCGCCGCGATCGTCAATGTCTTCGTCCCCTCCGGCGGCGGGCAGTGGGGCATCCAGGGTCCCATCGCCCTGCAAACCGGTGCCGAAGCCGGCGTCGCTCCCGCCAAGATGATCATGGCCGTGGCGTATGGCGACCAACTCACCAACATGCTCCAACCCTTCTGGGCCCTCCCCCTGCTCGCGATCACCAAGGTGAAAGCAAGAGAGATCGTCGGGTACACCGCCGTGGTGATGCTCATCGCCGCCGCGTGGATCATCCTCGGGTTGTTTCTGTTCTGATATCTTCGTGCCTCCCCCGTCCTGACGGGGGAGGTGGATTCGGCGCAGCCGAAGACGGAGGGGGTCTTCCAAACACCAACCACATCGGGTGCCCTGCTTTGAGTCCGCCTATGGCGGAACAAAGCAGGAACGGATGACCCCCAAAGACCTGCTTTGCCCTCCGGGTCAAAGCAGGGCACCCACAACCACATGACACCCGCCCATCTCCCCCCAACAATCCCCCATGCATCCCATCATCCGCACCACATCCACCCTACTCATCCTCCTCGCCGCCGCCCTCACCCTCTCCGGCTGCGCTGCCGCCGTCCCCCTCGTCTCCGCGACCGCCGCCGCGGGCGAAGCCGGGTACAGCTTCTGGCAATCCTGCAAGCTCGTCTATGTCGACGAGGGCACCACCCAACAGATGAACCTCGCCATCGATCGCACCCTCGAGCGCCTCGATCTCATCATCGATACGACACGCGCCCGCGACGAAGACCACCCCGAACTCGAAGGCCGCTGGTGGTCCATCGAATCCGACCGAGGCCACCTCGTCACCATCGAGACCCGCCCCCTCACGAGCGCCATGGTCGAAGTGAAGATCAACGCCGGCGCCTTCGGCAACAAAGCCGCCGCTGAACTCATCGCCGATCGACTCAAGGCGGAGCTGGATGAGATTCAGGCTGGGGGCGAAGTTCTATCGATTCAAAGCACCCCATAAAGATGGAGCGTGTCCTTCGACTGGATGACCCGAACAGATAGTTGCTGAATGACATGTTCAATCTCGCTGCGTTCATCGTGCGCGAATAGAACATAGTCCTTGTTCCTTGAGCTGAGTACGAGTGCATCGATCTCGCGAAACTTGTCGCCGAGCCTGCACGCGTCATAGATCCTGATCGTTGATACTGTCAGTAACGCGTCGGGGAGAGACACATTGTTCAGTTCGATCTCACCGGAGGATGAGATATCTACACGATACTCCCTCTTCCGGATCATCCAGGTCCAAGCAAGGCCAGCGATGCAGTAGACCAAAACAAACAGACTACTAAATCCAAGCACATGGATCGATCTCCTGCCAGAGTAAGTGATCGTGCCGTTATACAAGAGGGTGTAAAACAGAAGGAACAAAGCTCCAAAGACGAGCAGCCACAAGTGCCAACGAATCGATCGTTTGATGAATCGCGGTGACATGGTTTGGTGAAAAGTCATCGACCGAGTGTTTTCATCTCGAACGGGATCCGCACATGGAAGTGATGAGAGCATCGCCATGTGAGTAAAGATCATTTTTATAGGTTTCTGAGGCATTCATTAGACGATATTCCCTAGCCGCTAGACGGAGAGCCAAGCAGAGCCAAAATGACTTATGCTTCTCTGTGCTTCCCTTTCTGCGCTCCGTGTGCTCTGTGGTAAACTCTTCCCCCCAAACCACTAGCATCTCCAAATCCGAGCATACCATTCCCCCCAATGCCCACCGAAACCCAGACCCAACCCGACGCCATCGAGACCATCTCCTTCGTCTCGCTCGGCTGCCCCAAGAACCTCGTCGACTCCGAGAAGATGCTCGGGCTCCTGGCCGCCGACGGACTCCTCCCCGTCTCCGCCGAGGCCATCGAGGATCAGGAGCACGACGACCTCTCGCTCTCCGGGTCCGAGCAGGACTCCAGCGCGACATCCGGGCGCGTCACGCCCGCCGACGCCGTCGTCATCAACACCTGCGGCTTCCTCGAAGCCTCCAAGCAGGAATCGCTCGGCGTCATCGAAGAAGCCGTCAAACTCAAAGAGCAGGGCAAGATCAAACGCGTCGTCGTCGCCGGGTGTCTCGTGCAGCGCCACCGCGCCAAGATGCTCGAGTGGGCGCCCGGGATCGACTCCATGGTGGGGGTCTTCGATCGTGAGCACATCATCGAAGCCGTGCGAGGCGTCAAGTCCCAGCGCGAGACCCTCGAAGAGGTCCCCAAGTACTGGATCAACGCCAACGCGCTCACCAGCGCCGACGCCAAGGGGCTCAACACCGTCGGGCTGACTGTTTCAGGCAAGGACGGCAAGGGCATCGGCTACTACGAGTCCGACAACGCCCGCCTCCGACTCACCCCACGTCACTATGCCTACCTCCGCATCTCCGAGGGGTGCAACCAGAACTGCGCCTTCTGCACCATCCCCTCCATCCGAGGCAAGATGCGCTCCAAACCCGAAGACCGCATCATCGAAGAAGCACGCGAGCTCATGCGCGACGGTGCGTTCGAGATGCTCATGATCGGGCAGGATACCACAAGCTACGGCGACGACATCGGCGTCGGGCTCGGACAAGTCCCCGGCGATGACAAGTTCCGCGCGGGTCTGCCCAAGCTCCTCCGCAACCTCGACGCCGCCGTCACCGAAGAGATCGGGCGCGGGTGGCTGCGCATGATGTACGCCTACCCGACCTACTTCTCCGACGAGATCATCGACGCCTTCGCCGAGCTCGCTGACAAGGGCAATCTCCTGCCCTACCTCGACATCCCCCTCCAGCACGGCTCCGATCGCGTCCTCAAACTCATGCGCCGCAATGTCACCAGCGCCCACCAGACCGAGCTGTGCCATAAGCTGCGTGAGCGCATCCCGGGCATGGCCATCCGCACCACCTTCATCACCGGATTCCCCGGCGAGACCGATCAGGACCATCAGGACCTGCTCGACTTCATCGAAGAAGTCCAGTTCGACGCCGTCGGATGCTTTCAGTACTCCCAGGAACCCGGCACCGTCGCCGGCCGCATGGAAGAAGACCCCGAACTCGCCGTGCCCAAGCACATCAAGCAGCAGCGCCACGACGAGATCATGGCCGTCCAGCAGGAGATCGCCTTCGGGCAGGCCGAGTTCATCGCCGAGCAGTTCGACGAGACCAAGCCCACCGAGTCCGGCGCCCAGTTCGACGTCATCATCGACAAGGACACCGGCAACCAGGTCGAGCCAACCCCCGGCGTCTCCCGAGGCGGCACCCTCTACGCCGGGCGCACCTACTTCCCAGCCCCCCAGATCGACGCGACCACCCACGTGATCAGCAAGAACCCGCTCGCCGCCGGCGAGCTGGTCCGATGCACAGTCGTTGCGGCGGATGGGTACGACCTGATCGCCGTCCCCGTCGAAGAACTCGAACGCAAGGTTTCCCTTCCCCTCGCGTAATCTGCGCTCCCTCCCCGCCCATGCGGGGAAGGTGGATTCGGCGCAGCCGAAGACGGATGGGGTCTTCATCTTCGTGCCTCCCCCGTCCTGACGGGGGAGGTGTCACGCGCAGCGTGACGGAGGGGGTCTTCCCAAAACCAGTTGCGACGGGTGCCCTGCTTTGATCCGAAGCCAGTCGGACAAAGCAGGAACGAGCGACATCCAAAGACCTGCTATACCCTCCGGGGTCAAAGCAGGGCACCCAATCTGAACCACACGCATTCAGACTCGTACTCCCCC
>SPJK01036568.1_pt1 | contig 37388 bp, 27 predicted proteins | sample 3741771 | NCBI WGS metagenome assembly SPJK01 (sample SAMN10925997, study PRJNA522277) | cold seep metagenome | isolation source: Elba SIP-enriched marine methane seep metagenome, extraction at timepoint T2 | place: Italy: coast of Elba, Mediterranean Sea
ATCGCCATTGAAGTCCGCTGCTGGCGTCAGGGTGAAAGTGCCGTCGAGGTTATCAACAAGCGTACCGCCATCAGCACTCAAGCCCACGATAGAGAGCGCATCCCCATCAACGTCCGTCGCATTGGCCAACAACTCCGCTGTCGTGATCGTCAGCGCATTATCTTCCGTACCGGCAAGCGCTATCGGCCCGGACACATCCGGTGCGTCATTCGAAGAGGCAAAGCTCACAACGCCGCTTGCTATCGTCTGAACCGTCCCGTCGCTGACGCTATAACTCAGATTGATATCGCCATTGAAGTCCGCTGTTGGCGTCAGGGTGAAAGTGCCGTCGAGGTTATCGACAAGCGTACCGCCATCAGCACTCAGTCCGATCACCGACAACGCATCCCCATCAACGTCCGACGCATTGGCTAACAACTCTGCCGTCGTGATGGTCAGCGCATTATCTTCCGTACCGGCAAGCGTTATCGGCCCGGACACATCCGGTGCGTCATTGACCGAGGAGAAGCTCACAACCGCAGAGGTTGCGATTGGCGTGGTTCCATCTGTTATACTGTAGCTCAGATTGATATCACCATTGAAGTCCGCTGCCGGCGTCAAGGTAAAGGTACCGTCGAGGTTATCGACAAGCGTGCCGCCATCGGCGCTCAAGCCCACGATAGAGAGCGCATCGCCATCAACGTCCGACGCATTGGCTAACAACTCCGCTGTCGTGATCGTCAGCGCATTATCTTCCGTACCGGCAAACGCAATCGGTCCAGACACATCCGGCGCGTCATTCGAAGAGACAAAGCTCACAACGCCGCTTGCTATCGTCTGAACCGTCCCGTCGCTGACGCTATAACTTAGATTGATATCGCCATTGAAGTCCGCTGTTGGCGTCAGGGTGAAAGTGCCGTCGAGGTTATCGACAAGCGTACCGCCATCAGCACTCAGTCCGATCACCGACAACGCATCCCCATCAACGTCCGACGCATTGGCTAACAACTCTGCCGTCGTGATGGTCAGCGCGTTATCTTCCGTACCGGCAAACGTAATCGGCCCGGACACATCCGGTGCGTCATTGACCGAGGAGAAGCTCACAACCGCAGAGGTTGCGATTGGCGTAGTTCCATCTGTTATACTGTAGCTCAGATTGATATCGCCATTGAAGTCCGCTACCGGCGTCAAGGTGAAGGAACCGTCGAGGTTATCGACAAGCGTACCGCCATCAGCACTCAGCCCAACGACAGACAATACATCGCCGTCAACATCGCTCGCATTTGCAATCAGTTCTTGTGTTGTGAGTGTGCGGACAAAATCCTCTGTGCCCACCAATGTTATGGGCGCGGATATCGTCAATTCATCATTGACTGGTGCGAATGAAACCGTCGCCGTTGTTAGAACAGGCGTCGTACCATCCGTCACACTGTAAGTGAGCGTGATATCCCCATTAAAATCGGCGGCGGGGACTAGGGTGTATGATCCATCCAAGTTATCAATTAGTGTTCCTGAACTTGCTGTCACCGCCTGTACGGAAAGGCTGTCACCTTCCGCATCGGATGCATTTGTCAAAAGTTCCGAAACAGTAATGGTTCTTGAGATATCCTCCGTGCCATCAAGAATAACGGCGCCCGAAATGGTCGGCGCTTGGTTTCCAAACGTGGTTACATCCCATTTAAAGGCCAAATACTGTTCAATTCCTTGTCGCTGTTCATCCGTGAGAACACCATCAACGACAATTATTTCAGCTATTTCTCCCCCAAAAAATGATTCTGCATCATAGCTTCGTCCGACAGCATTTATTGCAGCTCCCGTTGGGCCGACATCTCCGGTCGCAGTTAAATCCCCATCTTGGTACAAGGAAACAATCCCGGTCTCCCCAGAATAAATGGATGAAACAATATGTGAGACCCCATCGTTAATCACATGTTGTCCCGAAACCTCATGCCAACTCCCTTCATGATGCCTGAAGTTTGCGTTTTCACCCTCTACTCCAAGCCCCTGACTTACACCACCGCCGGTATCGCCGAGGAGTGTCATGCCGGGGGAGCCTTGATAGGCTGATTGGTCATCAAAAATCGACGTCTTCATCACAACAAACATCGATGAATTCACGAAAACCGTTCGATCAAACGCGAGTGCATCATCCAAGTGATCAAAACTAATAGCGCCTCTGCCACCAAATGCAGACGCGTTAAAGGCCGGTTGATCGGTGCCAGATGCGGTTGCATCCAAGCTATTGCCGCTCTTGTCTGTCCATGTATCAACAGCACCGTCATTGTTGCTATCGATTACCGTCGATGCATCAGAGGCATCCAGCCAAAGCGCCAAGTTAGGCAAATCTGGAGGCACGATACCGACATTCACACGTACAGTCGCAGTATCAAGTTCCCCATTACCGTCGTCTATTGTATATTCGAAACTTGCCTTGCCAATAAAATGCTCGTCTGGGTCGAACGAGATACTTCCATCTCCGTTCAATACGACAGAACCGTGTTGTGCATTTTGAACAGACACAATTGACGCAGTATCCCCTGGCTCAATGCCGTCATTGGCTAGGAAGTCTGCGCCTGGGGCAGTCAAAATGGTGTCTGCATCGACAAACAGCTCATCGGGATTCGCAGCGCCTGTTCCCCACTTACCGTCAAGATAGTCTTCAACTTCTCGACGTTCGACGTCAGTCAGAACCGATGGGTAAACGATAATCTCAGCAATCTCACCGCCAAAGAATGAATCTTCACCAAAACTCCTCCCAATAGCGCTGATGGAACCACCCCGCGTTCCAACATCTGTGGCTCCGGCCAAAAATCCATTCTGATAGAGCGACACAATGCCTGTGTTGTCGGAATAGACAGACGTCAAGACGTGAGCAGACCCATCCGTCAAACGTGTAGTTCCTGTCGCCTCATGCCAGGAACCGTTATGGTGACGAAACTGAGGGTTATCACCTTCAATGCCCAGACCTTGGCTGACACCGGCGGAGGTATCTCCCACAAGCGCCATGCCCGGTGACCCGTCATATTCTGATTCATCGTCAGAAATTGACGATTTGAGAACGACAAAAATCGTAGAGTTTTCAAGTGTTGTTCTGGAAATATTGAGGAAGTCGTCCTGATGATCGAAAACAATTCCGCCTTGTCCATCAAACGCAGTTGAATCGAAGGTAGGGCTAGATACTCCACTACTGCTTGCATGCAAGCCGCTTCCACTTTTATCTAACCATTGCTCAATAGCTCCATCACCATTGGTATCAATGATTGTTGATAAATCAGAAGCATCGAACCACAAAGATGCAGGCGCGATATCTAATGGAGATGAAATTGGCATCGATCCCTCCTACGATAGCATTTCAATCGCATAGAGGTTATTCTCACATCAATGATTTTATCAAGTTAATTTATGGTTACCGATTTTGTTTTAAACGTTGCTTTTCAAGCAACGCCGAATCTTCGACTAATTACAAAAATGCGTTGTGCCGTGTTGTCTCTGTTTATCCGATTCAAAATGGTACGTATGTTAGTTCAATGGTAAAATGAAACACTCTCAAAACGCTAGCCTGTCAGGAAAGCACATGAAAGCTATACACAATCAAGCGGATGGCGTTCTGGAGGAGGTTTTAGCTGGTGCGGATCTTCGTATTTTCCTACAGCCAGACGATACGGTCATTGGCAGATCAGGAACCCACTCTTATATCGAAACATTAGATCTATCCCATATTATAATAAACGGGGGGGACTTTTGGGGGTGTCAGCGAAATCTCGTCGTACACAGCCATTCCAAGCCGCAAAATCTCTTAAAATCATACTACTCATACTATTCCGGATTAGACATATTCTCAAATAATGTCGACCATAAGACGTATGAAACCACGGTCAAATGTACTTGTGGATCACAAATAATGTCGACCGGCCGCTATAAAACACTGCGCTGGCACACAGTCCCAACATACGAGAAAGTATTCGATAGTGATTCCCCAGAAAATGTATCCGATTTCGTCGAAGCAATAACGGATTGCCGAAAATTCAAAGCAGCAATTTTTCACAACGAGGGACACATACAAATCCATCCCATAATTTATCCATTTTACTATAAAGACCTGAACTTAGTGGACGTTCAGACAGAAGTTCAGTTCTTCCCAATTTTCATGAGAGGGACTAAGGACGAACTCGTGAAAACTGTTTTTGGCTCGCCGTCTCGAGTTCCTGACTTTAGGGATGAAAAAGGTCGAGAAATTAATATAAAAGGGGAAATACCAACATTTAGTTCGTATTTTCAAATATTCGGTGATGGAAGGGCCAAGCGCCCATATGACCTTGGGACCGACAACACAGTCCAATTGAAAAAAGTGATGATATTTGCATCACGCAACTAGGCTATAGATGCATCCTCTCCGCATCTAAATCAGTGTTATGGCAAGTGTGAGTACAGCGGCATTGATGGCGGTGTAGTACTTTTCACGCGTGGAGATCCAGAGGGAGCATTTGTTACGATTGAAGAACCGTTCAAGACAGCAGCGTTTAGAGTTGAACAATTTTCTGAAGCCCCCAGTCCCGGCAACGCCCCCTAGTAACCAACCTGTGTAATACTCCATTACAGTATTCGCACGGCTGGAGTTAGAATGGCTGGTAGGAAACAAGCGCAAGAAACCGAGAAACAGGGCACAAGCTTGGCGGCTCAAGTCTTGAGCATATTCCAGTTGCGCAATTTCTTGGCAAACAAACTGGCAAACATTTTGAGAAACACATGACTTTCGAAAGAACGAAAATTGGTTTATTTTCATAATGTTACAGAGTTTTCAAAAAATAGTTAGGCGGACTCTCTCTCCGCCACAACGCTTTCGCCAGAAAGCGTCACATCCTCCCGACAGGTACCTAGCGGCAGCTGTTTGCAAAGCAAACTGCGAGAGCTCTAGGAGTTCTTGGCGGCCTCACTAAAGTCGCCATCCACTTCATTAACGATCAAAATTTCCCCAAATTTCAAACCTAGGAGAGGTTCATTCCAGCTCCGGACTTATGTTGCTGGTTCTCGAAGAATGTCGCGCTGCGGTGAGCCGGATTGGGATCAGCGCCGCGCCTGGACGAAAATTTCGGTTCGCCGAATTTCATCTCATCTTGCCATTCTAATCGAACAATATTTTTTCCTGATTCTATCCATTCGCTCTCCCGATCATCAATACTAGCACAGTCTGGTGATATACAAATTCGTCGCGCTTCCCGTCGTGATCGCTCCAGAATGGCGTTTGAAATGCGCGGATCATGAAGGATAATATCAGCGTTGAGAATGAGACGGGTTGCTTTGACTGTCAGCAAATCTGGGTCGTTGGATGTCACTTGTATTATATCATTCGAACCCGTTGTTGCATTGAAGCCTTCCTGCCGGAACAATCCAAACAATTGCCGGTCTGTTAGGGCTGGTGGTGCACTGATAAAGCTGGCTCCTGCAAAGCGTGACCAAAACTTCCGGCGGTCCGGGACATTTGCAATCCGGTCGGCGACGATAACTCTCAGGCGCTTCGCAAGTTTCCCCCAATGCGAGAGATGGGCGGGTAATAAATTCTCGATCCGGTGACGGATTGTTTGAGCCAGGACAGGTGCCCCGCCGTCGGTTGAAATACCAATGACAATGGGCGACCGGTTTACAATTGAGCCGATCTGGAAGCTGCAAAATTCCGGTTTATCAATCACGTTAAAGGGAACGTTTCTTTCCTGGGCAATCTGGGCAAAGCGGGCCGCCGAATCGCGATCTTCGAAATCGCCAACGGCCATGGCCACACCGGATAAATCAGACGATCGAAGCTCATCGGCTACCAACACGATTTGGCGACCACGGGGGCCATGCATAAGCTTCTGCATGGCCGTGCCCGTTGTCTTGGCAAACAACCTCACCGTTGCACCGGCCGCGCAGAGTAAGTCAGCTTTCCACGCGGCGGCATCTGTCCCGCCTACTAGAACGACCACTCTGCCATTCAGTTTGTGAAACACCGGTAAGACAGCAAGGTCCGCTATCGCTTCTGATCTATTCCGCGGCAAGGGGGATCTCCTCCGAAAGGATTGCGCTTATTTCGGATCTGCAGGAGCCGCAGTTCGTGCCAGCGGAAAGTACCTTCCCGATTGCTGCGACCGTGTGATGGCCAGCGTCGCCTGCTGCGCGAATCTCGGAAGCACCAACCGAAAAACAAGAACAGATGATAGGACCCCTGTCAGGCTGATCCGTGCCTGGAAGGCCGGATGCCAGTTTCATGCGGTCCTTTGTATTTGAATGACAGACTGACAGTTGCTCGACAGCCCATACCCGCGAAACAGCGACAGGATCACGGGCAAAGTAAATCGCTGCCGTGAGTGCCTCTTCTTCAAACCACAACAACGCGCCGCGACCGGTTCTGCTGTCCACATAGCTAACAGTCGCCATTCCAGCATCCAGGTCGAGAGCTTGTGCCGCCTGTTCGTCGATATTTGAATATTCCTCTTCGAAGCCCAACTCGACGCGCCAGCCGTCAACACATCGGGCTTTGGCCCAATAATCAGCATGGATCCTATCCGGCAGCTCACGAGAGACCGCGAATCCATAGATGGCCATTTCTTTGCGACTGGCTTGGACCTGCGCGCTTTTCAGTGCGGGCTGTCCTGAAATCGGATCAGTCCTACTCGCGACCATTGAGTTAACCCTGCCAGCCGAGGCGAATTGATCAGTCCAGTGCATCGGAACAAAGACAGAGCCAGGTGCAATTCTGTTTGAAATCAGGGCACGTAGTATGATCGCCCCCTTCTCTGAGGTCCGACCGTCTTTCAAAGAAACCAGATCAGCGGCACGAATGCCCATTCTCTGCGCATCAGATACGCTGATTTCGCAATAAGGTTCCGCCATATGTCCGGACAGCCTAGGGCTCTTACCCGTTCGAGTCATGGTGTGCCAATGATCCCGCACCCGGCCTGTATTAAGCGTCAGCGGCAAGTTCAGGTCTGTTGTATTTGGTTCAGGGCTTTCCACCGCAACGAAATTGGCGCGCTGGTCAGGCGTATAGAAATAGCCATCGGAGAAGAACCGGCTTTGGCTTGCCGCTTCACTTCCGACAGGGCCCCAGCGGAAAGGTTTCAGAGCCTCATAGTCGGCATCGCTCAAGTCCATCCAGGCCGTGAGATCAAGGTCGCGCTTCCCCGCATTATTTCGTGATGTTAGGGCCGCATATTCACGGAAGATGCTGGGGGGGGTCGGCCAGGAAAATGAACCTTCAAATCCCATACGGCGACCAACTTCCGCAAACTGCCACCAATCTGGTCTCGCATTTCCAGGCGATGGCAAAAATGCGCGCTGCCGGGAAATTGTTCTCTCGGAATTTGTGACAGTGCCGTCCTTCTCACCCCAACCGGTAGAGGGCAACGCGACATTTGCATGTTCCATCGTGTCGGTTTTTGCTAACACATCTGACACAACCACAAAGGGACAGGAAGCAATGGCCTGTTCCACTTCAGTCGCGTTGGGCAGGGAATCAACCGGATTGGTCGCCATAATCCACAGCGCCTTAATCTTTCCCTCGCCAACAGCCTTAAACAGGTCAACAGCCTTGAGGCCAGGGCGGTCTGCGATAACCGGTGACTGCCAGAACCCCTGTACCAGATCACGGTGATCAGGATTATCTAGTTCCATATGGGCTGCCAGCATATTGGCCAGGCCACCAACCTCACGCCCACCCATCGCATTTGGTTGGCCCGTTACTGAAAATGGACCTGATCCCGGCACGCCAATTCTGCCAGTTGCCAAATGGCAATTGATTATGGCGTTTACCTTGTCCGTGCCTGTGCTGGATTGATTTACACCTTGGCTAAATACGGTGACGGCCTTTTCTGTTTTGATAAAAAGGTCGTAAAATTCTTGAACCTGGCTGCGGGGCAAACCCGTATGGCGCTCCACTTCATCCACAGTCATGCGCGACGCTACGCCAAGCGCATCTTCAATACCATTTGTATGGTGTGCGATCCATTCACCATCCATGGCATTAGCCCCTGCAATGGCGTTTAACAGTCCAAGAAACAGGGCGACATCGCGATCAGCCTGGATTTGCAAATGCAGGTCGGCAAGGTCTGCGGTCATGGTGCGCCGAGGATCGATCAGAACGACCTTCATCTCTGGGCGTTCCGTCTTTGCCTCCGCAATTCGTTGATACAAGACCGGGTGACACCAGGCCAGATTGGACCCGACCAAAACAATCAGATCTGCCAATTCAAGGTCTTCATATTGTCCAGGGACGGTATCGCTGCCGAAAGCCCGCTTATGACCCGCAACTGACGACGCCATACACAGTCGGGAGTTTGTGTCTATATTTGCCGCGCCAATATAGCCTTTCATCAGCTTGTTAGCGGCGTAGTAATCTTCGCTCAGAATTTGTCCCGAAACATAGAAGGCAACTGAGTCCGGTCCATATTCCTCAATTGTGGATTTAAACTTTCCCGCAACGAGGTTTAGGGCATCGTTCCAGGTTGCATCCACACCTTCAATTTTGGGCTCAAGAAGACGACCTTCCAGATCAATTGTTTCTGCAAGCGCACTTCCCTTTGAACAGAGGCGGCCGAAATTGGCCGGATGATCCGGATCGCCCTCAATCAATACGGTCCCGTCTTGCTGCCGCGTCGCGAGTACTCCGCATCCGACGCCACAATAGGGACAGGTTGTGCGAACTGTGTGTTCCATCACTCAGCCGACCCGATATCAATTTGCACCTCTTCTTCTACAATTCGAACGCGATAGGTCCGAACAGACCCTTCATCAGCGCCCTGCGCCTGCCCGGATTGAAGCGATATCACCCAATTATGCAGCGGGCAGGTCACGCAATTATCATGCACAATTCCCTGGCTAAGGGGGCCGTTCTTGTGCGGGCATTTATCTTCCAGCGCATAGACCTCATCTTCGGCAGTTCGAAAGATGCCAATCGTTGTGCTTCCTAGCTTGATGCATCGGGAACCCTTAACCGGGATATCAGAAAGCAGCCCGATCGCAGTCCAATGTGGTACGATTGCGTTCATTCGGCGGCCTCCAATGCGATACTCGCCATGGGTGAGAATTCGTGCTTGTCCTTGCCCGATACGCGTTCAGACCACGGATCAACCTGTGCGAATTTTTGGGAGAATACGAACCGGGCGAAGTATTCCCGCCGTTTATGCTCGTCGTTCAGGATATGCTCACGGACCGTGTCATGCCCAATGCGCTTTGCCCACTTATAGATCCGTTCTAGGTAGTGCCCTTGTTCGCGGTACATTTGGACAAGAGCTACAATGTGCTCCAGTGCCTCATCTTCCGTCGCGACAAGGCCTAGGACATCGGTACCTTTGATATCCAGACCGGCAGCACCGGCAAAGTGAATTTCGTAACCGCTATCAACACAAACGACGCCTACATCTTTACAAGTCGCTTCAGAGCAATTTCGGGGGCAGCCGGATACAGCCATCTTTACCTTGGCTGGTGTCCAAGACCCCCACATGAACTTTTCAATACGAACCCCGAACCCGGTGGAATCCTGGGTCCCAAATCGGCACCAGTCTGTACCAACGCAGGTTTTAACCGTGCGCAAACCCTTTGCATAGGCATGACCGGAAACAAACCCTGCTTTACCCAAGTCTGCCCAAACGGCAGGCAAGTCTTCCTTTTCGATGCCTAGCATGTCGATCCGCTGACCGCCGGTAACCTTGACGGAGGGGATATTGAACTTGTCGACAACGTCTGCGATGGCCCGCAGCTCAGACGAACTGGTTTGACCACCCCACATTCTTGGAACGATGGAATAGGTGCCGTCCTTTTGAATATTCGCATGTACGCGTTCATTAATGAAGCGGGACTGATAGTCATCGGCATAGTCACCTGGCCAATCGCAGACCAGATAGTAATTGAGCGCCGGACGGCATTTGGCGCAGCCGCAGGATGTCTTCCATTCAAGCGCCTGCATTACTTCAGGGATTGTTTTTAGCTCCTGCGCCTTAATCAGGCGACGCACATCATCATGACCCAGATCAGTGCAGGGACACACGGCTTGCACGGCCGCTGGGTTATAACTATCGCCCAATGTTAGGGCCATCACCTGCTCTACCAGACCTGTACACGTGCCACAGGATGAAGACGCTTTGGTATGCGCGCGGACATCATCCAGAGAGGTCAGGTTTTTTGATGTGATGGTATCGACAATTTTCGACTTACAAATGCCGTTACAGCCGCAGATTTCCGCATCATCCGGCAAGGCTGCAACGGCTGCCATAGGGTCCAGGGGGGCACCTCCCTGGAACGCCTGGCCAAAGATCAGCGTGTCGCGCATTGGCGTCACGTCTGCCTTCTTTTTCAGCATATCAAAGAACCAGGGGCCGTCGCTGGTTTCTCCATACAATACGGCCCCGATAATTCGGTCATCTTTCAGAACAAGGCGCTTGTAGGTGCCTGCGGTGGCGTCGCGCAAAACAATTTCTTGGCGGTCTTCGGCCTGAGTGAAGTCACCTGCGGAGTAAAGGTCAATCCCAGTGACCTTCAATTTGGTCGCCATTACCGATCCGGTATAAGCGCTTTTCCCGCCACACAGGTTTTCCGCAATTGTTTCTGCCATTTCATAGAGAGGCGCCACCAGGCCATAGCATTGATCACGATGCTCCACACACTCACCCAATGCGAAAACATCCGGGTCGGAGGTTCTCATGTCATCGCCCACAAGAATACCCCGATTGGTTTCCAGGCCCGCTGATTCCGCGAGGCTTTTGGATGGACGTATACCAACGGCCATGACAACAATGCTGGCGTCAATCTTTGTCCCATCGTCCAGCACAACCCCAGACACAGCGCCATCTTCTCCAGTTATTTCATGGGTGTTAGCGCCAGTCAGGATTTTGATGCCCCGGGCTTCCAATGCATTCTTCAACAGATAGCCAGCTGCTTCGTCCAACTGGCGTTCCATCAATGTCGGCATCAGATGCAGGACCGTAACATCCATGCCCTGTTCCTTAAGGCCTGCAGCAGCTTCTAAACCAAGCAGCCCCCCACCAATGACAACCGCCCTTCCGCCGGATTTTGCCGCACTCAACATTGCCTCAACATCATCCAGGTCGCGATAGGTTAAGACACCGTCTAGATCGTGACCGGGCAACGGGATCACAACCGGTGAGGAACCTGTCGCGACAACCAGCTTGTCATATTTCGCCACAATGCCGGCATCAGATGTGACTGTCTTTCCGACGCGGTCGATCGTGTCGATCCTATTTCCCTTGTGCAGGGTGATGCTATGTTCTTCATACCATGCATCATCATGGGTAATAATATCCTCATAGACCTTTTCGCCCGACAAGACCGGGGACAGCATGAGGCGATTGTAGTTCACCCTAGGCTCAGCATTGAAGATCGTGACGTCAAACCGGTCTGGCTGCTTTTCAAACAGGCTTTCCAGCATGCGGCCCGGTGCCATACCGTTTCCGATGACGACAATTTTTTCTTTCATGTTTCTACTCCGCCGCAGCCGGTTGGCCGCCGGTTTGCCGTGCAATCCGTGCCGCACGTTTCGCTTCGATTGATTTAAGCTGTTCCACATCCGGGTCAGCGCCACCGTCATAGGCCTCAAGGAAATCCAGAAGTTCCTCGCGATAGGCGTAGTAGTGCGGATGGGATAATAGTTCTCTACGGGATCGAGGCCGGGGCAAATCGACATCCATGATGTTGCCAATCCGCGCATTTGGTCCGTTCGACATCATCACAACGCGATCAGCCAGAAGGATGGCTTCATCCACGTCATGCGTGACACAGATTGTTGTAACTTCTGTGCGCTTCCAGACATCCATCAAGACGTCCTGCAATTCCCACCGGGTCAAACTATCCAGCATACCGAAGGGCTCATCGAGTAATAACAATTTTGGGGAAAGTGCGAATGCGCGTGCGATGCCGACCCGTTGTTTCATCCCGTTCGACAGCTCCGCCGCAGGCTTGTCCATCGCGTCAGCCAGTCCGACTTTGCTGAGGTAATATTCGATGACATCCTCACGTTCGGTTTTACTGGCTTTGGGATAAACCTTGTTCACACCCAAAGCGACGTTCTGCCGAGCGCTCATCCACGGCATCAGCGACGGCGCCTGAAACACCACCGCACGATCAGGCCCGGCTTGGGTCACATGTTGGCCATCCAGAATGATACTGCCACCGGATATTTCATTCAGCCCTGAGACCATGGACAGGACGGTGGATTTACCACAGCCTGAGTGACCAATCAGGGTAATGAACTCACCCTTTCGAACCTTAAAATCAATGCCATCGACAACCGTAAGGGGGCCTTTCGGTGTCGGATAGACCTTCTTCAGCTGACTGAATTCCAGATAGCGGGTTGTGCTGGTCGATTTTGATGCCTCAACGACAGCCTTTGGAAGAGGCTGGGTAATAGGAACTATGTTCGGCAATTGAACCACGTCTTCTGACGATTGCGCGCGTGTTTCGCCGCTATTGATTAGATATTCGGTAATGTCGGATCTTAACCGAATGAAGTTGTCATCGCTGTTCATCGTCGCCCGGTCACGCGGACGCGGTAGATTGACAACAAATTCGGGTCCGAAGCCGGCAGCGGGTCCTGGATCCAGCGGAATGATCCGGTCCGCCAACAAGATGGCTTCATCCACATCATTGGTGATCAGGATGATCGTCTTTTTTTCCTGCTCACAGATTGCCGCAAGTTCATCCTGCAGTCGGGCACGGGTTAACGCATCCAGTGCAGACAAGGGCTCATCAAGCAGCAATAACTCTGGCTGCATCGCCAATGCCCGTGCGACCGCAACACGCTGCCGCATGCCGCCGGACAATTCCGATGGCTTGCGATCAACTGCATGGGCGAGCCCCACCATCTCGACATATCGATTAACGATTTCGGCACGTTCGCCCCTGGTCTTGTTACCAAATACGCTTTCGACCGCCAGGCTGACATTGCCGCGCACGGATAACCACGGCATCAGGGAGTAAGATTGAAAAACCACACCGCGTTCCGGCCCTGGCTCGACGACCTCTTTGCCCTTGAAGTGGATAACACCGTCATCGACTTGTTGCAGGCCGGCAATTGCCGAAATCAATGTCGTTTTACCGGAGCCGGAAAATCCGACGATCGCAACGAACTCACCGTCCTCGACTTTTAGATTAATGTTGGACAGGACCTCGCTGCGCGAAGCGCCCTCCCCGTATCCAACGGACATATCGGTTATTTCAAGAATTGACATATTCCTGTCCTATCGATTTGCGGAGAAGGTAAAGGCGCGTTGCAGGGTGAACATGACCCGGTCCAGCACGAAGCCGATCAGGCCAATGGTGAAGACTGCGACCATGATTTTTGCGAGCGATTGAGACGATCCATTCTGGAACTCGTCCCAAACAAATTTTCCAAGTCCGGGATTCTGCGCCAACATCTCGGCGGCAATCAGGACCATCCAGCCCACACCAAGCGACAGCCGCAAACCGGTGAAGATCAGCGGAAGTGAGGAGGGCAGAACCAGCTTGGTGATCGTTCTGAATGTCGGCAATTGCAGAACCCGCCCGACATTCATCAGATCCTTGTCAACCGAGGCGACGCCCATTGCGGTGTTAACAAGGGTCGGCCAAAGGGAACAAAGCGTCACGGTTACAGCCGACACCAACAAGGACTTGGACAACCAGCCATCGCCACCGGCATAGGTCGCTGACACAATCATCGTCACAATTGGAAGCCAGGCCAGCGGTGAAACCGGTTTGAATATCTGAACCAGGGGATTGATGGCGCCATTGAATGTCTTAGACAGGCCCGATGCGATCCCCAAAGGCACTGCAATCAAGGTGGCGATCAGAAATCCGAGCCCCACTGTTATCAAGGAGGTTCCGATCTGGTCAATATAAGTGGGTTTGCCTGTATAGGCCCGCCATTTAACTTTGTCGGATTTTCCAGCAGCAATCAGTTTTTCATTTCGAGTGACCTGGCGCTGGTGGAAAGCCTCAGCCTTTTCCCGTTGCCTCAAATGATCCTGCCACAAATTGTCTACTTGCTCCCAAACTTGGACCGGCCCAGGGACAGCTCCCAAAGACGTTTCGATTTTCGGAGCCAGACTTCCCCAGAGGATCAAAAAACCAAGGATGCCGATCAGAGGAATAACGAGGACCCTGACCAGCTCCTTTGACTGGAGTCTTGGATTGTCACCGGCCGCCATTCGCAGAAGGGGAACCAGCCAGGAAAACCCAAGGGCCTCCAGCCATCCGCTCGACCGTGTAATTGCGTGGAAAATTCTGGCGCGTTTGTCGCCCTTCATTCCACCGGTATCTCCAATTGCTGCTTCGGCCATCACACAAACCTTTTAGAATTTTGAGTATTTCGTGGAGTAAAAAGCGGGCCGGACAGATTTCCGACCCGCTTTTCGGTTCCCTAGCTGCCGGACACTTCGCCAGCTTTGATTATTTGCCCGGATTTAAGGCCGATGGTGAGTGAATCGATGTAGGCGTTTGGTGCCTTGCCGTCATAGACGATGCCATCAATGATATCTTCACCCGGTGTTGGGGCACGATAGCCATCGGAGTCCCATGGGAAATCGGCTTCATCAACGTGGCCTTCCTCGACCAGCATGCGTGCGGCTTTCAGATAGGTTTCTGGCAGATAAACCGATTTTGCGACATCGTCATACCAACCATCATCCTTGTGATCGGTAATCTGGCCCCAACGACGCATTTGCGTCAGATACCAAACAGCGTCGGAGTAGTAGGGGTATGTCGCGAAGTGACGATAGAACACATTGAAGTCCGGCACGTCGCGTTTGTCGCCTTTTTCATATTCAAAGGTTCCGGTCATTGAATTCGCGATTACTTCTTTGTCCGCACCGACATATTCGGGTCGTGACAAAATTTCGACCGCTTCCATCCGGTTCGCATTCTCATTTTCATCAAGCCATTTGGCTGCCCGGATCAATGCCTTGGTCAATGCTAGGGTTGTGTTCGGGTTTTTCTCGGTAAATTCCTTTGTCAGGCCAAAGACTTTTTCCGGGTTATTCTTCCAAATCTCATAATCGGTAATTACCGGTACACCGATACCTTTGAAGACCGCTTGCTGGTTCCAAGGCTCACCAACGCAATAGCCGTTGATCGTCCCGGCTTCCATTGTTGACGGCATTTGTGGCGGAGGAGTAACGGAGAGCAGGGCGTCTGCCTTGATTTGCCCCGACACATCAGTCGAGGAATAGTAACCAGGGTGTATGTCCCCTGACGCTAACCAATAACGAAGCTCATAGTTATGAGTCGAAACCGGGAAGACCATGCCCATGTTGAATGGCTTGCCCTCTTCCTTAAACTGATCGATGACTGGTTTTAGCGAAGATGCCTTGATTGGATGGACCGGCTTGCCATTTTCAACGGGAATATGGGGTTTCATCATCTCCCAGATTTCGTTTGATACAGTAATGCCGTTGCCATTCAGATCCATGGAAAATGGCGTCACGATATGGGCTTTTGTTCCAAAACCGATCGTTGCGGCCAAGGGCTGACCGGCCAACATATGCGCGCCGTCTAGCTCCCCCGTAATCACGCCATCCAGCAGGACCTTCCAGTTGGCTTGAGGCTCAAGCGTGACGAAAAGCCCTTCATCTTCAAAGTATCCATTCTCATAGGCGATCGCTAAAGGGGCCATGTCCGTCAGTTTGATAAATCCAAACTTCAGCTCGTCTTTCTCAACATCGAGAATGTCTGCTTGCGAGCTGGACATCATGCCGAAGCCCAACATGCCAACAGTGACGGCAGCAACCAGTCCGCGTCGTGTTATATTCTGAAATTTCATCTGCTCTTCTCCATTTCCCAGGGCGAATAGTTCCGCCTGGTGGTCTAGGGATGCCCTGTTCTGAATCACCCCAAATAAAAAGCCGCCAAACCGGAACCTGTTCATCCACGAATGCAGAGAAACATGTTCGGTTCGGCGGCTTTGCCTGGTGCGCCCGCCATTGGACGCGAATATCATGGCCCTGTTTGGGCTTGCCTATCTAACAGCAACCCCCGTGCCAAATTCGATATAGCCATTTTTGTTATTTATTTTCAAATACATATGGATTTTTTCGGCGCAGATACTGGCGCCATAACTGCAAGGCCTTTTGCATGAAAATTGTGCATTGCACAAAAAAGGGGCGACACAGGCGGTGAAATCAGGAGCGGTTTTGCAGTGCAATATACTCTTCAATGGCATCGGGATCGAAAACCTGCCCGTCAAAAAAGCCATCCGGCCCGAGGAATAACCGTCCCTTTACACTGCCCACTGGAGTCATTTCTTTCAGGGCCCCTTCAACCTTTGACGCGGCCGATGGTAAGGGTATGTCCAGCGTCGAAAGGGCGGCCCGATAGAGGTCAGGCCTGTAGACATTGGCAACCTGCTTCACATGGTCGGGATTCCAAATGACCTGTCCCCACCGGACCATTTGGCTGTAAAACCACAGCGCATGGCTTTTCCATGGGAATGTTGCCGCCTGTTCCAATGGTTCAAAGAAGGCACCATTTCCCCGCGGAACGTTTTCATCCGAATTAACTTCTTTGCCAGACAATGTTCCATCCAAGGCTGGCAGCATATGAAGTGCGTCGATCCCGATATAATCGCGTCCGCTCAATAAATTCGCGAGTTCATCATGATTGTCTTTATTCCCGCACCATTGTGCCGCCAGAACCAAAGCGCATAACAGTCTGTCGAGAATTTCAGGATGGTGATTGGCGAAGGTCACGGAAACACCCAAGACCTTTTCCGGGCTACCGCGCCAGATTCTGGATTTTGTGGTGACGATCCGGCCAACACCCATATTGACCGCCAAGGAGTTCCAAGGCTCACCAACGCAATAGCCGTCAATCCGTCCTGCGCGCAATGCGTCTGCCATTAGGGGCGGGGGAACAATCACAAGATCAACATCTCGATCCGGCACAATGCCATTGGCTGCCAGCCAGTAGCGCAGTTCATAATTGTGACCGGAATAGGGATGTACAACCGCAAAGACCGGCTTTCGATTTTTGTCGGATTTACGGTCCTTAATTACCCTCGCCAGGGCGATCCCAGATGTGATTGGGTCAAGCATTGGCCCCGCATCTTCAATCGTCATCTCTCGATGCAGGTCATTTGATACTGTAACCGCGTTGCCCCCAGTCCCCAATGCCATCGGCGCAATCAGATCCAAAGGCATCGGTGAGAAGCCTAGCGCGGCGGCAATCGGCATAGGGGCCAACATATGGGCGACTTCAAAATGTCCAACGGCCATCCGATCGCGAATATTTGCCCAAGATGTTTCCCGAGTCAGCCGAAGGTCAATTCCCTGTGCTTCTGCAAAACCGCAATTTGCTGCGACAACCAGCAACGCGGAATCGAGCAATGGCAGAAACCCGGCATGCACCGGAAATAAATCCCGTACTGTCACTTCGCCTCTCCCGTTACATCTATCAAGGAACTTGCCGTAATCAGGCTCTGTGCGATTTCGGAAATTTTCCGGTTTTGGTTCATGGCCGTTGTCCGAAGCATCCGATAGGCTTCATCCTCACCAATTCCTCGTGATTGCATCAGAATGCCCTTGGCCTGATCGATCAATTTGCGGTCGGCTAATTCATTCCGGGCATCTTCAAGTTCGCGTGCCATGCGCGAATAGGCCTTGAAACGGGTGATTGCCATATCAAGAATTGGTTTGACCCGGTCCTGCTTCAGTCCATCCACAACATAGGCCGAAACGCCAGCATCTATGGCGGCTTCCATCACGTCGCGGTCTGAGTTATCGACGAACATGGCAATTGGTCGCTGCACCGAACGGGTCAGCACAAACAATTGTTCCAACATATCGCGGTTGGGATTCTCCAGATCGATTACGATTACGTCCGGATGTGTGCTTTCGATATGCTCAGCGACCCCGTCCATATCATGCACTAACGTAACATTCTGATATCCAGAATCCGCAAGACCTGCTTCAATGATGGAAGCCCGGATCCGGTTTTCATCAATAACCAGTACGGAGACATTATCTGGAGACATTGGATTATGTTGCACTTGCGAATAAATTGTGCAACGCAAAATATCAGTGTGGAAATTTCTCGTTGGCAATGGGTAATGCGAAGGACCAAACGGCTATCAAAATAGATCGCCGATTGCTAGTCAGCCAGGCTCACCGGCGTGTCTGGCTGTTTGTTCGGCGAATTGCTAACGACCTTCCAAATTTCTCAATTCAGCCGCAGCAAAAACATCGATCTCATCTTTGGAAAACAAACTGGCAAACAAACTGGCAAACAAACTGGCAAACAAACTGGCAAACATTTTGAGAAACATCGGATTTCACTAGATCAATAATATAAAATAATTTCAATATAATAGAGCGCATGAGCAAATCGGTTTGGCCGCCTCTCTCTCCGCCACAACGCTTTCGCCAGAAAGCGTCAATTCTCCCGACAGGTACCTAGCGGCAGCTGTTTGCGAAGCAAACTGCGAGAGCATTCGGAGTTCGAAGTTTGTCCATCTGGCTCCGTCATATCTCGTTGAACTTGGTTTTTCTGCTTTAGAGAAGCTATTACCTTTCAGTTCGGGTTCAAGCGTCTCAAAGCCTCTTCTATTTCTACCACTGGACGTCCGGGAAGGTTCCAGGCTGAGGTTTGGTCCTTCGAGGGTTCCTCGTATTTCAGGGCAACGCTTTGCCGGCACGGCCATTTACCCAAGGTGTTTTTGGGGCCGGTCGATATATTTAGATAGGCCTTGTTGCGAACCGTACCAGTGAGTGCGATCGCATGACCACCCGGGGATTCGCCCAGGAGCAAAAAGTCTCCAGTCTCAAATTGCTGGCCATACACTGCGAAACTGACGCCTTCCTCAACATCCAATTTTCCCGACATCAGGCCTTTATGATTACGGAGGCGAAGCCGAGCCCGTTCGAGAGTTTTAGCGCAAGCATCTCGCAATTCTGGAACCTCTGATTTCGTTGGAAATTCCAGCCAACCAGAGACTTTCAAATAGCCCCGGAGCGGTATTCTAGTGACTTCAATTGCCTGGCTCTGTTTGAAACGCCAGATCATGTCCCTCGTCGAGTTGGGATTCCGAATACCGTGGGATACCCAGTCTTGAAATATGGACCCTGGATACTGAGCGATAAATGCCTCCAACGCTTGCACGCTGTCCGCCTTGCGAGCTTCCCATAGAGCCGTTATCGGCTGAAATTCCGGATTGTCGCGATACGCGTCGATAGCTTCAATCTTGGCCGTTTTGGAGTGGGTCCCAGAGTATAAAACATTCAAGCTGGGATGACGCTTTGCCGTCACATAACCTTTGTTAGACATGCAATTGTCATATGTCTGAGCAGCGTAAACGGCTGCTTTCTCATAGTCCTTTTGGAGATCTCCAGCTGCTGCGTAACCGAGAAGAAGCGCGCGTAAGACATACTTTGCCGTATTTGGACTGGTCCATGGTGACCAATGCTCCCGCGAGGCGCACTCCATATCGTCGTGCACGAACGCCGTCCCGGAGATATCGGGCTTTAAGTACATGATCGGCTGAGCTGCCGCTGTCTGGCCAATGTGGTAAGAACGGCATCCGGCAACGAAGACCAACAAAAGAAGTGCTATGGGAGCAACCCAGGATTTCCGCCTCACTTCATTTCCTCCCGCAGCCCCACACCTGCACCACAATTTTGGGAATGAGCTCAACCTCGGCCTTTTGGTCGACCTCCTCCCGTGATCTGAATAGTGTCCAGTCTTCTCTCACAACCATGGTCCCTCAAGCTTGGCCATTTTTGTTAAGTTAGGACGCTTCTTTTGCAGTATACAAAAACACCAAATTTCAAGATATACTGACCGTTACGTCTCATCCGCCATGATGCGGAAATTTTCAATTCCTTGCTACTATCAATCGCCCCCCCCCGCCGCCGTCCAAATCATCCAAATCCGTCCTTCAACCTATGTCCCGTAGGACCACGGTCGTATCGATGTACCGGCCAAGAACTTCGGCGGCGATATCTGCTCTTAGGTCATCTGCGACATCGTCAAAGCTTGGCGTTGTCATCGCTGTGAGTTTGATCAGCAGCCAACGACCTTCCTCTTCTATTGGTCCGGCGACGTCGCCGACATCAAGGGAGCGCAGGATATCGCGTTGTTGTTTGGGGAGATCGGCCAACGCGAATGTACTTGCGAAGTCTCCTGTCGCTTTTGTTTCTGCATCACAATACTGATCGACCGCCTCTAAAAACCCGATCTTCTTGGCGCGCAATGCCTCTGCCAGTGATTGCGCCTCGGTTTGAGTTTCGAGCGACAACAGGTAAAGCGACACTTCGGAAAGACTATGTTCAATTTCTTGATAGGCGGCGGCGATCTCGGCATCTGGGACAGACGCCAAGAGCGCATTGGTCAGAGCCCTGAACTCACAAACGAGTCGGATCGTCGCCTCAGAAACACTGTTCGATGACATCCATTTTTCAAAGTCCGTACGCCGTCCAAGATCCATCTCTTGCCGAAACGCATTCAGTTCGGCTTGAAAGTCCTCGTTTGTCGGAACGACATTTTGATCAAGCGCCCATGACCGCAACGCATATTTAGACGCCAACTGCTCGCGGATATCATACCCATCATCCATCAGGGCGACGCCAAGGGCGAGCTCAAGCGAAATCGCTTCCCCATTTATATCCAAAAAAGGTGTTTCAATCACTTGCGCCTCACAATTCAGCAGCCGAAGATGGATTGCGCTGCCTTTAGGAATCTGTGAGACGATATTCACGATGGCTCAAAGTTGTAGTCAAGCGCTAACCATGCGACTGACTGAGTTCCAGGCACCTTAGGCATACGCGATCTAAGGGTTTCTGGGTTAGAAGTATCTGGGTTAAGGGATAGACCATGATTTTGGCCGGTAAAATGAGACGGAATGAGGTGTCACGGACGCTTCTCGCTACCGTCTTTATGACCGGCACCGTCTTTTTCAGTCTGCCCAGCACGGCGCAATCGCTTACAGACGTTCTGACTCACGTCTATAATAGCAACCCCACGCTGTTGGCGGCGCGCGCAACATTGGAAGTGACGAACGAACAAGTGCCGCAAGCGCGCGCGGGTTGGCTGCCGTCCCTATCCCTTTCAGAATCATACAGCCGCACCAATACAGTGACAGAGGATGACGGCAACGGCTCTACCCTGTCGGACACACGCACGGAAACACTGTCGCTATCGCAGACCTTGTTCAGTTTTGAAAATTTGGCCCGCCTCAAAGCTGCTGACAGCGCTGTATTTGCCGGCCGCTACACCTTGTGGCAAAGCGAACAAACTGTCCTTTTGGGCGCGGTAACCGCTTATCTGAATGTCCTGCGCGACAAGAATATTGTGGATCTGCGGCGCAACAATGTCTCTGTCCTGGAGAAACAACTGGAATCGACCCGAGTCCAATATGACTTGCGGCTGCGGACGGAAGCGGATTTGGCGCAGGCGCGGTCCAGATTGGCACGCGCTCGGGCAGATTTTTCGGCGGCGCTCGGTGTCTACGATCGTGCGATTTCGGCTTTTCTCCAAGTGGTCGGTTTCCCGCCCGAATCCCTAACAACACCAGAATTCACGTATACTCTTCCAGAGAATGAGGAAACGACAGTCATTTTGGCTGGCGACCAACACCCCACAGTCCTAACCGCTATGGAGAACCTTGAGACGGCGGAAACGGATATCGAGACCAATCAAGCGGCCCGCCTGCCCAACCTCGCGCTTGCTGGTAGCGTTTCCAAAACGCAAACCAACAACAGGAGTGCTCAAAGCACGGAATCGGCCACATCAACGGTTTCATTGACCTTAACCGTGCCTATTTTCCAGACCGGCATTGAATTCTCAAACGTTCGTGCCGCGCGCAAAACCAAGAAACAGCGACTGCTGGAGCTTGATCAGGCGCGGCGGACGGCGCGGGACAACGCCCAACAAGCCTGGGAGGACGTGGTTAGCGCGGTGGAACGGGTGAAAGCATTCACCGTGCAGGTGGAGGCGGCGAAGATCGCCTTGGACGGCATTGCCGCCGAACTTGAGGTCGGACGACGTACTGTCATTGAGCTGTTGAACGCTGAACAGGAATATCTGGACGCACAGGTAAACCTGGCCACCGCCAAGCGGGATGAACTTGTCGCGCGCTTCACGTTGTTGGAACGCGTTGGCCGCCTGCGCGCCGACGATATTGATCTTCCCGTGGTCATTTATGACGTGGAAGAGGATCTAAAGAGAAACGAGTGGAACTTTTTCTCCACCGAAATCGACTGATTTTGTGACACTATTTTCTTTCTCTTCGATTATGTGAAGCCAATCACTTAACATTTCCTGATAGTCCTGTATGGTCATGACACTTGATTGTGTGTCGAGGGGTTGAGCAGACAAGAACTCAATTCTTCAAATCCGAACGCCGCAAAGGCCAATAACGATAAATAAAAACAGTCCATCGTAACGGACACCAAACGAATAGATTAGGAGACTACATCATGCTTGAATTCAGCGATATCACCCTTGAAATCGAAGATCTTCCGTCCCGCGCGCAAGCGATTGGCGAAGAAGCTGGCGCCGACGTCATGGGCGGCTTTAGCCGCGCCCAGCGCATCCGCCGTATTCGCGCTATCCGCCGCGCCCGTCGGATGCGGGCACTGGCTGCCCGCCGTCGTCGCGGTGGCTCACGCCGTCGCCCAACCCGCAGCATCCGCCGCCGTCCGAGCCCGCGTCGTCGTGGCAACCCGGCACTGCGTCGGTCGTTGCTGAAACGCGCCGCGTTCCACAGCCGGACGGCTGCAAGCCTGCGGTCCAAAGCACGCCGCGTCTAAAATCGCGACGTCAGGTTTATTTTGGGATGGCCCGGTGTTTTCACCGGGCCATTTCATATTCGGGGTCCTGTCCCGATGTGAACCCCAGTCACTTCATGTATTGCAGGTACAGTCGCCAATCACCCAATGTGAACTAACATACTGAATTAACGTTTTTATCATTTGTTTTCTTAGAACCAATTGACCAAAGTAACGGCGAGATACGTGGGGGTCTTGCGATACGTAAATGTCGTCGAGCTTAAAAATTTCAACGCGGGAAATAAACGAACGAGGGGACACAATGACTGACTTTCTAGAAGTAAACGGCGCGCCTGTAGATTTAAAAACGGCGCTTCAATGGCGTGTCGCCATGGGCGATGATCAATTCATCCAAGAAACGGCTACCGACGCTGCGGTCATTCAATATTGCGCGGAAAAGAAAATCTCTGCCAGCGCTGAAGAGATTCAAACCGTCTTCAACGAAATGCGCTACGCTCAAGAGCTTGAAAGCGCTGAGCAAACAAAAGCATGGTTGGCGGAAAATGGCATCGACGCTGCTGCCATGGCACAAGTCGCCGAAATCGCTGCGTTGCGCAACAAAATTCGCGCCTCCATCACCGACGATGAAGTAAAAGAGCATTTCGTCGAGAATAAAAATAGCTACGACGTTGCGGAAATTTATAACATCACCGTCGATGACGAAGATTTGGCCGATGAAATTGTCTCTACCCTGGAAGACGAAGACGACAGCTTCATGAACCTTGCCCTTGAGCATTCGATTGATGAAGACACCTATCTGAAGGGCGGATATGGCGGCGAAGTCACCCGTGACGACGTTCGCGCGGAAGCCGAGGCGGCGATCTTCGGTGCGGCAGCCGACGATGTCGTTGGACCGATCAAAGAAGATGATGACTACACCGTCTATATGGTGCGCAAAGTCGTCATTCCTGAGTTTGAGGATGTGAAGGAAGTCATCCGGGATTCCTTGTTTGAGGACCTGATCGACGGCCTTGCCGGAAGTGGTACCGTCAAAAATATTCCGCTTGGTATTACGAGCGAACCGCCGGAAGACGACGACGAGTGATTGGGAGCGCCGCTTGCTGATCGCTTTGATCAGATAAGCGGCGCGTTTTCCACCGGCTTTACCGCCGGTCCAATTGCTTTCAGCTGTCATGGCCGCATTCGACATCCCCCAAATTCTTCGCGGGACCGCGCTATTCGCCGGGCTTCCCGAAGGTGCGATCTCGTCAATCGCGGACAATATCCAAATCGTCAATTTCAAGCTTGGCGAAGTCATTCTGCAGCGCGATGCCCCGGGCGAAGGATATTTCATTGTCCATAAGGGTAAGGTTCGCGTCGTTGATGATACAGGCGAAGGCAAAGCGATCACGCTGGCCGTCCTGAGAGACGGCAGTGGGTTCGGCGAACGCTCTCTGTTTTTCGATCAACCGGTATCCGCCACCGTGCGTTCAGCCGGGAAAACTGTCCTCCTTAAGCTCGCCAAGGAAGATTTCACGCGTCTGATCGATGCCGATCCTTCCATTGGCGCGAAGATCCAGGAAACGCAAAAGCGCCAGGAAGAATACGGCTTCCTGAAAACCCAGCAGTTACTGACGGGACTGTCGCCCGAACAAACCGAAGAGCTTGTTAATCGCGTTGAGAAGCTGGAGCTGTCCGACGGCGATCCCATCTATGAGGAAGGCGGAACGCCGGACGCCCTATATCTGGTGCGTCAAGGTCGCGTAAAACTGACGAAACCCAGCGCAGGCGGGCGGCTTCTGGGATTCCGCCGCCAGGGCGGCGTGGTTGGGGAGATGGCGCTCCTGAACGACGAAGACCGTATGGAAACCGCAGTGGCGGCGGAAGACGGCACGGTCTTGATGCGCCTGTCGATTGAGGCTTTCGAAGACGTCGCGGGCGGCAGCGAGGCGGTAACGGAAGCGGTTGCTGACTACGCACGCAACCAACTTCTACAACGCGAAGCCATCTTAACCGGCGCAGATGACGAGGAAGGCGCAGAGGAAGGCGCGGACCATGGGCCGCTGTTGCAGCGCGGAAATGTGAAGTCTCCCGGCCTGATCCCAAGAACCTATCCTTTGACCGTCGCGGATCGCCCCGCTTTGGCGGGGATCGCGTGCTTGGATATGGCGGCGCGCTACTACCGTAAAGAGGTCGACACCGACCGCCTGGCGGAGCAAGCGTTGACCCATGACAGAGCGGACGATCTGCACGCCATCGGGCGTAAGGCGGAATCCTCTGGTCTTATGAGTCGCCTCGTCAAACTGGATGACGGTACGCTGGACGCTTTGGCCGTCCCCGCCGTTTATAACGATCCGGAATCCGGGCTCTGCACCATTCTATCGATCTCAAAGAAACAGATTGTCGTCGCCGATCCGACACGCGGCCTGGCTGCCATGTCGCGCGAAGACTTCGTACAACGGTGGGACGGCGAAGCGCTGATCTTGTCCATCGCGCCTGACTTCGGCGCCGTTGGCGATAACGCAGCCGGGCTGCTCAAACAATTTTACCCTCTGCTACGGCCTCATTGGCCGCTGATTTTCCGCATCATGGCGATCATCTTCCTGCTGCAAGCTGCAGGACTGATACCGCCGTTCTTCACACAAATCCTGATCGATAATGTCCTGATCGTCGGCGATGTCGACATGCTGGTCCTACTTTTGATCGGCCTGCTGGTCGGGACGATGTTGGTGACCGTTGCCGAGTCGATCCAGGAAATACTGCAGATGCATCTGATGCGGCGATTGACCAGCACGCTGTTCACCCGCTTCTTCGATCACATCCTGGCCTTGCCGATCTCGAAATTGAAGAAGTGGGATACGGGCGCCCTGACAGCGCGGTTTGAAGAAAACAATACGATCCTGGAGACAACGTCGAACGGCGCGCTGTCTGTCGTCACCAACGCAATAGGCGTTCTGATGTATCTGCCGGTGCTGGTCCTGATGCAGCCCGTGTTGGCCGGAATTGTGATTTTCTTCTGCTTCCTGATCTGCGCGATCACGCTGCTCAATGCAAAGAAGATGCGGGACTTCGAGAAACGGGAGTTCGACCTGGGCGCGGCGCGGGAAAGCCACGTGATCGAAGTTGTGAAGGGGATCGGCACCATCAAGGCGTTGGCCCAGGAAGATGAGTTCATTGAACGCGGGCGCGGCTTCTTCGCACAAGAGATGAACCTCGCATACGAGAAAGAGCGGTTCGATCAGCGCTTGGAATTTGGAACAGAATTTCTGGAAGCGATCAGCAATATGCTGGTTCTGGCCGTTGGAGCCTATTTCGTCCTCGACGGATCGATGAGCGCAGGGGCGTTGATCGCGTTTTCCGCAATTGCCGGCCAAGTCACGGACCCAATCGAAGAACTGGCCGGATTCTATGACGAATATCTGGAAGTGAAAGTCGCCCTTGAACGGGTGAATGACATTCTGGCGGAGCCCAGAGAGAACAACGACAACGCCATGCCTTGCCCTGAACTGCGCGGCGGCATTCGGTTTGAAAACGTTAGCTTCTCTTATGATCCGGACGGGGGGCAGAATGTTCTAAATAACGTCAGCCTTGAAATTCAACCAGGGCAGAAAGTCGCCTTCGTCGGCCGCAGCGGATGCGGAAAAAGCACGATGTTGAATCTGGTGAACCGTGTGTTGGAGCCAACCGAGGGACGGGTTTTAGTCGATAACGTTGATGTCACATCGGTTGATTTAATCTCTCTGCGCCAACAGATCGGCGTGGTGGAACAATTCCCCTTCATCTTTTCCGGCACGGTCAAAGAGAACATCGCGGCCGCCAACCCGACCGCGTCCTATGAAGCGATTGTGTCCGCTGCGACATTGGCGGGCGCCCATGATTTCGTGTCCAACTTCCCGATGCGCTATGACACGCGGGTTGGCGAAGGCGGCAGGGCGATGTCAGGTGGGCAGCAGCAACGGTTGATCATCGCCCGTGCACTGGCAGCGGATCCGAAAATCCTGATCCTGGATGAGGCGACTGCTGCGTTGGACAATGAATCTGAGAAAACCATTCAGAAAAACTTAGACAAAGTTATGGCGTCCCGAACCACGCTCGCAATCGCGCACCGGCTCAGCACCATTCAGAACTCTGATCTGATTGTTGTGTTAGAGAATGGAGAAATTGCGGAAAAGGGAACCCACGATGAACTGTTGGAGCGCAAGGGGCTGTACCATTATTTGGTAACCCGCGCGGAAGAGGGATAGGCGAGATGTCGAGCGAAGACCAAGCTGAACCAATTGCGGACAACGACCAGTTCCGAACGCTGGACCGTCACGCACAAGAGACCCAAACTCAGGACCGCCGATCTGACGTCATTGAAGCCGTGCCACCCATATACATGCGCGGCGCCATATATCTCTTTATCGCCGTTCTCATTGTTTCCCTTGTCTTGACCTATGTTGGCAAGGTCTTCGTCATCGTGCCGGTACAAGGTCAGATCATCCCTGAAGGTCAAAATGTCGTCGTCGAGGCTGAATCCCAAGGTGTTGTGACAGACGTTCTAGTTTCCCCCGGAGATGAGGTGGAAGCCGGACAGATCATCCTGGAACTTCGCCAATCGGGTGCTGACGTCGGACTGGAAAGCGCGAATAGCGCCCTGGATATTCAATTCGACAATCGCGAGAAAGCCCAAGCCGCGATCTTAGCGATCAATCGGATCGTCGCCCAACCGTCCTTGGCGGCGACGGAGCCACTGGACAGCTTCAAGGATGCGGGCGCCGCCCTGGTGCATATTACGGGTTTGCGGTCTGCCATCTTGTCACTGGACCAGGCACACCAGAACCTGGATGAGGAGATGGAGCGCCAAGGTCGCGTCACTCGGAACCAGATCGAGCTTCAACAAAGTACCATCAACCGACTGCGCGCTAATATGGGCACCGCGCGCTCTGCTGTGCGCACGCAACAGCAAAGCGTAACGCAAAAAGAAGAAGCACTGGCGCGGATCGTTGAGTTGGCCGAAAAACGGATCGTCCCGCAAACCCAGGTTAACACAGCGCGGGAAGCAGTCTTAACCGCACAGAACTCGCTGAACGAGAAGCGCCAGCAAATCGGCCAACTCCAGCTTCAAATTTCCCAAGCCGAAGTAGAGATCGGGAATCTAGAGGCCAGCATTTCAAAGCAAGAAACCGATCTGAAAGCCCAAGTAGCAAATGCACAACTCAGCTACGATCGTTCCGTCGCTGACCTGTCATCCTCTATCGCGACCTTCCAACGCGCACTCCAGCTTACAGATGCCCAGATCAAAGAATTGCAAGGCAAAATCCGAATCCAAAAGGACTCGATCCAGAAGCTTTCAATCAGATCACCCGTTTCAGGCTCTGTCACCGCGTTGAACTTCAATACCGCTGGTCAGTCCGTGGGCGCGGGCTCCAAAGTCGCGGTAATAGTACCGAAAAACGTACGCCCAATCGTGTATGCGACTGTTCCCAACAAAGATATCGCAGACATCAAAGTCGGGATCGGCGCACGGGTCAAAGTCGACGCCTATCCTTTCCGGCAATATGGCACGGTCACAGCGGAAGTCGTACGCGTCTTCCCCTTGGCCGATCAACCGGTCTTCGGTGTCCGCCTGCAGCTTAAGAAAGCCTTTATCGAAAAAGATGGGATCAAGGAGCCATTGGAACCTGGTTTGACTGTGAATATCGACCTTCTGACCAAGCGCAAACGCATTATCCAATTGATTTTCAAGCAGTGGGGTTAAAAACCTAGATGGCAGCGGGACTGGCAGAACGGCTTCAGGAGCATCCGGATTTCCGGACGCTGAAGGCTGAGGATTGCGCGGCAATTGCGCGCCTCGCTAAAGCCGTCAGCGCTGACCCGTCCGAAGTTCTCAATGATATAGGCGAGCCCGACGACGGATTCTATTTCGTCGTATCAGGGACCTTGGACCTCGTCACCGGTGGAGAGGAAGGCCAGAGGGTCGTTATCGATTCCCTGCGTGAAGGCGCTTTAGAGGATTGCGATATCCTCGATCCGGAAGAGATGATCGACTACCGCCTGCAGGCGGGTTCGGAACCGGCACTCCTCCAACATCTTGGTAAAAAAGACGTCCTCGATTTTCTGGACTCCAACCCGGATGTCAAAGCGCAGATCGAAGAAGCCCGCAAGCTGCGTGATGTGTTGGACTTTCTTGGGCACTGCAAAAGCCTGGAAGGTATTCCTCGCGAAGGGCTTGCAACACTCGCGCGTCATGTGGCTGAGGAAGACGTTAAGGCGGGCGCGTTTGCGATCAAGCAAGGTGACACGGATGACAGCTTGTTCTTCGTCAAGAAGGGGCTGTTTGTTATCACGCGTGACGAAGCGCCTTCCGTGCGGATCGACACATCTGGGGCCGGGTCCATTCTGGGCGAAATCGCTGTTCTGACCGGCGACGCACGCGGCGCAAACGTAATAGCGGATGAAGACTCGATCATCTACCGCGTTCCCGGCGATGCCTTCCGCTCGGTCGTTGAAGAGCACAAAGCGCTGATGGAACAAATCCAGGGCGTGATGTCCGAGCGTCACAAACGGGGGAGCAGGAAACTCGCCAAAGCGCAAAAAGACGCGCAAAAAGACGCCCAAAAATCAGAGACCGCCCCTTCCTCTGATGATGGGAACAAAGAGGACAAGCAGGATTCCCGCCGCCGCAAGGCCGAGGTGGAGACGGTCTCCATCAAGCGCGGCTGGCTCGCGAAGCGCGCGCGGCTTCCAGCGGTGCGTCAACACAGCCAGATGGATTGCTCCGCCGCATGTCTGTCCACGATCTGCAAATACTACGGCAAAGAGGTCAGCATCAACACGACCCGCGAGATTGCCCGGGTTAAGCAGGAAGGCGCCTCCATGACGAATGTCATGCGGGCATTGAGCGAGATTGGTTTCAAGAACGAAGCCTTTATCAGCTCCATGGACCAATTGCGCGAGAAACAGGCGGAAGGGAAGCTGCCGGCCATCGCCAACTGGAAGGGCTATCACTGGATCGTCGTCTATTCGGTCACCAACACGCATGTGGTCTGCGCAGACCCTGCGGAGGGGATGGTGAAGCATCCTATCCCGGAGTTTGAGAAGAATTGGTCCCGCTATACGATCTTCCTGGAGCCAACGACGAAGTTTAACGACTTCCCGGAATCGAAACCTTCGATCAGCAAGTTCTTTTCCTTCTATACACCTTACAAATCCACGATCCTGGACCTGTTTCTGCTGGCAGTGTTCATGCAGGTCTTGGCGATCGTCTCCCCCCTATTCGGGAAATTCGTGATCGATGACATCATCCTGAAGGGTGATCAGCAGTGGCTATTGGCGGCGATTTACGTGATGTCCGCCGTTACAATCCTATCGATGATTATGGATTACATCAGCGACGTCATGGCGTTGCGCCTATCGCTGCGATGTAACTTCAATATGATCACCCATGTCTATTCCAGACTGTTGCGTCTGCCATTGTCTTACTTCGAAGCGCGTAAGGTTGGAGACATCACGAACCGTCTGGAACAACATGAGGAAGTGACCGAATTTATCACCGAAGACGGGTTGGATACGTTCATCAACCTGATGACGGCGGTCGCCTTCACCATCCTGATGTTCTTCTTCGACGTTTGGCTTTCCATTGCGTCTTTGTCATTCCTTCTCCTCAACTTCTTTGTCGTGCGTTTCATCTCACCCCGGTTGCGCCAGATAGAGCGCGAAAGCTTCGTTAAGGAATCCGAACAGGAAAGCCATCTGATCGAGAGCCTGCAAGGCGCTGGAACCCTGAAAACCATGGGGGCGCAACATCAGGCGCGCTGGAAATACGAAGATAACTTTGCCGCCGTCGCAAACCTGGAATTCAAGGAAACCAAGCTTTCTCAGGGCGCCGACATCTTCTCGACCCTGTTGGATAGCCTTGGCGATGTCGCGATCCTGTTCCTGGGCGGCTGGTTCGTGATGCAGGGAAAGATGACAATCGGCGATATGGTCGCCTTTCAGGCATTTGCCAACGGGGTGCAGGGACCGATCAATTCGTTGATCGGAAAATGGGATGAAATCCAGGAAGTCAAAATCGCCGTCGAGCGGATGAACGACGTACTGGAGAAAGAGCCGGAATTCCCCGACGAAGACAAAGCGGAAGAAGAGCTGGCGGATAAGATTGAACTGCCGCGACTGCGTGGCGGGATTGAGTTCGACAATGTCACCTTCCGGTATGAACCGGACGATCCCAACAATGTCATTCAGGCGCTGAACCTTACGATAGAGCCTGGCCAGAAGGTCGCCTTTGTTGGCACCAGCGGCTGTGGCAAATCAACCATTATCAAGCTGCTCTATGGCTTCTACCCAACCAGCAGCGGACGCATCAGGGTTGATGGGTTTGATCAGAAGGAGGTGACCCTCAAGTCACTGCGCCGGCAGATCGCGATGGTCCCGCAATCCAGCTTGATGCTGCGAGCGTCGGTGCGCGACAATATCGCAATGGCGCGCGCGAACGCGACGTTGGAGGAAATCATTGAAGCCGCCGAATTGGCACAGGCGCATGACTTCATTTCCAAAATGCCCGGCGGTTACGATGCGAAAGTGGAAGAGCAAGGCTCCAATCTTTCTGGCGGCCAACGGCAGCGTATCTGCCTTGCCCGCGCCTTCCTTCAACGATCCGCCATTCTCGTCCTGGATGAGGCAACCTCGGCGCTCGATGTAGAAACCGAACGCGTCATCATGGAGAACATCCGGGGCAGGTTCACCGGTCAAACCGTGTTAATGATTGCCCACCGCCTCTCCACAATTCGATCTGCTGACAAGATCGTCGTCTTGAACGGCGGCCTAGTCGCCGAATCTGGCACTCATGACGAGCTCATGGAGTTAAAGGGCCTGTATTATACGCTTGCCGGTCGTCAGCAATCGGCAGAATAAAAAGAGCATGACGACTTTTTAAAAAGCTGCGGACCCCGCGGTGAAGTCAGCTGCTTTCATTCTGACCCAGACACAGTTCTAAACCAAACACTGGCCGTTTCGGACTCAAACGGATAAACCACCCACCATGACTGACACGCGTTCTCAACAGACAGGCGATACCGCCAGTGACATTGCGAAGGGCAACTGGGTTGACCGGTGGCTGCCTCGACCGTTGCGGCCCTATGCGCGGCTCGCGCGACTTGATAGGCCAATCGGGACATGGTTGTTGTTGCTGCCCTGTTGGTGGGGACTGGGGATCGCGTTGGGTGCGCTTGAAGGGGCACCGACCTCTGACGACTATCTTTATGCCTTGTTGCTCGCCATTTGTATGGGGGTGGGCGCCATTGTGATGCGGGGCGCTGGCTGCACCTGGAACGATATCACGGACCGCCACTATGACTGCCTGGTGGCACGAACCGCGTCACGACCGATCCCGTCGGGAGAAGTCTCTGTCGGTCAGGCACTCAGCTTCATTTTGCTGCTAGCCGCGGTAGGGCTTGGCATGCTGCTGCCCTTCCCGCCTGTCGCTGTTATGACCGCAGTCGCATCCTTACTGCTGGTCGCGATTTATCCATTTATGAAGCGGATTACCTATTTTCCGCAGGCATGGTTGGGATTGACCTTCAATTGGGGGATCTGGGTTGCCTGGGCGGCGTTGAAGCCGGAGGCGCTACAAGCCGGCGATGTCCTCATTCCAGCGATACTCTATGCGGCGGGAATCTCCTGGACGCTCGGCTATGACACGATCTATGCGCATCAGGACAAGGACGATGATGCATTGATCGGGGTAAAGTCTACCGCCCTAAAGTTCGGGAAGGCGTCCCGTGGCTGGATCGCGTTCTTCTATGCGTTGACCTTAACCCTAATCGGCACTGCCGCGCATCTGGCAGGGCTCGGTTGGCCGGTTTGGGTTGGGCTGGGCCTGACTGGTTTGCATTTCCTGTGGCAAGTGTGGCGGATCGACTTCGACGATGCCAAGGACTGCTTACGTTTCTTCAAATCGAACCGAGACGCCGGCTTGATCGTCACGCTCGCGCTTCTCGCCGGTGCGGCAATTCACTAAGTAAAAATCACTAAGCGGAGAACCAGCAATGTGGGATGACGCCGATGGCGAAGAAGACCTGCACGAAATGCTGCCAGGCGCCTCATTAATTGAGGACAGTACCCGGATTGAGGCCCCACGGCTTGTGCCCGAAATCGAGCTTCATCTCGCCGCCGATGACCTGCCCTTGTTCCGCATGGGGGAGGACGAGTTGGAAGCAGCCGGTCTGGGCACGCCCTATTGGGCCTTCGCCTGGGCAGGAGGACAAGCCCTCGCGCGATACATCCTGGATACGCCATCCGTCGTTCGGGGGCGGCGGGTCCTCGACCTCGGTGCAGGCTCCGGTTTAGTCGCGATTGCCGCGGCTAAGGCAGGGGCTTTCGACGTGACCGCCAATGACATCGACCCGATGGCCGCTGAGGCAATGCAACTGAATGCGGATTTGAATGGCGTTTACCTGGATATCGTGGCGGAGGATTTGGTCGGATCCGTTAACGCCTGGGACACGGTCCTTGTCGGTGACGTCTTTTATGATGCGGAGATCACCGGGCTTATACTCCCGTGGCTTAAGTCCTTGGTGGCAGATGGTGCTGAGGTCTTGGTCGGTGACCCTGGACGCTTTTATCTTCCAAAGCTCGGATTACAGCGTATCGCGTCCTATCACGCCCCAACGACAAGCCTGATGGAAGACAGTGATCTGCGAAACGCGGGTGTTTGGCGGTTTCAGGACATATAATTATTCTTTAGAATATTCCTTGACATATTTTTAAAAAACACCTATTGCTCTCCATTAATATTCTTTGGAATGTATATGGAGGAAACAATGCTAACTTCTCGCCGACGTTTACTGCGCATGATTGGTGGATCCGGTGCCTTGCTCGGCGCTTCCGCTGTCGGGCTAACCCAATGCGACACCATGCCGTCTTCTGCCATCGCCCCTTGGACCGAGCCGGGGCATGACCGGCAAGATGTGCGCGAAAGGGCTCTGGCCCATGCACTCCTGGCGCCCAATCCTCATAATCTCCAGCCCTGGATCGCAGATTTGAGAGATAAAGACGCGATCACCTTGCTTTGGGATGCCTCTCGCACCCTGCCGGAAACCGATCCCTATGGCCGACAAATCCTCATCGGTTTCGGAACCTTCATCGAGCTTCTTGATATCGCGTTGCGGCAACGTGGCTACCGGGCGGACATCACCCTCTTGCCGGAGGGAATGCCGGGGCCGGATGCCGATGTTTCAGCCCTGCCGGCACAACCTGTCGCGCGGATCAAGATCGCGAAAGATAAAACGATATCTCCCGACCCTCTATTCAACGCAATCCCAGCGCGTCGATCCTGCAAGGAGCCCTATGATCTAGACAAGCCGCTCCTCCCGTCCCACGAGGCGGATCTTAGAGCTTCCCATATCGACACAACAATTTCATTGAACATCGCAAAGGACGGGCCGCTTCCTGACCGGCTCCGCAATCTGACGCGGGATGCCATGGCGCTGGAGATGCAGACACCACGCATGTTGAAGGAAAGTATCGACCTGACCCGGGTCGGCGCAGAGGAGATCGCCGTAAACCCTGACGGCATCGACCTTCATGGTCCGATGTTCTGGTGGTTGAAACGCTTCGGCATCATGACGCGGGAAAAAGCAATGCAGCCCGGGACAATGGCCTATCAAGGCGGGATCGACTATGCCCTGGGCTGGGCAGGGGCGACGCCATCCTTCGGGTGGATCGCGACAGAGGGCAATAGCCGCGCGCAGCAAATCGCCGCTGGACGCGCCTATGTCCGCCTCAATCTCCGCGCGACGGCACAGGGTGTCGCGATGCATCCAGTCAGCCAACTGCTGCAAGAGTATCCGGAGATGTCAGAGCTCCAACAGCAATTCCGAACCGCTGTCGGGGCCAAGCCAGGCACAACGATTCAGATGTTGTTCCGCCTCGGTTATGCGGATCAATCGGCACCGTCCCCGCGCAGACCTCTCGACAGCATCATCCGAACCTGATTCTATCAGGCTCATGGAACCATCAGATAAAGCAGCCCTGGGCTATCGGATCATCAACTGGGTCGGCATCATCGAGCAGCTGGCCCGAACGAAGGCGAGCCGAAGTATCGCGGATATCGACTTGCCTTGGCCGCATTTCGTCATGCTGAACCACTTCAGCCATCGCGCAGAAGAGGGGAAGACCGTGACAGAGGTTGCCCGCGCCATGCAGCAACAGCAGCCCGGTGTCACAAAAACCTTGAAGGCAATGGTTGAAGCCGGGTTGTTACGCATCGCACCCGACCCATCGGATGGGCGGATCAAACGCCATTTTCTGACGGAGCGGGGGCGGTCCCAACATAGTGCCGGGATTGCCCGCCTCGCGCCCCTTATAGAGACGCTTTATGAAGACTGGTCGATTGAGGATATGACAGGACTGTATCGGCAGCTCGACATCCTGAAAAGGTGGTTGGACGAAAACCGCTAAAGATCATCAGCCTTTACGACTTCGTAGGGAAACCCAAAGGGGATCGCATCGCTGGAAATCACCTCCACCATCCGGTCGCGATACTCACCATCGTCGATGCAGCGCAGGATGAATTCATCCAGCCCTTCCAGTGCCTTGGACTTTTTATGCATGAATTCCAGGGCACCCGCCGTATCGGCCTGCGGATAGCGTCGGTTCATTGCCGGCACGGCACTCATGGCGAGCGGCACCTTGTTACAGCTCAAATGCCCTCTATTCCCAACATAGGCGTGGATCGTTCCAATCCGACGACCATCCTCCAACAGTACGCGTACACTCTTCAGAGCGGCGAAGACATAATTGGCCGCTCTGATCTCTGTCTCGTGCATGATCTCCAACTGCTCATCTGTCAGCCAATTGAGCCATAGTTCAATCTGTGTCCCCGGTGACACCTGCAACATGGCCGGCGCTGCGCCGTAATTGGTGATATGTGAGGAGTAAACGATATCAAAATTGAACAGGCGTGCTTTTTGGACCGGCACTTCATGCGCTGCATCATGTCCGAATTTTTGTTTCAAGCGCTCCGGCGCCCGGTTCGACCCAATCGCGAGTACAGGCGTACGCCCCGCGATAGAACCTGGATCAAAGGCCTTAATACCATCAACATGATAGATATAGGACCGCTCCGGCGCCTCATAGGGATAGGCGCGGGCCCAAGCAAGGCGGGCGGCATCGTCAGTCGTGTTCATAGCTTTTCAATCCTGAACCGGGCATAGGCGTCATCGACGGTTGCCATGGCACGTTCCCGCCATTTCTCCTGCGCCGCCTCATAGGCCTCGAACGGGCCATATCGTTCTTCGACACCGCCATCCGCGATCTCATGAAAGTCGGTACCCGAATAGACGCCACCGATCACCCAATGTTCGACATGGCTATCCCGCTCGATGGAAAACCGCGCGAAGGCCTCGTCGACCGTTTCCATCGCCTTCGCACGCCAGACCGCCTTGGCCTGATCATAGGCATGGAAAGGACCCAGGCGGGCTTCTTTCTCACCGGGTTCGATTTCCGAAAAACTGGTGTCGGTGTAGCGTCCGCCGACCACCCAATAGATCTCTGACATCTCCGCCACCCTCCTGATAGCTTGACCGGCTTCCGGTTTAGAGCATATTCGCCGACGGTGAAAGATGACGGCCCGTCGCACAGTGGCCGAAGCAAGGACGGTGTTTGCTATGCCTTACGGATCAATGCGGGACTTCATCGCACGGTTGGAGCAGGAAGGGCGGCTTTACAGAGTATCCGCCCCGGTCAGCCCGTATCTTGAGATGACGGAGATCCAAACCAGGCTTTTGGCAGAGCGCGGGCCGGCGGTTCTGTTCGAGAATCCTGTTCATCCGGACGGCACGCCGCATGAAATGCCGGTACTTGTGAACCTGTTCGGATCCGTGGAGCGTGTTGCCTGGGGTATGGACCGGGAGCCCGACCAGCTGCGGGAGGTGGGGGAGACACTGGCCTTCCTACGCCAACCCGAACCGCCGGGCGGGATCAAGGAAGCGCTGGAGATGCTGCCGCTTGTGAAACAGGTCTTTGCCATGAAGCCGAAGACCGTATCCCGCGCGCCCTGTCAGGAAGTGGTGCTGCAAGGGGACGATATCGATCTCTCACGTCTGCCGATACAAACCTGCTGGCCAGGTGAGCCCGCCCCCCTGATCACCTGGCCCTTGGTCGTAACCCAGGGCCCCAATCCGAAGGGCGACAAGGCCGACGCCTTCAACCTGGGCATCTACCGCATGCAGGTGACGGGGCGGGACAGCACCATCATGCGGTGGCTGAAACATCGAGGCGGCGCACAGCATCACGCGCGCTGGAAAAATTCGCGACCCGATCCATTGCCTGCAGCAGCCGTGATCGGTGCCGATCCGGGCACCATCCTTGCCGCCGTCACGCCGGTCCCGGATACACTGTCCGAGTATCAATTCGCCGGCCTGCTGCGCGGAAAGAAGGCTGAGCTGGTTGATTGTAAGACTGTCCCACTGAAAGTCCCCGCCGAGGCAGAAATCGTCTTGGAAGGCCATGTCATGCTGGACGAATATGCGGATGAAGGACCCTATGGCGATCATACAGGCTACTATAACTCCGTAGAGCCCTTCCCGGTATTTCGCGTTTCAGCGATCACCATGCGCAAGAACCCAATCTATCTGTCGACCTTCACCAGCCGCCCGCCGGATGAACCCTCGATCCTGGGGGAAGCGCTGAATGAGGTCTTCATCCCCC
>SPJK01082967.1_pt1 | contig 37334 bp, 33 predicted proteins | sample 3741771 | NCBI WGS metagenome assembly SPJK01 (sample SAMN10925997, study PRJNA522277) | cold seep metagenome | isolation source: Elba SIP-enriched marine methane seep metagenome, extraction at timepoint T2 | place: Italy: coast of Elba, Mediterranean Sea
GACGTGAGCGTAGTGACGGTTTTCCGTCTCATACTCGACGTGCGCCGTGTTGATGGTGATGCCGCGGGCTTTTTCTTCCGGTGCACTATCGATGTCTTCATACGAACGCTTCTCAGCACCCGTCACATCTGCCAGCACCATCGTGATCGCTGCGGTCAGCGTCGTCTTACCATGATCCACGTGACCAATCGTACCGATGTTCACGTGCGGCTTATTACGCTCAAACTTCTCTTTGGCCATGCCAGGCCTCCTTTTCTCAAGTGTCCGGCCCACCGGACGTTGGTCCTTTCTCAAAGCGGGCCAGAAGAGTCCCGTTGAAGCGCGCCACATACACACGCTCTGCGCAGGTTTCAAGCACCTATAGTGCTGTCGTCTGCAGACAATTTCGCCGGACCTTGGAAAGCGCTTGACAAAGTCCGCCAATAAAGGCCCTTCCCTGCAGCCATGACGCAAGGATATGTATTCAAGACTTTCGACAACAAAGCCGCGCTCCAGAGCGCCGCTGCAAGCTGGATTGCAGATGCCTTGAAAGATGCGATTGCCCGCCGCGGCAGTGCGGTCTTCATGGGATCAGGCGGCACGACACCCGGCCCGATATACGAAACCCTGTCAGAGGCAGACCTTGATTGGGCGAGCGTCCAGATCGGTCTGTGTGACGAACGCTGGGTCGATGTGGACCATCCCGCCTCGAATGGCGCGATGATGGCGCGCACACTGTTGCAGAACAAGGCGGCGGCAGCGGACTATACGCCGATGAAGACGGCTGGAACCGACCCGTTCCGCGCCGTCGAACAGGTCAACGAGCTGTATATGGATGCCAGTCTGACCGACGTCATGCTCCTCGGCATGGGGCCGGACGCGCATACATTGTCCTGGTTCCAGGGCGGTCGCGGCTATGACGAGGCGGTATCGGCTGATTCGACATCAGTGGTTGCGGCCGTCGAAGCGATTGAGAGCGACGTGACCGGGTCAAATCTGCTACGGATGACGCTGACACAACCGTGCGTCGCTTATGCCCGCAACGTGCTTCTCCTGATTACCGGCGCCGAGAAAAAGGCGGTGTTCGAATCAGCGCCCGCGGATGCGCCCGTCAGCATCATGAAGCGCGCCGCGGGCGACGCACTCACCGTCTATTATTGCGATTAGGAACAGGGACATCATGACCATCGACCACCTGCACAATCTCGCAGCTGCGATCAAAACCGAAACACTGCGCGAGCTCGCCGCCTCCCCCGCCATCGCGACGTTGGGAGCAGCTGGCTGGACCGCGGACCTGTCACGGCAATATGTGTCGGGCGAGATTGATTCCGCTCTTCTCAGTCATGCCGAAACGGCCAATCTGAGCGGCGCGATTGAGGCTTTGTTCAGTGCCGCGATCGTTAATCCATCCGAAGACCGCCCGGCTCTGCACTGGGCGTTGCGTCTACCCCCGGAAAGTGACCTCACCGCAGCAGAGCACGCCACGACGGTGAAAGCGCTCGAGAAAGCGGCGGAGCTGGCTGTCGCGACCGACATATCTGCGATTGTTCATATCGGAATTGGCGGGTCGGATTTCGGGCCGCGTCTCTATGCCGATGCGTTCGCCGACCGCCGGTTGTCGCACATCGACCTGCGCTTTTGCGCCAATGTAGATCCGCTCGATCTTGACCTGGCGCTCGCTGGCCTGGACCCGACCCGGACACTGATCATCGGCATTTCAAAATCGTTTGGAACCGAAGAAACCCTGTACAATCTCGGACGCGCCAAAGCATGGTTGGAACAAACACTCGGCGCCAGCGAAGCGGCCAAACGACTGCTCCTGGTCACCGCAAATCCGGATCGGGCATCAGAATGGCTCGACGGCGCGCCAGCCACCACGCTTGGTATGCCACTCAGTGTTGGCGGGCGGTACTCGATCTGGTCCGCTGCCTCGGTCGCTGTGATGGCGAGTTTCGGCGTCGACACGTTCACGGCGTTTCTTGCCGGCGCGGCTGAAATGGACACACACGTGAAGACTGCTCCGATCGCGGAGAATCTCGCGGCTCGCCTCGCCCTGCTGGATTTCTGGAACACCAGTTTCATGGGCTTTGGCTCGCGGGCGCTGCTGGCCTATTCCCGCCGCCTGCGCATGCTGCCGACCTATTTGCAGCAATTGGAAATGGAATCGAATGGCAAGTCTGTCGGGCCGGATGGCACACCAGCGCCGCTTTCAACCGCACCCCTCTTGTGGGGCGGCGAAGGATCCGTCGGACAGCATTCCTACCATCAATGGCTGCACCAGGGCACGCACGTGGTTCCGGCCGAGTTCATCCTGGCGCCCGGCAGCGAGAGCGATGGCGAAGGTGTCGAGGCGCTGACCGCCCACGCGCTGGCGCAGGCAGAAGTGCTTGCCAATGGGCGCAGCCTTGCAGAGGTCGAGGCAGAAGAGCCAGACCTTCCGAACAACATCGCCAAGCAAAAGGTTCACCCTGGAGGTCGCCCATCGACCTTCCTGCACACGAGCAAGATGACGCCTGAACGCCTCGGCGCCCTCATCGCGCTCTATGAACATCGCACCTATCTGGCCGGCATACTCTGGCAGATTAACAGCTTCGACCAATGGGGCGTCGAGCGGGGCAAAACCATGGCGACGCGCCTGAAACCCGTCCTCAAAGGTGAGGCGCGAGCTGATGACCCGGCGACACAGCGCCTCGCGGAGCAGCTGAAATAGAAAAACCCGCGCTCGAATGAAGCGCGGGTTTTTGATGTGCTCTGAAAACCTGGATTAAGCGATCTTGTCGACTTGGGTAAAGTCCAGGTCCACTGGCGTGGCGCGTCCGAAGATCGAGACGTTCACTTTCATGCGGCCAGTCTCGGGATCGAATTCCTCGACGGTGCCTTCGAAGCCCTGGAACGCGCCTTCGTTGACGCGGACTTCCTGGCCAATTTCGTAAACGATGGTTGGCTTTGGACGTTCCTCAATCGGCTCGTCAGCGGTTCCGAGAATGCGATCGACTTCGCGCTGCGGGACGGGCAGAGGTCGCTTGCCGCCGTCGGCGCCGAGAAAGCCGGTCACTTTCGGCGTATCTTTGACCAGGTGGTAGACGTCATCGGTCAGCTTGGCCTTCATCAGGACATAGCCTGGAAAATAGCGCTTCTCGATCGTCTTCTTCTTGCCGCGTACGACTTCAACGACTTCTTCGGTCGGAACCTCAAGGTCCTCGATCATGTCGTCGAGGCCTTTCATCGCGGCCTGATCACGAATCGCCTGGGCCACCTTCTTTTCGAAGTTGGAATAGGCGTGGACGATGTACCATTTAGCCTCAGCCATAGGCGAAGCACTCCTTATTGTGGGGTCTAGCTGCCCAGGCCCGTGAGAAACCGAATAACCATTGCAATAAACTGGTCTGACAAGAACAGAAACAGAGCGATAATCACTGACATGACGATCACCATGATCGTCGCCTGAATGGTCTCAGGGGTTGATGTCCAGGTTACTTTCCGACCCTCGGCTTGCACCTGACGGGCGAAGGTAATTGGACCAACACTGCTTTTTTTGTCCTTGTCGGCCATTCTCTCGCGTTCCTGACTTTTGGGGTAATCCGGCTCCATACTGCGCATTTTTGCGCTTGTGAAGTCACTTGGGTGCAAAGCGTGCAGATCGCAAGCGTTGGGCTACCTTGAATTGCCGAACTCGGGCACCGGGAGACCAGGAACATCCACATCCAGAGCGAACAAACTCCCCGCCATGGGTTGCCGATCAATCGCCGCGTCGCTCAACCCTACGCGCGCTGATGTGATGTAAAGCGTTTTCAGGTCGTCGCCGCCAAAAGCGCAGCTGGTCGGGCGCGATACCGGTAGATTGACGACACGATCAATCTGGCCATCCGGCGCGTAGCGGACGAGACGCGACCCGGCCCATTGGGCGTTCCAAAGATAGCCGTCCGCATCGATCGCGGATCCGTCTGGATAGCATCCAAACTCCAGCGTCGATGCAAACACGCGGCGATTGGAGAGCGCGCCGGTAACAGGATCATGATCAAAGGCCAGGATCATCTGTTCGGCGCTGTCGCACGTGTAGAAGATTTTGCCATCGGGCGAGAATTGCATCGTATTGGTGACAAGCACTTCCGGCAGGCCGATGCGATCGACCGTCAAATCGGGGGCAAGGCGGTAATATTGCCCCTCATCCAGGGTCTCGTTGTCGTCCATCGTCCCGAACCACAAGCTGCCATCCGGCGCGAGGCCGCCATCATTGGTGCGAAACCCATCTGGCTCGTTGAGCTGGCAAATCGGCCGATAGCTCTCAGTCGCCGTATCGTATCGGCCGACTTCGCGATCTCCGACCATGATCAGACCGCCATCAGCCAGGGCCAGAGCGCTCGCGTGCAGGGGCAGATCGTAGCGGCGGGTGTTTCCGGTTGTCGGATTGTGGCGATGAAGCTTCGCGCGTTTAATGTCGACCCACCACAGAAACCCTTCGCTTGGGCTCCATAGTGGCCCTTCTCCGAGCAGACAGCCCGTCGGCGCAACACACCTGACTTCGCTCACTTCGATTCTCCGCATCGGATTGGAGTCTCCGTCTCAGCGTTCGCGGACGTGTTGTCAATTCTCGGCAGGCCCGATGCGCGTATCCAGGTTTTTTAACTGCGCGTCTTGCCAGCCGCGACAAGCGCATTAGGCGCAAGGGGAAGACTATGTTCTAAGGATATCACGATGTCAGACGACACTCTGAACGCCCCCTACGATTTTGATGCCCTGCTCGAGATCATGAAGCGCCTCCGCACGCCCGAAACCGGATGTGCGTGGGATCTGGAGCAGAGCTTCGACACCATCGCTCCTTATACAATTGAAGAGGCCTATGAGGTCAGTGACGCCATCGAACGCGGAGACATGGGCGACCTCTGCGATGAGTTGGGAGACCTTTTGTTGCAAGTCGTGTTTCACGCGCAAATCGCCTCGGATGAAGGACATTTTTCGATCCAGGACGTGACCCAAGCAATTTCGGAGAAGATGATTCGCCGCCACCCGCATGTTTTCGGTAGTGCGGCGCAAAAAACGAGCGCGGAGCAGACTGCAAACTGGGAACAGATCAAAGCCGCAGAACGCTCCAGTAAAATCGATGATGATTCGAGTGCGCTCGCCGGTGTCGCACGGGCATTGCCCGCTCTTATGCGTGCCGAGAAGTTGCAGAAACGTGCCGCGCGCACAGGCTTCGATTGGACCGATCCGAAGGACATTTTCGACAAATTGGACGAGGAGAAAGCCGAAATTGAAGACGCGATGTCATCCGGTGACGCGAACCAGATAGAAGAAGAAATTGGGGATTTACTATTCGTGGCAGCCAATCTTGCGCGACGCGTGGATGTCGATCCTGAAATCGCGCTGAGAAAGGCAAACGCCAAGTTCGAACGCCGGTTTCGTGCGATGGAAGCACTGGCGGCGGAACGAGATATCGATTTCTCGAAACTTTCGCTTGAGGAGCAGGAAACGTATTGGCAGAGCGTCAAGCAGCGCGAGAAGGCATGAATTCGGCGCTTCGCCGTGCTTAGGCGATATATCCCAATGCATAGGCGCGCATTACCGCGCTGACGCGATCTGATACATCCAGCTTCTCGAAGATCCGCTTCATGTATGTATTGATCGTGTTGATCGACACGTTCAGATCGGCTGCCACGGTTTGGTTGCTTTGGCCTCGCGCGATCAAGTTGATGATTTCCAGTTCGCGGCTGGACAGCGCCCTGCCCTCTTCCTCTTCCCGATACATCACATCCAGGAGCTTCAGATAAGCCGTCTGTGAAATCGAATGCATCATCAGGATTTCATTGTCATCATACTCGCGGCCTTCTTGACCATGGAAACAAAAGTAACCGTGCCGGAACAACGGACCGAACACTGGCACGACGACACCGTTTCCGAGCGACGCGATGTCTCGCCGATAGGACGCGTACTGAGGAGATTTCGGATCTAGAATGGTACCGGTATCATTCCAGCGAAATGGCTTGGGGCTTTTTACCGAAGCGTTCAGGAACGCGTCCAGATATCCAGGTCCCTTCTGCAAGGCTGTCGCCAATTCCTCGCTAAAGTCTTCTGTTGTCGAAAAGAAAACGGTTTCATCGGCGCTGGCATTAGACGGAAAACAACGACAACATGCGCCTTTGGTCCCGGTTTGGCGGCACACTTCCGACATGATGTCCCAAACTTCGTCACCGGTCGCTGATTGGCTGATCCGCGTCGCGACATCGGTAAAATCAAGGGCGCCCGAGGGTGTCTCCCGGCTCGGATCAAGCGCTATGGTAGAATCGCTCGTTGCATGCGCAGAATCTGGCATTTGATATCCCCACTCCTATAGTCGACCTCGTCTCTCATGGATAAGGTTCGCTCCAAGTTCGTACCGTTGCAAATAGTTCACTCTAGGGCAAGCCTTCACAACTATGGCGCTTGCTCATCGCGATCGGAATGCGGATATGGATTTCTTAGATCTGGCTAAGAATACTTAGATTCAGCATGCGCTCTTCGTAAAGCAGCTTCGGCGAGCGCCAAATATTGTTCCAGTTCGTCTTGGGTTTCTGCAGAAAGGTCCGGACGGAGCGGGGCAGTTCTACGAAGGCTTTCCAGGCAATCGGCGACCAACTTCATCTGGTCATCATCAATGCTACTTTTTCGAGCAAAGGAAATGCCGTTTGGATCTGAATTCCTGAACATCTTTAAACGCCGCCCTCAGCAGAACTTAACCTATACACGGCGGTTTTCGATTCGCATGTCACACAAACCTGTGACGCAGGCGAAAAAGATATATCAAAATAGGAAATTGCGGCGACAAAAGTCAAAAAGCGCCAGCGGATTCGTCCACTGGCGCTTTTTTTTGAATAGTCGTTTGTTCCGTTAGACTTTGTAATACATGTCGAACTCAACCGGATGCGGATGCAGTTCGAGGCGCATCACCTCTTCCATCTTCAGCTCGATATAGGCATCGATCTGGTCATCATCGAACACACCACCCTTTTTCAGGAAGTCGCGATCTGCGTCCAACGCCTCAAGCGCTTCGCGGAACGAACCACAGACCTGCGGGATAGCTTTCGCTTCTTCTGGTGGCAGATCGTAGAGATCCTTGTCCATCGCATCGCCTGGATGGATCTTGTTCTCGATCCCATCGAGGCCAGCCATCAACAGAGCCGCGAACGAGAGATACGGGTTTGCGGTTGGGTCCGGGAAGCGTGTTTCAATGCGCTTCGCCTTTTCGCCTGAACCGAATGGAATACGGATCGACGCCGAACGGTTGCGCGCGGAGTAGGCCAACATGACCGGGGCCTCAAACCCTGGGACCAGGCGCTTGTAGGAGTTGGTCGAAGCGTTCGTCAGAGCATTCAGCGCCCGCGCGTGCTTAATGATACCGCCAATATAGTGCAGGCAGGTCTCGGACAGTCCGGCATATTGATCGCCGGCAAATGTCGGCTTGCCGCCACTCCAGATCGACTGGTGCACGTGCATGCCTGAGCCATTATCATCGAAGTACGGCTTCGGCATAAACGTAGCAGTCTTGCCGTAGCTCGCCGCAACATTGTGGATGATGTACTTATACAGCTGCAGGTTATCAGCCATCGTCACCAGCGTGTTGAACTTCATGCCAAGCTCGTGCTGTGCCGGAGCAACTTCGTGGTGGTGCTTCTCAGGCTCGAGGCCAAGTTCACCCATGACGGAGAGCATTTCGGAGCGCATGTCCTGCTCAGAATCGATAGGAGGAACCGGGAAGTAGCCACCCTTCGGTCCTGGGCGATGCCCCATATTGCCCATCTCGTAATGCTTGCCAGTATTGGCTGGAAGCTCCGTTGAATCAAAGCTGTAGCCGGTCTGGTGGGCGTCCGTGTTCCAACGCACGTCGTCAAATACGAAGAATTCGGCCTCAGGACCGAAATAGGCTGTGTCACCGACGCCGGTCGACTTGAGATAGGCTTCCGCCTTCTTCGCCGTCATCCGTGGATCACGATTATAGGCCTGGCCGGTGATTGGATCTAGAATATCGCACATGACAGCCAGCGTGGTTTGCTGGAAGAACGGGTCGATCTTGGCCGTTTCGAGGTCCGGCATCAGGGTCATGTCCGACTCGTTGATGGCTTTCCAACCCGCAACGGACGAGCCGTCAAACATCTGACCATCTTCGAAGAAGTCTGCGTCCACCATGCCCTTGTCGAATGTGACGTGCTGCATTTTTCCGCGAGGGTCGGTGAATCGAAGGTCAACGAACTCGACATCGTTTTCCTTCATCATTTTCAAAATATTATCGGCCATTAAGCCCTCCAATTAATTCCTGTCAGTGTTTTATTCTGGCGCTAAAGCGCGCCGTCGCCTGTTTCGCCAGTTCGGATGCGAACCGCTTCGCTGATATCCGAAACGAAAATCTTGCCGTCGCCAATCTTCCCGGTCTGCGCGGCCTTGGTGATGGCCTCAATCGCGCCCTGGACGCTGGCATCAGCGACGACGGCTTCGACTTTCAGTTTGGGAAGGAAGTCGACGACGTATTCAGCGCCGCGATAAAGCTCGGTATGGCCGCGTTGGCGACCGAACCCCTTGGCCTCGACAACGGTCATCCCCTGCACGCCGACCTCATGGAGCGCTTCTTTTACATCATCCAGTTTGAATGGCTTGATGATCGCTTCAATCTTCTTCATTCCCGCAACCCTTCAATGGCTAAGTTGAGATCCGCATAGGACGGGTCGCGGGACGAAGCGATATGTGTGGGCTGCGATTGGTCTCTCAAATCTCAGGGTGATCGAATTGCAGGCACGCCTGCCCATTTATTGTGCACGGCCAGACCTGCAAATCATGACGCATGCGTCATTGTTTGATTTACCCTCTTCTGATATAAGAAATTCCTATTCAGGAGACCTAACGAATGAACCGGCCTGTCCCTTTCATTGACCCCAGCCGTCCAAAGCCAAAGCGGCGCCCGCTTAAAGCCTGGCGGCACATGCAGAAATTGATCGAGGACAAGGAAGATACCGAACAGGTCTTCCACATCATTGAAGCCCTGAATGGCGGCTCCACGCGCAAGGATTTTCAGCGTTTCATGGCCTCTGAGAGCGGCCCGAAACTGCTTGAGCAGCGCTCGTTCCTGCCGGACATCCTGGACGATCATGCGCCGCTGAAAGCCCTCCCGGAAGGCACCGTCGGGCGCGCCTATGTCGAGTTCATGGAGCGCGAGGGTCTCACCGCTCACGGCTTGGTGGAAGAGAGCCTCGCGAATCGCAAGGCGCATGAACAATATGATGACGATCTGCTCTGGTACGCCAATCGCCTGCGCGACACGCATGACATGTACCACGTCCTGACCGGGTATGGCCGCGACGCCCTCGGCGAAGATGCTCTGCTCGGTTATACGCACAGCCAGCATGGCGGCCTTGGCGTCAGCTTCATTGCCTTCATGGGCAATCGCCAGATCGCCAAACAGGCCCCGAAGGCGGCCCGCGTGCGCGAGGTCCTGGCTGAAGGCCGGCGCAACGGCAAAGCCGCGAAGCGCATTATCGAGCAGGATATCATCGCGTTGCTCGATCAACCGATCGATGCAGTCCGCGAGAGACTGAACATCGCCAAACCCGTCCTCTACAGCCGCGCGTTGGAAGTGTTTCGCGAGTATGAGCAAGACCCGCAGCTTGTCGCCGCATGATCTATTTTGTCCGGCACGGTGAGGCGGCGGCGGGATGGGGCGAGCACCCTGATCCGGGCCTATCCGACAAGGGATGGATTCAGGCAGAAGCCGCTGCCAAGCGCCTGATTGCGCTCGATATTTCAAATGCCTTGACCAGCCCGATGACGCGCTGCCAGGAAACCGCTTCTGCCTATGCAGACCTGTCCGGACGCGCCCTGACGATCGAACCGGCAGTCACCGAAATTCCAACGCCTGACAACATCGAAGACCGGCGCACCTGGCTGCGCGATCTGATGGCCGGAGATTGGGAAACTACGCCAACCGAAGTCAAAACCTGGCACCAGGGCCTGCTGGAAACCGTCCAGCAACTCCCGGATAACACAGTCGTTTTCAGTCATTTCATCGCCATCAACGCGATTGTCGGCCACCTGACCGGCGCCTCCGCGGTGACGGTGTTCCGCCCGAATTATTGCAGCGTCACGACACTTGAACGGCGAGACGGGAACCTCGTGCTCGCCGAGCGCGGCGAAAGCCTCGAGACGCGGGTTCTGTAAGTCTGGAAAATGGTGGGCGGTAACGGGCTCGAACCGCTGACCCTCTCGGTGTAAACGAGATGCTCTACCAACTGAGCTAACCGCCCTTCCGGGAAGCTTCCTTTGCCTTGTCTCGATCAGAAAAGCAAGACGGCCCCTGTCAGAAAAAACAGGGGCCGCTGAACTTTGTTGGGGCCATGCCCGAACTTGCAGAAACATTGCTCAAACGCGTCCGAAACGCGTCTGAAAATTCCCTAGTGCCGCACCGAAGCGCCGCCATCACTGGATGAACCACGTCCCGACAAGGTCGCCGCGAGCGCTTCTTCATCCTTCTCCGACCATTCAATCGGGGACAGAGGTTTGGTCAGTGCGCGGGCGAGGACTTCGTTGATGTCCGACACCGGAATGATGCTCAGGCTCTCCTGCACATTCTCCGGAATATCGGCGAGATCCTTTTCATTCTCCTGCGGGATCAGCACCGTCTTGATGCCGCCGCGGAGGGCCGCCAGCAGCTTCTCCTTCAACCCACCAATCGGCAGGACACGGCCGCGCAACGAGATCTCTCCGGTCATCGCGATGTCGCGGTGCACTGGATTATTGGTCAGCAGCGACACCATCGCGGTTGTCATCGCAATCCCAGCACTTGGACCATCCTTCGGCGTCGCCCCATCCGGCACGTGGACGTGAATGTCCGTGGTGTTGAACAGGCTTGGTTTGATGCCGAGCAGAACCGCACGCGAGCGCACCAGGGATTGAGCCGCAGAAATCGACTCCTTCATGACGTCGCGCAGGTTACCCGTGACCTTGGTGTTGCCGCGTCCGGGCATAGACACAGCTTCAATGGTCAGCAGGTCGCCACCCACTTCTGTCCAGGCAAGCCCGGTGACAGCGCCGACCTGGTCTTCTTCGTCGGCAAGGCCAAAGCGGAATTTCCGGACGCCGGAATAGTCGGCGAGATTTTCCGTGGTGACCGTCACTTGCGTCACACCTTCATTGCCGAGCTCGCGCACGGCTTTACGGGCGAGCTTTGCCAGCTCACGTTCGAGCGAACGGACCCCAGCTTCACGGGTGTAATAGCGCAGCAGATCATTGATCGCGGCATCCTCGATAACCCATTCGGTTTCCGACAGGCCATGATCAGCACGGATCTTTGGCAGCAGGTGCCGCACAGCGATTTCGCGCTTCTCATCCTCGGTATAGCCAGCGATGCGGATGATCTCCATCCGGTCCAGCAAAGGCTGCGGCATGTTCAGGCTGTTCGCCGTGGTGACAAACATGACGTCAGACAGATCGTAATCAACTTCCAGATAGTGGTCGTTGAAGGTCGAGTTCTGCGCCGGATCGAGCACTTCGAGCAGAGCCGCTGACGGATCACCGCGATGGTCCATGCCCATCTTGTCGATCTCATCCAGCAGAAAGAGCGGATTGCCGGTCTTCGCCTTCTTGAGGCTCTGGATCACACGACCAGGCATCGAACCGATATAGGTCCGGCGGTGACCGCGGATCTCGCTCTCGTCACGTACGCCGCCGAGCGACACACGGACGAAATCGCGGCCTGTGGCTTCGGCGATCGATTTACCAAGCGAGGTCTTACCGACGCCGGGAGGTCCAACGAGACACAGGATCGGTCCACGCAGCTTATTGGTACGCTTCTGAACCGCGAGATATTCGAGGATTCGCTCTTTGACTTTCTCGAGACCATAATGGTCATCATTCAACTGTTTCTCGGCCGCGCCAAGATCAGTTGAGATGTCCTTGCGCTTGTCCCATGGCAGGGACAGCAGCCAATCGAGATAGTTGCGTACGACCGTCGATTCAGCCGACATCGGGCTCATCTGGCGGAGTTTCTTGATCTCCTGCTCAGCTTTGGTCCGCGCTTCTTCAGAGAGGCCGGTTTCCTTGATCTTGTCTTCAAGTTCGCCGATCTCGTCGCGCTCACCTTCGCCTTGGTCGCCCAGTTCGCGTTGGATCGCTTTCATCTGTTCGTTCAGATAATATTCGCGCTGAGACTTCTCCATCTGACGCTTGACGCGGTTTTTGATCTTCCGCTCCATCTGCATCATGCCCATCTCGCCTTCCATCAGCGACAGGACTTTCTCCAGACGGTCTTTGACGTCAGACAGTTCCAGCAGGCCTTGCTTCTCGGCCAGCTTGACCTGCAGCTGAGAGGCGACAGCGTCGGCCAGCTTTCCGGGCTCAACAATCTCGGAAATGGTCGAGACCGATTCCGGCGCAATCTTGCGATTGAGCTTGGCGTAGCTTTCAAATTGTTCGATCACCGCACGCATCAGCGCTTCGAGTTCGCTTGTATCGCCATCATCAGCATCGATGACGCCAATTTCGGCAACATAGTGGTCGCCGCGATCCTCGAGCGTATTCACGCGGGCACGGTGGCTGCCTTCGACCAGGACTTTCACAGTCCCGTCCGGCAGTTTCAGAAGTTGTAGAATGGTCGCGGTCGTGCCGACCGGGTGCAGGTCTTCACCGCTTGGATCATCCGTCGAGGGATCCTTCTGGGCGACGAGCATGATTTCATTATCGCTCTCATCGACCATTTCGAGGGCCCGTACAGACTTGTCACGGCCCACAAAAAGCGGCGCCACCATGTCTGGAAAAACCACAATGTCTCTCAGCGGGAGAACTGGGAGGGTCTTCGTCGTCATTTTCGACTCCTTTGCATCTGGTCCCGCTCAGCGGCGACCATCACCTTCACCCTGTTGTCGGATGATTCTGGCGTCTGTTTCATTTGATGTTCGCACAAGACGAGTTCAACCACCAAATAACGGTGGAATTCTGACAATTCTGTCCTATGAGCGCCCGATTTCTAGGACGCTTCGCTCGGCTGAACCTGTTTGGCGTGCACATAAAGTGGCTTGGCATTGCCATCGACCACTTCTGCGTTGATCACGACCTCATCTACACCGCGCAATCCAGGCAGTTCGAACATCGTGTCGAGCAGGATGGATTCCATGATGGAGCGAAGGCCCCGAGCACCGGTCTTGCGAACAATCGCCTTCTTGGCCACCGCGGCAAGCGCGTCCGGCGTGAAGGTCAGGTTCACATCCTCCATCTCAAACAGTTTCTGATACTGTTTGATGAGGGCGTTTTTCGGCGCCGTCAGGATGGTGATCAGAGCGTCTTCATCCAGGTCTTCCAGGGTCGCGAGGACCGGCAGACGACCGATGAATTCCGGAATAAGACCATAGCGTTGCAGGTCTTCAGGCTCGACGGTGCGAAGCACTTCGCCAACCCGGCGAGCTTCAGGGTCTTTCACGTCAGCGCCAAAGCCAATCGAAGTGGCTTCACCGCGCGATGAAATAATCTTGTCGAGGCCAGCAAACGCGCCGCCACAGATAAACAGGATATTGGTCGTATCGACTTGCAGGAATTCCTGTTGCGGGTGCTTACGTCCACCTTGTGGTGGCACAGCCGCGACCGTGCCTTCCATCAGCTTCAGAAGCGCCTGCTGGACGCCCTCACCTGACACATCGCGGGTAATCGACGGATTGTCGGATTTACGCGAAATCTTGTCGATCTCATCGATATAGACGATGCCGCGCTGGGCGCGCTCGACGTTATAGTCAGAGGCCTGAAGCAGTTTCAGGACGATATTCTCGACATCCTCACCGACATAGCCGGCTTCGGTCAGCGTCGTCGCATCGGCCATCGTGAACGGCACGTCGAGAACGCGGGCCAGCGTTTGGGCCAACAAGGTCTTACCGCAACCGGTCGGACCGATCAGCATGATATTGGATTTGGCCAGTTCAACGCCATCGGCGCCGCCTGGATTGGCGAGGCGCTTATAATGGTTGTGCACCGCGACGGAGAGGATCCGCTTCGCATAAGCCTGTCCGATGACATAATCATCGAGGACTTCGCAGATTTCCTGAGGTGTCGGGACGCCCTCTTTCGCCTTGAAGCCTGAGGCCTTGTTCTCTTCACGGATAATATCCATGCAGAGTTCAACGCATTCATCACAGATGAACACCGTTGGGCCCGCAATGAGCTTCTTTACTTCGTGCTGACTCTTTCCACAGAAAGAGCAGTAGAGCGTATTCTTTGAATCGCCGCTGGAACCGTTTTGCTTTGCCATTGGCAACCTCTATGACACGCATGCCTTAACATGCGATTTACCGGGGACGAATCCCAGAAACTAGTTACAACTTTAAAACCCTGACGGGCTCACGCAAGTCTTAGCTTTCATTCGTGATGCAGGATGAATGCCGTTTACTCTTCGCCGTCATCAGTGCGGCGCTCATAAACCGTGTCGATAATCCCGAAATCCTTAGCTTCTTCGGCCGTCATGAACGTGTCGCGATCAAGTTTTTTCTCAATCGTGTCATAGTCTTGGCCGGTATGCTTCACGTAGATGTTATTCAGACGCTTCTTCAGGTCGAGGATTTCGTCGGCGTGACGTTCAATATCTTTGGCAACACCGCGATAACCACCAGATGGCTGGTGCACCATAACGCGCGAATTCGGCAAACAGATACGATTTCCATTATCGCCGGCTGCCAGCAGCAGAGACCCCATGCTCGCCGCCTGACCGATACAAACGGTCGAAATTGGGCAGCGGATGTATTGCATCGTGTCGTAAATCGCGAGGCCAGCGGTCACATATCCGCCTGGGCTGTTAATGTAGATCGCGATGTCTTTTTTCGGGTTCTCTGACTCGAGGAATAGGAGCTGAGCGCTGACCAGCGACGCGGTCGTGTCGTCGATCGGACCAGTAATGAAGATCAGACGTTCCTTGAGGAGCCGCGAGAAGATGTCGAACGCGCGCTCTCCCCGGCTCGTTTGCTCAATAACTGTTGGGACGAGATTCACATCAGTCGTGCGTGGGTCGAACATAAAACTACCTTCAAGCGGAATCGATTTGGCCAAGGGTCTGGCAGACGCCTTTATATTTGTCCATTCGTGGCGTGATGCAAGGTGTGCATATCGCTTAACTCCCGCGCGGAACCGCGGTTCCGAACCGGACGGCGAAATATTTCGCGATTTCGCGCGCGGAGCCGAGATAAGTGGCCCCATTTGCCGACTTGGCTTCGACTGTTTCAGCGTTCGCCGATGCCAGGACCAAAGTCGGCGCGTTCCAATTGCCGTCGCCGAGCAGATCGCAGATCGGCGTCCGTGGATGGTTGATGCCGACATAGCGAATATCGAGCGCTTCCTTGATCGCGGGATAGTAGTTCAGAACACCCCACATCTCAGCGCATTCGGGGCAGAACTCCCGGCGGTCATTGTCTTCGAACCCAGGCGGCAACAGGAATAGAATGTCTTTATCGTTCATCTAATCGACTTTCTCGACTTTGGTGTTGAACTCGTCTGGAAACCGGGACACCAGGCGCCCGAATTCATCCTTGGTCAGGCTCAGCGTCAGGCTGGCTTCGCCGGTCTCGGAATAGGTTTCATCCTCGACCTGAGTGTTCTCATAGAGCCAGGCCCGGAATGCTCCATCCTTGTTGGATAGACGAGCGCGGAACCGCGCGCGGCCGCGATCCAATACCTCTTCGATCACATCAATGAGCTCATCAACACCTTCGCCGGTGACCGCTGACACCGGGACGGCGATCATGCGCTCGCTGATCCGTTCCAATTCAGCCATCAGCCCATTGCGAACAAAGTCGGGGACCAGGTCGATCTTGTTCCAGACTTCGATCATTGGCGGCAGGTCAACGCCTTCGAGATCGGCGAGTTGTTGCAACACGTCGAGGACGTCGCGCTTCTGATCCTCATCCGCTTCGCTGGATCGATCACGGACATGGATGAGCAGGTCGGCCTCGAGGGCTTCTTCCAGGGTCGCGCGGAAACTGTCGACCAGGTGAGTTGGCAGATCGGAAATGAAGCCCACCGTATCAACCAGGCTGGCTTCGCCCAAGACCGGCAGATCGAGTTTTCGGATCGTCGTGTCCAGGGTCGCGAACGGCATGTCCTTGGCCATCACATCGGCCCCGGTCAGGCGATTGAACAGGGTCGACTTGCCGGCATTGGTATAGCCGACCAGCGCCACCACACGGCTGTCACGCCGCTTGCGCCCTTCGCGCTGGACACGGCGGGTGCGTTTGACGTCTTCCAGATCCTTGCGCAAGCGACCGACCGCGCGATCAATCATCCGTTTGTCGGCCTCAAGCTGCGTCTCACCCGGGCCGCCGAGGAAGCCCCTGCCCCCGCGCTGGCGCTCCAGGTGGGTCCAGGTGCGCACCAGTCGCGAGCGTTCATAAAGCAAGCGCGCCAGTTCAACCTGCAGCGTACCTTCCTTGGTCCGCGCTCTCAGCCCGAAGATTTCGAGGATCAGTCCGGTCCGGTCGATGACTTTGACGCCGAGCCTGGTTTCGAGATTGCGCTGCTGGATCGGGGTCAGAGACGCGTCGATGATGACCATCGAGCAGTCATAGCCCTTCACATCCATGATCAACCGCTCGAGCAAACCACCCGATAGCAGGTAACCCGGCGTCGGCTTGCGCACTTGTTCGGCCCGCAGAAAAGCGAGCTCACAGCCGAGTGCCTCTACCAGACCAGCAGTTTCCTGCAGCCGCTCGGGGCCGGGCCGATCTGCGACCTGGGTCCATGGGATGATGATCCCCGCCGTTTCAGGCGGCTGTTCGAGATCAATCGGTTTTTGCGTCAAAAGGCCTAGCTATCTTCTTCATCGAAGAGCTGGACGTGTGCCCCTGGTGCGATCGTAGAGATTGCGTGCTTGTAAACCAGCTGCGGTGGGCGACCATCGCCTCGCAGCAACACACAAAAGTTGTCAAACCAGGTGACGACGCCCTGCAACTTCACGCCATTGACCAGAAAAATCGTCAATGGAGTCTTGGATTTGCGGACTGCGTTAAGGAAAGTATCCTGGAGGTTCTGCTTTTTATCTGAAGACATTGTTCGTCTGCCCTTCTTTTATATTGCAGGCGCTATAACGATTGACCCCGATTTGCAAGCCAAAGCGGCGCTATCTTTGCCAAAAAGTTGGATTCAGCGCGGGAAGTAGCGCGATCACCTCCAGTCGGCCCAAAATCATCCCGAGCACTGCACAAAACTGCGCCAGTGGAGAGAGCTCCGCATTCATCCCGGCAAGCACATGCCCGGCATTCGACAAAGAGCCAATGCCAGCGCGGATGGCGTCATCGAAGGCGAGCCCGGCGGCGCTCAGCAAAAGCGTCCCGATCGTACAGGCGACAATATAGCCAACCAGATAGACCCAGACCCCCATGACTGTGCGCTCGGACTGCCGTCGTCCGCGGAACTTGAAATGCTGGACGCTGCCACGATAGCCGAGTTGCACGAATTCGAGCGCCACGCGCCGGGTCAGGATAATCAGGCGCGCAAGCTTGAACCCGCCCGCCGCTGATAGCGCCGACCCGCCGACCAGGACCGGGAACAGGACCAGCACGATGGGCAGCCGCGAGAATTGCTGCGGCTCGCTGAGTGCTATGCCGCTGGTGGCGAGGGAAGAGGTGGCCCAACCGACGCTTTCGAGCAACGGCAATCCGGCCAGGAAGGCGAGCACCGTGATCAGGATCAGCGTTCCACCCCAGGCCAGGACCTCAGGGTCGAAGGGGATCGCCCGCAGCTTCCCCTGCCCCGCGCCATCGATTGCGACGAGGCCCAAAGTCCCTGCGACCAATCCAAGCCAGATCAGGATGGCGTGTACGGCGCCGCCGGACGGGGCTGTCATGGACGCGGATGGGTCAACCAGTCCTGTGGTGATCGCACTGACCGCGCCAGCGAGCGCGTCACGCGGCGCTAGTCCGATGGCCAGCAACAGGGCGGACAGGACAACCGTACTGCTGAGGATAAGGATGGCGCTGACCCGGACTACACGTGGGACAGGATCGAAAAAGCTCCCCTCCGGTTCGCTGAAGAAGCGGTTGCGATGCACACCGGGCCCGCCAAGGTTGAGCCCTGAAAACACGGTCGCGGCAATCGAAACAGCGGCAATCGCCCCGATCAGATGCAGCAAAGCCCGCCACACGAAAATGCTGGTCGACATCGGGTTGAGCACGGGGTCCACGCGGCTATGCCCGGTCGTCGTCAGATTCGAGACACTCTCGTAAAATGCGCCAAGCAGGTCCGGTGCCCCGATATAATCGAAAAACGGGATGGCGGAGATCAGTCCGCCGACGAGCCAGAAAAGGATCGCGACGGCGAGACCATCACGCGCATGCGCACGTCGTTTCGGCTTGTCAGTCAGCAAGAGTACTGTGCCGCCAATGCCGCCAATCGCAGCGCCGGTACCAGCGAAGACCATTTGCTGTTCCACGTCCCCGGATGCCAAAGCAACAATGAAGGAAATCAGGAACAGGCCGGCAAAGCCCAGCGCAATCGCGGAAATCACTCGAACTATGGCCAGATGATTCACGGGCGGCGTCCTTGCCTAGAAGAAATCGGCGCTGACTCTGAAGAATTGTTCCACTTTTCGGGTCGCGCTGGTTTCGTAGAACATCAGAAGGCGATCATCGGTCTGCACCGTCGTCGCGGGCGTTGGGAAGATAATCTCCCCCTCACGGATGATGGCGGCGGCGGTCACCCCATCCGGCAGGTGATCATAGTCAATCGGTTTGCCGATTAGCGGCGACGAATCAAGCGTCACGCCTTCGGCAATCTCAGCCGTGCCGTCTTCCAGGGACTCGACCGACAGAATGCGTCCGCGACGCAGCTTGGTGAGGATCTTGGAAACACTGAGGGCGCGCGGATCGAGCACAGCATCAATGTCGAGATCCTGAGAAATCGCCACCAGCTCATAAGCATTGACCAGCGCATGCGTGCGACGCGCGCCAATCTGTTTGGCGAGCTTGCCGATCAGCATATTGGTTTTGTCGTCATTGGTGACCGCGATCACGATGTCAGCCTGATCGGCGCCAGCTTCTTCCAGGACGTCGCGGGCCAGGCCATCCCCATGAATTACGATCGTCTGTTTTAGGGCCGAGACGGCGATATCCGCCTTTTCAGAATCGGCCTCGATAATGCGCACGCGGACATTGCCCTCGCGCTCAAGCTGGCTGGCCACATACAGGCCAACATTGCCGCCGCCGACAATGACGACACGCTTGTGTTCATTGATGTCGCGATTGAACAATTTGTTTAGCCGCGGGGTCGATTGCCGGGCGACAGCGACATAGGCGGTATCGGCCGGTTGCAGCTGGTCATTGCCGCGCGGGGCAAAGACCGACGCGCCGCGCTTGATCCCGATCACGCGGGCGCCAAGGTCCGGGAACAGGCCTGAAATCTGGTCGAGGGCTGTTTCCAGCAAGGGGCTGTCTTCTTGCACCTTCATGCCGAGCACTTGCAGCTCACCAGCTTCAAACGAAATGCTCGACACCGCGCTCGGTGCGCGAATGCGTCGGAGTATGGCCTCGCCGACTTCAATCTCTGGCGAAATAATCAGATCGATCGGCAGGGCCGACTTGGAAAACAGCTCAGAATTCTCGGCATCGAGATAGGCTTGCGCGCGGACCCGGGCAATCTTGGTCGGTACCGAGAACAAAGTATCGGCGACCTGGCAGATAACCATATTGATTTCATCAAAATGCGTCACAGCGATCAGCATTTCCGCGGCATCGGCGCCGGCGGCGCGCAATACGTTCGGATGCGCCGCGTGTCCGACAACGCCGCGCACGTCGAAATCGATCTGAACTTGTTCGATCAGATCATCATTCTCGTCGATCATGGTGATGTCGTGGTGCTCTTGCGCCAAATGGCGAGCGATGCCCTGCCCAACGCGGCCTGCACCACAAATGATTACACGCATTTACCGGTTTTCCGTGCGACTCGCTGAAGCGTTTACCCCAAGCGCCTTTAATTTTCGGTGTAGAGCCGACCGCTCCATCCCGATAAACTCTGCGGTACGCGAGATATTGCCATCAAATCGTGTGATTTGAAGCGACAGATAATCACGCTCAAACTGCTCCCGCGCATCGCGCAGCGACAAACCAACAAAATCGGCTGACACACCCATCGCATCGCCGCCATCGCCGGAACCGCGATCGAGGGGAAGCTCATCAACGCTGACGACCCCGCTCTGACTATCTCGCGACAGGATCAGCACACGCTCGACCAGATTGCGCAGCTGCCGGACATTTCCCGGCCAGCTCATCGATTGCAGCACAGCGAGAGCCTCATCGCTGAAGGAACGTGGGGTCAGGCCGGAGGAGTCAGCGATACGGGCGCTGAAATACTCGACCAGGGCCGGAATATCATCGCGCCGATCGGCGAGCGAAGGTACACCCAGAGGCACGACGTTGAGGCGATAATACAAGTCCTTCCGGAAGCCCTGCGCCGCAATCGCTTCTTCGAGATCGCGCGTCGACGAGGACATCACCCGGACATCGACATTCACGTCAGAGCCACCACCAACCCGCTGGAAGCGCTGTTCAGTCAACACCCGCAGAATCTTGCTCTGCGTGCCCAGCGGCATGTCGCCGACCTCGTCCAGCAGCAGCGTGCCGCCATGGGCCTGTTCGAACACACCAATCTTTACCGGCATGCCGGCATTGTCTTCCTCGCCGAACAGCTCGCGTTCCATCTGCTCAGGCGCGATATTGGCGGCATTGACGGCAATGAAGGGGCCGCCAGCACGGCGGGAATTTTCGTGAATGAGTTTCGCACACAGCTCTTTGCCGACCCCGGCTTCACCGGAAACGAGGACGCGAGAATTGGTCGGGGCGACCTTCTCAATCTGGGCGCGCAGCGCTTGTGCGGCACCGCTCGCACCAATCCAGTCCGAGACGGAGAAACTGTGCGTCCGCAGCGCTTCATTTTCGCGCTTGAGCTTCGAGGACTCAATTGCGCGCGAAACCAGGTGCAGCAGACGATCGGCCTTGAACGGCTTTTCGATGAAATCATAGGCGCCGCGCCGGATGGCCGCGACTGCGGTTTCCACATTGCCGTGACCGCTGATCACGATGACCGGCAAGAGCGGGTCGATCGTTTTCAGATATTTCAGGACCGAAAGCCCATCCATGTCACTGCCTTGCAGCCAGACATCAAGCACAACCAGGCTCGGTGTCCGTCCGCGCACTTCCTCAATGGCACGTTCGGCGGTGGCGGCTACACGGACGCCATGACCGTCATCTTCCAGGACGCCGGCGATCAATTCACGGATATCCGGCTCGTCATCAACGACAAGAATGTCAGTACTCATTGGCATACTCCAAAGTCTGATGTTCTGCGTCTGCCGCCCCGGCCAGACTGTGTGGTAGAACAATTTTCACGATCGCCCCCTGGGCCCCATGGTTTGGTTCAAGTAGTTGCACGCTGCCGCCATGATCCATGATCACGCGGTTGACGATCGCAAGTCCCAGGCCAGTTCCGCCTTCACGGGCGGTCACATATGGCTCGAGCAGCTGATCACGCGCATCCTGCGGGAAACCTGGACCATTATCTTCGATCGAAATCGTGATGAAGCCGTCTTCTTCCGACCGCTCGACCGTTACGTTGACCTGGCCTTGCGTTTCGTCCGTTTCCGGGCGGCGTGACAGCGCTTCAGCGCCATTTTTGACAATGTTTGTTAGGGCCTGACCAAGCAGGCGCTCATCGCCCAGCATCTCCAGGCCTTCTTCGGGCAGGGACAGGACAAATCGATAATCCGGGTGCACCACGCGCTGGGCAAAAACGACATCCGTCACCAAAGCCGCCAGATCAAACCGGATCGGCGTCGGCTTCGGCATCCGCGCGAAGTCGGAAAACTCCTGGACCATTCGGCCAATATCCGAGACCTGCCGCAGGATGGTATTGATGCAGCGCTGAAACACGCCGTCTTCATCATTGATCTGATCGCCATAGCGCCGCCGAATACGCTCGGTCGATAGCTGGATCGGCGTCAGCGGATTGCGGATCTCGTGGGCGATGCGGCGCGCGACATCGCGCCAGGCCATCTGACGCTGGGCCGAAATCAGGCGCGTCGTGTCATCGAGCGTGATCACGTAGCCGCCGACTGTGTCTGACGTCACTTTCAGACGCACATGGCGCAGGCCATCCTCGGTCATCATGTTGATGAATGTGTCGTCCTGGCTGCGGCGGGTATGAACCTCTTCGACGCGGCTCCAGATCTCCGGATAGACTTCCGGCAGGAGACGACCTTCCAATTGCCCCTGATCGAGCAGAGTCTCGGCCGATCTGTTGGCGATCGTGACAATTCCGGCGGAGTCAATGCGAATAACCCCGGAGCTGAGCTCTACCAGCAGCGTCTCCAGGAACCGGCGGCGCTCTTCGGCCTCTTCACGGGCGGAGACGAGATCATCGCGGCGCTCATCCAATTGCCGGGTCATCATGTTGAACGAGTTTGACAGCGCCCGAACCTCATCATCGGATTCCGGTAGCGGCACGGACACGCCCCGTCGCCCTTCACTGACGTCGAGAGCGGCGCTGGCCAGGCGACTGATCGGACGTGAAATGCGTTCCGCAATCTCCTGCGCCAGGCGGACCGACAGCAACAGAACCAGGGCGACGATCTGCAAATAGGAGACGATGAACAATGTGCGGATTTCGCTGCTGCGCTGTTGTGCCAAGCGGTAATTCGTTCCGGCGGCCCGAGCGCGGTCGAGGCGCGCGAACAGTTCCGGATCGACGGGGCGGGCGAGATACAGATAACTCGCACCGAAATTCTCAAGCCGCTGCAAGGCAAACGTATAGCCGGCCTGCGGGCGCAATACTGCGACGGTCTCACCGCGATCCGCGGCGTCGAAATATTCGGCGGCCGGTCGCCCATAGTGATTGGGCGAACTCATATTCTCGGCGATGGCGAGTGGATAGCCGTTGCGGTCGATGATGTAGGCGGCGGAAAACTCGCGATAGGTCGCGAGCACGCTGAAAATTGTCTCGAACGCTTCCGGATTGGCCTCGAATCCGCCTGCAGAGGCATCGACATCGTCAGCCACGGCCTCAGCATCGGCTTCGAACTGGGCCGCAAATTGCTCGCCGCTCTCAGCCGTGATCGTGCCGATCTCGTCAACCAGGGTCAGCACTGTGTCGCCGAGCCAGGTGTCAATTCCGCGGGCAATGGTCAGCCAGAGGAAGAGCGATACGATGACGGCCGGGATCAGGGCCACGGTGCCGAACAGGAGCATGAAACGCCGGGTCAGACGCCCACCGCCTTCAGCATGCTGTTTCCGGATGGAAAGGTATCGCGAGACAATCAGACCCGCCAGAACGACCAGAATCACCATGTTCCCGATCAGCAGGAACATCAGGCCTTCAGGGATCGGATCTGTTGGGCTGCTACGCCCGAGGGCAATAATCGTCGCCGCAGCACCGCCGACAGCCGCCAGCACGAACAGGCCCTGGAACCAAAGCCCGCCATTCCGTCTGAGAGTGGTGATTACGCTGGACGCCAAATACGGGACCTCAAACACACACTGTCACCAAACAGCAACAGTGGTGATTTAGAGCAACACTTGCCCCTTACGTCAATCAGTCTTCTGTCATTCCAAGCACACCCAAACGCGCCCGCAAAGTGTTTCGATTGACGCCGAGCAGCGCCGCCGTTCGCAATTTGTTGCCCGACGTCACGCTGAGCGCCAGTTTGATCAGCGGCCGCTCCACTTGTTCCAGCACATTATGATAGATTTTGCCGTCATCATCGGCGCCCTGAAGCAGGTCTGCCATCACATAGCGGTGCAGCAAGGTCTCGATTTCGCTTTCGAGTGAGGCGTCAGGCCCCTGCTCTTTCAACGACTCAGCCCGTAGTTCACGTTCAATGTCGCGCTGGGTGATGGTCGCGTCGGGGCTGAGCGCGGCGAGACGAAAAATGAGGTTCTCCAGCTCGCGCACATTGCCAGGCCAGTCATAGGCCATCAGCAATTCCATGGCCGGCTTGGCCACCTGTTTGGTCGCCAGCCCGCGCGCCTCGGCGCGGATGAGGAAGGCTTTGACCAGTTCCGGAATGTCATCCTTGCGGCGTCGCAAAGGCGGCATTTCAATCCGCACGACATTCATGCGGTAATAGAGGTCTTCGCGGAACTCGCCGGCCTCGACCAGAGCGGACAGAGGCTGCCGAGTCGACGCGATGATGCGCGCCCCACCCTCTTCCCGCATCAGCTTGACCAGCTGCGTCTGCGCCTCCGGGGTCAGGTCACCAACCTCGTCGAGATAAATCGTCGCCTGGTGATCAAATGCAATCCCGGGCGCGGCGTCAGTTCCGAACAGTTCCGCACTGACTTCCTGGGGTTGGCGCATCGACAGATCGAGCGAATGGAACGGGCCACCACGCGAGTCTCCAAGGTCATGAAGCGCCCGCGCCGCGAGCTCCTTTCCGGTGCCGGATTCGCCTTCGATCAGCACGGTCAGATCGGTGTTCATGACCCGCGAGATGATCCGATACACGTCCTGCATCACCGCCGAGCGCCCAACCAGCGGCACCGCCGCACTGACACCGCTCTCTGCGGACACGGTTTTGGCGGGTGCGCCTTGTGCGGACTTGGAATCGTCAAGCGCGCGCCCGACAAGATCGGTCAGCTGGTCGATATCGAACGGCTTGGGCAGGTAATCATAGGCGCCATGCTGGGCCGCAGACGCGGCGGTGAGGATGGTGTTCTGGCCGCTCATCACGATGATGGGCAGCTCTGGACGCACAAGCTTGAACGAAGGCAACAGTTCGAAGATCGGCGTATCCGTGAGATAGACATCGGTGACCACGACATCGCCCTCGCCGTTCCGCACCCAGCGCTCCAAGGCTTCGGGTGAACTGGTGGCGCGCACCGCATATCCGGCGGTCACCAGGGTCTGATTGACGATCAGGCGAATGCTCGCATCGTCTTCGGCGAGAAGAACGGTTTTCTGGCTCATGATGTCTTCGATCTTGGCAGCGGCAGATAGATGGAAAAGCGCGTCAGCCCAGGCTTGCTGTCGACCTTGATGCGGCCATTATGGGCCGACACGATCTCATTGACGACGCTCAGCCCGAGGCCTCGGCCACCGGATTTAGACGACATGAACATATCGAACATGCGCGCCTTCTTCTCGGCAGGAACGCCCGGGCCATTGTCTTCAATGGTGACGCGGATGGCACGACCCAGACGTTCGGAGCCGTCGCGTCGGACAATCGCGAAACTGGTCTCGAACGCGGTCTCGATCTGGATTTGCGGGCTTTGCGTGAAGGCTTGCGTGGCCTCGATCGCGTTGCGCAGGACGTTCTGGAACGCCTCGTGAAGATGATCCTGGTCCGCGAGAATGTCAGGCAAAGACGGATCATAAAGACGCACGATCGAGACTTTGCCAGCGGAGGCCGCTTCTTCTGCGGCGACGACGCGGTCCAGCAGCTCGTGAATGTTCAACGTCTCTCGCGCCGGTGCCGAGAATAGTTCGAAGGCCGACAAGCGTGAGACCAGACGTTCAATCCGACGCGACTCGCTTTGAATAATGTCGAGCATCGCCGTCTGATCGTCCCGCGCATTGCGCGACAGGAGCTGTGCCGCGCCTGAAATCCCGGCGAGCGGGTTCTTCACCTCATGCCCAAGGATTCGCCCAAACGCGGCGACGCCGGCCGGGTTATTGTTGACCAGCGTCGCGTCGTGCGCTTCCGTCATCGCAATCACGAAACTGCCATCCTGGAGCGGACGCAATCGGAGATCCAGGACTCGGGTCTTTTGCAAACTTGGCCCACTGATCGACACGCTGTGCGCCGTGACATCCCCCTTCAGGCTCAGCGCCTTGTCCATCAGCGCGAAGATTGGCGAGTCGTGGAACAGGATTTCGCTGAGCGGTTTGCGATGCATGGCCCGCTCGGATTGGCCGAGCAGGGATTGGGCTTCGGGATTGGCGGCGTTGACGCGCCGGCGGTCATCCAGGCCCAGCAGCGCAAAGGGCGCGAGCCCGACCAGGTCCAATGTCGTCATCATGCGGCGGCTTTCGTCTCGGAATTCAGGTATAGGGATTGTATCTGCGCAATCAGCTCAACGGGGTCGTCAAGCCGGCAGAGCTGTGCGCGCACAGCTCGGCGTTCTGCCTCATCAAGCGGCAGTTCCGCCTTATCAACATGAGCCGCGATATGTTTGCGAACGATCCGAATGCCAAGCCAAGAGCCGTACAGGCTGAGGCTGTCTTCGATCTGCTCGCACAGTCCATCGGCTTGCGCGCTGAGATCGGGGCGAACGAAATCGCGGCCCTCCAGATGCGCGGCGACTTGCCCGAGCAACCAGGGCTGACCCATCGCAGCGCGGCCGAGCATGACGCCATAAGCACGCGACCCCGCCAAAGCAGCGTCTACCTGGTCGACGGAACCAATATCGCCATTGGCAATGACCGGTACGTCGACAGCCTCTACGGTATCGGAAATCGCGGGCCAATCGGCCTGCCCCTTGTAGAACTGGCATCGCGTCCGGCCGTGGACGGCAAGCATCTCGACCCCGCGATCGACAGCCGCGCGTGCAATCTCGGGCGCATTGAGCAAGTCATGATCCCATCCGAGGCGCATTTTCAGCGTCACCGGCGTCCCGCGCGCCCCTTCAAGGGTCGCGTCGATAATCTGTAGCGCCAGGTCTGGTTCGCGCATCAGGGCCGATCCGGAATTTCCGCCGGTCACTTGCCGGGAGGGACAGCCCATATTGATGTCGATGACATCAACTCCGGCCTCGACCAGCAATTCAGCGCCGCGCCGCATGTCCTCAGGTCGGCGTCCGGCGAGCTGAACAATCCACAGGCCGCGCCCTTCATGCCGACAGGTCTTGCGAACCACATCCGGGCGCGCCGCCGCCAGCGCTTCGCCGGCCACCATTTCAGACACAACAGCAGGCGCACCATAGCGCACGGCCTGGCGTCGAAACGCAGCGTCGGTCGAGCCGGACATGGGCGCCAGCCAGACACGCTCTGCCTGAAAAGAAGGCATTTTCATCATACGCTCGATAAAATCACATTTTTGCACTGCACAAAAGTGCAGCAGTGAAGTTCTGGCATTCATTCACGCATGGCATGTGGCTTTTTTACAGCAAGGCGTTATTCAGCCTGCATGCGTGTTGCTGCTATCATCGTTGCTGCGGGCCGGGGTGAGCGCGCCGGTGGGCGTCGGCCAAAACAGCTCCAGCCGCTGGGTGGCAAACCGGTGTTTGAATGGTCGCTCGAGGCGTTTCGGGCGCATCCGCAAGTCGACCAGATCGTGCTGGTCATTCCCGCCGACGACCTCCCCTCCTATCAGCATGCCCTCAGCGATACCGTGACCTATGTGGCGGGTGGTGAGACGCGCACCGCGTCGGTGAAAGCCGGCCTGCAAGCCTGCGACCTCGCCGGGACCGATCTGGTCATGATCCATGATGCGGCGCGCCCGGGCCTGACCGAGACGATCATCTCCGATCTCATCGCTGCGACGAACACCGCAGATGCGGCCGCGCCGGCGCTGCTGGTGCCGGATGCCTTGAAGCGCCAGACGGATAGCCAACTCACAAATGTCAGCCGCGAGGCGCTGTACCGGGTTCAGACGCCGCAATGTTTCAAATATGGCGCGATCTCTCAGGCACTGGCGCAGGCTGAAGACCTGGTCGATGATCTCGCCGCGATTGAAGCGCAGAACGGCACGGTGACGCTCACCGAGGGTAGTGAACGTCTCGCGAAGATAACCTATCCGGACGACCTGAATCGATTAGAAACACTCCTCATGCCCACGCAATCCGCCCCCCGATTTGGCACTGGTTATGACGTGCACGCCTTCGAACCCGGCGACGCGGTTACACTGTGCGGTGTCTCCATTAAGCATGACCAGAAACTGTCCGGCCATTCCGATGCCGATGTCGCCTGGCATGCGCTGACCGATGCCATCCTTGGCGCCGCGGCGCTCGGCGATATTGGCGACCATTTCCCGCCCAGCGATCCGCAATGGAAAGGCGCCGCGTCCGAGCTGTTTCTCAAACACGCCGTTGAACAGGCGGCAGCCGCTGGCTGGGCGTTGTCGAGCTGCGACGTCACGGTGATTTGCGAAGCGCCGAAAGTGAAGCCGCATCGCGAGGCCATGCGGGCAGAAACGGCCCGTATCACCGGCCTCGACCTTAATGCCGTCAGCGTCAAAGCCACGACGACGGAAGGCCTTGGCTTCACCGGTCGCCGCGAAGGCATCGCCGCCCAGGCCAGCGCTGTTTTGACCCCTCTTTCCACCAACTCATAGGTCTTGCCCATGTTCCCTGATCGCATTCGCAATCTCGCTCTTCTGGTCATGGATGAAGCCATGGAGCGTCGCGTCAAAATCGCCACCGCCGAGAGTTGCACCGGCGGACTGCTGGCCGGACTGTTCACCGAATTCGCTGGCTCGTCGAAAGTCCTGGAGCGAGGCTTTGTGACCTACTCCAATTCCGCCAAGGCGGAAGTCTTGGGCGTTGCGGGAGATGTCCTGGCCGATTATGGCGCGGTGTCAGAACCGGTTGCGCGACTGATGGCGGAAGGCGCCATGGAACAAAGCCGCGCCAATCTCGCAATCGCCGTCACCGGCATTGCCGGCCCGGGCGGCGGCACGCCGATGAAACCCGTTGGTACCGTCCATATTGCCTGCGCCCGCGAGAACAAGGCGATGATGCACGAGATGCTGATGCTTGGCGATATTGGTCGCCATGAGGTGCGCATGGAAACCCTGGAAGCGGCGCTGAACATGATCCGCGCGCAGATTTGACGCCGTCACTAGGGCCGCAGCCAGGTCTGTGTTACCCTCAAAGAAAATGGAGGAAGCATGGCCTACGACGCGAACACGGAATTCACCAGATTTGAACCGAGACTACTGTCTCCAGCGATTGGCGCGGAGCTGATTGGCGCCAACCTCGCAGAATTCGATGACACGCTGGTGGAAGAAGTTCGCGCCGCTTTGCTCAAATACCAGGTCGTGTTTTTCCGGGACCAGCATGATCTGACACGTGACCAGCATATCGCGTTCGCACGCAGCTTTGGCGATCTCGAAATCCATCCGGCCACGCCGAAGGATCAACCCGATCCCGAAGTCCTTCGCATCGCGCATGGGCCAAAATCGCGTGGCCAGGAGAACAATTGGCATTCCGACGTGACCTGGCGCGCTGAGCCATCGCTCGGCTCCATCCTGCGCGCTATCGAACTGCCGGAACTCGGCGGCGACACGCTGTTCTCGAACATGGTGCGCGCATATGAAGACCTCGACGATGAGCTGAAAGAACGCCTGTGCGAGATGACCGCCGTGCACGATATCGCTCGTGTGTTTGCCCGTCGCCTGAACAAGGATGCGTCCACCCTGCATGAGAAATTCCCGCCGCAGGAACACCCGGTCATCCGCACCCATCCAGAAACCGGCGAGCGCGGGCTTTATGTCAACGTGGCTTTCACCGATCATATTGTCGGCATGGACCGCGAGGAGAGCGACAACTTACTCAAATACCTCTATCACCGCGCCTGGCTGCCAGAATATCAGTGCCGGTTTAAGTGGGCCCCAGGCTCGCTCGCCTTCTGGGACAATCGCGCTTGCCAGCATTATGCAGCCAGCGACTATTTCCCGAACGTGCGGATCATGGAACGCGTGACGATCGCCGGAGATCGGCCTTATTTCACGCCCTGATGGATAGAATGCAGAAGACCGGGGAAATTGTGAGAGCCCAGCCTTCTGCAAGTGGGTAAAATCTTCTGAGAGACGAACTTTCAAAAGACACTGATAGCATTGCCGAATTTCGAGATTTGTCAGCGTGAATGCGGCGAAGCGCCGTTCAATCGCGACGAGTTACATGAGTAGTTGCTCAAATTACGACGTAATGCGTTCCATCACTTCCGAGTTAAAAGACCGCCCAATCGGTACTTTTCGGCCCGATGCCAACAAAATATTCCGCACGCCATTGGACGGCTTGAGCACGGCTTGAATGAATTTCGTGTGCACAATGAAGGAGCGATGGACGCGAAGAAAGCACTCCGGATCAAGCTTCTCTGCGATGTTCGAAATCTTCCCTCGAAGCAAGTGTGAGCGACCTTCCTGGTGGAGGTTCACATAATCCCGCGCCGCTTCAATTGCTTCGATTGAATCGACTTCAACTCGAACCGTCCCGCGATGCCCTCGCACCCAGAATTCCGTTTCATATTTGCTGCGGTCGACCTTCTGAGCCTCAAGACTGCCGATCAGCGAGCTAAGGCGTTGTGATCGGCGAGCATCGCCGGCCTCTTTTAATCGTTTTGAGGCCTTGGCAACGGCTTCGCGTACAGCTTCGGAGTCGATCGGTTTGAGCAGATAATCGATCGCACCGGCTTTCAGCGCTTCCAGCGCGTGTTCATGGTAAGCGGTCGTGAAAACGATCAAAGGAATCTTCTGTTCCGGAATACCGTCCAACAATTCCAGGCCAGTGCAGCCTGGCATTTCGATGTCTAGAAACGCCACGTCTGGTCGCAATTCCAGAATTGCTGCTCGTGCACTCACCCCATCCGCATAAGTTCCAACGATATCACAATCGGAAATCTGCAGGAGCTCGCGCTCCAATCGGCGTGCGGCCAGAGGTTCGTCTTCAGCGAGAATGATTCTCATGCCGCATCCTCGTTGCTTTCAGACGGTTCGCCCACCGGCATCCGAATTTCAACTCGGCTCCCGACAGGGTCAAGATTCTGCGTTGTCAGTTCCGCGGCGCCGCCAAAGTGCGCCTCCAGGCGTTCGCGCACCAATTTGAGGCCCAGGCCATCGGGGTTTGGGACCTCTGGAAACCCTGGGCCATTGTCTTCGACGCAAAGCTTTAGATCGTCATCTGAAAACTCCGCCGTGACCGTGATCCGGGTTATGTGACCGGGCACCTCGCGCCCATATTTGATCGCGTTTTCGACGAGCGGCTGTAGAATCAGTTTTGGCACGAGCACGTGACATACAGACGGATCGGCGCATTCGGAAGCAACTTGAAGCTGGGCGCCATATCGCACCTTTTGGATGTCGATATAGTCGTTCACGATTGCAAGTTCATCTTCCAGCGGAATCAGGTCGGCCGGATGCGGATCGATGACATGCCGCAAAAACCGGCTCAAACGCGAAATCATCACGTCAGCATCGTCCGGACGCGCTTCATTGATCAGAGCAGAAATGGAATTGAGCGAATTGAACAGGAAGTGCGGGTTCAATTGATGGACGAGCATCTGCATCCGCGCCTCTCTTGCGGACGCCCGAAGCCGGTAAATGGCGTTCTCACGCTCCCTCATTCGAGAGAACTGAGCGATAAGTAAGAACAAAACCACCCACGAGACGAACATCCAGGCAGAGAAAAAATAATTCTTGGGAACGTCGAGCCGAAGGAGTTCTTCAATCGTCGTTTCGCCTTCGACGGCGGCGAATATCAGGCGGTCTATGAATGCCAAAAAGAGTGCGACAAACAAGGTGAAGCCGACAACCAGAACCAGGCGCTCAACCTTTAGCCGCGTCGGCATCAGGCGAACGGCGACGTGCCCAAGAAACAAAACCATAAGCGCCGAAATCGAAAGCGAGATGACGCGCGGGGTCACCTGCGTCCAACTCACATCAAACCCATGCGAATAATTGTACAGAATGCGCCAGAAGAAGATGAACGACCAGAAGATCGCCTGAAACGTCCAGAACGATTTCAGACTTGTGCCTCTGGGCGCCAGGATCGGACGCAAGCGCTTCATCATCGCGGTCGACTACCTCAAAATTCCCCTCCAACCAGCGTGTGGCTGTCACGTGTATTGGTCAACCCGCTACAGATGTAATTGGTCGCGTTCAAACAGCCATTGGTCGCGCTGAGAGAAATTCATGACGGACGGCCATTTCCGCCCTATATAGCCCGAAACCCATCTGCTGCGGGCCTTGAACCCGTCTGGAGACAAATATGACGATAGACCTTACGGCGCTGACGGCGGCCGAAGCTGCGCCTGTAGACGGCGCCCTCAATTCTCTTGGCTTTGCCAAGCCCCCTTCTGAGACACGCGTCGTTGCCGCGATGTCCGGCGGTGTCGACTCATCCGTGGTCGCTGCTCTGTTGAAAGCGCGGGGCTATGATGTCATTGGCATCACCTTGCAGCTCTATGATCATGGCGCCGCGATCGAGAAGAAAGGCGCCTGCTGTGCCGGCCAGGACATTCACGACGCACGCAATGTCTCCGACCAGATCGGCATCCCGCATTATGTGCTCGATTATGAGAGCCAGTTCAAAGAGCAGGTGATGGAAGACTTCGCCGACACCTACTTGTCTGGCGCGACGCCAATCCCCTGTATTCGCTGCAACCAGACGGTGAAGTTCTCAGACCTGCTGCGCACCGCGAAGGATCTCGGCGCCGATTGCCTCGCCACCGGACATTATATTCGCCGAACGGATGGCGCCGCGGCTCCGGAACTGCATCGCGCGGCGGATGCCAGCCGTGACCAATCCTACTTCCTGTTTGCGACGACCAGGGAACAGCTCGACTATGTCCGCTTCCCGCTTGGCGACCTGCCGAAAACAGACGTTCGCGCGCTGGCGGATCAATTCAACCTGCCCGTGGCGGCCAAGCCGGACAGTCAGGATATCTGTTTTGTCCCCGAAGGTTCATACGCGACCGTGGTTGAAAAACTGCGTCCCGGTTCGGGGCGTGGTGGCGAGATCGTGCACCTGGATGGGCGGGTGCTCGGCGAGCATAATGGCGTCATCCACTATACAATCGGCCAGCGCCGCGGCCTTGGCGTCGCCACGGGCGAGCCACTCTTCGTAGTCAAGATTGATGCGCCCGCCCGTCAGGTCATTGTCGGCCCACGCGAAGCGCTGCTGACCGCGGGCCTGACAATGGAAGAACTCAACTGGCTCGGCGATGACACGCTGGAAGAGGCTTGCAAGCGCGGGGATCCGGTGCTCGTCCGCGTGCGTTCAACGCGCGAGCCGGCACCGGCGCGACTCGGCTTCGACAATGGCCAACCAGCGGTCTGGTTCGATCAAGCTGAGGAAGGGGTCGCTCGCGGTCAGGCGAGCGTACTTTATGATGCCAGCGGGTCGACCCGGATACTCGGCGGCGGCTTTATCGCTTCCACGATCGCCGCCGACGAGCGTCTGCGCGCCTAAGGGAACACACGCATCCGGAACAGAACCCGGTTTTCGGTAAATTCCTGAACCGGCGACGACCCGTCGCGCAGTTCGAAATTGCTTTCGAGCCAGATATTCTCGTTCAGGCGCCAATTGGCCCCGACCAGGACATCGATCCGATCATCGCTGCGATCGATATTCTCGAACTCGTAATTGTTGAATCCGGCGCCGCCGATCAGGAAGACTTTCGGCGACACGCCGTGCGCAACGCGGACGTTCACGCCGGTTTCGATCGCGGCAATGTCGGCGGCAAGTCCGGGATCAATAACGCCGCGCGAAAACTCTGTCTCGATCGTCGTCTGTGCCGCCATGGCCCATTGCACATTGCCCGATACCGAGACGTCCTCAATGTCCGCAAAGGTCGGATCGGTGAATGTATAGCTCATGAAGCCGATGCCGATATCTCCGCGTATGGAGTCGCCGAACTCGAAATCAGACCCGACGCTGAGCACATTGCCTTCATAATCACGATCAAAGGCATTGAAGATGCCTGGCAGATCGAAATCCGCTTCGATCCGTCGTGCCTCAGTATAGGCGGCCCAGTTGGAGTCGACGGCATAGGCAACGCGCACGCGCCCATCGAGCTCGTCATGATCGCGGATATCCTGGTCCTGAATAAAATTGTTCGGGAGCTCAACATCATCATGATCGAACGCGGTTGCCAGCAGATCGGCGTCCAGCAACCAGCGATTACCGGTGAATAACAGGCCGAGACTGCCCCCGCTGCGGCTATACTCATTCGGCTCAAGCGCGCTCGGTATCGTTGACAGCGCCGTTCGGTCTTCGGTGATATCTTCGGTAAACAGACGACCCGACAGCGACACTGCGTCTGTCAGGTCCAGGCGCCCGTTCAATCCCAGTTTGACGTCGGTTTTGCTCTCTGACGTAAAGTCCGGATTCTCGACATGATCGAATTGCAGCAGGCCGCCCATAGCATGACGGGCCCAATCAGACGTGACGTCGAAATTCGGCTTGAAACCATAGGCTGTCGCGCTCTCTTCGGCGGTCGAGGTGGCGAATATGTTGGACGACCAGCCAATCGAGAAATCAGCGCTCGGCTGGACGATAAAAATACCCACCGGCAGCGGCACCGGATCGGTGTCGGCGTTTGGACGTTCGTCCACCGGCACGACGCTTTCGCGTTCGAAAAGCCCCGTATCGGTCTGCGCCCGACCTGTCATAGCCAAGCTGACCGCGCTTGCCGCGCTCAGCGCCGCAAGGCGTGCGTGAATTGATTTCATAGCGAATACGTCCACTCTAGATAATGCTCGTCCAGCAATGATCCACGGAGTGTGTTGGCAACCGCTTAACTCTCATAGTGAAATCTTCTCCACGTGAGTAAGCTCTTGAACGGTTTCGAATTCTTGCGCTTGCGGGCGCCCTGCTACACGAATCGACGATCCGCTTCGGCCCGAAATGCATCCATGATCAGCTCAACCGCGAGCCGGGAATTGGTCCGCGCCAACAGGCCGAGCACCGGGTTCTTGAACTCATAGTCGATGAAACAATGAACGCGGGTCTTGCCGTCCTCATGTGGGTCAAATTGCCAGCGATTGCGCAAATGCCGGAACGGACCGCGCGCCAGTTTGACTTCAATCCGCCGGTCCTGCGGATCGGCCTCGACATGCGAGGCAAAGCGTTCGTCAAATCCCTTGAAATGAACGGATGCCTCACCCAGACAGGCGTATTTCCCGTCCGGCCCCATCGTCTCGTTGGACACATCCACTGCGCGGATCCATTTGATGAATTCCGGATAGCGCCGAATGTCCCGCACCAGCTCGTACAGGTTTTCCGCACTATGCGGGATGAGCACCTGTTCGGAGACTTTAGGCATCAGCCCCAAGTTGAGCGTCACGCGCGGCGCGCAATTGTGCGAAATCTTCGCCAGCGTGATAGCTCGACCGCGTCAATGGTGACGCCGACACCATCAGGAAGCCTTTGGCGCGGGCGATTTCCTCATAGGCGCTGAATTCATCCGGGCTGACATAGCGATCGACGGCGGCATGTTTGCGCGTCGGCTGCAAATATTGCCCGATGGTCAGGAAATCGATTCCCGCCGAGCGCATATCGTCCATGACCTGCATCACCTCTTCCTTGGTCTCGCCGAGGCCGACCATCAATCCGGACTTGGTGAATTGCGATGGGTCGCGGTCTTTGACCTTCTCGAGCAGGCGCAAGGAATGGAAATAGCGGGCGCCGGGGCGGATCGACAAATACAGGCGCGGCACGGTTTCGAGATTGTGGTTGAACACGTCCGGCTTGGCGTCGATGACTTTCGCCTCCCAGCCATCCTTGCGCAGGAAGTCAGGCGTCAGGATCTCGATCGTCGTGCCAGGAGAGGCTGCACGGATGGATTCGATCGTGTGCACAAAGTGCATGGCGCCGCCATCTTCGAGGTCATCGCGGTCCACCGAGGTGATAACCACGTGTTCGAGGCCCATCTCGGCAACGGCCTGGCCAACACGACGCGGTTCGTCTTCGTCGAGTGGTGCCGGCTTGCCGGTGATGACATTGCAGAATGAACAGGCCCGCGTGCAGGTGTCGCCCATGATCATCATGGTCGCGTGCTTCTTGTCCCAGCATTCTCCGATATTCGGACATCCAGCCTCTTCGCAGACCGTGACGAGGCCTTTCGACTTCACGATCTCGCGGGTTTCGGCATAGCCTTTCGAGGTCGGTGCCTTGACCCGAATCCAGTCAGGCTTGCGCAGGAGCGGTGTATCCGGGCGATTGCGCTTTTCCGGATGCCGATATTGCGGTTTCTTGTCGATCAGTGTCGCCATGCCCCCTAAATGGAGCGGAACGGCAAAAACTGCAAGCGACAGCGGGACATAGCTCCCCTGCCATTCTGGCATAAGCGCTTGCAGGACTTGAACTCTTCACCGACTGTGACACTTTGTTGCAAAAGATTTAGAGTCCGGACCATAACAAGATCATGACTGACGCTACGATCCCTGCCCCGCTCCCGTGGCGCGCCGCCCGCGCCAAGACGGACATATTCTCAGCCATCATCCGCTCCGCCAAGGAATTTGGCGGCAAGACGGTGGCGATCATCGACGGCGACGGCACCGAGGTCGATTACAAGACCTTGCTGCGCGGATCCTTCGCGCTGGGCTCGGCCCTCGGCAAGAAATTCAAGAAAGACGAAACGGTCGGCATCATGCTGCCCACGGGCGCTGGGGCGGTCATCGCCTTCTGCGCGGTGCTGGCCTCTGGCCGACTGCCGGCCATGCTGAACTTCACGGCGGGGTCGGCCAACATCAAATCAGCGATGAAAGCTGGCAAGATCTCCAAGATCGTCACGGCCCATAAGTTCGTCGAGCTGGGCGGGCTTGAACCGCTCATCGCCGAACTCGAGGATGCGGCTGAGTTTATCTATCTCGAAGACGTACGCGAGGGCCTCGGGCTTATGGACAAGGTCGCGGGCGGCCTCGGGCCGGTCCTGCCGAGCCTGTTCCATTCGCGGAAGAACCACCAGAAACCCGGCGTCGTCCTGTTCACGTCCGGCACGGAGGGTGAACCAAAAGGCGTTGTCCTTTCGCATCACAATATTGTCGCCAATGTCGAACAGGTGCGCTCGCATATTGGCCTCGACCCGGAGACGGATCGGGTCTTCAATCCGCTGCCAACCTTTCACTGTTTCGGCCTGACGGTCGGTGCAATCTTGCCGCTTATCGCCGGCGTCCGTGCCGTGTTCCACCCGAGCCCTTTGCAGCCGCGTGAGATTGCTCATCGCCTGGAAGAAACGGAGTCGACCATTCTGCTCGCAACGGACACATTTATTGGCCAGTACGCCAGGGTCGCCAAGGAAGGCGCCCTCGATCGCGTGCGGCTCGCCGTGTGCGGCGCGGAACGGGTCAAGGACGAAACCCGCGCGTTCGTGCGCAAGAAGTTCAATATCGAAATCCTGGAAGGCTATGGGGCCACCGAGGCTGCGCCCGTGGTCGCCGCCAATCAGATGGAATTCAACAAGCCGGGCACCGTCGGGCGCCTGATGGCCGACATGGAATATGAACTGGTCCCCGTCGAAGGCATTGAAGAAGGCGGTAAGCTGCGCATTCGCGGGCCCAACATCATGCTCGGCTATATGCGCTCCTCTGCCCCTGGCGTGATCGAGCCGCCGCAGGATGGCTGGCACGATACAGGCGATATCTGCGTCATGGACGACGACGACTGCATCCGCATCATGGGGCGGGTGAAACGATTTGCGAAAATTGGCGGCGAGATGGTATCGCTGGC
>SPJK01032367.1_pt1 | contig 37192 bp, 39 predicted proteins | sample 3741771 | NCBI WGS metagenome assembly SPJK01 (sample SAMN10925997, study PRJNA522277) | cold seep metagenome | isolation source: Elba SIP-enriched marine methane seep metagenome, extraction at timepoint T2 | place: Italy: coast of Elba, Mediterranean Sea
GCTGACTGGTTGGCGTTGGATACGGCATCGGCGAGCAAGATAAGGACAATGCTCGGCGGAATGATCTGACCGAGCGTGCCGCTGGCGGCTATCGTCCCGGTTGCGAGTTTTGGGTCATAGCCCTGACGCAACATGGTCGGCAGCGCGATCAGGGTCATGGTGATCACCGTCGCACCGACAATGCCTGTTGATGCCGCCAACAGCGCGCCAACAATAACGACGGCATAACCAAGCCCGCCCCGCACGCGGGCGAGCAGGCGGCTGGCTGTGTGCAGCAGGTCGTCGGCGACCTTGGATCGCTCCAGGATGACGCCCATCAGCACGAAGAGCGGCACGGCGATCAGGACCTGGTTTTCCATCGATCCGAGAATGCGGCTCGGTAGATTGCGCAGGATCGGCAGTGGGATGAGCCCCATCTCGACGCCGATCAATCCAAACACCAGCGCGACACCGCCGAGCGTCAAGGCGACTGGATACCCTGCCAGAAGCGCCAGGATCGCGCATAGGAACATGCCGAGGGCGAAGATCAGTTCGAGTTCCATCACAGTGCCTCCGCGCTGTGATCAGAGTCCGCATCCGCTGGTCTCAAACCCCGAATGACCAGAGCCGCTTTGATGGCCTGGCTGAGCGCCTGTCCGATCATCAGGATGGCGAATACGGGTACCATGGTCTTGAACAGGTACTTGATTGGCAGGCCGTCACTTTCATTGAAGTGTTCGAGGCCGATCCAGCTCCGCGAAATCAGTCCGGACCCGGCATACAGAATGAGAATGCCAATCGGAACGATGAAGACCAGCGATCCGAACATTTCGATCCCGGCTTTGACTTTTGGGCTGAAGCGGGGGCGCAGGATGTCGACGCGGACATGGCCATCATCGCGCAGAGTTGCTGCCGCGCCGAGCATGAACATCATCGCGAAGGTGAAAATGACGCTATCATTGAGCCAGCTGAAACTGAGCCCGAAGACGTAGCGCAGCAACACTGCGGCGAGCTGAATGAGGATGATCAGGAACCCGGCGGTGAGTGCGAAACCCATGGCCACACCTGATACTCGGTCTATCCCGGCGCTCAACTTTTCAGATAGCCCGCCCAGCGGTTTTGGGATGGCCAGAATGGCCAGGGGCAAGAGCAATAGCGGCAACAGGCCGTAGCCGGCGAACCGCAACCCTGTCCCGACCACGGAAACAATCTGCTCCATTTACCCCAGCTCCTGTTTCGACCGCGACCGGTGCGCAGCCTTAGAGTTCGCGCGCGACCATGTACGGACTATCGGAAATGCGCGCCCAGCCGCGCATCTTTATCAGCGCGTCCTCGAAGCTCTCATAGATGCGTCGCTCCAGGTCGCCTTCATTGCCTGCATCGCTGCGAATGTCGGCGGAGATTTCCTGGACACGTGCCATGACGTCTTCCGGGAACTGGCGAAGCTCGACGCCTTCCTCATTGACGAGTTTCTCGAGATAGACGCCATTCTGATAGGTGAATTCGCCCACGGACTGGTTGTTCACTTCGCCAGCGGCCGTGCGGATGATGGCCTGCTCGGTTGGCGTCAGGCTATCCCATTTCGAGCGATTAATGCCGAGCGCGAGCGCGCTGCCCGGCTCGTGAAAGCCGGGGCCATAGTGATACTTGGCCTCGCGGTGGAAGCCGAGGAAATAGTCATTCCACGGACCCACCCATTCGGTCGCATCAATCCGGCCGGTCTGCAGAGCTTGGTAGATTTCGTTTCCGGGCAGGGCTTCAGCCGCGCCGCCCAGCGCCCGCACGACGTCGCCGCCCATGCCGGGAATGCGCATTTTTAGACCGCGAAAATCGTCCAGGCTATTCACCTCAGTCTTGAACCAGCCGCCCATCTGGTGGCCAGTATTGGCCGCCTGGAAGGCGATGACGCCATATTGACCGGACAGTTCTTCCCACAAGGCCTGGCCGCCTCCAAAATCGATCCAGCCCATGATTTCCGGCGCCGTCATGCCCATCGGAACAGCGGTGAAGAAATTGAAGGCCTTGGATTTGGATTGCCAGTAATAATCGGCGCCGTGGTACATATCGACATTGCCGGACGCGACCGCATCAAAGGCTTCGAAGGCCGGGACCAGTTCGCCAGAGGCGTAGACTGACACTTCCATCTGGCCTTCAGACAATTCGCCAATGCGATCCGCGAGGCGCTGCGCGGCGGTGCCAAGGCCTGGCAAGTCCTTCGGCCAGGTCGTCGTCATGGTCAGGCGGCGTTTCTTCCGCGTCTGAACCGCAGGACCGGCGGCGCTATCGCTGGCTGATTGCGAACAGGCTGTCGTGGCCAGCCCAGCGGCGCCAAGTGTGGCGGCACCGAGCAGTTTCCGGCGATCAATCATGTGGTTTCTCCCGATGGATTATTCACTCTCTTCAAGCGCGCGCCATCGTCCGCCGTCAAGCACTTCGAGAGGCTTGAACCGCCGCTTGTAGTCCATTTTCTCACTGTCCTTGATCCAGTAGCCCAAATAGACGTGCGGCAAGCCGAGTTCGCGGGCATGCAGGATGTGATCAAGAATCATGTAGGTGCCCAGGCTGCGTTGGCGCAGGGACGGGTCGAAGAAGGTGTAGACCATGGAAAAGCCATCGCGCACGACGTCGGTCAGAGACACAGCTGCCAGCGGCGCGTCATCGCCTTGTCCAATCCGATACTCGAACAGCAGGGTCTGGACCGGGCTGTCATTCACCATCGCGCAGAACTCGCGATACCCCATGTCTGACATGCCGCCACCATCATGGCGGGAATTCAGATAGGATTTGAGCAGGCGGAAATGCTCCCGGTTCGCGCGGGCTTCAATCGGCTCGCGAACAAGATCTGTATTGGCCTTGATGATCCGTTTCTGGTTCTTGCTTGCTTTGAAGCTCGCCACATCAACCCGCACAGAGCGGCAGGCATTGCAGGTCGGGCAGGCGGGGCGATAGGCGACGCCCTGGCTGCGGCGGAACCCAGCGCGGCTCAGTTGGTCGTGCAGCGCGTCCGGATTATCCTGTGTCAGATGGGTGAAGCCTTTGCGCTCAATCTGACCTGGCAGATAGGGGCAAGGGCTCGCGCCCGTCACATAGAAGCGCAATCCATGCCGGAGACCCGGTAGTTGAAAGAGCGATTCGTCTAGCTTCATATCCGCAATTTACGCATCTAAAGGTCAAAGCGCCAAGGGGCGATAACCGTAAATGCGGCCCACATTAGTATGACCAGTGGGCCACCGAAACGTAAAAAGTCTCCAAACTTGTAGTGCCCCGGACCCATAACCAGCATATTTGTCTGATAAGCAATAGGTGTCGCGAAGGCACAATTCGCTGCGTAAATCACCGCCAACAGGAACGGAAACGGGTCGGCGCCGGTTTGCTCGGCGGCGGATATGGCGATGGGGGTGAACAGAACGGCGGTGGCGGCATTGCTCAATATGTTCGTGAGGATGGCAACCGCCAGGAAGATCGCCGACAGGATCGCGAGCGTGCCATAAGGCGATGCCAGCAATACCACCAATTCGGCGATCATCTGCGCCGCGCCTGTCATTTCCAGCGAGACGCCCATGGCGAGCGCGGCTGCAATCACCAGGTAAATTCGCAGGTCTAGAGAACGCGCCGCCTGGCGGTGGTTGAGGCATTGAAGCAGGATCATCGCCGTTGCGGCGACGATTGAAGCAAGCGTGATGCTGGCGATCCCGGTCGCTGCGGCGATCACCATCCCCACCGTGATGAGGCGCGCGACCTGCGCTCGGGTCGTGGTCGGAAACTCGCTTTGCGACCATTCCAGCAGGATCAGGTCGCGGCTGACACGTAGATTGCGGAACGCGCTGATCGGGCCGCACAGCAGCAGCGTATCACCAGCCTCAAGCCGGATTTCGCCCAGTTTTGCCCGGATCATCCGGCTGCGTCGCTGGATGCCGAGCGTGACCGCGCGGGTAAGGCGGCGGAAGCCGAGCATTTCGACGGTGCGGCCCGCCATCCGAGACCCGGGTGCGATAACGGCTTCGACGAGGCCGAGCTGATGTTCGCCGGAATCGTCGGTTTCCGGGACGCCGCTCTGCCAAATATCCTGAAGCATGGCCGGCTTTTCTGACAGCAGATCAGTCAGCGCTTGTCGTGTCGCCGCGACGATGACCAGGTCACCGGGCATCAAGCGGACTTCATCATAAGGCGGCAAAAGGGCACGCTCGCCACGCTGAATCATGCGCACCGTCATGTCCTTGAGATCTGGGAACATGCCCGCGACCGCGGCTTTGCCATCCAGGAAATGACCTGGTGTAACTTCGAACTGCGCCACGAATTGCTTGCCGGTTTTCACCATCGTTTCGGTGAAATCCTCGCGGTTCGGCAATAGAACGCGGGACGCGATCACCAAGTAGAACATGCCAACACCGGCCAGCATCAGGCCGAACACGGATTGGTCGAAAAAACCGAGCTTGTTTGGGGTCAGGCGCTCGTATGCGTCGGCGGCGAGCAGGTTGGTCGATGTCCCGATCAGGGTCGTCATGCCGGCAAAAATCGAGACAAAACTGAGTGGCATCATCAAGCGAGAGGTCGACGCACCCATGCGCGCGGCAATGGCCGACATGATCGGCAGGAACATGATCACAACCGGCGTGTTATTGGTGAACGCGCTGGTCGCAAAGACGGCCATGAACGTCATCACCAGCGTGATCATCGGCCGCTTGTCATAGGATTGGACAAGGGCCTTGGTCGGGCCTTCAAGAGCGCCAGTCTGGAACAGGCCTTGTCCGACCACCAGCAGCGCCATGATTGTGATCAGAGCCGGGTTGGCAAACCCGGAAAGCAGGTCCGCCAGCGCGATTTCGCTGCCATCATAGGCGGTGGCGCCGGGCAGGCTGAACAGCAGTAACAGCGCCGCAATCACGCTCACAGAGACCAGTTCCATCGACCAGCGATCAAGCGTGTAAAAGACGATGGTGACAGCGACGGCCGCGAGGCTCGCCCACATGGGCCAGTGAGCCAGAATATCTGCGGTCATTCAGCCTCCAGGGTGATTCTCATCGGTCGGATGAGTTCTATGCTGACTTTTCACTGATGACCAGAACAATCGAGATGCGCCGATTGGCGCCATCATGCGGGGCATTCTGTAATAGTGGCCGCGTATCTGCGAGGCCTGCCACGCTTTTGATCCGATCCTCAGAAACTCCGGCTTCGATTAGCAAACGGCGTGCCGAATTTGCGCGATCAGATGACAATTCCCAGTTCGAGTAACCGTCGGTTCGGCTGGGATTGGAATCGGTGTGGCCTTCGATCATGACGGGGAAGTTGAGGTAGGAAATCGCCTGGCCAGTCAGATGGGTCAATTGCTCGCCGGTTGCGTTCAGCGAGCCATTGCCGTTTTCGAAGAGTGGGTTCTCGGTCATATCGGACAAATCGATCCGGACGAGGTTCGGTTCAGCCGTGATCGTGACGCTAGCACCGAACGCCTCGAGTGCCGGGTCGATGCGCAGCATCTGGGCAACCGTCTTGGCTTGCATGACCGGATCATTGGCTGCCACTTCAATTGAGTCCGCTTTGGATCCAAACTGTTGTGCCAACGCCTGACGCTCACCGGCGGTGACTCCATGAACGATCCACATGATCAGGAAAAAGGCGCAGAGAGCCGTCAGGAAGTCGGCATATGCCAGCTTCCAGGTGCCCAGTTTGCGGGCGGACGCTGAGGGCGTTCTGCCCTGTACGCGCCGGGATGAATAAGCCTGAGCCATACGTTTCCCTATAGACCCTTCTGGTCTAGTGACCGCTCATAGGGCATCAGGGTGAATATCGGTTGAGAATGGCGGGTTGGATTTAGATGAAATTTGTTCGATTAGACCGGCCTGCAGGCATAGGAGTAATGTAATGGCGAAAACCGCTTTTCTCGGGCTCGGCGTGATGGGTTACCCGATGGCCGGGCACCTGGAGGCTGCCGGGTACAGTGTCACCGTCTGGAACCGGACGGAGGCGAAAGCCAGGAAATGGGCTGCAGAGCACCAGGGCGACGCCGCTGAAACGCCTGCAGACGCGGCAGATGGCGCTGATTTCGTCTTTCTTTGCCTTGGAGATGATCCGGACGTTCGCGCGGTTTTTGACGCGCTTGAGCCGAGCCTTGGCAGCGGCATGGTGATTGTCGATCACACGACGGCGAGTGCGGGCCTTGCGCGCGACCTATATGCGCGTTCAGCAGCGCAGGGCGCGGCCTTCATCGATGCGCCGATTTCTGGCGGTCAGGCAGGCGCCGAGAACGGGCAGTTGACCATCATGTGCGGGGGGGATGCGGCAGCGTTCGCGCGCGCGGAACCGATCATGGATGCCTATGGCAAGCGCATGACCCTGATTGGCGACAGTGGCGCCGGGCAGCTCGCAAAATCCGTCAATCAAATCTGTATAGCCGGGATCCTGCAGGGGCTTGCGGAAGGCCTGCACTTTGCCGATCAGGCCGGGCTCTACATTGATAAGGTCATCGAAGCTATTGGTGGCGGCGCGGCGCAGAGCTGGCAAATGGACAATCGCTGGGAAACCATGCGCGACGGCCATTATGAACACGGCTTTGCGGTCGACTGGATGCGAAAGGATTTGCGCATCACCCTCGAGACGGCGCGGGCCACCGGGGCCAGCCTGCCGCTGACGGCCATGGTCGACCAATATTATGCCGACATCCAGGCGATGGGCGGCAATCGCTGGGATACGAGTAGCCTTCTGGCGCGTATGGGTCGGAGCAAAGGCTAGATGACGCCGCTCGAGATTGCCGACGCGTTGGGCGTGTTCGTCTTTGCCCTGTCAGGCGGACTGGCGGCCTCGCGGCGTGGGCTCGATCTGTTCGGGATCTTTGTCGTGTCCTTGTTGCCAGCCATTGGCGGCGGCACCATTCGCGATTTGTTGCTCGACCGACCTGTCTTCTGGCTCGAGCATTCGCAGACGATATTGATCGCTCTGGCCGGAGGCGGCGTATCGGCAATTCTTGGGGAGCGTATCGCGCGATTCAAAACGCTGATCTGGTTTGATGCGCTTGGCTTGTCGCTGTTTTGTGTGATCGGCGCGCAGGCGGCTTATTCGCTGGGCTATGGCCCGGTTGTCGTAGTGATGATGGGGACGATTACCGCGAGCTTTGGCGGCCTGTTACGCGACGTGGTGTGTAATGAGGTGCCGCTGATCCTGCGGGAGGATATCTATGCCACAGCCGCCTTGCTCGGCGCGTTGATGTTCTGGGGTGCGGCCACACTCGGTCTCACAATGCCGTGGGCAATGGCGCTGGGCGGTGCCACCGCGTTCAGCATTCGGGCCTGTGTCATCATCATGAAGACCATTCAGCCAAAACTGCTGGTCCCGTTCCGGAAAAAGCCAAAGGATGAGCCATGAGACGTCTCGATCTGCACGTGAAAGATGGCGAGGCTTACGAGACCGCCATGCGGGCTATTCGCGCCGCTGAGCCGATCGACTATGTCGTCATTCCGCTGGAACAGCAGGACCGGCGCTATGTGTCGGTCTTCCTGCGCGACGGGACACGGCAGACCCTGGTCGACAATCTACAGGCGTGTCTTGAGGACGAGCGAGATTGGCGCATTTCCATCGTCCCGATCGAGGCCACTGTGCCCGACCTGCCGGAAGACACAGACCTGAAAAAGCACCGCGCCTCTCAGCGCAAAATGGCGCTGCGCGAAGAAATCTACCAGGACGTGACAACCGATGCGAAACTCGACCGCGATTTTCTGATCTTCGTCGTACTCTCGACCATCGTTGCAGCGATCGGTTTGCATTCGAACAGCGTTGCGGGTGTGATCGGGGCGATGGTGATTGCGCCGCTGCTTGGCCCGATCCTTGGCTTTTCGCTCGGGGCCGCGCTGGGCGACCGCAAGCTGTTGTTCGGGGCTGCACGCACGCTTGCGATTGGGATTTCATTGGCGCTGGTCTGCGCCATCCTGATCTCGTTCGTGATCCCGGTGGACTTTACCAGCCGTGAATTGATGTCTCGGGCGGAGGTTCGGCTCGATGGTATGGCGCTGGCGATTGCGGCGGGTGCCGCGGCGGCCTTGTCGCTGACGCGAGGTGCCAATGCGACGCTGGTCGGTGTGATGGTGGCCGCCGCGCTGTTGCCGCCTGGAGCGGCCGTCGGCCTGTTTCTGGGCAGCGGCGAGTTTGCTCTGGCATCGCGCGCGGCGCTTCTGCTCAGCCTCAATGTCGCCAGCCTGATCCTGTCCGCTTTGGTCGTGTTCCGGTTGAGAGATATCCGCCCGCGTACCTGGCTCGAGCGGAAGGGCGCGGATCGCGCCGTGGCTATAAATATGGGACTCTCTGCGCTCTTGCTGGTGTTCGCAATTGTTCTGATTGTCGTCCTGGATCTGGGCGCTGCGGTTTCAATCGGCTAAGAACCTGTATGGGAGGATGAAGAATGGCCAAAGCAGATAACAAGACGAAACCGACCGAGGTTGATCCGAGAGACTTCGTCGCCGCGGTTGAGCACGATAAAAAGCGCGCGGATGCAGAGACGCTGCTGGAGTTCTTCGGTCGGGTCACCGGGCTGAAGCCGAAAATGTGGGGCCCGACTCTGATTGGTTATGGGCGCTATCACTACAAGTATGAAAGCGGCCGTGAAGGCGACATGCTGATGACCGGGTTCAGCCCGCGCAAGGCCAATCTGGTCATGTATATTATGCCCGGCTATCGCTCCGAAGCGATGCAGGACAAGCTCGCCCGTCTGGGCAAGCACAAGCTCGGCAAGTCCTGTCTCTACATCAACAAGCTGGCAGATGTGGACATGGACGTGCTCGAGGAAATCGTGCGTGACGGGGTCGACTATATGCGCGAGAATTACGAAACCTGGGACGCGTGACACAGCGCGCAGAAACCCTTTACTGGCTGGTCCCGTGCGCAGCGGATGTAGCGCGCTTTCAGGCTATCATTGATGCGCTCGCCGCCGAACAGGGGGCGCCATCCTTCACGCCGCATTTGACGCTCGGCGCGGTGCGCAGTTCCGAGCCGCAGGTCGAGCGGGTCGTGAAAGCGCTGGCAGGTGTAATGCTGGCGCCAAAAGAGATTGACCAAACCGATCTGTTCACGATGTCGCTCTTTGTCAGGTTTCACTCATCTGCAGCACTGATTGCCGGTCGCAATGCGCTGGAATCCGTCCCGGGGTTCCGGTTCGGGCGGGCCTTCGATCCGCATCTCAGCCTGTGTTACGGTCCGCCGGCTCTTCGCACCGCGATGACTGCGGAGATCGAGGCCTTGCTGGACAAACCGGTACGTTTCGACCGCCTTGTGGCGATGCATATCCCGCTCCCGGTTGAGACCCATGATGACGTTCGCAAATGGCGGGAAATCGCATCCCATTCAATTGACTAGCCGACTTAGCCCGCGCGCACCGTTTCGATCTTTTCGGCAAAGCCCTTGGCCCCGAAACAACGAACGGAAAGCGTGCCGATCGCTGTGTTGATGTCGATGATCGGGGTCAGGATGCCTTGCCGCATCTCAATCGACGTTACACCGCGCAGCGGCAGTACGACGCTGAGCGAGTCAGGGTCCTTGTGCACCGCCCGATTGAGGCCATTGGGATGAAACTCGACCGCGTCTTCAGTGAGATAGACCGTGCCGCCAACCCACAGCCCGCCCATCAGTTTCTTCACCGCTGCCGTACCGAGCCGTCCGCCTGGGCCAAGGGCCAGTGCGGTCGTGTCACCGATCTCGGCGTCTTTCATCAGCGCATTGGCCAGTTTTCGGGCGATGACATTATCTGGTGCGGTCAATGAGGCCTCCGTCGACTATGCGCTGTGTAGCATTAATCGCTACGCGTATGAACTGTGCCTGGAGCCGGCTATCCGAGTTTCTGCGCTGCGGTCTCGGCAAAATAAGTGATGATCCCGCTGGCTCCGGCGCGCTTGAAGCTGAGCAGCGTCTCCATCATCACCCGCTCGCCATCGATCCAGCCATTCTGGGCGGCGGCCTGGATCATTGCATATTCGCCGGACACCTGGAATGCGAAGGTCGGAACCGCAAAAGTTTCCGAGACGCGCCGGACAATGTCGAGATAGGGCAGGCCAGGCTTGACCATGACCATGTCGGCGCCTTCCTGCAGGTCCATGGCGACTTCTCGCAGGGCTTCGTCGGTATTGGCGGGGTCTTGTTGATAGGTTTTCTTGTCGCCGATGAGTGCGGTCGCCGAGCCAATCGCCTCGCGATAGGGGCCATAAAAGCCGCTCGCATATTTCGCCGCGTAGGACAGGATCATCGTGTTGGTGAAACCGCTATCTTCCAGCGCCGACCGGATCGCACCAATGCGGCCATCCATCATGTCTGACGGCGCGACCACATCTGCGCCCGCTTCGGCCTGGACCAATGCCTGCTCCAGCAGCACGGCCGTAGTCTCATCATTCAGCACATAGCCGACTTCATCAATCAGGCCGTCATGGCCATGGCTCGTGAACGGGTCGAGCGCGACATCGCAGATCACGCCAACCTCGGGTGCAGCATCCTTCATCGCCTTGATTATGGTGGGGATGAGGCCGTCTGGATTGAGGCTTTCGCTGCCATCCTCGTCCTTATGCGCGGGATCGATATGCGGGAAGATCGCGATTGCCGGAATGCCAAGCTTGGCGGCCCGTTTCGCCGCCTTAGCGGCCTCGGCGACGTTCAGGCGTTCCAGGCCCGGCATCGCCGCGACCGGAATGCGTGGATCCTCGCCGTCGTGCACCACCATGGACCAGATCAGGTCTGACGGAGTCAGGACATTTTCCGCGGTCAGGCTGCGAATCCAGCCGGACTGGCGCAGGCGACGCAGACGCGTGGCGGGAAAGGTTTGCGAAAATGGTGTCGTCATGCTTTGGCGATAACGGCCCAGCCGCCCCGGATCAACGCCTGATGAGTTGCAATCTGTCGCGGGCTCAGTCGTGTTCCGAACGGCGAATGCCAAATCGAAACAGGCTACGACGGACTTTCCGGCGCATGAAGCAGCGCTTGGTGACATCCATGAACGGTTTCTGCGCCTCTTCGATTTCGATCATGTATGGCTCGAACTGCTGGCGCGATATCTCGCGAAACCCCATCGACGCGTAGAAGGGACCATTCCACGGCAGATCCCGAAAGGTCGACAGGCTGACATGCGGTAGCTTGCGATGTTCTGCCTCTGCGAGGGTCCGGATCACCAGCGCCCGACCAAGGCCCTTCTGACCATGATCGGGATGCACGCTCACCTGATCGAGATACAATCCGGTGCCTCTGGGTCGGATGAGCGCGAATCCAACCGCCCAGTCATGTTGATTGCGCGCAACAAAAACGTTGCCCAGCGGGATCTCGATATCAAGCACGTCCGAGGGCACGTGATCTTGCAAGGCCTCATCGGTCAGCAAACCCGTCGTTTCGAAGAGGGCAGATGCAGCCTTGTCCACGGAGATAAGCGCAGGAATGTCATCCATCTCCGCCAGCGTGATGGAATATCCTTCCGGAAGATCAGACATTGACGCAGATTTCTCCTATGGCATTGCTTCCGCCAGATTGAGCATAGACGAGGCAATTTCCGATGACCACACGATTGAGCGAAGAGCAAATCATGATTCAGGACATGGCAAAGCGCTTCGCTGCAGACCGGCTCGCGCCGCATACATCTGAATGGGATGAGACCAGCCACTTTCCCGTCGATTTGATCAAGGAAACGGCCGGCCTCGGGTTCGCTGGAATCTATGTTGGCGAAGATGTCGGTGGTTCGGCGCTCGGCCGCCTCGACGCCGCTTTGATCTTCGAGCAATTGTCCTATGGCGATGTCTCAACCGCTGCTTTTATTTCCATTCACAACATGGCCAGCTGGATGGTTGATCGGTTCGGCTCCGACGCCCAACGAAAAGAGTGGCTGCCAAAGCTCACCAGTATGGACCTGATCGCCTCCTATTGCCTGACTGAGCCTGGGTCCGGTTCTGATGCGGCGGCAATGAAAACCACGGCGGTGCTCGATGGCGACGACTATGTGCTGAATGGCTCCAAGCAATTCATCTCCGGCGCCGGTACGAGCGACGTCTATGTGCTGATGGCCAAAACGTCGGATGACGGCGCGCGCGGCGTCTCAGCCTTCATCATTCCGATCGGCACGCCGGGCCTCAGCTTTGGCAGCGATGAAAAGAAGATGGGTTGGAAATCGCAACCAACCCGTCAGGTTCTGCTCGACGATGTGCGGGTGCCAAAAGCCAACCGCATTGGCGATGAAGGTCATGGCTTCAAATTCGCCATGGCGGGGCTCGATGGTGGTCGCCTGAATATCGCTGCCTGTTCACTCGGCGGCGCCCAGCGCGCGCTCGACAAGGCGCTCGATTACGCCAAAGAACGCCAGCAATTCGGCCAGCCCATCGCCAATTTCCAGGCCACCCAGTTCAAGCTCGCAGACATGGAGACCGAGCTACAGGCCGCCCGCGTCATGCTCTACGAAGCCGCAGCCAAGCTCGATGCCAAAGCGCCGGATGCCACGCGCTGGTGCGCCATGGCAAAGCGCTTTGTCACCGATACCGGCTTCAAGATTGCCAATGACGCGCTGCAGATTCACGGCGGGTATGGCTATCTCTCCGAATATGGCGTCGAACAGATTGTCCGCGATCTCCGGGTTCACCAGATCCTCGAAGGCACCAATGAAATCATGCGCGTGATTGTCAGCCGCGATATGCTGAAGGGATAGGGCTCAAACCCTCGCGCGAATCCCTGTATGCCATGACCCATGGATGACGGGGCAGCCATAGTTGAGCTCGCGACCCTCCGCGAGATTTGTAGCGCAGAGATGCAATGTCTGCGTGGGTTTCTGAGCCTCAGCGATGTCGGTATTGATGACACTGTCGCCAGCTCACGGATCGTCCGCTTCAATGTCTTCAGCAATTCCCACTTTGGCATCGTGCCGGTATTGCGCCTCGCCACTGGCGATGAGGGCGGCGATGGCTTGTGTCTGTCGCAGGTCGTGGTCAGCCCGCGCTGCCCACCGGTCATGGGTGAGACTGCGATCGTGTCGCCACTATCAGATGTCCTGCTCGAGAATGAAGAGCAGATCGTGCGCACGGCCTTCCTGGCCGCGAAGCAGGCTTATTCAGGCCAGTAAGCGACGCCCGAAATTGCGTTGCCCGAAATTGCGTTAGAACGTCAGCTCGGACCGCATCGTTTGATGGCCGCTCTCTCACTGGTAGAACTTTCGCCACAATTCAATGTATAAGCGCCCCGCGAGGTGACCATGTCTGCAGCCATTCTTTTGATCGATCCCAAATACCCGCACAATGTCGGGCAGTCGGTGCGTGCTTGCGCAGCCTATGGTGTGCCGAACTTATTTTTTACCGGCGACCGAATGAGCACTGCGATGAAGGAATTGAAGCGCCTGCCACGTGAGGAGAGGCTGCGCGGTTATCGCTCGGTCAAACTCGAACACATGGAGCGCCCATTTGATGCCTTGCCGCATCTGACACCCGTGGCAGTCGAGATTCGCCCGAACAGTGAGTCATTGCCGGTGTTCGAGCATCCGGAAAATGCGCTCTACGTGTTCGGCCCGGAGGATGGCAGCATCGGGTCGAGTGTGCTCGGCCAGTGTCATCGCTTTGTCGCGATCCCGAGTGCGCATTGCCTGAATCTGAGCATGGCCGTTGGTACCGTGTTGTATGATCGCCAGGCGAAGCAGGACCCGACCCGGGCACTGGATATGAGTGACGCCAATGCGCCGGGATATTTCGAAGTGCGTGACTTGCTGCCGCGACCGCGCCCATAAAGGGGGGTTAGTTTGCGCCCGCTTCGGCCCACCAGTCCTCGTCCGCGAACTCCGACGCGTATACGGTGCGCAAAGTCGTGATCAGGGTGGCGAGATCCGGCGCGGTGCACTCGCTTCCAAATCCTGAACCAATCTGACCGCCTGCGTTGCGGAAGTCGGCTTCCTGCGTTTCCGAGAGGTCGCTGCAGCTCGCAAGCGCCAGATCGAGATCAGCCTCGCCCGAGGCGTCCTGTGATCGTCGGCGTGCGATGAGATAAGTATAGGTGTCGTCTTCGAAATCGTACGCTTCCAGGAGGTAGATTTGTCGTCCATCAGCCTGGGTCAATGGATAGAATCGGGCTTCGCCGGTCTCATCCCGATTAGCGCTGTCGGCGGTGACGTAGGTGTCGCCGTCGGCAATCATGGTGAAACAATCGTCCGGTCGGTTGACGCAAAGTGTCATGCTCTCATCCATGGGAAGCACAGCTTCGCCTTCTGGAATGAGCGGGTCGTCGGAGACAAAGCACGCGCTTAGCAGCCCGATCGCCGCAATCAGAGTCGGCAGTGTAAACGCTCTTGCCTGAACCATGCCGCGTCCTCCTCTCAAATCTGAAGAGAGACTACAGCCGGAATGTGGTCGAGATTGAGGCCGAGAACGTGCGTGTTGAGATGCGAGGTCTCGCCTCGTCGACTATCGCTCCACTTCCTCAACGGAGTAGCGAGACAGAACCCGCTGGGCGGCAACGAAGTCAGGATCAAGCTCCAGCGCCCGCTTCAAGTCATAGTACGCGTTTTCAAATTGCTCGAGTTTTTCGTATGCGAGCGCGCGATTGTACAATGCCACCGGCAGTTTCTTTGTGCCGAGCTCAATACTGCGATTCAGATTGTCCAGGGCTTCATTATTGCGACCGAGATAGATCAGCGCTGCTCCGCGATTGATCAGGGCCTCCGGTGAATCCGGCGCAATTCCGAGAGAGCGATCATAGGAGACCAGAGACTCTTCATAAGCGCCGGACCGCATTTGAAGAATGCCGAGATTGACCCAGGTCGATGCACGATTGAGCTTCGACATACCGACATTTCGAAGCGCCGCCTTGCACCTGGCGATGGCGCGCTGCTTGCCTTGATTGCCGCTGACGGCATCTACGTAACACTGACGCGCGAGGCCGTCGCCAAGGACGAGCGATTGTGCGTTTGCTGTTCCGGACAGCGTCACCAAGGCTGAGATGCCAGCGATTGCTCGAATGAGTTTCATGTCAAATTGTCCTCTTTATGTCGGCGACTCCATGGCGCTCTCATGTGTATCTAGACCGCGATCACGCGATCTTGTCTTCGGCTCAGGGACTATCAGGGCGCGCTTGGTCTGAAGGCAGACCATTTGGGGCGAGTGGCACCCATAAGGTGCGAACGTCGCTGGAAACCACTTCTATGATTGCAGCCCAAAGCGCATAAGAAAGACATGGATGTGAACCAGAATCATCTGGAACGGATTGCCGACCGGCGCGCAGACCGGATGGCCTATGCTGCCATCGCGTTCTTTGCGGTACTGTCCTGGATCATTTCATCGAGTTCGGAGCAAATTGAAGCCCAGGCTGCGGGCATCCGCATCAATGCGATTGAGCCGTGGGTAATCCATTTCGCCTCCGACATTGCGGTTCTGCTGGTGGTTCCGATCATCCCGCTTTTGCTGTCACGCGCGCGATTTTCCCGTGACGAGGCGGTCAAGACAGCGCTGATCCTGTTCTTTGGATTGATCGCGTACATCATCGCGCAAGTGCTGTTGCTGGCCGGTGTTCGTTCGGTGCTTTGGCCGATTTTTCTTGATGGATATTACGAGAGCAGCGTCGGCGAGCCACTGGTCTGGCTCTATGAGTCGCGGGAAATCGTATACACCTATCTGCTCAATCTCGCGGCCTTCTTCCTGTTTCGCAGTCTTGAACGCCTGCGCCTCGATGCGGCGGGTCGTACGCAACAAGCCGAGGATCACCAGCGCCTGGTCCTGAACTCGGGAGGTCGAACCCTGATTTTTCGACCGGCAGAAATCTGGTGGGCGAAAGCGGCGTCGAACTATGTCGAGATTCAAACCGAAACGGGCATGCATCTGGTGCGGATTTCGCTCTCAGAGTTGGAAACCCTGATTGAGAAAATCGAAGCCTCGCATGTGCGCTGTCACCGGTCGTTCCTCGTGCAGATCACCCAGATCAGTAAAATCACGCCGCGCGGAAATGGCGGGGCAGAGCTGCAGCTCGCCTCAGGCAATACGCTGCCAATTGGTCGATCCTACCGCGCGAATGTCGAGCGCCTGGTCAAGGGTGAGTAGCGGGCTTTGACGACCCCGACGTAAAGTGCGTACTTTCATTCCAGACATGCTTCCACAAGACGAAGCCAGCGGAGGAATATTATGCAAATCACCGAAGTCGACGGATTGGGCGCCGAAATTACTGGCGTGGACATCACTGCTCTTAGCGAAACCGAATTCGACGCGATCAAGGCCGCGTTCGCCGAGCATGGCGTGATCTTCTTTCGCGATCAGAATACGACGGAGAACGATCACATCGCGTTTGCCGAACGCTTTGGCGACATCAACGTCAACCGCTTCTTCGCCGCACACCCGGATTACCCGCAGATCGCTTTGGTCGCGAAAGAACCCGACCAGAAAGACAATATTGGCGGCGGCTGGCACACCGATCATTCCTATGACCATGAACCGGCGCTGGGCTCTGTGCTGGTCGCGCGTGAGCTGCCGGAGAGCGGCGGCGACACCATGTTCGCCAGCATGTACAAAGCCTACGAAACGCTGCCAGAAGACCTGAAGGCCAAGATAGAAGGGCGCAGCGCGCTCCATTCCGGCAAACACATATTCGGTGAAGGTCCTGACAGTTATTACAATACCACAGACGCTGGCGCGCATGATGAGGGGACCCATCGGATCGGAAATGCGGCGGTCGCAGACACGCTGACTGACCCAGAACATCCGATCGTCATTACTCATCCGCTCAGCGGCAAAAAGGCTCTCTACGTCAATCCGGCTTTCACCCGCGAAGTGGTTGGTCTGGACCAGGCGGAAAGTGAGGCATTGCTGGCCGAGCTCTACGCCCATGTCTTCAAAGGCGATGGTTTCCACCACCGGTTCAAATGGGAGCCGGGGTCGATCGCAATGTGGGACAATCGATCAACCTGGCACTGGGCGCTGAATGACTATCCCGGACAGCGTCGGATCATGCACCGGATAACGATTGAAGGTTGCGCGCTGGACGCATGAGTTTCATGATCCGGAAGAGGGGGGCATGAAGATGAATCGAATTCACAAAAGCCTGCTGAGCGCTGCGGCGCTGTCCGTCGGCCTGTCCGGCTGTGTCGTTGGTGGTGAACCTGCCGATATCGGCGACTGGCCGGGAATGGCGTCGCTTCAAATCTCGCATGCGACTGGCGGTGCCTACCATCTTTGCGGCGCCACCATGATTTCGGAGCAATGGGTGCTGACGGCTGCGCATTGTGTCGAACATGCGCGTCTCGAAACCGATGCGAGCGGCAAAGCGCGCGTGATCCAGTACCAGCCAGCCACCGATCCGGCGCAAGGGCCGCAAAATCTCGGACCGATGACCATCGTTGCCGGACTGGGCGATCTCTCTCATGATCCAACCGAAGTCACCTACGAACTCGCCGAACTGCACATTCATCCCAACTACGCGACCGGTCAGTCGCACAAAGGGCATGATGTTGCTCTGCTGAAAATCGACGGCACCTGGACCGGGCCTGTGGCGACGCTGGATGGATTTGTCGCGCCGCCGGTTCGCGTTCGGCGCGACCAGGTTCAGGTTGCCGGTTATGGCTTTTTGTATGAAGCAGGCAGCGCCGAGACGGCGATCGGCCGCCGCGGCGTTGTGAATGCGCCCAGCCTGGCTTTGCAACAGGCAGATGTACCACCGCTCAATCCGGCCGCCTGCAAACGCAGAATGGATGTCGCCATCAGCCGCTATGACGATCCCAGCCAGTTCGAGGGGCTGCTCATCAGCGGCGAGACGCACATCTGCGCGGGTGTCGGAGAGCAGGATAGCTGTACCGGCGATAGTGGTGGCCCGCTTGTGCATCGCCCACCAGAAGGGCCGCCCGTGCAGATCGGGATTGTCAGCTGGGGTCTTGGCTGTGCCCGTCGCGAAGCGCCCGGCATTTATGTCCGGGTGGCGCACTATAAGGACTGGATTGCGCCCATGATCAGCGACACGCCAAGCGCGACTTAGGCGATCATGCCGCCATCCAGAACGATGGTGTGACCATCGACCCATGCGCTGGCGCGTGAGGCGAGATAGATGGCGGTGCCCGCCATGTCTTCCGGTTCACCCATGCGTCGACGCGGGATCTGCTTGATCACCTGTTCCCGGATCGCGTCTGAATTGGTTGCTTCTTTGGTCATGTCGCTGGGGAAGAAACCCGGCGCGATGCCGTTCACATTGATCTTGTGACGCGCGAGATCCGTCGCCAGATGCTTGGTCAGATGGACGACGCCGGACTTACTGGCCGAGTAGGCATAGGACGGCATTCCGGGATTGGTGATGCCGTTGATCGACGCGATGTTGATGACCCGGGCCGGGTCCTCCTGCGTTCCACCCGCGCGCAAGAGTGGCAGAGCTTTCTGCGTCATGAAGAAGACCGACTTGATGTTTATCGTCATCACCTTGTCCCAGCCATCTTCCGGGAATTCATCGATCGGCACGACCCAGTTGGCACCGGCATTGTTGACCAGAATGTCGAGCTGGCTCTCGCGCTCGGAAACTTCGGCGATCAGTTTTTCGATGCCGGCGACTTGAGACAAGTCGGCCTGGATTGGGATGCAGGTGCCAATCTCCGACAGTTCTTCCGCCTTGGCCTTGAGTCGCTCTTCCTTGCGGGCGGAGATATAGGTTTTGACTCCATTCTCGACAAATCCGCGGGCGATCATCGCGCCGATCCCGCTCGAGCCTCCGGTCACGATGGCGGTTTTTCCGGAAATATCGAACAGCGACTTCATGTCTTTCTCCTGCAGAGTGTGTTTCGCGCAAGCTGGAACAGCTGCGTCGGCTTGTCCATTCTGACGCGAGAAAAATCACGGCAAAACTGAATTGCCTGACGATCAGGACTAGCTCGATCTGGGGAATTGCCGTAGTGACCGCCCGGTTCTTCCCGAAAGTCAGAGACGCCTCATGGCCCGATCCCAATTTGCTGCCTATGCAGACCGTATCAACTTGTCCAGCTGGGCACAGACCCAACGCGCCACGTTCACGCCGAGCCGTGTAAAAACGGAATTGCTGGCCGGGCTGACCGTTGCGCTGGCGCTGGTGCCCGAGGCTGTTGCCTTCGCGTTCGTTGCAGGGGTAGAGCCGCTGGTCGGGCTGTATGCCGCTTTCCTGGTCGGTCTGATCACAGCGGTCATGGGTGGCCGTCCTGGCATGATTTCAGGTGCGACCGGCGCGCTCGCCGTGGTCATGGTGGCGCTCGTCGCACAGCATGGTGTCGAATACCTGTTCGCCACGGTTGTCTTGATGGGAATATTGCAGGTCGGGGCAGGAGTGTTCAAACTCGGCAAATTCATCCGGCTCGTACCGCACCCCGTCATGTTGGGCTTCGTCAATGGACTGGCGATCGTGATTTTCCTGGCGCAGCTCGGTCAATTCCAAGTGCCGGGTACGGCACATGCTGATGGACACAGCTTCCTTCCAAACGGGGATTGGCTACCAGCCGGAGAAATGACCATCATGTTAACCCTGATCGGTCTGACCATGCTGATCATATGGGGGCTGCCCAAGCTTACGAAAATTGTACCAGCGCCATTGGCCGGGATCGGCGTGGTCGCGGCCCTGGTGATCGGGTTCGGCATCAATACACCAGTGGTGGGCGATCTCGCATCAATCAAGGGCGGTCTGCCTGAATTTCATGTGCCGGTCGTGCCTTTGAGTTTCGAAACGCTTGAGATCATTCTTCCTTACGCGGTGGTGCTCGCCGCAATCGGCCTGATCGAAAGCCTGCTGACCCTGAACCTGGTTGGCGAGATCACCAATGAGCGGGGCGGTGCGTCTCAGGAATGTGTCGCGCAGGGCAGCGCCAATATCGTCACGGGTTTCTTCGGCGGCATGGGCGGGTGCGCGATGATCGGTCAATCGATGATCAACGTGAAATCCGGCGGGCGCACGCGCCTGTCTGGCTTGTCTGCAGCCCTGTTCCTGCTCGCCTTCATTCTGATCGGCTCGCAATGGATCGAACTGATCCCGCTCGCCGCTCTGGTTGGCGTCATGTTCATGGTCGTGATTGGCACGTTTGCCTGGAACAGCCTGCGCATCATGTCCAAGATCCCGTGGACCGACGCCTTTGTCATTCTCCTCGTTACCGGAGTGACGGTCTGGAAAGACCTCGCCGTGGCCGTCGTGGTGGGTGTGATTGTCAGCGCGCTTGCCTATGCCTGGAACAATGCCAAGCGCATCCGCATTCTGCAGCGCGACTCGGTGCGCACGCCTGGCGCGACTGTTTATGAAATCGAAGGTCCGCTTTTCTTCGGCTCGACCGACGGTTTCGCTGAATTATTCCATCCGGACGAAGACCCGGACGTTGTCATCGTCGACTTCCTACGCTCGCGCGTCGTCGACCAATCTGCGTTGCAGGCGATCGAAGACCTCGCGGCCAAATATGCCGCCAAGGGCAAGACGCTCAAGCTGCGCCATCTCTCGCGTGATTGCCACAAGCTCCTGACCAAGGCCGGACAACTCATGGTCGATAGTGAGGATGATCCCGATTATGCGGTTGCGGTCGATTACAATGTCCGCACGGGCATCTTTGGCGGCGGCCACTAGACCGCTTTCCCGTCTCGCGCTAACGCCGTGACATGACCGATTCAGTCCTGACCAAGACCGAAGGCGGGGTAGGGTACATTACCCTCAACCGCCCCGACGCGCTGCATGCGCTAAACTTCGACATGTGCGAAACCATTCTCGCGGCGCTGCGCGTCTGGGCGCAGGATCCAGAGGTGCACTTGGTGATGATTGACCATGCCGATCGCACACGCGGCTTCTGCGCTGGTGGCGACATTGCCATGCTGCGCGAGAGCGGTCTCAGCGATGGCAAGGAGGCCCGCGCCTTCTTTGCTGAAGAGTATCGTATGAATGCTGCGATCAAATCGTTTCCCAAGCCATACCTCGCCTTGATGGATGGCGTGACCATGGGCGGCGGTGTCGGGCTGTCGGTTCATGGCTCGCACCGCATCGCCACGGAACGCACGCTGTTCGCGATGCCCGAGACGGGCATCGGTCTGTTCCCGGACGTTGGCGGCGGCTGGTTCCTGCCGCGCCTGCGAGGGGAGCTTGGAACCTGGCTGGCGCTGACCGGCGCACGGTTGAAAGGCGCGGACGTTGCCGCCGCGCGTGTGGCGACGCATTTCTTGCCGTCAGAGCTCATCCCGAACCTGAAGGCACAGATTGCCGAGGCTGATTTTTCCGCGGGCGCAGCGGAGATGCTCGGTGAGATCCTGGCGCGGCTGACGCACGCTGTCCCGGCAGGGAGCTTTGAGTCAGACATGGACGCGATCAATGCCTGCTTTGCGGGTGACAGTGCCGAGGCCATGGTTGCGGCCCTGGACACAGATGGGTCGGAATGGGCCGTCAAGCAAGCCGAGACGATCCGAACCAAATCTCCCGAAACGGTGAAAGTCGCCCTGCGCCAGGTTCGCGAAGGCGCCAAGTGCGACACGTTCGAGGACAATATGCGCATGGAGTACCGCATCGGCTGGCGCAAGGTGCAGTCTCCGGATTTCATCGAAGGTGTCCGCGCTGTGATCATCGACAAGGACCACGCCCCGAAATGGGCACCGTCGACGCTGGAAGCCGTGTCAGAAGCCGACGTGTCCAAGTATTTTGCGCCGCTGGGCGAGGACGAGTTGAGCTTTGACTGATCTGCGCACCGAACTCGAGGCTTGGTGCCTGTCTTATGTCGCGGCGTTCAATGCAGAAAATGCCGGAGCTATCGCGGCGCACTGGACCTTCCCGGCATTGACCACGCAGGCGGGGCGCTCCTTCACGTTCAAGAGCGAAGAACACTTCGCCAAGAATACCGACGTATTGCTCGGTTTCTACCGCGCTCAGAATGTCGATCGGGTCGAGCGGGCTTTGGTCGAGTGTCATATATTGCATCGCGATGCCGCGTCGATGGTTGTATCTGACGCGATGTATACGGCGGATGGGACACAGATTGCCAGCTGGCAGGCAGCTTATGTGCTTCAGCGCGTGAATGGCGCGTGGAAGGCGGTCATGGCAGTGGCTGACGGCGAAACCGAGGCCTGGGCGGCCAGAGGAACGCCTCTGGGGGGCTAACCCTGATTATGGTGAACAGAAATTTGCCTGTTCCACGCCCCAAATCCCAATTTTCAGCTTGTTTTGGGGTGAAAAGTAACACTTTCGGCGGTTTTGTTAACCAAGTGGGGCCGAAAACAAGATGTGTTTAACGAATTATAAGTCTCAGTACTGTAAATCTACTCAAACTACAACAAAAGTTGAGTGGTGATGGTAATGACAATGACTTATGGCGCAGCCGAGGCTGCGAGCGATTCCCTGAGTGTCGCTGAATCTTTCGTGAAATCTCTTTCGCTTCTGGAGCAGGCGCATCGCCGTCTCCATGATGTGGTCAAGGACGATCTTGAGCGTGGTGGGGAGCGTCATCTGACTGGCGTCCAGGCTCTGCTTCTTTATGAAATTGGTGAAGATGAAACGCCTGCTTCGGCTCTTCGTTCACGTGGCGCGTTTGCAGGTACTAGCCTGTCTTATAACGTGAAAAAGCTGCAGGAAGGTGGTTATCTGCTGCAGTCTCGTTCAGAGCGAGACAAGCGCACCGTCCGCCTGAAGCTGACCGAGCGTGGTCACAAGGTACGCCAGCGTGTCGTCGATCTCTTCGACCGCCAGGCAACGGCTCTGGAGCCAACGGCGAGCGTTCGTCAGGACGATCTGAGCCAACTGAACAAAACGGTTTCGCGCCTCGAGCGCTTCTGGACTGACCAGATCCGTTTTCAACTATAGGTGAGTGTACTCTTTCTCGAATACTTGAATAGTATGCGGGATGCTTGGGAGAGTGCTACTTATCTTATTCCTGGTGCTGTCGTGGCCTGAGGCTGCGGCAGCTCCTAGGACTCCGGAAGAAAAATCGACCTATGCGCGGTCTTCGATCGCCCGAGAGCGGGTCGACGGTTTGGAGGCCTGGCGCGGCGACGTCTACGCCGAGTACGGCATCCGAGACACGCTGACCGCAAGCCTGAAACTCGAAACGGTTGCTTATCCAGACGCGACAGATTTCAACGCGGATGGCTGGCAGGCAACCTTGCGCCATCGCATATTGCAAATAGGCACGTGGAATATCACCGCCGAAGTAGGAGTGCTCGAAGGAGCCGCGATCGGTGGCCGAAATGGCTGTGATACGCTTGGCGCGGAGGGAAGAGTCGGGATTTCCTGGTCGGGGCAATGGCGCAATCGTCAGAGTTTCGCCTTCGCCGAAGCCGTCACCCGCGAGCATGATGGCTGTCGACGCCAACGCCAGGAGTTCGGGTTCGGGCAGCCATTGTCGGAAAACATCTGGAGCGTCTCGCAATTCTGGATGGAGCGTGGCGCAGCCAACGCGTCATCCGACAAGGTTCAGTCGGAGCTTTTGTGGCGCGATGGGCAAAACGACTACTCGATCGGCTACCGAAACGAGAATGGCGGTTTCTTTGTTGAGGAGAGCATCTTTCTTGCCGTCGCAAAACGGTTTTGAGGGGTGTTTTTGCAACGAAATCCGTCCTAGAAGGCAAATATGCCTGATACGTCGACACCGATTGAGTCCGAGCTGAGCCGAACCGACCTGATTGAGGGATTGGATGCCCTTGAACAGAGATTGCTCTGGCTATCGAGCTGGACCATTCACAATGCCAATCACGTCCGTCCAAATCGCGATGGTTTGAAGGTTGGTGGTCACCAGGCCAGCTGTGCGTCGATGACAACTCTGATGGCCGCGCTGTATTTCCATGTGCTGAGACCCAAGGATCGCGTCGCCGTTAAACCGCATGCCTCTCCGGTTTTGCATGCGGTTGAATACTTGTTCGGGCGGCAGAGTCAGGAACAGCTTGAGCGATTTCGCGGCTATGGCGGCATGCAATCTTATCCATCGCGGACCAAGGATAAGATCCGTGTGGATTTCTCGACCGGGTCGGTGGGGCTGGGCGTGGCTGTGACGGCGTTTGCCTCCCTGGTTCAGGATATGTGGCTGGCGCGCGGTGAGATGGCGCCGGAAGATTCGGGCCGATTCATTTCTTTGCTCGGGGATGCGGAGCTTGATGAAGGCAATATCTATGAGGCCCTGATCGAGGCCTACAAGCACGACATTCGAAACACGTGGTGGATTGTCGACTATAACCGGCAGAGCCTTGACGCCACCACATCCGAGAAAATGTTCGACCGTTTCGATGATATTTTCGAAACGGCCGGCTGGGACGTGCTGACTTTGAAATATGGTGCGCGCCAACGCGCCGCGTTCAAGAAACCCGGCGGCGCGCGTCTGAGAAAATGGATTGATGACTGTCCGAACGATCTCTATGCGGCGCTGACCTATCAGGGCGGAGAGGCCTGGCGGCGCCGATTGACCAAGGACCTGAAGCGCTCGCCCAAGACGCTCGAACTCATCGAATCCTACGATGATGACACGCTCGGCAATCTGATGACCGAGCTTGGCGGGCATTGCTTGGTCACGCTGCTAGAGGCGTTTGAGCAAGCCGCTGCGTCCGAAACCCCGAAACTGATTATTGCTTACACGACCAAGGGCAGGCGCCTGCCATTCCAGGGGCACAAGGACAATCATTCCGGCTTGATGACGCCAACGCAAATTGGTGAACTGCGCGATAGGCTCGGCATTGATGAGGGCGAAGAATGGGCGCCATTGGCAGGGCTTTCGGCCAAACGTCAGGAGCGGGCGAGGCAGGTTATGGCCGAGGCGCCTTGGCGCGCCGCGACAAAGGAAACTAGATCGGCGCCGTCCGTCTCCGTGCCTGGCCTGTCGGAAATGCCTGATCCCGGGCGCGGTAAAAGTTCGACCCAGGTGGCTTTCGGGAAAATCATGAACGATCTGGCGCGGGAGGAGACTGATTTTGTCTCGCGGATCGTGACCACGTCGCCAGATGTGACCGTGTCGACTAATCTTGGTGGGTTCGTCAATCGCAAGGGCCTGTTTTCGCGCTCCGCCAGCGAAGATGTGTTCAAGAAACGCAAGATTGCCAGCCCACAAATCTGGGCGCACAGCCCGAAGGGGCAGCATATCGAGCTGGGCATTGCCGAGAACAATCTGTTCCTGATGTTGACCGCACTTGGACTCTCCAAAGACCTGTTCGATCAGCGGATTTTTCCGGTCGGTACGGTCTATGACCCATTCATCGCGCGCGGTCTCGATGCCCTCAACTATGCTTGTTACCAGGATGCGCGGTTCATTCTGGCGGCGACGCCATCCGGCGTGACGCTGGCGCCGGAAGGCGGGGCGCACCAGTCTCTGTCATCGCCGCTGATCGGTATGGGCCAGCCAGGCCTGACTTATTGGGAGCCGGCTTATTCAGATGAGGTGCGGGTGATCCTGCGCGAGGCCTTCGACGCGGTTGAGCGAGAGGAGGGCGGTTCGTCCTATTTGCGCCTGTCGACCCGCCAACTCGAGCAAGTCGATCGCGACATGAGCGCGTCGCTGGCCGATGACATTCTCAACGGCGCCTATTGGGCGCAGTCGCCGTCCGAAGGCGCATCGATTGCGATTGCCTATTGCGGTGCGATGGCGCCCGAGGCGCGCGAAGCCTTTGAGCAGCTTCGCGAAGACCTGCCCGGCGCCGGGCTGCTCGCGATCACCTCGCCAGATGTCTTGCATCGCGATTGGATGGCCGCGTCGCGGTCACCCTGGACCGGAGAGGCCGGGCGGACGAGCCATATTGAGCGATTGCTCAGCACAATGCCCCCAGGGTCCGGCCTGGTGACTCTCATCGATGGCGCTCCTTCCACGCTATCCTGGCTCGGATCGGTGAAGGGCCAGCGCGTGCGCGCACTCGGAACCGAAAGGTTCGGGCAGACCGGCGATCTGCCCGACACTTATGCCGAGCATCGCCTGGATGCGAGCGCTATTCTGGACGCTGCGGCGAGCTTACTCGCCTGAATATCCCGTTTCAGCCATGATATAGGCGATCACAGCGGTGCGGTCTTCCGGTTTACGGACGCCAGCAAAGCTCATTTTGTTGCCTGGCAGGAAATTGCGCGGGCTCTCGAGCCAATCGGCGAGGATTTCCGGGCTCCAGACAATGTCTGACTCGTCCACCGCTTTTGAGTAGGTGAACCCTTCGACGGTGCCAATTTCACGTCCGAAAATGCCGTACAGGTTTGGGCCGACAAGGTTTTGACCGCCTTCGTTCAGAGTATGGCAGGACTGGCAGAGCTTGAACGTCCGCTTACCACGATTGAAATCTGCACTTTTGTACGGTTCGGGCAGCGCAGCGAAAGCTTCCGAATTATCGACCGCAGCCGGCGTTGCGGGCGTTTCTGTAGCGGAATTCTCGCTAGAGGCCGGATTTTCAACAGTATTTTCCGCTGGCGCCGGGGTGTCGTCCCCTCCGCCACCACAAGCGGTCAAAACAGCGGCGGAGGCCAATACGAATGCACTGGTTTTGAAAAAAGTCATTAAAAAACGGTCCTTTAGTGGGATTTAACCAGAGTATAATGCCCGGATTTGCAGCAGAGGCAACCGTTCAACTTGTCTCAATATATCATTTCTTTTTCGGGCGGATGTCCGAGGGGGATCGAAACCACCGCATGCGCCTGAAAACACTGCAATAAGGGGGATATTAACTATAAACCGGTACGGTCAGCCCATAAAAAATAAAATACCGATGGTGGTTAAAATGAAATGGGCTATGACTGGGCTTGCCGCGCTTGCGGTGGCTCATGCAGGAGCGGCGCATGCCGGCCTGCAAGATTCTGATCTTTGGATTGGATTTTCCGACAGCGATAACGGCTTTTTGCTGGATGAAGACACAGGCGAGGTCTGGATGACCGGGCCGTGCCTGAAAACGCTGCAACCTGCAACAAGAATGGGGCCTGTCTGGGTTTCCCATACGGTCGAACTGGTTTCGATTGGGCGCGCAATGGCGACGCTTGATCAGCGCTTTGAGCTCGACACCAATCCGACGGCGCCGCGTATCGTGGTGACATCGAACGGACGGGGCGGTGCGCAGAGTTTTTCTGTCAGCCTCGACCGAAACTGCGATGCAGGCGGCCGCTGCGGCCAGCTGATCGCTTCGCAACAGGCCTGCCAGGGCTAGCGACGCGTCCCTTCGGGGATGAACAGGATGCGTTTGCGTTTCGGGTCTTCTGCCACGGCACTTGCCGTATTGTTCAGCGCTGTGAGCGGCGCTGCAGCGGACGTGACTGTCCAGAATCCGGTCCCCGAAACCGGTATCGATTACACCAAAGACGCGGCGCAGATCGTAATAGACACTGCAGAACCAGTTATTCTGGACCAGGCGCCGGATGCTGCCGCTTCGATCGAACATGTCGACATGATCGTCGAGGGGAAATTGGTCTCGGTGCGTTCCCGCATGCCTGAATCAGGCGTGCGTGAGTTCAATCTCACCGATATCGCAGAGGCGCTGCGCAGCCGCACCGAACTTCAGGACACATTGCTGGGTTATCATCGCGCCCAGGACGGCGTCCTGATGTCGATCAACATGGCCGATGGAAAAGTACGCTCAAACCGCGTGGTTCTGGGGAAACTGCCTGATTTCGAACCCCGTGAGGCGGCAAGTCCGTGGATCGGGCTGAATGCAGTAACCGTAATGTCGGGGACACACGCCCAGGAAGACGATCGGGGCCGGATTGAATTGACCCTGGATGATCGCCTGAAACCGCAATTCGGTCTGGAAATCTGGGTCAATGGTGCGCCCGTCGATACGTTCGACAATGAAGCCCGTACCATCGGGCCGGTTCTATTGGTGCCGCTTGAGCCTGTGGTCGAGGCGCTCGGTCACCAGCTGACGCGCTCTGGCGGGACGGTTACGGTTCGTCGCCAGCAAGACCAGGCAGCCATTCACCTCGAATTGGCGACCGGTCTGATCTCGGTCAACACCACGCCGCGCGGCGTGACGCCGGACATGCAACTGGCCGAGCGCGATACGTTGCTCCTGCCATTCGGCGCCGTCGAAAGCCTGACCGGGACGCATATCAAGCTGGTTCCTGGCACGAACCGGGTCGATATCTCGCTCGATACGCGTCTCGACAGCACCGCACTGCCGGGCGCAGATGTCGCCGAAGAGGCGCGTTCGACACCATTTACGATGGAGAGCCTGTCCTACGAGCTCAGCGATCGCGGACCACTGCGCCTTGAGGGGCAGGCACATGTCGGCAATTACAATCTTCGCGGTAGGATCGAAACGGCGGGTGGCCTTCAAAATCTGGCGTCGCAACAGCCTGCCTGGGCCTCAGTCGACATCTCGTCTCTGAAAGGCTGGGCCGGAACGGTTGGTGATTATGGCACGAGTTTCCGCGAGCTGTCGGGCGTCGGAGGCAACCGGATCCGCGGGGCGTCGTGGCGCAAACAACAGCCAAGCGGAACGATAATAGCGATTGCCGCAGGTGTGCCGCTGACCGGATCAGAAGTCGAGAGTGATGCGGTGGCGGTGCCGACCTTTGGCGGCTTCGTTGCCGGCGGACGCCTGATTTCGGAAGATCAGACTCAGGATGTCGGCATCGCCGCCAGTCTGTCGGAGGATGGTGGCAATGGGGCTGTCGTCGTTAACGGTCAGAAATCCTTCTATTTCGACAACCGCGACAAAGGCCTGCAATCCGCTTATGTCGCCGCCGATGTTGGCGCATTCACGGGCGCAGCAAGCGGTGCTGACATCCGTGCGCGCGCTTCTGCCAGCTACGCCATTGATGAGCAGACAGGGTTGAATGCGACGGCCAGCTATGAGGGCGAAAAGTTCGCCGCCGGTGCCGAGCGCCCGAACTTTGGCGGCGTGTTCGATCAGCGCGTCGGCGCGCGTACCAATCTGTCAGTTGGCGCCAATTGGCGCGCTGACCAGCCCTGGGGCGCGTTCAATCGTGTGTCATTCGCGTCGCGGGCCTCTGTGCGCCACCAGGGCGGCGACGAAGCGGCGACGGATACAAGTTTCAGTGTCGCTGCAAACACCCAGATCGGCGAAACCGGCCCTAACATGTCAGCCGTGGTTCAAACCTCGCAGACGGAGCAGGCGGGTGTCGCCAGCAACAGCACTTCATTCCGCCTTCGCGGCATGCAGCGCTATGACTGGGGTAGCGTCACGGCCTCATACCAGAATACGAGCTCGGACAGTGCTGAGGGATCTCAGCAATTTGTCGCCACAGCGCAGGTAAACCCACTTCGCAAACGGCTGAATGACAAAGACGCCTCGGTTCAGATCGCTCCAAACGCGACATTCAACTGGGATGGCGAGAAAACGCGACTGTTTGCCGGTGCCTCGGCGATTGTTGATGCGGGCCGTACATTTGGGTCGAAGCTCGATCTGCAAGGCCGGTTCTCGGCTTTTTCGGATTTTTCTGCGGATGAAGAAAACGCCGCGACGACCCGTTTCCTTGGGTCTGTCGAGGCGCGCTATCGTCTGACACGGAATACGCAACTGACAGCGATCTATACCGATGATTTTGACGGTCGCAGTGATCTGTCTGTCGGATTGCGTGGCACCGTCAACTTCAACCCGCCGCGCCAGAGCCGTTTGCCGGATGATGGCAAGGGTATCCTCAATGGTCGCGTCTTCCTCGACCGCAATCGCGACGGCATTCGTCAGGACAGCGAGCCAGGCATTCCGGGCGTGCGCGTCACCGTGATTGGCACACGCCTGGCGCTGAACACGTCACGTGAAGGCTATTTTACCATCCAGAACGTCAAGCAGGGCCTGTACGCTGTCACGGTCAGCAAGAAGAGCCTGCCGCTCGGTTATATGGTGCCGGAAGATGCGCAGCCACGCGTGACCATCGGGGCAGGTCGGCGCACTGATGTCGACATTCCACTGATCCTGTCAGGCCAGGTGCGGGGGACGATCTTCCTGGACGGAAATGCCAATGGCGTGGTTGATTCGGGCGAAAAACGCCTTGAAGGACAGTGGGTTAAACTGATTTCCAGTGACACAGGTGACGTGCAGACCAGCCACTCGGCCTCGTTCGGGCAATATGGCTTCGAAAATGTTTCGCCCGGAACATATCAGCTGCAAACCACAGTGTCCGGTCAGCCTGTGCAGCAAGAAATTGAGATTGACGGCAAGAATCCGTTCGTGATCGCGCCCATTCCGGTCCCGCCCGATCTTGCCGACAAGGGAGGCGGGATTGATCTCGCGTCCGGTGTCCTGGGAGAACCCTGACACAGTTTGACCCCGGCAGAAGGCCGGGGTCTTTTTTTTGGGGAGGCGCGGGAGGAAACGCCGCAGGATTATTCTTGAGCGCGCCGCGTGCCGAGCAGGATCGTTTTTATATTGCCGCCGGTCTGGAAGCTCAAAATGAGCAGGTAGGTCGCGAGGAACAGGATTCCGCCGGTCGAAGCGAGAAGGGCGAGGCCTAATCCAAGCGGCGAGAAATGATTGCGCCAGGCGCACCACAGCGCTGACAGTATCAAAAAGCCCATGAAATCGAAATTGAACTGGCCTTGCCAGGTCATGGCCTGGATATCGGCGAAGAAAGGCGGGATCAGATTCCAGCCGTGTTCGGCGCCGACCAGGAGGGTGTAGATGAACAGGCTGGTCAATAATACGAGCAGGAAAAGGCGAAACAGGGTCATGAGACTTGCTCCAAAGCTGAGGCTGACTCCGAAATCGCCGGTCGCCATAGCGGCCCGACCGCGACGAGCAGAAAGACGAGATTGAAACCTACATTGGAGACATTGCCGGATGCCGCTGATCCGGCGCTGTCCAGCAGGAACCAGGCGAGCGCACCGAAAAGGACGGACTTGCGCACTCCTTCGGGGGCGGCATCGTATACCCAGGTCGACAGACACCACACGGTCACGCCCCAACCGAGCAGGAATCCGCCCGTCAGAGCGGACAGAAACCGTGTGTCGGCGGAGGCGTAGGTGGTGGCGCCATCCAGTGGCCAGCTCAAGAAATCGAGTGTCCAGCGTGCGGGTTCGATCGTTGGCTCCATCGATCCCAGAAAGAAGATCGGTCCGAATGCGGCGATGACGATCGCGGTCACTTTGAGCCATAGCTTGTGAAATGAAGGCGACATGGCGCGCTCCTGTTGTTGCGGAGCCGTTGATTAGTCGCACGGATGACATGAAATCAATTACCTCAGAGGTAACTGACGCGCTGATTGGTTTGCGGTACACAAGGCCCATGACGCAATTCGCAGATGCATTGAAATCCTGGCGCAAGGCGCGCCGGTACAGCCAGCTTGAGCTCGCCCATCAGGCGGAGGTCTCATCCCGTCACCTGTCATTCTTGGAAACCGGTCGAGCCAATCCCAGTCGCGAGATGATCCAGAGGCTCGGTGACGCGCTCGATCTGCCGCTGGCGATCCGGAACCAGCTGCTGGCACAGGCTGGATTTGCGGCGCGCTATCCGCAACGCGACTGGTCTTCGAATGAGATGGCCCCAATCCGAGAGGCGGTCGAATACACATTGCGCCAGCATGCGCCATACCCGGCGATTGCTGTCGATCGGCATTGGACGATCCTGCAGATGAACGCGCCTGCGGAAAAGCTGCTTGGCCTGATCGGCACGCGGGTGGGGGTCAGCCTGCTTGATTTGATGCTCGAGGAGTCGGTTCAGTCCATGATCGAAAACTGGCCCGAAGTCGCCCATCATACAGCGCAGAGGCTGCGTGTAGAGAGTGCATCGCGTGGTGGGGACAGGCGTCTCGATGCCGCGATTGAGGCACTCTCGTTGGTGCGCGCGCCAGACGCGGCGCCTGTGGGGCCCGTGATTCCGACCATCTACCGGGCCGGGGATTTGCGCCTGTCGCTGTTCACCACGATTGCTCAGTTCGGGACACCGGAGGACCTTGCGCTCGACGACCTCAAGATTGAGCTCTTCTTTCCGTCGGATGCAGAAACCGCGGCGACACTAGTCGCCTTGGCACAAGCGCCCGACGAACTGACTTCCCCTTCCTGATTTCGCTCCCTAGAGTGTATGTCACAATCGGGGAGTCATCATGGTTCGCGCATTCTTTATCGTCTTGAGTCTGAGTGTCTTTCACGCCGCGATCCACGGCCCGGCAGCGCTTTCACAGGATCTGTTCGATCAAGGCCGCAGCGTGTCGGGTGAACGCGCCGTGCTCGATTTTCGCGATCGGATCGCGCCGGAAAATGACATGACCAGCGACCGCCTCAAGACGCTGTTGCCAGCCCTGATGGACGAGACGGGGATCGACATGTGGCTGGTGATCAATCGCGAATATGCCGAAGATCCGGTCTATTTTTCGCTCGTCCCGCAGCCCGCCTTTGCGGCGCGCCGGACGACGATTCTGGTCTTTTACAAACATGGCGATACGTTCGAGCGCCTGACGGTCAATCGCTATCCGTTGGGCGAACCCTATGAGGCGGCATGGGAGGGCGGCGACCTCGACGAGCAATGGCGGGCGCTAGCCGACTTGATCGCGGAGAAGGATCCAGAGCGGATTGGCATCAATGTTTCAGCTGACTGGCCGGTGGCGGATGGATTGACTCACGGCTTGCACAAACGGCTCGTCGCGGAACTACCTGATCATTTGTCGGATCGGCTGGTCAGCGCCGAAAACCTGGTCATTAGATGGACCGAAACGCGCAGTGAGCTGGAAATGGAAGCCTATGGTCACGTGGTCGGTCTGGCCAGATCGGTCATCAGCGAGGCATTTTCATCGCGTGTGATCACCCCGGGTGTCACCACCACGGATGATGTCGCCTGGTACATCCGGCAGCGCTTCGAAGACCTGAATCTCGCGCCCTGGTTCAACCCTTATGTCAACGTTCAGCGCCCGGGCCTCACCTGTGAAGCCGACCAGCCGTTTTGCGGGATTGAGGGGAAGATCCTGCGCGGCGATATCATCCACACCGATGTCGGGATTTGTTATCTGAAACTGTGCACCGATACGCAGGAGATGGGTTATGTCGCACACCTGGGCGAGAATGATGTGCCGGATGGCCTGAAGGCGGCATTGGCGGTGGGAAACACCTGGCAGGACCACCTGACGACCTCCTACCAACTCGGGCGCACGGGTAACCAGGTCCTCGCTGCGACGCGCGCGAAATGCGACGCAGATGGTATGAATTGCGCGACGTATACCCACCCGCTTGGCATGTTTGGTCATGCGCCAGGACCAACAATCGGCATGTGGGATAATCAAGGCGACACACCGGTTCGCGGCGACTGGCCGGTTTATGCCAACACCTGTTACGCCATCGAAGGCAATGTGAAGGCGCCGGTGCCGGAATGGGACGGTCAGCTGGCTCAGATCAAGCTCGAGCAGGATGCTTGTTTTGACGGTGAGAAAGTCGACTATCTCGCTGGACGCCAAACTGACTGGCATGTCATCCGGTAGAGCGGTGTTCACCGCCTGATCGCGCGGCCGTTAGTCTTAACTTTGATTTGAGGTCTCGGGTCTAGGCCGATAGATCATGACCTGGCTCAAAGCTCTCGGGGACTGGCTAAGCGCGCCGGCAGTGTTGCCACGCCTGCAGCGGCTCGCGATCATTTATGGCGCCTTGTTTTTTGTCATGACTTTTGTCCTGACCTGGCTTGCGCCAGGTTTGGGTTATGGCGCGAAGGGCGTTGTCGGCGGCGATTTTCTCGCCTTCTACACAGCTGGAGATATGACGCTCGAAGGGCGTGCGCTTGAGGCCTATGACTTTGAGGCCTTTGACTCGGCTCTGCAGACCCGCGTCGAAAATGAACATCTGGGTATGATGTGGCAGTATCCGCCAGCCATGTTTTTCCTGGTCGGGTTGTTGGCATTGATGCCGTACAAAGTGAGCTTGTGGGTCTGGATCCTCGGGACAGCTGCCATTTTTATCTGGGCGCTTCGGCGATTGGTCAGATCCGTCGCGCCGGAGCTCAGCGATCAAGGTCTCGCGACACTCCTCTTCCTCAGTTCTCCGCTGTGTCTGATGGTGGTCACCAGCGGCCAGATCAGCCTGCTCACCGCGGCCTTGCTCATGACCGCAACATTTCGGCCCAACACTCATTGGTTGCTGGCTGGGCTGACAGCTGGCCTGTTGACGGTGAAGCCGCAGCTCGGGGTCCTGATCCCGCTCGCCTATGTCATGGCCGGCGCCTGGCGTGCATTTGGAGTTGCGGCAGTTACGGCAGTGGTGCTGCATTCTGTGTCGGTATTCGTGTTTGGTCCGGAAACGATTTCAGCCTTCTTCAATGCGGTTGTCAGATTGCAGTCGGACGTCGCGGGCAGCGGCACGCACACACCGCCTGTCAACATGACGACCTTATTCGGGCAGCTCAGATATTGGCAGGTCCCGTCTTCGATCGCGATGCCGATGCACCTGCTGCTTGCTGCGCTCGTATTTGTCAGTGTGACTGTGTTGTGGCGCCGCCACGCGCGGCGGGACGGGGCCGCGCTTTATCTCGCAGCCTTGACCGGTGCCGGCGCCATCCTGGTAACACCCTATGCTTACGCCTACGAAATGGCGGCCCTCACCCCGGCAGCAATTTGGCTGGTATTCAGATCGCGGATTGATCGCGGGGCAGCGATCGCACTCCTGACGGCCGCATGGGGCCTGCTCACACTGCGCCAGTTTGTTCCGATCGATAGTCTGGTGCAGATGCCATTCCTGGTTTCTGTGAGCGCCTTCGCGATACTCGCTTCGCACGGATTTCGGGCGTCAATTGCTGGAACGACAACAGGTGCAAGCCCGTAGACTCGGGGCGACCAAATCCAGTTGCAAATCGTTCTCACGGACGTGACGCCAGGTCGCACAAATGGTGGGCAGAATTCCAACTGAAAAAGGATAGGATAAAGCGCTCAGTTAATGTTGCGCTCCCTTGGAAACCATCCTATCGGGGCGCAAAGAATTATCCGCGACTCTGATGGGAAGGTGCGCGAAATGTCCGAAGTCGAACGACTTGCGCTAGACTATATGCCGGTGATCCTGTTCCTGGGTATAGGCTTGGCGATGTCTCTGCTGTTCATTGTTGGCAATGCGATCCTTGCGCCGAGTAATCCGGACCCGGAGAAAAACTCCGCTTATGAGTGTGGCTTCAACGCCTTTGATGATGCCCGGATGAAGTTCGATGTACGCTTCTATCTCGTCGCCATCCTGTTCATTATTTTCGATCTTGAGGTCGCCTTCCTTTTCCCATGGGCGGTCAGCCTCGGCGCGATTGGCGTGTTCGGCTTCTGGTCGATGGTGATCTTCCTCGGCGTGCTGACCATCGGCTTCATCTATGAGTGGCGCCGCGGCGCGCTCGAGTGGCATTAGGAGGCGGTTGGATGTCAGGGGAATTCAAGCCTTACGCCCTCAGTTCAGGCCGCACCAGCGTCGAAGGCGGACACGAAGTCCGGCCTGACGACCCGTTCTATGCCGGCCTGTCTGACGAGCTCGCCGACAAAGGGTTCTTCACCGCAAGTGCCGATGACCTGATCACCTGGGCCCGCACTGGCTCTCTGATGTGGATGACGTTTGGCCTCGCCTGCTGCGCCATCGAGATGATGCAAGCCGGGAACCCGCGATATGACCTTGAGCGGTTCGGCATGGCACCGCGCGGCTCGCCGCGTCAGTCAGACGTGATGATTGTTGCCGGCACGCTGACCAACAAAATGGCGCCGGCCCTGCGCAAGGTCTACGACCAGATGCCGGAGCCGCGCTACGTGATCTCGATGGGCTCCTGTGCCAATGGTGGCGGCTATTACCATTACAGCTACAGCGTCGTGCGCGGTTGCGATCGGATCGTGCCCGTCGACATTTACATTCCGGGCTGTCCGCCCACCGCGGAGGCTTTGGTCTATGGACTGCTGCAATTGCAGAAGAAGATCCGCCGCGAAGGGTCGATTGACCGCTAGGGGATGGCTGAGATGACACAACAAAGCGAAGCCCTGAGCGAACTCGGCGAGCACATTGCCGACAAGATGCCGGATGCGGTGCGTAAGTTTGAAGTGCGCGTTGGCGAACTCACCGTCTGGGCCGAGCGCGACCAGATTGTAACGCTCGTCGATTTCCTGAAACGCGACCAGATGTGCATGTTTGAGATGATGATCGATGTCTGCGGCGTCGATTATCCAGAACGCAGCCGTCGGTTTGAAGTGGTCTATCACTTCCTGTCGCTGCGCCTGAATCAGCGCATCCGGGTCAAGATTTCCACCGATGAAGACACGCCAGTGCCAAGCATTGTCGACCTGCATCGCGGCGCTGACTGGTTCGAACGCGAAGCCTTTGACATGTATGGCATCGTCTTTTCCGGGCATCCGGACATGCGCCGGATCCTCACCGATTACGGCTTTGAAGGGCATCCGCTTCGTAAGGATTTCCCGCTGACCGGCTTTACCGAAGTGCGCTACGATAATCTTGAGAAGCGCATTGTCCACGAGCCGGTTGAGCTGGCTCAGGAATATCGCAATTTCGATTTCCTCTCGCCATGGGAGGGCATGACGGCCCAGATCCCCGGCGATGAGAAAGCGACCACCGAAGAGGAGGGCGCATAATGGCTGACGATATGAAATCCCTTCCTGAGGAAGATCGCACCTTCACGCTGAACTTCGGCCCGCAACACCCTGCGGCGCATGGTGTGTTGCGCATGGTGATGGACCTTGATGGTGAGCTGGTCGATCGCATCGACTGCCACATCGGCCTCCTGCACCGCGGCACTGAAAAGCTGCTTGAGTATAAGACCTACCTTCAGGGCCTGCCTTACTTTGACCGGCTGCACTATTCCGCGCCGATGAACCAGGAGCATGCCTGGTGCCTCGCGATCGAGAAGCTGGTCGGCGTGGAAGTGCCACGTCGTGGCAGCTTCATTCGCGTGCTCTACAGCGAGCTTGGCCGAATCCTCGAGCACTTGCTGAATATCGGGACCTTCATTCTCGATGTTGGCGCGCTGACGCCGATCACCTGGGCGTTTGAAGAGCGTGAGAAGCTGATGGGCTTCTATGAGCGCGCGTCGGGATCGCGCCTGCACGCGGCTTATTTCCGCCCCGGCGGTGTCCATCAGGACCTGCCGCAGGATCTGATCGATGACATCATGACCTGGTGCGAGGAATTTCCGGCCATTTTGAATACGCTGGAAAGCCTGATCACCGAGAACCGCATCTTCAAGCAGCGCAATGTCGATATTGGCGTCGTCGATGAGAAGACGATCATGCAATACGGCTTTACCGGCCCAATGGTTCGCGGTTCGGGCCTCGCCTGGGATCTGCGCCGCAGTCAGCCTTATGAGATCTATTCCGAGATCCCGTCTTCTGTCTTCCCGGTGATCATCGGCAAGAATGGCGACAATTACGATCGCTATGTCGTGCGCATGGAAGAGATGCTGGTCTCTTGCGACATCATGAAATGGTGCATCGAGAACATGCCGAA